>ERZ777011.110-NODE-110-length-125567-cov-66.655937_pt1 | contig 125567 bp, 109 predicted proteins | sample MGYA00374964_ERZ777011 | MGnify/ENA primary metagenome ERZ777011 (study PRJEB29310, sample SAMD00008975) | mouse gut metagenome | study: EMG produced TPA metagenomics assembly of the Metagenome analysis of fecal microbiota from mouse which was promoted... | reverse complement strand
TGAATTTCAACAATTTCAAAGTACTCTTATGATTTTTCAGTGGACACTAATGAGAATTTGTTATCTTTGCCATATCGCTCATGTATATCATGGAGATGATTCGGAGCGATGAAACTTATTAATGAAAGGTGTTATTGAAGAATTGTCTTCCAAAGTCAAACTTGGCGGTTTGTAATTCAGCGAAGGCGGTTTTGCAATAGCACCTGCATCGGTAGCTTCAAGATGTCTTTCTTTGCGGAAGGCTTTTGATATAGCTTCATCGGTGTAGGGGCTATTGTCTTATCGGCTGAATGGGTACGCCAAGACCTGACTTTGCAATAAGACAAGACATGCAATCCCTGCACCTTTTTTATTCCGTTTTTTTGCTTTTATTTTTAATGGGAGGTATATAAGGCTTTTGTACAGAGGTTTTATAAACTGAAGAGCCCGGAAGTTGCGATAACTCCGGGCTCTTGCTTGTATATAGTAAGCGAATTTATGCCTTTCTGTACAGATACAGAGTGGAAGGATCGAAATTATCGATGAACTCGGCATGCTTGGCGACTTCGGCCTTAGCCATATTGCAATACACACGAGCCGATGCGTCAAACTCGTTGTTGCGTGTGGCGTCGAGCAGAAGCAGATAGCTCATTATTATATTGCCGGCCATCTCGACAAGGCGACGTGCCATGAAGTCAAGATATTCAGAATCCTTGGTCGACGTTACCTTTTCTACTGCGGCGGCATATTTTTCAGTAAGAGCCATAAGCTGTTCGCGCAGCGGTGCATAGTCATCAGCAATAGCTTCCTTCTCGTAAGCTTTTATCTGATTCAGATAAGTGCCGGTTGTGACGTGGCGAATAGCGGCTACAACCTGTAGCTGAGTCGTACCTTCGTAGATGGAGGTAATGCGTGCGTCACGATAAATACGTTCACAAGCATAATCCTTCATGAAACCGGAACCGCCGTGTATCTGCACGCTGTCATATGCATTCTGGTTGCAATATTCGCTACCCATGCCCTTGACAAGGGGAGTGAAAGCGTCGGCAAGACGTGAGTATTTCTTCATCTCGGCGCGTTCGTCAGGGGTAAGCGAGCGTTCACGGGCTATATCTTCGTATGTCTTGTACATGTCTACAAAACGTGTAGTCTCATAAAGCAGCGAGCGAGATGCATCAAGCTTGGCCTTCATTACAGACAACATTTCATATACAGCGGGGAATTCAATGATGGCTTTGCCGAACTGACGGCGGTCGCGTGCATAGTCGAGAGCCTCGCGATAAGCAGCTTCCGACACGCCGACCGACTGAGCCGCGATGCCGAGACGGGCACCGTTCATAAGGGCCATCACATACTTGATAAGTCCAAGTTTGCGTGAACCGCACAATTCGGCTTTTGCATTCTTGAATACGAGCTCGCATGTGGGGGAACCTTTGATACCCATTTTGTTCTCGATGCGTCTTACTGTCACGCCACCGTCATTCTTGTCATAAATGAACATAGACAAGCCGCGGCCGTCTTTAGTGCCCTCTTCACTGCGGGCAAGTACGAGCGCGATGTTTCCGTCACCGTTGGTAATGAAACGCTTCACGCCGTTAAGACGCCAGCATCCGTTTTCTTCATCGGGAGTGGCTTTTAGCATTACAGCCTGAAGGTCGCTTCCCGCATCGGGCTCGGTAAGATCCATAGCCATAGTCTCACCTGCGCATACACGCGGAAGATAGCGCTGACGCTGGTCTTCGTCGGCAAACTCATATATAGTCTCGGCGCAGTCCTGAAGTCCCCATATGTTTACGAAGCCGGCATCGGCGCGGCTTACCATATCGGCAGCCATGATGTAGGGGACGAGAGAGAAATTAAGACCGTTGTAACGGCGGGGAAGGGATATACCCATAAGCCCGGCCTTTACGAGTGCGTCAAGGTTTTTTTGAGTACCTTCGGCATATACCACACGGCCATCCACGACATGTGGACCTTCATGGTCTACGCTTTCGGCATTGGGCGCTACAATGTCACCACTTATTTCGCCTGCGATTTCAAGGACTTTTTCATATGAGTCCATCGCATCGTCAAAGTTGAACGGAGCATAGTCATACTTCTCTGCATCGGTATAGTTGCGCTCTTTCAGTTCAATGATCTTACGCATCAACGGGTGGGTCAGATGATGCTTAAGACTTGGATTGTCGTTATAAAAATTAGCCATGGCTTACTTCGAATTTTTCTTATAATACTTGATGAGTTTGGGCACGACATCTTCAACATTGCCGGTTATGACATAGTCAGCTATGGTGTTGATGGGGGCATTGGGATCATTATTGATTGAAATGATGATCGAGCTTTCCTGCATGCCTGCTATATGCTGGATCTGACCGGAAATACCGCATGCTATGTATAGCTTGGGACGTACTGTCACACCTGTCTGGCCGATCTGACGGTCGTGTTCCGCAAAACCTGCATCGACTGCGGCGCGAGATGCTCCGACTTCACCGCCCAAAGTATTGGCAAGGTCAAAGAGCAGATCGAAGCCCTCCTTACTGCCCATACCGTAACCTCCGGCAACGATGATGGGGGAGTTCTTGATATTTACTTTGGATTTTTCTATATGACGGTCGATGATCTCGACAACGAAATCCTCCGGTTTTACGTATTTGTCAGCGTCAAGAGCCACAACCTCGCCTTTGTATGCGGGATCCTTGATCTCTTTCTTCATAACGCCTTCACGCACTGTAGCCATCTGCGGACGACATTCGGGATTCACAATCGTTGCTACGATATTTCCTCCAAATGCGGGACGTATCTGATACAGAAGGTCAGTATATTCTTTACCGGTCTTGGGATCTTTGTGATCGCCAATCTCCAGAGCGGTACAGTCGGCTGTCAGACCGCTGTGCAGACATGATGACACACGCGGACCGAGGTCGCGGCCTATACATGTGGCTCCCATGAGACATATCTGCGGCTTAATCTCCTTGAACAGGTTGATAAGCACTGCCGCATGAGGATTGGAAGTATAAGGATAAAGACGCTTGTCTTCGACTTTATATACCACATCAGTGCCATAGGGGAACAGCTGCTCCTCTATATTGTCAAGTTTGTCGCCTATTACTACCGCTTCGAGCTTTACGCCGAGACGGTCGGCAAGTACACGGCCTTTGGTAAGGAGTTCAAGGCTTACATCGGCAACTTTGCCGTCTTCGTACTCGCAATATACGATTAAGTTATTGTTATCAGTCATAATTGTCAAAATATTTAGACGGTTAGCCGATTGTATGATTTGCGATTAACTCTTTTATGAGATCCTCGAGTTCTGCATCATTGTTTTCGATTGTGCGGCTCTCCTTAGCGGTGAAAACTACATTTTCAATAGCCTTTACTTTAGTGGGAGATCCGGCAAGACCTATCTGCTGCGGATCGGCATCTACATATGCGGCGCTCCATTCCTGCAGGTTCAGATAGGGACGTTTTTCAACAACGGCTTTCAGATCGTCGCTCAATTTCTCTTTTTCGCTGGGTGACACCGCGTATTTGTACTTCTGTATACGACGGGCATTGCGAGGACGACATTCTGCTGCCGAGCCGTTTACAGTAACGACACAGGGCAGGGGAGCCACAACGGTCTCCACACCTGATTCCAGACGGCGTTTTACTGTGACTTTACCGTCTTTAAGGTCAAGTATCTCTTCAGCATAAGTCACCTGAGGCAGTCCGAGCTTCTCGGCAATCTGCGGACCTACCTGAGCTGTATCACCGTCGATAGCCTGACGGCCTCCGAGAATGATGTCATAGTTGCCGAATTTTTTCACTGCCTGAGCGAGCGAGTAGGATGTAGCCAATGTGTCGGCACCTCCAAGTGCACGGTCGGTAAGCACGATACCGGTATCGGCACCGCGATAGATAGCCTCGCGTATTATTTCTGATGCACGCGGCAATCCCATTGTGAGCAAGGTTATGGTTGAACCGGGATTGGCGTCCTTTAAGCGAAGAGCTTGTTCGAGGGCGTTAAGGTCCTCAGGGTTGAAGATCGCGGGAAGTGCCGCACGATTGATAGTGCCGTCTTCCTTCATCGCATCCTTGCCTACATTACGGGTGTCAGGCACCTGTTTTGCAAGCACAATGATGTTTAAACTCATGATTAAAGATATTAGATAATTAAATTACTATACTCTATTAAATTTCACAAAGATAACGTTTTCATCGATTTTAGCCAAATTTAACCGGCTTAATCAAAGCTCGACCCGTCAAAACAATGGGTGCAGACTTTGCATTTTGGCAGTCCGATAGCTTTGATTATAGTCTCGATTGAATTGAATTTTAACGATGTCAGGCCCAATTGCTTTCGTATCGCCTCGACCATTGCTTTGTATTTGGGCGAGGCGGTGGTGGCATATTGGTCGAGGTCTTTGTCAGGATCTCCTTCGAGATCTTTTATTACCCGACGGGTTATAAGCTCCATTTCACTTTTTGATGCAGTGAAATTAAGATATTTACACGGATATATAAGCGGCGGACAGCTTATGCGTATGTGCACTTCTTTTGCACCGCAATCAAAAAGGTCCTTGACATTGTCGCGCAATTGGGTGCCGCGTACTATGGAGTCATCGCAAAATATGGCCCGCTTGTCTTTCAACAAAGCTTTATTGGCGATAAGCTTCATCTTGGCCACAAGCTCACGCCGCTCCTGAGTGCTCGGAGTAAAGCTTCGAGGCCATGTGGGTGTATACTTCACTATGCCTCGCTGATAGGGCACGCCCTTACCTTGCGAATAGCCTAAGGCCATGCCTATTCCGGAGTCGGGGACCGCGCTTACGAAGTCAACTTCAGTGTCATCATTACGCCCCATGGCAAGCCCGGAGTCATAACGCATCTGATCCACGTTTTTGCCTTCGTATTCACATACGGGATATCCGTAGTAAGTCCATAAAAAAGCGCATATCTGCATCGGTTCCTCCGGCTTTTTCAGCTGTGTGAAAGAGTCGGCTTTAATCTCGACAATTTCAGCCGGGCCGAGATTATAGCATACATTATATCCCAAATTGGGGAATGCGCATGTCTCGCTTGTAATAGCATGGGCGCCCTCTTTTTCGCCTATTATAATCGGGGTACGGCCGTATCGGTCACGGGCCGCTATGATACTGTCTTCTGTAAGCAAGAGCATCGAGCACGACCCTTTTACACGCCTGTACACATTTTCTATACCCGACACATAGTCAGTGCCCTCGCTTATCAGCGCCGCTATCATCTCCGTAGGGTTGATAATGTCGTAGCTGTGCTCGCAAAAATGATGACCTTTTGCAAGCAGTTCTTTTTCAAGTTGCACGATATTATTGATGCGGCCCACAGTCACTATGGCAAACTTGCCGAGATGACAGTTGACGATAATCGGTTGCGCATCGGTGTCACTTATGACACCGATACCGACCAAACCACTGAAGTCTTTCAGGTCACCTTCAAATTTAGACCTGAAATACGCATTTTCAATATTATGTATGGAGCGCGTAAACACACCTTCACAGCAAGTAGCTATTCCGGCACGTTTTGTACCCATATGAGAGTTATAGTCAACGCCGTAAAAAAGTTCGTTGATGCACTCATCGTGTTTTGCAACACCAAAAAAACCACCCATAGGTAAGTGTACTTAAATTTTATTTGGTTACTTTTTCAATCCATTTACGGGCATTTACAAATGCGTCTATCCACGGAGTGATGTCATCTTTGCGACGAGTATCGGGATAATATCCGCACTGCCACGGGAAGATGGCGCGTTCAAGGTGGGGCATCATGGCAAGATGACGTCCGTCGGCCGAGGCTATACCGGCCACTGATGCACGCGAGCCGTTAGGATTTCCCGGGTAGGAGGCATAATTGTACTTTGCCACTATATTATATTTTTCAAGCGGCTCGGGCAGATTGAACTTGCCTTCACCATGGGCAACCCAGATACCGAGCTTGGAGCCTGACAGAGAACCGAGCATGACCGAATTGTTTTCGGGTATAGACAATCCGAGGAACTGCGATTCGAATTTATGCGATATGTTGTGCTCCATACGTGCCTTGCGCGAATGTTCGGGATTGATCAGATTCAGCTCAATCATAAGCTGACATCCGTTGCATATGCCGAGGCTCAGTGTATCATTACGCTTATAGAAGCGTTCGAGAGCGGCTTTGGCCTTTTCATTCCACAGGAAGCCGCCGGCCCATCCTTTAGCGGAACCGAGCACATCGGAGTTGGAGAAGCCGCCGCAGAACACTATCATGTTTACGTCATCGAGCGTCTCGCGACCCGACATCAAGTCAGTCATATGCACGTCTTTCACGTCGAAGCCGGCAAGATAGAGTGAGTAAGCCATTTCACGGTCGCCATTGACACCTTTTTCTCTTATGATAGCAGCTCTGATACCTGATTTACCGTCGCGGCGCAGTTTCAGCCCGCGAGAAGCGAGTTTTCCGTCAAAATCTTTAGGGAAACGGAAACGCACCGGCTGTTTCTTATAATTTTCGAAACGCATGGCGGCGCATTTTTCTCCGCTCTGAACCGCATCCATAAGATAAGATGAACGGAACCATACGTCGCGCATGTAGTCAATAAAGAACATATGGCGTGCGCCGTCATGATTTACTACGAGGGTACGCTCTTTCGAAGGAGTACCTATGGCACAATAACGTACACCGGCCTTATTAAGGATGCTTTCGACTCTCTCACATTTGGCGTCGGCGACTTGTATTACAAGTGCCGGATTCTCGGCAAACAAAATCTTCACGAGATCGGTTTCTCCGAATTTCTCAAATGCATCCGCATCAAAATCTATGCCGCCGTTGACATTGGCAAATGTCATCTCAAGTAAAGCCGTTACAAGACCTCCGGCCGATACGTCATGAGCAGCGAGTATGGCGTTGTCCTTAACCAACTTCTGGACGGCATTGAATGTCGACTTGAATTTTTCGGCGTCGGTTACAGACGGCACCTCTTTGCCGAGTCGGTTAAGGGTCTGTGCGAGGGCCGAACCTCCGAGTTTAAGAGAGTCACCGGAGAAGTCTATATAATATAATGTGGATTTTTTCTGCTGAAGCACCGGCGACACGGTCTTTCTGACATTGCCTGTCTCACCGGCGGCCGAAATAATAACAGTGCCGGGAGCAAATACTTTGTCCTCGCCGTATTTCTGCGTCATCGACAGACTGTCCTTGCCTGTCGGTATATTTATGCCGAGTGCGCAGGCGAAATTGCTACATGCTTCGACCGCTCTGTAAAGAGCCGCATCTTCACCGGGATTTTTACACGGCCACATCCAGTTGGCGCTGAGCGATACGCTCTTAAGTCCGTCGGACAGCGGAGCAGCGACTATATTTGTCAACGCTTCGGCCACAGCCATTACTGAGCCTTTTGCCGAGTCGACAAGTGCCACCTGAGGCGCATGGCCTATAGATGTCGCGATACCGGCTTTACCGGTGTAGTCAAGCGAAACCACTCCACAGTCACTTAGCGGCAACTGTATCTCGCCCTGACACTGCTGACGCGCTATCTTACCGGTCACCGAGCGGTCAACCTTGTTTGTAAGCCAATCCTTGCAGGCAACACCTTCAAGGCTGAGCACGTCGCGTATATAATCCTCTATTTTTGCAGCATCGTAGTCTAAGTCTTTATACGAGTCGATGACGGTACTGTCGGTCATTATCGTCTTGGGCGAATTGCCAAACATGTCAGCCATCGCCAAGTCTATCGGCTTTATACCGTCGGGTTGTTCAAATACGAAGCGGTCATCGCCGGTTGTCTCACCGACAACATAGAATGGAGCACGCTCACGGTCGGCAATGCGCTTGACATATTCTATGTCGTTTTCTTTCATGACCATACCCATGCGCTCCTGACTTTCATTTCCTACAATCTCTTTTGCCGACAGAGTCTTGTCACCTACAGGAAGCGCTCCGATCTCAATCTTTCCGCCCGTGGCCTCTACAAGCTCCGAAAGTGCATTAAGATGGCCTCCGGCACCGTGGTCGTGTATCGACACGATAGGGTTGTCATCACTTTCGGCAAGTGCGCGTATGACGTTGCTGACGCGTTTCTGCATCTCCGGATTTGCACGCTGCACTGCGTTCAGCTCTATGGCATTGGCATATTGTCCGGTCTCTACAGAAGAGACAGCGCCACCGCCCATACCGATTCTATAATTATCGCCACCCATTACAACGACTTTCTCGCCGGCTTCGGGTATGCCTTTGATAGCATCTTTCTTTGCGGCGAATCCTACACCGCCGGCAAGCATTATGACCTTATCGTAAGCATACTTCTTGCCGTTTTCATCGTGCTCGAATGTAAGCAGCGAACCGCATATAAGCGGCTGGCCGAATTTGTTGCCGAAGTCGGAAGCACCGTTTGAAGCTTTGATAAGAATGTCGCAAGGAGTCTGATACAGCCATGCGCGCGGGTCCATCATGAGTTCCCAGCGATGTTCGGGCGACATGCGAGGATAGGATGTCATGTATACGGCCGTTCCTGCAATAGGCAGACTGGCCTTGCCGCCTCCGAGTCGGTCGCGTATCTCGCCGCCGGTACCTGTGGCAGCGCCGTTGAAGGGCTCTACCGTAGTGGGGAAGTTGTGGGTCTCGGCTTTAAGCGATATGACGGTGTCAAGGTCTTTTACCTCAAAATAGTCAGGCTTGTCAGGATTTACGGGATAAAATTGGTCAACCTTCGGGCCGTCGATAAACGCTACATTGTCTTTGTAGGCCGAGACGAGCTTATTGGGGTTGACCTGTGATGTTTTCTTTATAAGTTTGAAAAGCGACGACGGTTTTTCCTCGCCGTCTATAATGAATGTGCCGTTGAATATCTTATGACGGCAATGCTCTGAATTTACCTGTGAGAAACCGAATACTTCACTATCGGTCAATTTACGTCCGAGCTTTTTGCTCAGGTCGCGCAGGTATTGTTCTTCATCGGGGCTCAATGCGAGGCCCTCGGCCTTGTTGTACTCCGATATGTCATCGATGTATACAATTTTATCAGGAGTCTTGGCCACAGTGAAAATCTTGCTGTTAAGGCCGTCATAAACGCGCTGGAGCATTTTGTCAAACTCGGGATGCTCTGCCGCAGTACGGTAAAATTCCTCAATACGCGTTATGCCTTCGAGCCCCATGTTCTGGGTTATCTCCACGGCATTTGTACTCCAAGGAGTGATCATTTCGCGACGCGGACCGACAAAACGTCCTTTTAACGAAGTGGCTGACAGAGGAGTGGCGCCATCAAAAAGCCATGACAACTTCTGACGCTGCTCGTCATCAAAACGCTGTGTGATTTCTACCGCAATGATGTGATTCGCACCTTTTTTAAAGAAAACAACCATATATGCCTGTTTTGAAGTTATTATTTGATTGGTTTTAGGCTTGCAAAAATACTAAAAAACGTCGGAAAAACACTAATAAATTACATAAAAAGAAACATCCTCCGGTTTCTCAATCGGAGGATGCGCTTTGTAGTATGAAAACGTGTATATTCTTGTCAGTCGTTAAATGTGGTCGTGGTAGTAGTCACAGTAGTGGTAGTTGACTCACCGTCTGACTTTTTGCTGGTTGTCTTTACGTAAACCACATTGTTTTTACGGTTCACGGTTATGCTCTCTATATTATCAGTCGACAAGTCGCTTAAATTATCTTTGTCGACGACTTTACCGTCGATAATATAAAGCGTGTTTTCGTCATTATTGTCTTTATTCGAAACAATTATTCTTGTTTTGGCGACATTGCCGTCATCCGTTTCAGTCATGACAAACGCGGACTTCTTAATATCGGGCGACAATGCCTCATATTCTTCCGGAGTTATGCGTTTGCCTTTATATAGAATTTCACTTTTGCCAAGTATTTCGGGCGAGACTTCTTTGTTAATCGATACACTGTGCATGGTGTTCTTGTCCGATTTTTTAAAGGTACCGTGTCCGACCACACTTATGCTCTTCGGAGCAGCTCCGGCCGATGACTTTTCGCTTTCCTTATCGGCTTTCATCAACACCTTGACCGATCCTCCGTGAGGACAGGAAAAATCGAGTGTGTTATATCCGACATACATGACCTTGAATTTCACAGCCTTTTCTGCCGACTTGATTTTGAATTCACCCTCGGTGTCGGTTACCGTGCCATACTTGCCGTCATTTGATTTTACGATTGCGCCGATTATAGGTTTGCCGCTTTCATCAAGAACCTGTCCGGTTGCATAATAGGGATAGGGGTCATCGGCGGCCGACTTCGCGTCATCATTTTTGGCCTTGGACGGAGCGGTTTGGACGGAAGTTTCGGTCACAGCATCGGACATTTCCGGCTCCGGCACCTCGGAAATGGAGAGAATTTGACTTTCTTCAGGAAAATCGTTAACTTTGTCATCGTAGGCAAACGCCGATGTGAAATCGGCCGATTCCACATCGTACATAACCGATGCGATTGCCGGAAGATTGACTACTGTGAGTGCGGCTGCACAAGCCGGCACCAGAGCAAGGGCACGCCACCGACGGCACTTGCTTGATTTTGATGATAACATCATGGTGATACGTCTTTTAAGTTTACTATGATTCAGGCTGTTGGCAAGTGACGGGAATCTCGCACCGACAGCCTTTTTTATTAACAACAGTTGATATTGACGTGCATTTACGCCGCTTTCGAGCACCGACATGTCGGCCTGATATTCATGAATGGCCTTCAGCTCCTCGCGCATGAGCCATGCCGCCGGATTAAACCAGTTTATAACCAGCACCGCCTGAGCTACAAGCATGTCTATCCAGTGCATACACTGAAGGTGTTTTGTTTCATGAGCCTTTATCATTTCACCGGCCGATGCATAATCATCGCGACTCATGACTATATATCGCATCCAGCTGAACGGGGCTACTTTACGGTCATCGATCAGCACTACCGTATAACGGCCGTCCTGCCGCTTTTCGCCACGTGCTATCAGCTTCATTATGCGCATCCACACAATCAGTGTGCCCGCAGTCATCACTATGACTCCGGCGATGTATAGCGCTATTATGACAAGCGGATAGACAGGGGCTACATATGCTTCGCCCTCACCGGCTGACGCGATGGTCTGTAACAATACCGTCAGATCGGCATCAATAACGGCGGCCGGTTCTTCGGGAGCAAACAGCATACCGCATAGGCCTGCCACCGGAACATACAGAAACGCCACGGCATATATACATAATATTATGGCGCGGTTGTAAGAATGCTGATTTTCGCCTGCAAGCAGCCACTTGTATACGATATACAGAGCCATGAGTATCATGCCCGATGCAAGAGAATATGTGAATAAGGTACCCATGCGGTGCGTAGTCTGTTATTTTGAATTTTTCTTCTCTATAAGTTCCAAGAGTTCGCGGAGTTCGTCAGCCGATATCTTTTCCTCTTCGACTAAAGTCGATACAGCACCGAAGTAGCTGTTACCAAAATAACTCTTTATGAAATTGCCGAATCTCTTACGGCGGAAGTCTTCCATGCGGGCCACGGCATAATACTGGTAGGAACCACCAATCTCATTGTGCGATACGAAGCCCTTTTTCTCCAATATCCTAACAAATGTCGATACCGTATTGAAATGCGGCTTAGGCTCGGGGAGCAGCTCTACAAGTTGTTTTACGAATAATGGCCCGTGCTCCCAGAAGAGATGCATCAATTGCTCCTCTTTATCTGTCAGACTGTCCTTCTTTTTCTGTCGTGTCATTGCTGTTGGTTTATTTGTCTGCGCAAATATATAACGAATATTTTAGTTATGCAAGCATTCGCAACGAAAACATTAGTTTTGCTATGATTTGTAAAATTCTGTACAATTCTATAATTTTGCAATGCAAAACGGGTGCCGAAGTGTGTTTTTAATAATTTTTGGCATGACATTTGCAGCAATTAAGCTACATCGGGATAAAAATAGCTCGCTTAAATTGTTTTATGAAGATATTCGAGTTAATTTTGTGCCGAAATTTAAACAAGATAAGGTAGAAACAAATATAATTTTATGAACGTAACATTAGAAAAGACCAGCGAAGTGAGTGCAAAGCTCAACGTGTCTATTGAGGAGAACGATTACAAGGACAAAGTTGTAAAGGAGCTTAAAGAGATAGGGAAGAAGCATGCCATTCCCGGTTTCCGTCAGGGACATGTTCCTTTTGGCGAACTGAACCGTCGCTTCGGAAAGCAGGTGACCAGCGATGTCATAAACAATGAGGTATATGACGCCGTAATAGGATACATCCGTGAAAATAAACTTGCCGTACTCGGCGAGCCGATACCCGTGGAAGTAAAAGAGCTTGACCTTAAGAACGAGAAAGACTTTTCGTTCAGCTACGAACTTGCTCTTGTGCCGGAAATCAATGTCACACTTGACAAAGACGTTCACCTTCCTTACTATAATATAGAGGTAAGCGAAGAGATGATCAACGAGCAGGACAAGAACTTCCGTGAACGCTTCGGCGCACAGGTGCCCGGAGAAGAGGTAGAAGCCAATTCGCTTGTAAAAGGTTCCATAATGGAGCTTGACGAAGCAGGAAACGTAAAGACCTCCGACGACGCCATACAGATGATAAACGGCATTGTGGCTCCCATGTATTTCAAGGACAAAGCTGAAGCCGACAAGTTCATAGGCAAGAAAGTCAATGACAAGGTTGTTTTCAATCCGTGGAAAACCTGCGAAGGTAACGCCGCAGAGCTTTCTTCGATGCTTGGTGTCGACAAGAGCAAGGCTGCCGATATAAAAGGCGATTTCGAGCTGTCTATATCCGAAATAATCGTTTTGCGTCCCGCCGAACTCGGTCAGGAGCTTTACGACAATGTATTCGGCAAGGGTAAAGTCGCTACCGAAGAAGAGTATCGCAACGGTCTTAAAGACATGATTTCCCGCGAGCTTTCACGCAATAGCGAGATGCTTTTCCGTGTGGATACAGAGAAAGCCATGATGGAAAAGTACGGCGACATGCAGCTGCCTGTAGAGATACTCAAGAAGTGGCTCGTACGTCGTAATGACGAGCTCAACGAAGCTAACATCGACGAAGAGTATGCAAAAATGGAGCAGGGCCTGAAATGGCAGCTCATTAAAGAACGTCTCGGCGAAATATGCCAGATAAAGATTGAGGAGCAGGATCTTATCGGACATGCCAAAATGATTGCTTCCATGCAGTTTGCCCAGTACGGTATGACCAATATGGATGATGATACCTTGACTGACTATGCAAAACGTATTCTCGCCGACAAGAACTATCGTCCCAGAATAGTTGAAGAGGTAGGCGACATAAAATTGTTTGCGGCAGTTAAAGAGGCTGTGACAATCGATGCTGAAAACGTGACACTCGACCGTTTCAAAGAAATAGCGACAAAACAATAACCTGATTTTGTCATAAATTGAATAACGGAGCGGCGCTATGGTGTCGCTCCGTGTATATATCGGCATATCAATACATACAATAATTATTGCAAAATTTGCATATTTCTGATTTTTTTATTGTATCTTTGAGTAGCCAATACTAAATATCTTACAAAATATATGAACAACGACTTTAGAAATTATGCTGTAAAGCATTTAGGCATGAACGGCCTTGCCCTTGACCAATACATTGCAGCAACCGGTGGCGTCAACATAACATCCAGCTATATATCACCTACAATTATCGAAGAACGTCAGCTTAATGTGGCACAGATGGACGTATTCTCGCGTCTGATGATGGACCGCATCATATTCCTCGGAACCGACGTGAACGATTATACCGCCAATGTCATACAGGCACAGTTGTTGTATCTTGACACATCTGACCCCGGAAAAGACATATCCATATATATCAACTCGCCCGGCGGTTCTGTATACGCCGGCCTCGGCATATACGACACCATGCAGTATGTGTCAAGCGACGTGGCTACCATATGTACCGGTATGGCAGCATCGATGGCCGCCGTACTTCTCGTATCGGGTGAAAAGGGGAAGCGCTTCGCGTTGAAACACTCGCGCGTCATGATACATCAGCCTATGGGAGGAGCGCAAGGTCAGGCCTCTGACATTGAGATTACCGCCCGTGAAATCCAGAAACTGAAAAAAGAATTGTATTCGATCATAGCCGATCATTCCGGCATGTCATACGAGAAGGTTGAGAAAGATTCCGACCGCGATTATTGGATGACAGCTGAAGAAGCCAAGGAATACGGCATGATTGACAACGTGCTTGTTAAAGCTAACCGTTAAGGTGCGGATATGGCAAAAAAAACTGATATAACCAAGTGCTCGTTCTGCGGACGTCCGGCCAACATGGCAGAAGTAATGGTGCCGTCGGCCAGTTCGCCCAATACCTACATATGTTCCGATTGCGTCGAAGCTATCGATGACCTGCTTAAAGAGTATCGTCAGGAGTCGAAAGCTTCAGACGACAAGACTCCCACCGAAATGAGCAGTATCCCCAAGCCCAAGGAGATATATGAATTTCTTAACAAGTACGTTATCGGACAGGATGATGCGAAGAAATATCTGTCGGTGGCCGTATATAACCATTACAAGCGTCTTGCGCAGTCATCGGATGACGATGTCGACATAGAGAAGAGCAACATCATACTCGTCGGTCCTACGGGAACAGGCAAGACACTTCTCGCCAAAACTATCGCCAAGATGCTTGATGTGCCGTTCACTATCGTTGACGCGACGGTGCTTACGCAGGCCGGATACGTAGGTGAGGATATAGAAAGCCTGTTGACAAGACTGCTTCAAGTAGCAGACTATGACGTGGCAAAGGCAGAAAAAGGCATTGTATTTATCGACGAAATAGACAAAATAGCGCGCAAGGGCGACAATCCGTCTATAACCCGCGATGTCAGCGGCGAGGGAGTCCAGCAGGGACTGCTTAAACTGCTTGAAGGCTCTGTGGTCAATGTTCCGCCTCAAGGAGGCAGGAAGCATCCCGAACAGCGCATGATACCGGTCGATACAAAGAACATTCTGTTTATATGCGGCGGTGCGTTTGACGGCATAGAGCAGAAGATAGCCCATCGTCTTAACACCCACGTGGTCGGTTATTCGACCGATCCGGCCCGTCAGCGTGTGCAGCGCGACAATTATCTTAAATTCGTAGCTCCACAGGATCTGAAGTCTTTCGGACTTATACCGGAGATAATAGGCCGACTTCCGATTCTCACCAATCTCGAGCCTCTTGACCGTGATGCTCTGCGACGTGTTCTGACCGAGCCTAAAAACGCCATTGTACGTCAGTATAAGAAGCTGTTTGAGATGGACGGAGTGAAGCTCGAGTTTACCGACAGCGCACTTGATCTGATTGTGGACAAAGCCCTTGAATATAAACTCGGCGCCCGTGGCTTGCGCTCTATAGTAGAGACGATAATGATCGATTCTATGTTTGACATCCCGTCATCCGACACCGATACGTTTACGGTGACCGACGAGTATGCATTGGAAAAGCTGCGTAAGGCCAATTTCGAATTGAACAAAACGATTGATTGATATAATATATTGAAACAGGACGCAACCTTATGACCATGGCGAAAAATACGTTACTTGCCGAAGAATTGAAACGGCATTTTGGATTTGACACCTTTAAAGGCAATCAGGAAGCCATCATTTCCAACCTTCTGGACGGAAACGACACCTTTGTGCTCATGCCTACCGGAGGAGGCAAATCATTATGTTATCAATTGCCTGCGCTCATAATGGAGGGAACCGCCATTGTCATTTCACCGCTGATTGCCCTGATGAAAAATCAGGTTGATGCCATGCGTAGCTTCAGTGAAGATGACAATGTGGCCCATTTCCTAAACTCGTCCTTGAATAAAACAGCTATAGATCAAGTAAAGAACGACATCATTACCCGTAAAACAAAACTGTTGTACGTGGCACCGGAGTCGCTTACAAAAGAAGAGAATATTGAGTTTCTGAAAACAGTTCCCATCTCTTTTTATGCCGTCGACGAAGCTCACTGCATATCGGAGTGGGGGCATGACTTCCGACCGGAATACCGACGTATACGTCCTATTATAAACGAGATATGTCGCCGGCCCGTCATAGCGCTCACCGCTACGGCAACGCCTAAAGTGCAGCACGACATACAGAAGAATCTCGGCATGCAGAACGCCACTGTGTTTAAGTCATCGTTCAACCGTCGCAACCTGTTTTACGAAGTACGGCCCAAAACGCCCAATATTGACCGCGATATAATAAAATATATCAAGAGTCAGGAGGGCAAGAGCGGTATAATATATTGCCTAAGCCGTAAAAAGGTTGAAGAGCTTGCTGAAATACTTCGTGTAAATGACATAAGAGCGCTGCCTTATCACGCAGGCATGGACGTGGCTACACGTTCAGCCAATCAAGACGCTTTTCTATTGGAAAAAGTTGATGTCATTGTGGCGACGATAGCCTTTGGCATGGGCATAGACAAGCCCGATGTCAGATTTGTCATACATTATGACATACCTAAGTCGCTTGAAGGATATTATCAGGAGACAGGCCGTGCCGGACGCGACGGTGGCGAGGGCCGCTGTATAGCTTTCTACATCAACAAGGACCTTGTCAAGATGGAGAAGTTTATGCAAGGGAAGCCGCTCGCAGAGCAGGAAATAGGCAAGCAGCTGCTTCTTGAGACCGCCTCTTATGCCGAGTCGTCGATATGCCGGAGAAAGTCATTGCTGCATTACTTCGGAGAAGAGTATAATGAAGATAACTGCGGGAACTGTGACAATTGTTTAAATCCCAAAAAACAAGTGGAAGCAAAAGATGAATTGTGCGCCGTGATTGAAACGGTTACGGCCCTTAAGGAAAAATTCAAAGCAGACCAAGTAATCGATGTTATGCTTGGTAAAAATACAGCTACTGTAAAATCGTATAATCAGTCTGATCTTGAAGTATTCGGATGTCTTCAGGGTGTCGACCCGAGGACAGCCAATACGATTATCCGTCAGGCTATCATAGCAGGTTATCTTGATAAGGATATCGAAAACTTCGGATTGCTCAAGGTAACGAAAAAAGGCAAGGACTTCTATAAAAAGCCTACATCTTTCAAGATAGTTGAAGACAACGACTTCAATGAAGAAGAGGAGGAGATTGTCGTAAAGGGCGGTGCGGCGTGTGCCGTGGATCCTGAGCTTTACAACATTCTTAAGGATCTGCGCAAGAAGATGGCCAAAAAGCTTGGTCTGCCGGCTTACGTCATATTTCAGGATCCTTCGCTTGAAGCGATGGCCACGACTTATCCTATCACGTTAGAGGAGCTGCAGAACATACCCGGAGTGGGAGTCGGCAAGGCGAAAAGATATGGCGAAGACTTCGTCAAGGTCATAAAAGCCCATGTCGAAGAAAACGAGATTGAACGTCCCGAAGACCTGCGGGTGCGCAGTGTCGCAAATAAGAGCAAACTTAAAATCTACATAATACAGGGTATCGACCGCAAGATACCGCTGGATGCGCTTGCCGAGAGCAAAGGCCTTGAATTCGGCGAACTCCTTGATGAGATTGAAGCTATCGTATATTCCGGCACCAAAATAAGCATTGATTACTATATAAATGAAGTAATGGATGATGACCGGCAGGAGGATATATTTGATTACTTCAAAGAGAGCGAGAGCGACGACATTGACGAAGCCATCGATGAGCTTGGCAACGAGTATTCCGAAGAAGAGATAAGACTCATACGTATAAAATTCCTTTCGGAAATGGGCAATTGATGCAATTTGCTTAAAAATAAGCCATATTGTGTGCACTTTTGTCGGAAATGGTAAGTATTTTCAACAAAAGTGCATGCTTTAGTATGGTTTGTCTGTCAATTTATTGTCAAAAAGGGGAGTATTCACTATATTTGCATGCAATTAATTGACCAATGGAGAAAAAAGACAAGAATACGGCCATTTTACTGATGCATTGCCCCGATCAGCCGGGCATTATTGCCGTCATAACCGAATTTATTGATGTCAATGGAGGCAACATCGTATACCTCGACCAGTATGTTGACAGAATAAACGGTATATTTTATATGCGTGTGGAGTGGGAACTCGACAACTTTATAATCCCTAAAGACAAGATAGGAGAGTATTTTGACACGCTGTATGCAAAACGTTATAGCTTGAACTACTCATTGAAATTCTCCGAGAAGCGTCAGCGTATGGCCATCTTTGTCAGCAAGATGTCGCACTGTCTTTATGACATTCTGGCCCGTTATATATCGGGAGAATGGGACGTCGAGATACCTGTCATAATAAGCAATCACCCTGATCTTGCTGTTGTGGCAAAGCAGTTTGACATACCGTTTGAAGTCATACCTATAACCAAAGAGAACAAGGAGGTCATGGAGGCCCGGGAGTTTGAGATACTGGAGTCTTATAATATTGATTTCATTGTCCTTGCCCGCTATATGCAGGTGCTGTCGGAAGATTTTATCCGACGCTATCCCCACCACATAATAAACATACACCATTCGTTTCTGCCCGCGTTTGTCGGGGCCAAGCCGTATCATGCGGCTTACGACCGTGGAGTAAAACTTATCGGAGCGACAAGCCATTATGTGACTCCTGATCTTGACGCCGGCCCTATAATTGAACAGGATATAACCCGTGTAACCCATAAGGACACCGTAGCCGATCTTGTAAAGAAAGGCCGTGACCTTGAAAAAATAGTGCTGTCAAGAGCCGTAGAGAAGCATATACAGCGCAAAATATTGACTTATAACAATAAAACCATCGTTTTCAGCTAAGATGGATGTCGCGATAATAAAATATAACGCTGGAAACAACTTTTCGGTCATGTGCGCGTTAAAACGCCTTGGCATCGATGCCGTGCTTACTGATGACAAGGATGTCATAACAAATGCGCCGAAAGTCATATTTCCCGGAGTAGGTGAAGCGGCGTCGGCCATGTCCTATTTGAAAGCTAACGGTCTTGACCGTGTTATCAGGAGTTTACGCCAACCGGTTCTCGGCATATGTATCGGACAGCAGCTGTTATGCCGCCATTCCGAGGAGAATGATGTAGAATGTCTGGGTATATTTGACGCTGACGTACGGCGTTTTGAAGCACGTACACCCTGTGACAAGATACCGCATATGGGCTGGAATACGGTCCATCTATTGCGAGACGGCATTGTATCACGACAGCTTGACGGAGAATATGTATATTACGTACACAGTTATTACGTGCCTGTCGGACCCGATACGGACGCCGTCACGGATTACATATTGCCTTTCAGCGCCTCAATGCACAAAGACAACTTCTACACCACGCAGTTTCACCCGGAAAAGAGTGGTGGAGTGGGCGAACTCATACTAAAAAACTTTCTGGAGCTATGATCGACATAATACCTGCGATTGACATAATAGACGGTAAATGCGTGCGGCTTACAAAAGGCGACTATGGACAGTCGCGTGTCTATAGCGATAATCCGCTTGACGTGGCCCGCGGCTTTGAGGATGCCGGTTGCCGTCGGTTGCATCTTGTCGACCTTGACGGGGCCAAATCGCATCATGTCGTCAACCATGCCGTGTTGGAAAGGATCGCATCGCACACCGGGCTTATAATCGATTTCGGCGGCGGTGTCAAGACCGATGAAGACATAAGGATAGCTTTTGACAGTGGCGCATCAATGGTTACCGGAGGAAGTGTGGCGGTAAATCAACCCGACACATTCGAGCACTGGCTGACAACTTACGGTTCTGACAGAATCATACTTGGAGCCGATGCTCGTGACGGCAAGATAAGTACGTCAGGATGGCAACACGACTCAGAGATGGAATTAATACCGTTTATACGTTTTTATAGCGAAAAAGGCGCCACACAAGTTATATCTACCGATATAAATGTCGACGGCACACTATCAGGTCCGTCAATTGGCATGTATAAGCGGATTTTGAACGAGCTTCCGTCAATGTATGTTATTGCAAGCGGCGGAGTCGGCTCAATGTCCGATATAGACGCCCTGAATGAAGCCGGTGTCCCTGCTGTAATAGTCGGTAAAGCCTTCTACGAAGGGCGTATGACATTAAAAGATATTGAACGCTGTAATTATTAGATTGTTATGCTTGCCAAGCGCATTATACCATGTCTTGATGTAAAAGACGGCACTACTGTCAAAGGTGTGAACTTCGTCAATTTCCGCGAAGCTGGCGACCCTGTGGAACTCGGCCGGCGATATAGCGATGCCGGTGCCGATGAGTTGGTGTACCTTGACATAACCGCCTCCCATGAAGGCAGGCGTACATTTATCGAGCTTGTAAAACGTGTGGCTTCCGCTATAAATATACCGTTTACTGTCGGAGGAGGCATTTCTGATATAGCCGACGTCGAAAAACTGCTTGACGCAGGTGCCGACAAGATATCCATAAACTCTGCGGCTATACGTAACCCCGGTCTGATTGACGCGATTGCCGCCCGTTTCGGCTCACAGGTATGTGTCGTGGCTATTGATGCTAAAACGACAGCCGACAATGATTGGGTATGTTATCTTAACGGTGGCCGCATACCTACCGACAGGACCTTGTTTAAATGGGCTAAAGAGGCGCAGGAAAGAGGAGCCGGCGAGATACTGTTTACAAGCATGGATCACGACGGAGTAAAATCAGGATTCGCTAATGATGCATTGGCGGCATTGAACGACATATTGTCGATACCGGTCATAGCTTCCGGCGGAGCCGGTGATTACAAGGATTTTTATGACGTATTCACGAAAGGGAAAGCCGATGCGGCTCTGGCGGCAAGTATATTCCATTTCAACGAGATTCCGGTAGACAGACTGAAAAGATACTTGAATGAACGAAATATAACTGTAAGATTATAATAAAAGACACAAAATGGCAGACTTGGATTTCGATAAGCTAAACGGTCTTATCCCTGCGATTATTCAGGACGCAAGGACGAAAAACGTACTTATGCTCGGTTTTATGAACGAAGAGGCATATGACAAGACCGTAAAGACGGGAAAAGTGACATTTTTCAGCCGCACTAAAAATCGGCTGTGGACTAAAGGTGAGGAAAGCGGACACTTTCTGAATGTTGTGTCGATACAGGTCGACTGTGACCGCGATACGTTGTTGGTTTCGGTCAACCCGGTAGGACCTACATGCCATAAAGGTACCGACACCTGCTTCGGAACTTCCAACGATGCCGGAGTCGAATTTCTGCATTACCTTCAAGAGTTTATCATAAAGCGCCATGAAGAGATGCCTGAAGGCTCCTATACGACCTCCTTATTCAAAAAAGGCGTGAACCGTATGGCGCAAAAGGTAGGCGAAGAGGCCGTCGAGACAGTGATAGAAGCGACAAACGGCACTGACGACAGACTCATATATGAAGCATCGGATCTGATCTATCACCTTATTGTATTGCTGACATCCAAAGGTCACCGTATCGAGGAATTGGCGGAAGAACTGGCCAAACGTCATAAAGAATAACTTCGATGAAGATTGTCGATTACAAAAAAGTGGAGATTCTCCGTAAGGAACATGTCGTGCTTAAAGATGTGAACCTTGAGATTGAGAGCGGGGAATTTACTTACATAATAGGCCGGGTAGGAAGCGGTAAAAGCAGCCTGCTCAAGTCAATGTATGCCGAAATTCCTATCGAAATGGGAGAGGCACATGTATTGGACTATGATCTGATGAACATCAGGCACAAGATGATCCCTATGCTGCGCAGAGAGATAGGCATAGTTTTTCAAGACTTCCAGCTCCTTACTGACCGCAGCGTCTATGACAACCTGCTGTTTGTGCTTAAAGCTACAGGATGGAAAAACAAGACCGACATGGACGACCGCATAGAGGAAGTGCTCAAAGAGGTTGGCATGCTGACGAAATCATATAAGATGCCACATGAATTGTCGGGCGGTGAACAGCAGCGCATCGTGATTGCCCGCGCTTTGCTCAACAAGCCTAAACTTATTCTTGCCGATGAACCTACCGGCAACCTTGATCCGGCAACCGGAGAGCAGATTGTGCGTTATCTTCATGATATAGCCAAAGAGGGGACTGCGGTTATTATGGCAACCCATAATCTAAGCTTTGTAGAGCAGTTTCCCGGACGTGTATTACGTTGCGATGACAAGCATTTAATTGCGCCTCAATTAGATTAATTGCCGCGTTTTTTGTACTTTTGTGAAATTTTACTAACATTATTGATAAATTACGTATAATGAAAGTTCTGAAATTTGGAGGTACCTCCGTGGGATCGGCCCAAAGATTTAAAGAAGTTGCGAAACTCGTTACCGAGCGCGGACGTAACATTGTTGTCCTTTCGGCAATGTCGGGTACCACTAACACGCTTGTTGAAATATCTGATTATCTGTACAAGAAAAATGTCGACGGAGCCAAGGAGACGGTAAATCAACTTGAAGCCAAGTACATGCGTACAATCGACGAGCTTTACGAAACTCCCGCATCAAAAGAAGAGGCAATTCGTGAGGTAAAGGGCTGTTTCAACTACATACGTTCATTTACAAAAGACATCTTCACTCTGTTTGAAGAGAAGGAGATTCTTGCGCAGGGCGAACTGATGTCGACAGCCATGATGAATATCTATCTGCGGGAGAAAGGGTTGAACAGTGTGCTCTTGCCGGCACTGGACTTTATGCGTACCGACAAGAATGCAGAGCCTGACACTCAATATATCAAGCAGAAACTTTCGGCGCAGCTGGAGAAGCACAAAGATGCCGACATTTATATAACACAAGGCTATATATGCCGCAATGCATATGGCGAGATTGACAACTTGCAGCGTGGCGGAAGCGACTATACGGCATCATTGATAGGTGCTGCTATAAATGCCGAAGAGATTGAGATATGGACAGATATCGACGGCATGCACAACAACGATCCCCGCTATGTTGACAATACTGATCCGGTACAGGAGCTACATTTCGAAGAAGCTGCCGAGCTCGCTTACTTCGGTGCAAAAATACTGCATCCTACATGTATTCTGCCGGCAAAATTAAACAACATACCGGTCAGACTGCTTAACACCATGCAGCCCGATGCTCCCGGCACTCTCATACACAATGTACAGACGGCACGTACCATCAAAGCCGTTGCGGCAAAAGACAACATCACCGCTATAAAGATTAAGTCGGGCCGCATGCTTCTTGCTTACGGTTTCCTCAGAAAAGTATTCGAGGTGTTCGAGACTCATCAGACTTCTATCGACATGATTGCCACTTCGGAAGTCGGTGTTTCGCTTACCATCGATAATGAACGTAATCTTAGCGCAATACTTGACGACCTGCGTAAATTCGGCACTGTGACCATTGATAAGGACATGGTCATAATATGTGTGGTAGGTGATCTCGAATGGCAGAACCGCGGCTTTGAGGCTGAAGCCCTCGATGCATTGAAAGAGATACCCGTAAGAATGATATCGTATGGCGGAAGCAACTACAATATTTCGTTCCTTGTCAGAAAAGAGGACAAGATAAAAGCGTTAAACCTTCTAAGCGACCGATTGTTTAAAAATAAACAATAACGATCTGTTTATGACTGAATTCCCGTTAAAGGAGTTTGCTTCGATTAAAACTCCTTTTTATTACTATGACAAGAAATTGCTTGTCGCTACACTTGATGCTATAAAAAAGGCCTCACCTGAGGAAGAGTATCACGTACATTACGCTATAAAGGCCAATGCCAATCCGGAGATATTGAAATATATTTCCGAGGCCGGATTTGGCGTCGATTGTGTCAGTGAAGGTGAGATACGTGCGGCACTCAAAGCCGGATTTCCCGCGTCAGGCATAGTATTTGCCGGAGTGGGTAAGAGTGACAGCGAGATTGACTTTGCGCTTGACAACGATATTGCATGCTTTAATGTTGAGTCGCTGCCCGAATTGCAGCTTATCGAAGAGATGGCGGCCGACAAAAGCAAGATTGCAAACGTCGCGTTGCGCGTCAATCCCGATATCGATGCACATACCCACCATTACATAACCACCGGACTGGAAGAAAATAAATTTGGCATAGACATGAAGATGCTTGACGAAGCCATTGCATATTGCGCAAAGCAGCCCAGTCTGCGTCTTATTGGCTTGCACTTCCATATCGGCTCTCAGATACTCACCCTCGAACCGTTTAAGGTGTTGTGCGACCGCATCAGTCAGCTGGTTGACAAGTATAAAGGTCAAGGCATACATTTTGAAAGCATTAATGTCGGTGGCGGACTTGGTGTGGATTATGATAATCCTGACGCGAACCCGATACCCGACTTCAAAGCATATTTCGACATATTCCGCAACAATCTGAAATTGGAGCGTGGGACGCAGCTGCACTTCGAACTTGGTCGCTCCATTGTGGCTCAGTGCGGCTCTCTTATCACGAAAGTTCTGTATGTCAAAGACGGGGTAAAAAAACGCTTTGTAATTGTGGATGCCGGCATGACCGATCTTATACGCCCTGCTCTCTATCAGGCTCATCACAAGATACAGAACTTAACGAGTAAATACACCGAGAACGGAGTTTATGATGTAGTAGGACCTATATGTGAGTCCTCCGACTGCTTCGGCACCGACGAAACTCTTCCCATTACTCAGCGTGGCGATCTACTCGCTATTCGTTCAGCCGGTGCATATGGTGAAATCATGGCCTCGCAATATAATTGCCGCACTCTTCCCGGATCTGTTTTTAACTAAGACACTATTTAACAACCGGCTGTAATAATATATCAAGCCGGTTGTTATTATTTTTGAAAATAGTACAATCCGGCAAGAACTATTAGTCCTATCGAATAAATCAATGAGTTAGCTCACAAAACTGTACCAATCATTAATTCGTTTTATTATGACTAAAAAAGGGATAGAACAGCAAAATATTGATACAATACGTCTAATATCAATACTCTTCTTAATACTATGCCCGGTTATAGGTGTATTTCCGCTGTATTTCGTTAATAAAGCAAGAAATAAATTTTCTGCAAACGATGACGATTTTTACGATTCATGGAATAGAGCAATCAGATGCCTGAAAATAAGTATGATTATATTTGCAGTTTTGTATGTAGCAATAGTATGCTTCCTTATCTTGTTATATAAAACTCAAATATAAATAATTAAAAGGGTGGCCTTTCAAAATAATGGTCACCCTTTTTTCGTAAGTTATTAAATTTTGCCTACAAGCTCAATGCTGGGAGATAGGGTAGGCGCGCCCTTCTTCCATTTTGCCGGACAAACCTGCCCCGGATTATTGGCTACAAATTGAGCTGCTTCTACCTTACGTAACAATTCTGAAGCATCACGGCCGATACCATTGTCTTGAATTTCTGCAATTTTAATAAGTCCTTGCGGATCAATGACAAATGTACCGCGATAAGCAAGAAAATCCTCTCGATTAAGCACACCGAAAGCTTCACTCAACATGCCGGTTTTATCGGCGATCATCGGGAACTTGATTTTTCTTATACTTTCAGAAGCATCAGCCCATGCCTTATGCGTAAACTGAGTATCGGTACTTACCGCATATACTTCAACTCCAAGTTCCTTGAATTTATCATAATTCTCGGCCATGTCTACCAATTCGGTAGGACATACAAATGTAAAATCGGCCGGATAGAAGAAAAATACTGACCATTTTCCTTCAATATCCTTGTTGCTTACCTCTATAAATTCACCGTTTTTATATGCGGGCAATTTAAACTCAATAATTTTACTGTTTACAATAGGTTCCATAATTCTTTAAATTAGATATGTTTATTTGAAACAATCTCTTACAGCAGTTAGTTATTCAAGACCTGATTAATAAACCATAAACCTCTTAAATAATAATGAATGTCGGTGGGGGCGATATTTCCCATACATACTATTTAACATAATATCGGTTATGAGAAACGCCACAAAGTGTTATTGGGGCAATAATCAGACGCTATTTCACGATAATACGCCTGCAATTTCGATATTTCATTTTTTCTACGTAACTTTGTTATTAACCGAACATAATACTGAATCAAATGTACGATAAGAAAAAGGGTCTGTATATAGCCCATTGCTCTGACGGCCCATTAAGAATACTTGGAAATATGGCCAACCGCCACGGACTTATAGCCGGCGCCACGGGCACCGGTAAAACTGTGACGCTTCAGGTTATGGCTGAAACCTTTTCTCAAGCGGGCGTTCCCTGTTTCATGGCCGACATTAAAGGCGACCTATCCGGAGTGAGTCAACCCGGACAGATGACAAAGTTCATCGAAAAAAGATGTGCTGAATTCGGCATAAGCAATCCGCAGTTTGAGGCATCACCGGTAAGGTTCTTCGATGTATTCGGTCAGCAAGGTCACCCTATGAGAGCTACAGTGGCGAGCATGGGCGCTGATCTTATGGCTCGGTTGCTTGAGCTGAATCCTACACAGACCGGAGTTTTAAATATCGTATTTAAGATTGCCTCCGATGAAAATTTGGAGTTAATAGATCTCAAAGATCTTAGATCTACGCTTGATTATGTCTCGAAAAATGCCCGTAACTACATTTCGGTTTACGGAAATATAACCACACAAAGCATAGGAGCCATACAGCGCGCCCTGCTATCATTTGAAAATCAAGGTGGTACCGCGTTCTTCGGAGAACCGGCCTTTGATATATACGACCTTATGCAGACTGAAAACGGCCACGGGGTATTAAACGTATTGGCCGCCGATAAGCTGATGCTTAATCCAAAGCTGTACTCTACGTTCCTTATGTGGCTTCTTAATGAGATATACATTCAGCTTCCCGAGATTGGCGATATGGAGCTTCCTAAATTGGTGTTTTTCTTTGACGAGGCCCATTTGCTTTTCGATGACGCACCTAAGGCATTGCTTGACAACATCGAGCGTGTCGTCAGGCTTATCAGGAGTAAAGGTGTAGGTATATATTTTATAACTCAAAATCCGATTGATGTTCCCGATACTATTCTCGGACAGCTTGGCAACCGCGTACAGCATGCTTTGCGTGCATTCACTCCGCGCGATCAGAAAGCGGTCAAAGCGGCAGCCGACACGTTCCGCGCCAATTCGGCTTTTGATACACAGACTGCCATACAGGAACTTGGCACCGGCGAAGCGCTCGTGTCATTCCTTGACGAAAACGGAGCTCCGGCTATAGTGAACAGAGCCAAGATACTCTTCCCGCTGAGTCAGATCGGTGCCATCACGGATGACGAGCGCGCTTCAATTATCAAAAAGTCGAAACTATATGGTCGATATGAAAAGTCTGTTGATCGAGACAGCGCTTATGAAAAAATACTCGCTGAAAGACAACGGGCTGAAAAGATTGAAAAAGAACGGCAATCGGCTGACAGCAAGACATCCCGACCAAAACCCGCACCTGCCAAGAAAAAAAGCGGCGGCGGATTCTGGGGCGCTGTAGTCAAAATAGCCGTGCCTGTGCTGACAACTATAGGCCGTTCATTAGGCCGTGAAATGGTTAAGAACATCACCGGCTCCGGATCTAAAAAACGACGCAGATAGTGATTTTCGCAATTCTCTTTGTGCATTATGCTAAAACCGTTTAAATATATATTTACGTTCATCGTCATTATGTTCACATTGCTGGCATCTGTCATGCAATTTCATCATCATGACTGTGACGGACATATATATTTAAGCTTGACAGCCGTAACTGACATAGCGTTGGGCGATAACTATGATGATGCTGTTCATGAATGTAATCATAGCCATAGCCGTCCCCACAAATGCAATGGTGCCACCCGTTGTTCAATGCATATCAGTTATCAGGAGATACGCAAAGCTATAAATATACCCAAGACTCCCCTGTCAACATGCGGATGGATATATGAGGCCGTATGCCATACTCTTGTTTTTAAGGCATATGAGTCTCCTGCCGCTGACCGCAATTACCCTGACATATTTAAATATCTACTTAAAAATATCATTTACACCTCTTCGATATTCCGTGCACCTCCGTTGTGGTAACTGATGTTATTCTTGCAAATCGGTTGCAGACATATTGACTTAACTTTGTACCATAACTAAATTTAACATGACATGCGAATATCGTATACTTACATTGTAGGAGCTATATTGCTCTCTACCCTATTTTCCTGCGGCCATAAAAACGACGACGGTCACGACCATGAAGCTGCAGAAGTAAAAGAAACCAAGGCCGATGCACATGGTGCTGATGAAATCATATTGGATCCTGAGGCCGCCGAGCATTTTGGAGTACGTTCCGAGGTTATAACACCCTCTCCGTTTAATGAAGTCATAACCGTATCGGGTGAAATAACGTCCGCGCCCGAGGACATGGCATATATAGCTGCCAAGTCATCAGGCATCGTGAATTTGGCCCCCGGCATGGTGGTTGGCAAACAGGTGTCGGCAGGCGCGCGTATAGCGTCGATTTCCGCCAAAGGCATAGCCGGGGGTGACGCCAATGCGGCCGCTGCGGCCGATGTCGCCGCCGCAAAAAAAGAGGTCGACCGTCTCCGTCCGCTTTATGAGGAGCGCATAATTACACAAAAAGAGTACAACGCGGCAGTGGCTACATATGATAAAGCCCGTGCCATGTATTCCGGCAGTGCGTCGGGCAGTGTGGCTACATCCCCCATATCAGGAGTAATCACTGCTATTAATGCCGGACAGGGAGCATTTGTTAATACCGGCGATATAATAGCCACCGTATCACATGACATGCGCCTTACGCTTAGAGCCGATCTTCCACAGAAATATGCCCGTCAGCTTGCCGACATATCGACTGCCAACTTCCGCATAAGCTACTCTGATTCCATAATGTCGCTTGCCGATCTTAACGGGAAACGCATTTCGTCTGCTTCTGTAGCGGTAAATCCCGGATACATACCCGTATATTTTTCATTCGACAACAACGGTGCGGTTCTCCCCGGAAGCTATGCCGAAGTGTATCTGATCGGAGCGCGTAAAGAAAATGTACTGGTTGTACCGGTAGCTTCTGTCGTAGAACAGCAAGGGCGCCATTTCGTATATGTAAAGATTGACGATCACGGCTATGAGAAGCGCCCGGTGGTTTTAGGCCGGAATAACGGCACGGACGTAGAGATACTGTCCGGTTTGCACTCCGGTGACTGCGTCGTGGTTAAAGGCAGCATATTCGTTAAACTTGCCGAGACAAGCAATGTTGTACCTGAAGGTCATTCCCATAACCATTGATATGCCATGCTGAACAGAATCATTAAATTTTCGTTGTCCAACCGCATTGTCGTGCTTATATTGGCCGGACTATTGCTGTTGACAGGCACTGCTGTGCTGTTGCGCATGGATGTCGATATTTTTCCTGACCTGAATGCGCCTACGGTAGTTGTCATGACAGAAGCCCCGGGGCTTGCTCCGGAAGAGGTGGAGAAACTTGTCAGTTTTCCTATCGAGACATCATTGAACGGAGCTACCGACGTGCGACGTGTCAGATCTTCGTCAGCTACCGGATTCTCCGTCGTATGGGGCGAATTTGATTGGGGTACGGATATTTATAAAGCGCGTCAGATAGTATCGGAGAAACTTACTGAAATATCTGACGCTCTGCCGGCGGGCGTAAACTCCCCCGTACTCGGCCCGCAATCATCCATACTCGGTGAAATATTCATAATAGGTCTCACGGCCGACTCCACATCTCTTGCCGAACTCCGTACTATAGCTGACCGCACGATAAGACCGCGACTTCTTGCTACCGGAGGCGTATCGCAAGTGACTGTAATCGGTGGTGACATAAAAGAATATCAGATAAAGCTTGATCCAGAGCGTATGAAATATCTTGACGTGTCACTTGACGAAGTCGTAGCCGCAACCGAGGGCATAAATACAAATGCTGCCGGAGGCATAATATACGACTACGGCAATGAGTACCTTATCAAAGGCGATGTAAACACATCGTCGCCTGAAGAGATAGGCATGAGCGTAGTGCGCAGTGACGACCGGGGTGTGGTGACCGTCGCAGACATAGCTGATATAGAAGTAGCCGGCAAGCAGCCCCGACTCGGTCTGGCCTCGGTTGAAGCCAAGCCGGCGGTTTTGATGACAGTGACAAAGCAACCGTCGACCGGTACCATTGAATTGACTGAAAACATTGAAGCCGAACTGGTTAAATTGTCAAAATCGCTTCCTGAAGATATAAATATGTCAACCGACATATTTAAACAGAGCGATTTTATCGACAATTCAATAAGCAATCTTCAGCAGTCACTGTTTGAAGGAGCGCTTTTTGTCATCATCATCCTGTTTTTCTTCCTGATGAATATACGCACCACTCTTATCTCTCTTGTGGCGCTGCCTATGTCCATTATCATCACGATACTGGTCATGCATTTCTTGGGACTGAACATAAATACCATGAGTCTTGGAGGTATAGCCATAGCCATAGGATCATTGGTCGATGATGCCATTGTAGACGTGGAGAATGTATACAAACGTCTGCGCGAAAACCGCTTGCTGCCCCCCGACAAGCGCATGAAGACGGTTCAACTCGTATACGAAGCCTCCAAAGAGGTCAGAATGCCTATATTCAACTCATCGCTTATCATCATAGCCAGTTTCTTACCGCTGTTTTTCCTTCACGGCATTGAAGGCCGCATGCTTGTGCCCCTCGGCATATCATTCATTGTAGCGCTTATAGCATCAACCGTTGTGGCTCTTACATTGACTCCCGTGCTATGCAGTTATCTGCTTAAAGGCAATGACAAAAATCTTTCTACCGAGTCGTGGGCCTCACGAAAACTGAAATCCGCTTATGCCAAAGCTCTTGATAAAGCATTTTCTTTCAAGAAAAGCCTTATAGCGGGAGTTGGCCTGTTATTCCTGATCTCCTTAGGCGTATTGTTCACGTTGGGTCGCAGTTTCCTGCCCTCTTTCAACGAAGGTTCGCTGACAATCAATATCAGCGCGTTGCCCGGCATATCTCTTGAAGAAAGCGACCATATCGGACGCATAGCCGAAGAGATTATCCTCAGTGTGCCCGAAGTTACCACTGTAGCCCGCAAGACGGGACGTGCCGAGCTTGACGAACATTCACTTGGCGCAAATGTATCGGAAATAGAAGCGCCTTATGTCCTTGACGGACGCTCGCGCAGCGAAATGGTTCAGGAATTACGCCACAAACTGTCTGAAATTCCCGGTGTCAACATCGAAATAGGTCAGCCTATATCACATCGTATCGACGCCATGCTTTCGGGTACCGAAGCGCAGATTGCCATAAAACTGTTTGGCGACGATCTTGAAAATCTGTATACTTTAGGTTCGAAAATAAAACATGCGGCATCAGAAGTTCCCGGCATCGTTGATGTGAACATAGAGCAGCAGGTAGGCCGACCGCAGATCGACATACGTCCACGACGCGAGATGTTGGCATTATACGGCATACCGGTAAATAAATTTGTTGAGTTTATAAATGTGGCATTGAGCGGCAAAGTCGTTTCGCAGGTTTACGAACACGGTCAGCCCTATGACGTGACATTACGCATTGATAACGAGCGCAGCAATTCGATTGACGACATATCGCAACTGATGATCGATACAAACAAGGGCAAAGTACCCTTGAGCAGTGTTGCCGACATTTTGTCGGTTACCGGGCCAAATACCATCAACCGCGAGAATGTTAGCCGACGTATAGTCATTTCAGCCAATGTCGACGGACGCGATCTTCGCGGCGCTGTCAATGACATAAAGGCCGTGGTAGATGAAGACGTGAAACTTCCTGAAGGCTATTATGTGGCATATTCAGGTCAGTTTGAAAGTGAGGCCGAAGCGTCACGCACTCTCGCATTGACATCATTGGGAGCCCTTGTCATAATACTTATGCTGCTTTATTCTGAATTCAAGAATTTCAAGCAATCATTGATAATACTTATAAACATGCCTTTGGCTATGATCGGCGGCATACTTATATTAAGATGCACGTCGGGCGAGCTGAATATACCGGCCATAATAGGTTTTATATCGCTTATGGGCATAACTACCCGCAACGGCATGTTGCTTATGTCAAGATACAATCACCTTGAAGAGGAACATTACGGCATTATGGAACGTATTATTAAAGGGTCGTCCGACCGACTGCTTCCTATAGTCATGACTGCGCTTACATCGGCGCTGGCACTGATACCTCTGGCCCTGCGCGGGAGCGAGCCCGGCAACGAGATTCAGTCACCCATGGCTATCGTAATTCTCGGAGGATTGCTTACTTCGACCGCTTTGAATATATTCGTCATTCCGGTCATCTACTATATGACAAGTTCTAAGAAATGATAACCAACAGAACCATTATAATATGTATAAATCAATAAGCATATTCTTCATATTGACGCTTGCCGCAACGACAAATGCCGGAGCGCGCGACTTCAACGGACTGCTTGATACGGTATTGGGCAATAACATGGCACTCTCCTCATCGCAAGCGTCCAATGAAAGCGAATTGCTTCAGCTTAAAAGTGAAAACAATCTTGCCGATCCCGAAGTGGGAGTAGAGCATCTATGGGGCCGGCATGATGCAAAAAACAAATTCAACATAAGCGTATCTCAAAGTTTTGACTGGCCCGGAACATATGCGGCACGAAGCAAGGCCATAAATTTCGGGTCACAGGCTATCGAGAATTTAAACCGGAGCAATTATCTTGATAAAAAATTAGAGATAAAACTGCTGTTAATCGACATTATAAATACCCGCAAAAAGTTATCGCTGCTTCACGAACGCGACAGGCAGGCTGACAGCCTGATAGCTATCTGCCGCAAGGGTGTGGAAAACGGTGAGCAAAGCATCCTTGTCCTTAACAAGCTGAAAATAAGCAAAATCAGGTTTCAGAACTCGTTGGTGAATCTCGAAAATCAATACACGGCTCTTAAATCGTCGCTTGTATTGATGAACGGAGGTCTTGACAGTGACGATATTCTTGCCCAGCTGGACGAGTATCCTGACGAAATGATATTGTCGGTAGACGATTATGAGACCCAGATTCTTGAAAAGGACCCGATGAAGCGCTACTCTGCATTGATGGTGCAATCGCAGTTACAGAATGTCAGAGCGGAAAAACTAAAACGCTTTCCCGGCATATCATTGGGTTATGTACATGCACGCGAAGACGGTGAAGTGTTCAACGGCATATCGGCCGGCATAACACTGCCTGTATTTTCTACACGCCACAAGATAAAGGCGGCCGAGGCATTGCAGCGTTCGTTAAAATATGACGAGGCTACACAGGCAATAAGTCAACGTACGGCCATGATGGCTTCACGCGACAAGGCGCTTGCTCTTTATAAAGAGTACAAAGCATTGGATGACATACTTAAAACCGGTAACAATCAGGCGCTTCTGAAAAAATCGCTCGATAATGGCATTATAACCGCTCAGGAGTATCTTGACGAGATGTCTTACTTCCTTGACGCATGGCAGGACCTTCTCGACGCTCAATACAATTATCACATCGAGGCGGCTGTATTAAACAAATACATGCTGCTTGACGAGTAAAATGTTATAATAGATTAAAGCCCGTAACGCTCCAAACAATTCATTGCTTGGAGCGTTTTTATTGTATATCAAAATAAAAACACTACACATATGGAAACAAATGTTTATACACAGCCTAAGTTACCCTATGCTCCCGATGCTCTCGCCCCGGTTATAAGTGCCGAGACCGTAAGTTACCATTGGGGAAAACACGAAAAGACTTATATAGACAATCTTAATAAGCTCATCCGTGACACGGAATGGGAAGATACCGCACTTGAAGATATCATACGTACGGCCAACGGCCCGTTGTTCAACAATGCTTCGCAGGCTTGGAACCACATATTCTACTTCTTCTCGTTTAACCCTGACGGCGGTGGAGAACCGACCGGCGATCTTGCCGAAGCTATCAAACGTGAATTCGGCTCATTCGAAGAGTTTAAACGCCTGTTTGAGGAAGCGGGAACAGGTCTGTTCGGTTCAGGTTGGGTATGGTTGTCACAAGACAAGGACGGCAAGTTGTTTATTACACAAGGCCCCAATGCAGCCAATCCTCTCACACAGGGACTCACCCCTATATTGACATTTGACGTATGGGAGCATGCCTACTATCTGGATTACCAGAACCGCAGAGCTGAAGCCCTTCATAAATTGTGGGACATTGTCGACTGGAATGTGGTCGGCAGCCGGTACTCAAAGAAATTGTAATTGTACTTTTCCATAATGCGCTGATGCGCATTATTCTCAGACTATAGCACTTTTAAGCATAATGTGATGAATGAAGGGAGCGGGACTCGTGAGAGCCCCGCTCTTTTACATTTTCCTCCAACAATAAGCCCTTGCAGCTTGTTTATAAATAAATTCAACTGTTTATGGGCATTGAGGGAAGAAATCATATAAAGACCGACGTACTTAGAGCGCTCCACATAATGGTACTTCTGGGCGCTGTCGGACTTATTGTCCTTATTTCCTATGACTGTTTCCGCAATATATCATTTCTCGCAAACGAGACCTATATGAAGATCCAGTTCTGGATATGCGCATTTTTCATATTCGATGTTATTGTTGAGTTTTTCCTGTCATCCGACCGTTGGCGATACTTCTACACGCACTTGTTCTCGCTGTTTGTAAGCATACCGTATCTTAACATCATCCATTATTTTGGTATAAACCTGTCGCCGGAGATGCAATATCTTGTACGCTTTATACCCATGATACGCGCGGCATATGTGTTTACGCTTGTATTAAGCGCTTTGTCAACCGACAGGGTATCGAGCCTTTTTACGGCCTATATAGGTCTGTTGACAGCCACGGTTTACTTTGCCAGCATGATGTTCTTTATAGAGGAACATTATATAAACACGGGTGTACCTACATATTGGGCGGCATTGTGGTGGTCGTTCATGAATATAACTACCGTAGGATGTAATATAAATGCCATAACCGCGACAGGAAAGGTACTGTCGGTAATTCTATCGGCTGAAGGGCTTATCCTGTTTCCCGTATTTACCGTCTATATCACAAACGCTCTTACCCGCAAGTCCGCACAATCATCACAATACGCATATACTGACGTTAAAAAAAGTTCAAAGTCGGCTTCCGAGGCCGCTCCCGATGCGAAATGATAGGCCATTATGCGTTTTTTTTAGTACCTTTGCAGGTCACACCTACGCAAAGATGAAACTGACGGCATCCATATCGGCTTTATTATTTATATGTGCTTCCGCCTCCGGCAAAGTCATATTTACCGACACTGCAAAAAGTGCCGTACTCTTGGATGCCGACAAATCATCGGGCCTGTCTGCGATATGTATACTTTGGAATCCTGTAGATGTCAAAATGACATATCGATCGACCTCCCCTGAAAGCATACGATGGTACAGATTCGGAGCCGATGGAGCTACTCGCGCCGAGGAGTTGACCGATAATGTCAGCATCGGCAACGGAATATCGGAATTGACATTATCGGAAGGCAACTGCGGTTATATTGTTGAAAACGGCAATGTACGCGAATATATCTGGATTGTGGATTATACAAAATATATGCCGCAATTTACCGATATCGGCTTCGGAACCGACAGCGATTGCAACTCGGTTGAGCTTGACTTCGCAGGAAGCGCTTCGACCATGACATATCATGGCGTTACAGGACGGAGCTATATAATAGACCGCGATTTCATACTGACGTTTGACACCCTCCGCTATGATGAAGTGTCCGATACATATTCGGTTGAGCCGGTGGAGCGCAAATATACGTCGTTAGAACCCTTGATTAGAGTCAATGCCCCGTTATGCGACACTGAATTCAGATTGTCAGGCGATTGTTTTCTTGCAGCATGGGATATGACCGAAAGCATCGTATCGCCACGCTACACGGCATCGGCGGTGGAAGCCCGTACTTATGCCAGACAATTGACGCGCGACATCTCCAACGAACAGACAAAGGATACCGACGGATTAGGCGGTTCGGCACCGGTAGAGATTGAATTTGAGGCTGCGGTAAGCGATGCAGTCGTGTTTACCGAATGGCAAATCTCCGATGATCCTGAATTTGAGGCAATCGACATTCGTCATAATGACATATCATTTACGTATACATTTAATGACGAAGGACTCAGATATGTCCGCTTCGTGGCCGGAAATGCCGACGGCACATGCGAATATTTCAGTCCTACATATGAAATCAGTATAGGCAAGTCAGACATAAAGTGCCCTAACGCCTTTTCTCCCGGCAACAATGACGGCGTAAATGATGAATGGAAGGTCAGCTACAAATCAATTCTGAACTTTGATTGCCACATATTCAACAGCTGGGGCATAGAAGTGGCACGGTTAAAAAATCCGGCTGACGGATGGGATGGACGATATAAAGGTAAAAATGTACCTTCAGGTGTTTATTATTATATAATCGACGCCAAAGGTGCCGATGGGAAAATATATCACCTTAAAGGTGACATAAACATAATAAAAAGCAAAAACACATATTAACGGACATGAACTTATGAAACATCTTACTTCAATAGCAATTACAACTATGGCTCTGACTGTAGTTTCGTCGGCATACGGTCAGTCATCGCCTATATTTTCTTCAGTTGAAAACCCTGTAATCCCCACCACAGTGACTTTTGCGGGTCAGGGTGTGGATCTTGACCGAACCGACATGTACGAACGGTTTGACCGGGAGCTTACCTCGATGGCCTATACCCACGGAAACACTCTGTTGGTAATAAAACGGGCCAACAGGTATTTTCCCGAGCTTATACCTATATTGAAGAAAAACGGACTGCCAGAAGATCTCATATATCTTGCCTGTATAGAAAGTTATCTCAATCCTAGAGCATACTCGGGAGCCAAAGCCGCCGGTATATGGCAGTTCATACCTTCAGCCGGTAAGCAGTACGGGCTTGAGGTAAACGAGTATGTCGACGAGCGTTATGATCCGGTCAAGTCGACCGAAGCGGCATGTCGCTATCTTAAAACAGCCTATAACAAATACGGCAACTGGGAATCGGCCGCCGCATCATATAACGGCGGTATGGGGCGTATAACCAAAGAACTTGACGCACAGGGCGAGACATCGGCTTATGACCTGTATCTCGTAGATGAGACCGCACGCTACATATACAGACTTATAGCGATGAAACTGATAATGGAGAATCCGAGAGCCTACGGGTACAAGCTCAAATCGGGACAGCTGTATCAGCCGGTACGCATCAAGACCGTGGAAGTCAACGGACCGATCGAAGATTGGGCGGCATGGGCCAAGAAAAACGGCATCAGCTATATGCAGCTAAGAGAGTATAATCCATGGATCAGGGCCAAGTCGCTTCCCAATAAAACCGGGAAGACATATCAAGTGAAAATACCTTTGAAGCAGGATCTGAACCGGTCCACCCAACAAAAGTCGATATACAACAAGGCTTGGGTGACCGACTAAACAACAATATCTAAATGGAAGATAACAAGGACATGTTGTCGGTACTCGGAGCGAGGGTACACAATCTTAAGAACATAGATGTGACAATACCGCACAACAAACTGACGGTCATAACAGGGCTCAGCGGCAGCGGTAAATCTTCGTTGGCGTTCGATACGATATTTGCCGAGGGACAACGCCGCTATGTCGAGACGTTTTCGGCCTATGCCCGCAATATGCTCGGTACACTCGAACGCCCCGACGTCGACAACATATCAGGATTAAGCCCGGTAATAGCAATCGAGCAAAAGACCGTAAACCGCAATCCGCGAAGCACTATAGGCACAACCACCGAGGTATATGACTACCTGCGTCTGCTCTATGCCCGCATCGGCGAAGCGTACAGTTACATATCGGGGCTTCCTATGGTGAAATATACGTCAGAAAAGATAGTCAATCTTATTCTCGACAAATACGACGGGCGTAAGATATACTTACTCGCTCCACTCGTAAAAAACCGCAAGGGGCACTACAAAGAGCTGTTTGAACAGCTGCGAAAAAAAGGGTTTCTTACGGTAAGAGTCGACGGCGAAATGCGTGAGATAACATATGGCATGAAGCTTGACCGATACAAAAATCACTCGGTGGAACTTGTCATAGACAAGCTGAAAGTGTCGGCCAAAGACATACAGCGTCTTCACGACTCAGTCAACAAGTCATTGCAACAGGGCGGAAAACAGATGATGATATACGACCTTGACTCTGATTCGATAGGACACTACAGTCAGTTGCTCATGGATCCTGAAAGCGGTATATCATATCGCGATCCCGCGCCCCACGACTTTTCATTCAACTCCCCGCAGGGCGCATGTCCGGCATGCAAGGGGCTCGGATATGTAAATATAGTGGACCGTGCCAAGCTTATTCCGGATGACAGCAAGTCAATACATGAGGGAGGCATAGTAGCACTCGGGCCGTATAAGAATACGATGATTTTCTGGCAGATATCGGCTATATGCGAGAAGTATGGATATACCCTCAAGACTCCTCTGAAAGAGCTGAGCGAGGAAGCGATAAACGACATTCTCAACGGCACCAACGAACGCCTGCAGCTTAAAACGGAGTCGCAAAACACGTTTTCTTACTTTCAGGTATATGAGGGCCTCGTAAAGTATCTCGAGCTTCAGCAAAACGAGGATGCATCGGCCAAAGCACAGAAATGGAGCGGTCAGTTCTACTCGCGGGTTACCTGTCCTGAATGTAACGGGCAACGTCTTAACAAAGAGGCGCTGCACTTTTTTATCGATGGGAAGAACATAGCGCAGCTTGCGGAGATGGACATATCTTCGTTATATGAATGGATATGCAATGTGGAACCGCGTCTCACGTCAAAACAGCTGCATATAGGCACAGAAATACTGAAAGAGATACGCACCCGCCTGCGTTTTCTTGTGGATGTAGGACTGGAGTATCTTTCTTTAAACCGTAATTCAGCTACTCTCTCCGGTGGAGAAAGTCAGCGTATAAGGCTTGCCACTCAACTCGGTTCAGAGCTGGTCAATGTCATGTACATTCTTGATGAACCGAGCATAGGTCTTCATCAACGCGACAACAAAAGGCTTATAGACTCCCTTAAGCGATTGCGCGACGCTTATAATTCGATTATCGTTGTAGAACACGATAAAGAGATAATGCTCGAAGCCGATTATATCGTTGATATAGGCCCCAAAGCAGGCAGAAAAGGCGGCAATGTGGTATTTGCCGGAACACCCGGGGAGATGCTGCGCACACATACTCTCACAGCCGATTATCTTAACGGCGACAAGACTATAGCCGCACCTGAAAAATACAGAGAAGGCAACGGGAAATATCTTGTGCTTGAGGGTTGCACGGGCCACAATCTGCGTGACGTAACGTTAAGACTGCCGTTAGGCAAGTTTGTATGTATAGCCGGAGTGTCGGGAAGTGGCAAATCCAGCCTTGTCAACGGCACCTTGCAACCTATACTCAGCAAACACTTTTATCGCTCATTACAGGAGCCGCTTCCGTATAAGTCGATAAGCGGCATTGAAAATATCGATAAGATAGTGACTGTAGACCAGTCGCCGTTAGGCAAGTCGCCTCGTTCCAATCCGGCGACATATACAGGTGTATTTTCCGATATCCGCAACCTGTTTGTCAACCTTCCGGAAGCAAAAATAAGAGGCTATAAACCGGGCCGCTTCTCCTTCAACGTGTCGGGAGGAAGATGCGAGGCATGTAACGGCAACGGGTATAAAGTCATCGAGATGAATTTTCTGCCCGATGTACTTGTACCGTGTGAAGTATGCGGAGGCAAACGTTACAATAGAGAGACTCTGGAGGTCAGATACAAAGGAAAATCGATAGCCGATGTACTCGATATGACGATAAATCAGGCTGTGGAATTTTTCGCCGGAATACCGAATATATTAAAAAAGATACAGGTATTACAGGATATAGGTCTGGGGTATATAAAGCTCGGACAGCCGTCAAGCACACTGTCAGGAGGCGAGAATCAGCGTGTAAAACTGGCTACGGAGCTTGCAAAACGCGATACGGGCAAGACACTGTTTATTCTTGACGAGCCCACTACCGGGCTGCATTTTGAGGATATAAACGTGCTTCTTGGTGTACTGAACAGGCTGGTGGATAAAGGCAACACCGTGCTTGTCATTGAACACAATCTCGATATCCTGAAATGCGCCGATTATATTATAGACATGGGGCCCGAAGGGGGAAAGAACGGAGGGCGGATAATAGCGGAGGGAACCCCGCGTGATATCGCATCATGCAATTCCCCGACGAGTCGTTATCTAAAAGAGGAATTAGGTATATAAATACTCATTTTTGATGCTCGGGCCCGGAATTCAATGTTTCCGGGCCTTTTTCGTTGTATACGGAAATACAACAAAGAAAATATGCTATAAAACATGCAAAAATATTTGCAAAATCCAAATACACTCGAAGAGAAGTTAAATAAAAGTTAATTATCGGATTTTGAGGAGATTAAAGAGTTAAATTGCGCTAACATATTAATCTTTATCAAATTAGGGAGTGTTCTAATATTGAAAACGTTATAATTTGCATTTGTTTAAAGAAACACAAATATAAAATTGCAAATTATAAATTCGGCAGCAATAATTGCCACTTGGAAATTTGGGTTCGCATCAAAAGTGATAGATTAAAACCACGCTATGATTACACGAAAAAGCCGCTCAATTTATATTTGCACATCCGCAAAATTCCCAAATTAGCAGCTCCATCATGTTTACATTAACATATTTTGCGCATTAACCATTAAAAACATTTAATGTATACAGCTGTAACACATACTTAGTATACATAAAAGTTAAAGTAATTCATTAAGAATACACCTCCAAAGTCCGATTTAGTTTAACGCAAAGCCATATACACAAACATAGCATGGTAAATATCAGTTATTTACGTAGCGTATTATAAATAACTACTTTAATTGTTTTACGCAGCTGCAGTGTCGATTTCAAAATTAACCGCATCCCCTATTTGCATTTGTAACTACGGCGTGTTCATTAATAAATTTTGAATTTACAAATTAATTAGTTACATTTGCACATTGTAAATTGCAAAACAAAACTCACTATGGATATCGCTTCACGCATAAAAAAATTCATGGATGCAACCGGAATTCAAAATTCACAGTTTGCCGATACATGCGGCATACCCCGCCCGTCGTTATCGCAATTATTGAACGGGCGCAATAAAAAAGTAAGCAATGAAGTGATTGACAAAATTCATGAAGCATATCCGAGTTTATCTATCTTATGGCTCATGTTTGGCGAAGGAGATATGTGGGTAGACGGAAATATTCAATTCTCAGAGCTTCAAAAAGACGGTGAAACCCATATTTCCGACGCAGACGATATTGATACAGAGGGCTTTGAGTTCAGCAATAACCTGTTTTCAGATGTCTCGGATTTTACTCAGAAAAAATCTGCCGAGGAAAAAAGCACAGTAAGCACGGTAAACAAGACTGTGGAGGAGATACCGACGCAAAAAATTGCACCTGTTCAGGCATCGGCAATGTCGCTTGGAGTTGACAATACAAGAAAGGTTGTAAATATAATGGTATTCTACAGCGACAGCAGTTTTGAAACATTTGTCCCGAAGACCTAAATTGACTAACTTTGCGACTATAATATATACTATAATTATAGATGAAAAAATATATCCTCGATTTCAAGATTGTTGAGAACCGTCATCTGCATGAGTTATACTCTCTGCTTATAGTAACCCCCGTCGACGGTATGTTGCCCGAAGTTCTGCCCGGACAATTTGTACAAGTTGCCGTTGACAACTCAAAGACCACATTTCTCCGTCGTCCTATATCGATAAATTATGTGGACCGGGAGAATACCACGTTATGGTTGCTTATAAGAAAAGCCGGTGACGGCACTAAGGCAATAACCGAAAAAAAGGCCGGCGATACGATAAACATGGTATTGCCGCTTGGTAATAGTTTTACCGCACCCGAAGCTGACGCCCGCGTATTGCTTATTGGCGGCGGCGTAGGTGTGGCTCCGCTATTGTACTGGGGCGAGGTCCTGAAAAAGAACGGATATATCCCCCATTTCCTTATAGGCGCACGATCATTCAAAGACGTGCTTGAACTTGATGAATTCAATGCCATAGGTCAGGTACACGTATCGACCGAAGACGGTTCGTACGGCGAGAAAGGACTTGTGACGGCCCACAGCATATTGAATCAAAAATGGGATAAGATATACTGTTGCGGTCCCGCACCCATGATGAAAGCCGTAGCCCGCAAAGCATCGGAGATGGGCGCTGATTGTGAAGTATCGCTCGAAAACATGATGGCATGCGGACTCGGTGCATGTCTGTGCTGCGTGGAGAAAACCGTGCGAGGCAATGTTTGTGTATGTACCGAAGGTCCTGTATTTAATATAACTGAATTGACATGGCTCGATTAGAAGTAAAAATAGGCGCATTAGAGTTAAAGAACCCGGTTCTCACCGCTTCCGGCACGTTCGGCTATGGAGAGGAGTTCTCCGATTTTATTGATCTGAACCGGCTTGGAGGATATATCATAAAAGGCACGACGCTTAATCATCGTGAGGGCAACCCATACCCGCGCATGGCCGAGACTCCCTCCGGCATGCTTAATGCCGTAGGCCTTCAGAACAAAGGTGTGGACTACTTCATCCAAAATATATACCCCCGCATAAAAGATATAGACTCGCAGCTTATCGTAAATGTATCGGGGGCTACGATTGAGGACTATGTTGCGGTATGCGAGAAGCTCGCTCCGCTTGACCGCATAAACGCGATTGAGGTGAACATATCGTGTCCGAATGTGAAACAAGGCGGCATGGCATTCGGTACGACATGCAGCGGTGCGGCCGAAGTAACCAAAGCGGTGCGAAACGCTTACCCCAAAACCGTTATCGTAAAACTGTCGCCCAACGTCACGAGCATTGCCGATATAGCGAAGGCCGTGGAGGCGGAAGGAGCCGATTCCGTATCGTTGATTAATACCCTTCTGGGCATGGCCATCGATGTAGAGCGTCAACGCCCGTGCCTGTCGACAATCACGGGCGGATTATCGGGCCCTGCCGTGCGTCCTGTAGCAGTGCGTATGGTATGGCAGGTGGCTCATGCAGTCAACATACCGGTAATCGGTCTTGGCGGCATTATGGACGGCCGCGATGCCATAGAGTTCATGCTTGCCGGAGCCCGGGCCGTAGAGGTCGGCACCGCAAACTTCATAGACCCGGCTGTAACGATGAAAATAATCGATTACATGAACGATTATTGTTCACGCCACGGAGTAAGCGACATTAACGATATTGTAGGACTTATTTAACGCAGATAGCGTTTTTCAAGATTGCTGTATTCGGGAGTGCCCTTGAACTCGATAATCCACTTATTGAGGCTATCGGTAAATTCAGGGCGCTTCTTACCTGCAATCCATGACTGGAACTGGGTGAATGATATATTGGTCGATATATCGGCGTCAGGATACTCCGCTGACAGAGATTTCGCTATCCGTTCATTAATTACGGCTTGTTTTATTTCACCGGTAGCCGTCATTATAAACAGCTGCTCGGCTCCATATTCCGGTTCATAATTAATATAGATTGTATCGCCTATCTCATGTGCGAGATTATTGATGCGCCCCACAACCGAAGAGCCATCGACCACCCACACTGTATCACCGGCCAAGTCGAGCCGGTTTTTTATTTGCGGTTGTCCCGTCGAGTCTTTTAATTGCACGAGTACCTGCCGGTCAAGCAGTACAGGCTCAAGAAAGTCATACTTGTCCTTGAACTCCGCCGTAAGCGGTATGTCGGCCACAAGTATGTCATATGTCTTGTCCTCTATATGCTGTAGCGACGTGGTCAGTTTGACTACCGGATGAAACTTTACGATAAAACCGTGCTTATTGGCCAATAGCCTTATCATATCATAATTAAAGCCGCCGAGTGTATCTGCGTAACGATACAAGGACATAGGCGAATACTCGATAGCCACATCAATAGTGTCGCCACCCGAAGGCTTCAATCGCTCCGACTCTCCCCTATAGCTGCACCGCCGCAGCGAATACATGAGAGCCATTACAAGCAACAGCCCTATGAGCATTATCCATGCATGTCCTTTATGTTGCAGCTTATTCAGTGCCATGACATTTAATTTGCGAAGTCAATCGACAGTCCAAGCTGGAACCGGCGGGGATTCATAGGATAGTGAGGCATCGAAAAGTAATTTGTACCTGTCAGCCCCTGATTGACATGCGACACCATTATGTAAAATCGGGTCTTGCTCAGCTTCATGTTTACGTAGGCGTTCATAAAGGGGTAATTGCCGCACTCGATCTCATTCTGGTTATAGAACGTCATGGTAGCAGGCTGATAATCGACGGCCTTATATTTGGTGTAGTAGTCGCAGTCGACGCCAAGCTGTACATCAAGTACTCGTGCCACTTTAAAGCCCAGATACAGATTGCTGTATACCGACAATTTAGGCAACGGTATGACCGAAGCCTGCGAAGTAGTCTGATAAACTATACGATTATCCAAGTGGACCGGTCCGAACTTGAAGTTCTGGTCAAGCGACGCGCTCAGCACCTGTACACTTCCGCTATGCTGCACGGGCAGGCAATCGGAGTTGAAGTAAATGCAGTTCTGGATATTCTCGACACCGACATTGAGTCTGGTACGTGTATGAGGTATGACAAGCAGACCGCCGAGCCTCAGACTGCGGGTCTTGCCAAAATCATTTTCCCAGATGAAATGATTGGACACATAATGCTGCAACAGATAAGGCGCAGCCTCGTTACGGAACTTTCCATAACCTGTTATTGAAACAGTATCACCAAACAACCGGAAGCGTGTCGACACATGTCCGTCTATATGCATGTCGGCAGCTACCGAGCCGGCCACACCGAAACGTGCCGTAGCCTCATAGGTGAGTATCGATCCATGCTGCTTGGTAAGCTGCCCTCCTATCCACATCAGATTTTCAGCACCCTTTGCAGGGACTTTGTTCTCAAACGGATAAGGCGTAAGTCCTTCCGGCTTCTCAGGCATCAGGTCGAGCGTATCGGCCGTCTGCTTGTACTTTCTTATTTCATATGTGGCAAAAGCCGACAAACCGAAACGCGCTATCTTGTTGAAGCCCTCAAGCAGCGACACGCCCAGAGTATTGGATAGCGACCAATATGACGTCAGGTCGTCGCTCCCTTTCAAGTCGAAATAAGTATTTTTCCAGAACTCACGGTCCTGCTCGACATTGTCCAAGAACTTGTGGCTCCCGTTTTTGTAATTCAAAGTCCAAGAGAAACTTGTCACGGGCACATACTTCTCCACCGTGGTAGTATCGTCAACCTCTTCCTCTCGCCAGAAGCCCACCTTGTATATATTGTTAAGGTACAGTTCACCGCCTTTTATGCGGTTGAACGCTCCTGTAAGCCGTGTAGGTATGGCTTTCGGCTCTATTTCATTCTGTCCTCCCTGCAGTTCAGCCGGATCTGTAATATAGAGGTCATCGGTGATACCGCCATTCTCCATGCCGAGTGTGTTCCAATGGTTATAGAACGCCTGCATTTCGTACCGTTCTCCGATATATGACCCCGACAAACCCCAAGTAAGTCCTTTTACGGCCTGATAATCGTAACTTCCTTTAGAATATATATAGTCGCACAACGCGCCCACCTGAGCACGTTGATTTATATTGCCGGAAAAAATCGCATTCAGCCGGTCCTGCGTAGTCTCACGATCACCGCCGGTGTTGTAGGACAACAATGTCATCGGTATTCGCGTATTATAGAAGCGCTGCGTACGCAGTGACGGCAATCGGTCATACAACGCATCGTTAAAGAAAAACGGGCCGTATGGTTCTCTGTCGAAAAACAGCAATGTTTCCCCCGCTCCACCCGGATTACCGGTTGTGGCGTAAGCTATGCTTTGCGCCGTAGGCACGGATCTCTGTCCATAATTGAGCGGCAGCGTGTCGATGGGGGCAGGCTCACGCAATCCGAGAGGTGGTATTATCTTCCATGCCGAAGCCACCTGCTGTATATCCGGCCCTTTCTGTTGGGTCTTATCTTCATTTCTGTCCTGTGCCTGTACGGGCAACGCCATCATTGCCGCCAAGCCTACGATAACAACGGTTTTATTCATATTATCGCAAAGTTACATAATTTACTCAAACCGTGCCCTTTTTCAATGATAAAATAGGTGTAAATAAGTATCGCATATGCTCCACAGCTATGTTATCATCTGGTAACGATGTATTCTTAAGTTTTTATAATAATAAAAAAGCCTTTAATTGTTAGCCCGTCAATATAAAAGCTAATAATTAAAGACTTACAAAGCGGAGTGACCGAGATTCGAACTCGGGATACCCTTTTGGGGTATACACGCTTTCCAGGCGTGCCTCTTCAGCCACTCGAGCACCACTCCATAGCTTATTTGCGCTGCAAAGATAGTCATTTATTTTTATATCTACAGCAAAAATAGATTATTTATTCGTCGTCATCATCGTCGTCAAGGTCAAAATCGAAGTCCCAGCCGTCATCGTAAGTGTCCTCCTTAAAACGCGACAGCTCTCGTCCCTCCCTCTTGGTAGGACGGCCAAGTCCCTTGCGCCGATCGACAAAACCGCTTATCTTCACCACTTCAAGCAAGTCAAGTTCAGACTGCGGAGTGATATTCTCCATATATTCAGGCACAAGCCTCGCACCGAGACGGTTCTCCGTAAGAGCCTTTACCAGAAATGAATACGTGACCGGAGGCTTCCTTACATTAACCGTGTCGCCGGGCTTTATCATACGCGACGGCTTAACCGCCACCCCGTCGATCATGACACGGCCTTTTTTGCATGCCTCCGTTGATATTGTGCGCGTCTTGAAAATACGCACCGCCCACAGCCATTTGTCTATGCGTTCTTCGCTCTTTGCCATACTACTATTTGTTGTTGAAGTTACACATGGCGAAATCAATACCTGACAGGCAGAATGCTCTTATGGCGTCGCATGCGATATCGACACGCACCGGCATCTGCTGACGCTGCTCAAGAGAGAAGTGTCCGAGCACATAATCGACCTGACATCCCTTGGGAAAGTCGTTCCCGACTCCGAATCGCAGACGGGCATAAGCCTGCGTGTTAAGCATGGCGGCTATGTTTTTAAGACCATTGTGTCCGGCGTCGCTTCCTGACGGTTTGATGCGTATGGCACCGAACGGCAACGCTATGTCATCCACAACCACGAGTATATGGCTGAGGTCTATGTTCTCTTTCTCCTTCCAGTATCTTACGGCATTTCCGCTCAGGTTCATGTATGTCGACGGTTTAAGCAATATAAGTTGCTTGTTTTTCAGCCTCATACGTGCCACATCGCCGTACCGTTCGGTACTAAAAGCAATATTGGATGCCTCGGCAAAGGCATCCAATATTCTAAAACCTATGTTGTGGCGGGTACCACGGTATTCGTCACCGATATTACCCAAACCTACAATCAAGTATTTCATCCGTAGACCGATTATGCCTTAGCTGCGGCACCGCGGGCAGCACGAGTGAGCTGAACGGCACATACGACAGCGTTCTTGGCGTTCATCAATTCAAGGCCTTCGAAGTGCAGGTCACCGATCTGAAGAGTCTTGCCAAGACCGAGATGGTCGATGTTGATAACAACACGCTCGGGAATAGCGGTATAAGGAGCCTTAACCTTGATCTTCTTCATAGAGAGAGTAAGCTTACCACCGGCTTTCACACCTTCGGCGTGGCCTTCGAGCTTGACGGGAACTTCAACCATAACAGGCTTCTTGTCGTTAACCTCAAGAAGGTCTATGTGAAGTATGGTGTCTTTTACGGGGTGGAACTGAACCTCACGAAGCACTGCGTTTCTCTTCTCGCCGTTGATGTCGAGCTCGATAGCGAAGATGTCGGGGGTGTATATGAGTTTGCGCACGTCATCGTTGGATACGGCAAGGTCGGTAGTTATGATACCGCGTTTTGCATCGATTTCAACGAGTTTCTCGCCTGCTTTGAGGGTGCCGGCATACGGGAGTTCCACGACTTCACCACCGTTAAGTACTACGGGGATTTTGTTTTCCTCACGAAGAGCCTTGGCTGCTTTCTTGCCGAGATCGGTACGCGGTTCGGCTGTCAATTGATAAGTTTTCATTTTGTTGAAATAATTAATTGTGTTACTCAAAATTAAGTGATTCTATAATGCTCCTTAATTTCCCATCACACGGGATGCTAAAAAGCGGTGCAAAGGTAATGATTTTTTATCAAATATCACAACGTTTCCATACATAAATCCTCTTTTGCTGAAAAAGTTCATGTAAAAGCCGATGAAATGCGACATACTCTCGCTATATTTGCCGGATAAATGAAGTCCGGACAATCCGGAAGCGAAAAAATCAGATAAGTAACCGCATGATTGTAATACGTAACAGACTGCTGCCGATAGGCCGGCGCTTCAGCGCCATAAACATATGCGGACTGCTTTTTGTCAAGCCTAACGCCCGGCTTACGCCCGAATTGCTGAATCATGAACGCATACATACACGGCAGATGCTCGAATTGTTAATTGTGCCCTTCTACATAGTGTACGTATCGGAGTGGCTGGTGAGAGTGGTTTTGTCAGGCGGCGACCTTTACGGAAGCTACCGGTCACTGAGTGCGGAGCGCGAGGCCTACCGCTACCAGAACGAGCCCGGGTACCTCAAAATACGCCGGCCGTTTGCCCAATGGCGCAACAGACAAAAGACGCCTTGACACCACGCAGGCATCAAGACGTCATTATGCTACACTAAAGTAAGTATCAGTTTTTGCCTTCCACTTCGGGAGCTATCAGCTTGTAGCCCTTGCCGTGTATGTTGATAATCTCGATCGACGGGTCGTCCTTAAGATGTTTACGCAACTTCGTGATGTAGACATCCATTGAACGGGCGTTGAAGTAATTATCATCAATCCAGATGGTCTTGAGCGCGAAATTACGTTCAAGTATCTCATTGACGTGAGCACACAACAGGCTTAACAGTTCTGACTCTTTGGTGGTGAGCTTGGTGACTTTGTCATCGATCATAAGGACCTGTTTCTGTGTGTCAAAAGTAAACCGGCCGATCTGATACATTGTTATCTCCTTGCCCTTCTTGCCCTTTACGCGGCGAAGTATAGCCTCAATACGGAATACGAGCTCCTCCATAGAGAAGGGCTTGGTGATATAATCGTCGGCTCCAATCTTGAAACCTTCAAGTATATCTTCTTTAAGTGACTTGGCCGTAAGGAAAATAATGGGGACTTCAGAGTTTACGGTGCGGATCTCCTGCGCCAAAGCGAAGCCGTCTTTCTTCGGCATCATAACATCGAGCACACAGAGGTCGTATTTCCCTTTGAGGAACGCTTTGTAACCGGCCTCTCCGTCAGGAAACAGGTCGGCGTTGAAGCCCTTTGCCTGAAGATATTCTCGCAGCAACATGCCAAGATTTTCGTCATCTTCGCATAGTAATATACGCAAACGTTCTTCCATAATAGTTTAAGTTTAAGTAAGTGGTAATATAATTATAAATGTTGTTCCTATCCCTAATTCGCTCTCCACACGTATATCGCCCTTAAGCTCATGCACCATCTTGTGCACATAAGCCAGTCCGAGGCCGAAACCCTTCACATCATGGCGGTTGCCGGTGGAAACACGGTAAAACTTCTCAAATATTTTTTTCAGGTCGTCACGCTTTATACCTATACCGTTGTCGGAAATACGTATCTCAAGACGTGAACCCGATATGTCGGCGGTGGTGACCTTCAACATTAGCGGCTCATCCTCGCGACGATACTTGACGGCATTGTCAAGCAGGTTGAAGATGACGTTGGTGAAATGCATCTCATCCACTTCGACAATAGCGTCGGTAGCGTTGAGTTCGCTTACAATCTTGCCTCCATAGCTCTCTACTTTCAGCTTGAATGTAGACACTATGTTGGATATAGCCTTGTTGGCATCTATCTCCTGCAGGCGCAGAGTGGCTTTCTGTCGGTCAAACATAGACATCTGCAGCACTTTCTCCACCTGAAAACGCAAGCGCTTGGTCTCATCGTTTATCACCGTGGCTATATGCTGCATCATTGTAGGAGACTTCCTTACCGAATCATCATTCAGCATCTGCGCCGCAAGCGATATCGACGATATGGGAGTCTTGAACTCATGGGTCATATTGTTGATGAAGTCGTTTTTCATCTCGGTAAGACGCTTCTGTTTAAACGCAATAATGATAGTATATAAAAATACTATCAGCAGAATAAACGTGAATATAAACGACGGTATCATAAACTTGACCGACGATAAGATATAGTCCTTTTTAGTCGGGAAATATACTTTCAGATAATTGGTGCGACTTGCGGGATCATTCGGGAAGAGAGTCTGGATGAACATATTGTTGCGTCCCGCCTGTGCCGGGTCATAACCGCTTGACTGATAAGCCACACGTCCGCCGCGATTCACCACGGCATACTCAAAGGGCAGGTTAAGGCCGTTGTTTTCAAATTCGGAACGCAGGTAGCCGTCTACCGCCGCCGAGTCGGCGCGCTCCTGTATGGGACGATTGCTCGACTGGCTGAGAATATTGAGTATCACCTCGTTGAGCAACCCGCGCTGATACAGATACTGGCCCTTTATTGTCTCCTGCATGTCGCGGTACTTGTCAGCTGTAGGCGAATCGATTTTAGGCAGTGATTTCGGGTCGCCCTGTATTGTAAGTTCGATTCCGTCGGGGGTCGTGTATGAGAGGTTGAAGCGGTTGTTGCCCCTCTTGTTGTCAAATTGAGAGTATATTGATTGTTCTATCACGGCGGCGTCTTCTTCAAGAAAATGCCGGGTCTCATCCTGTTCAAGCGTAGTGGTGACTCCGTACAGGCTTCGACGCACACCTTCGGCAAACTGGTCGTCACGCATCTTGATCATGTTTTTCATATACATGATCTGAATGTACAGCAACCCGCAGAAAGTCAGTGCCATTATTATTGTGAGGAACCAAATAGTCGCTTTTTTCATCTTATCAATGATGTAACACTTGCGTGAAACTTCTTTTATATTATATAACGTTAACAAATAATAGCGTTAAATGTTTTGTCGCGGGTACGAAATGGACCGGCGTATTTTAACATTTAAATGCAAAATTAACATAATTCGCGGAAATTCCAAAAAAATAAGGCATATATTATCAATATAATTTACACATAATTAATTTACGAGTGTTTCCGAAAGTTGATATGCCGAAATTTCCGTGTATCACTTTTTTTGTGTACTTTTGAGCCCGAATTAATATGCATTCCTACAAATGAAAAATATATTGTTGCGCAGCATTTCCGGCGCAATCTATGTTGCTCTTATTGTGGCGGGAGTCCTTATCAACAGTTGGACTTTTCTCGCTTTATGTCTGTTATTTGCCATATTGTCCCTGATCGAGTATTTCACACTCGAACTGCATGACAACGCATCGCGCAACAATTATCTGACATGTATTCTCGATGTGGCCGGAGGCGTAGCTATGGTAGGCGGCACATGGCTGTTTGTCAACGACATATGCATATACGGCATTGCCGTATATCTTATATATCTGCTTGCACGACTTATCACCCAATTATATATAAAAGGAGTCAACCCGGTAACGTCGTTGTCAAAATCCTTTCTCGGACAATTGTACATAGCCTTGCCGCTGTCGGTAATCATGTTTATTTATGCCGAAGCCCCCTATCTTGTATTGGCTATGTTTATTTTCATATGGCTGAACGATACGGGTGCATTTATTGTTGGTTGTTCCATAGGACGTCACCGTCTGTTTCCGCGTCTGTCGCCCAAGAAGTCGTGGGAAGGTTTTTGGGGCGGTCTTGTATTTTGTATAGCCGCTGCATTTGTCATCAAATCATTCTGGCCCGATACTTATACGCTTACCATCGGTCAGATGGTCGGATTCGCAGTAGTGGTCTCTGTATTCGCCACATGGGGCGATCTTGTCGAGTCTATGTTCAAGCGTTCGCTTAACGTAAAAGATTCAGGCAAAATAATACCGGGACACGGTGGTATACTCGACCGCATAGATTCACTGCTGTGTGTCATACCCGCAGTGGCATGTTATTTATTGTTTATGTAAAAATTGTAATGATATAAATATTCATCACTATGAGCGATCAAAGATATGACCTGCGCGGAGTGTCGGCATCAAAAGAGGACGTACACAACGCGATAAAGAATGTTGACAAAGGTTTGTTTCCCAAAGCCTTCTGCAAGATAATTCCCGATTACCTCGGCGGCGATGCCGAATGGTGCAATATAATGCATGCCGACGGAGCGGGCACAAAATCATCACTGGCTTACATTTACTGGCGTGAGACCGGCGACCTCAGTGTATGGAAAGGCATAGCTCAGGACGCTCTTATAATGAATATCGACGATCTGCTGTGTGTGGGAGCGACCGACAATATACTCGTAAGCTCTACCATAGGACGCAATAAGATGCTTATACCCGGTGAAGTGATCGCCGCCATAATAAACGGCACCGAAGAGTTGCTCTCCGAGCTTCGCGATATGGGAGTGTCGATATACAGCACGGGAGGCGAGACTGCCGATGTAGGCGACCTCGTGCGTACAATAATAGTGGACAGCACGGTAACCTGCCGCATGAAACGAGCCGATGTAATCAACAACGCCAACATAAAAGGCGGCGATGTCATCGTGGGGCTTGCAAGCTACGGACAGTCGGTATATGAGAAAGAGTATAACGGAGGCATGGGTTCCAATGGCCTTACTTCGGCCCGTCATGACGTATTCTGCAAGATTCTTGCCGAGAAATATCCCGAAAGTTTCGATGCCGCGGTTCCCTCGGAACTGGTTTATTCGGGTACGATGAATCTGCTTGACAAAGTCGAAGGCACCCCTCTGGATGCCGGCAAACTGGTACTTTCCCCTACCCGTACCTACGCCCCCGTCATCAAGAAGCTTCTTGACACCATGCGTGCCGACATACACGGTATGGTCCACTGCTCCGGAGGCGCGCAGACCAAAGTCATGCACTTTGTCGACCGCAAACATGTCATAAAAGACAATCTGTTCCCCGTACCTCCGTTGTTTGACATGATACAGCGCGAGTCGGGCACCGATTGGAAAGAGATGTACAAAGTGTTCAACATGGGTCACAGGATGGAGATATACCTATCGCCGGAGCATGCCGCCGAGGTAATCGCCATATCGGAGTCTATGGGCATTCCGGCCCGGATAGTAGGCCGTGTCGAGGACTGCGACAGCAACAGGCTCACAATTATCTCGGAAAAAGGTACATTTGAATATTGATTGCACTCCGCAGGTATATGAGAGGACTGCTTGTTATTGCAGCCGTCGCGATACTTACGGCACTGGCCGTATCATGCAACGGAAAATCGGGAAAGCCGCAGGACGGCCATCAGTCCGGCGAACTGCCCGACACATTGCGTGTAGGCACATTGTATAGTCCTACCTCCTATTTTATATACAGAGAGGAGAAGATGGGCTACGACTATGACCTTATGATGTCATTCGGCGCCGACAAAGGCATTGTCATTGACCTGCATGTGGCGCCGAGCCTTCCGGCTCTTATAGAGATGCTTGACTCGGGCGAAATAGACTTGGCCGCTTATGAGATACCTGTCACGGCCGAATTTCGCAAGCATATCATACCCTGCGGTATTGAAAACATAACCCATCAGGTGCTTGTACAGCCCAAGAGCAAGAACCGCATAACCGACGTTACCCAACTTGTCGGCAAAGAGGTGTATGTCGAGGAAGGCTCCAAGTATCAGCATAGGCTTAACAACCTTAATGACGAGATAGGCGGAGGCATCATAATACATACGGTCGATAAGGACACGCTTATCACCGAGGATCTGATAGAGATGGTCTCTACCGGCGAGATACCCCTTACAATAGTCGACAGCGATGTGGCGCGGCTTAACCGTACCTATTACAACACACTTGACATCGGACTTGAAATCAGTTTCGAGCAAAGGTCATCATGGGGCGTACGCCACGACATGCCGTGGCTGGCCGATACGATAAACGAGTGGTTCATTAAAAGCGAGCCGGCCCGGATACAGGCACGTTTGCTAAAACGCTATTTTGAGCTGAGCAAGGAGAGCCCGCAGTTCAACATAGACCTGTCAAAAGGCCGTATATCGCCCTACGACGAGCTGTTTAAGAAATATGCAAAAAAAATCGGCTGGGACTGGCGCCTTATAGCGTCGCAAGGTTATGCCGAAAGCCACTTCGACACGACAGTCGTGTCATGGGCCGGTGCACGCGGACTCATGCAGATCATGCCGCGTACGGCAAGAGCCTACGGATTGTCAGCCGACCGCATCACTAACCCGGAAGCCAACATAAAGGCCGCAGTAGACATAATCGGCGACCTTGACAAATCGCTGAAAAAGCATGTCCCCGATTCTGTAGAGCGCCGGAAGTTTGTGATAGCGGCATATAATTCAGGCATAGCCCATGTATATGACGCGATAGCTCTTGCCGGCAAGTACGGCAAAGACGCCCGGGTCTGGAACGGAAACGTGGCCGATGCCATACTTATGAAAGCAAATCCCGAATATTACAATGACCCCGTATGTAAATACGGATATTTCCGAGGTAAGCAGACAACCGCTTATGTGACGAAAGTGATGGATTTTTATGAACGCTGCCGTAGGCAGATACCCCGTTGACATCAATTCCTTAATTAACATAAATATATTACGATTATGAAGAAAAAGTATCTTAGTGTGGCTGTAGTTCTGGCGTTGTGCGCATCAATGATTTCGACATCATGTATCGGCAGCTTTGCCCTGACCAACAAACTGCTCGCATGGAACCAGACCGTAGGCAACAAGTTTGTGAACGAACTCGTATTTTTTGCTTTCTGGATCATACCCGTATATGAAATATCGGCATTGGCCGATGTACTTGTCTGCAACAGCATAGAGTTCTGGAGCGGCAACAATCCCGTGGCCCAAGGCAAAAAGGTGATCGAGGGTCAGGACGGCCGTTATCTTGTTGAGTGCGACAAGACCGGATATACGATAACAAGCGAGAACGATCAGAGCGTGGTCCGTCTTGACTTTGATGAAGCTGACCGTTCATGGAGTGTTTCGGTCAACGAAGGCGAAAGCTATAAGCTCATGACATTTGTTGACGACACTCATGTAAAAATGGTCACTCCCGACGGAAGCATGCAGGTTGTAGAACTGTCGCAGGCCGGTGTATACGCTTACCAGCAAATGGCCACCGACAGATATTATGCCGCCCGTTAAAAAGCGGATATAACATTTTATAACCGTATCTTATGCCTCTGACAGCATTTTTATGGCGTCAGAGGCTATTTTTATTTAGACGAAAGCCGTAACTTTGAATCCTCAAAATAACAGAATAACCGATGAAACACTACAGATACATATTAGCCGCTGCCGTACTTACGGCTTCTTCTGCGTTATGCAACGACAAGTTGCCGGAGCTGTCCAAACCCCTCAATATACCGCTGCTTTTAAGCGGAAACTTCGGCGAGTTGCGTAACAATCACTTCCATTCCGGGATAGACATCAAGACACAAGGACGCATAGGGCTGCCCGTATTCAGCGTCGACGACGGTTATGTATCACGTATAGTGGTATCGCCGTGGGGCTTCGGGCGTGCCGTTTATGTCACGCATCCGGCGTCGGGTCTCACGACAGTATACGGACATCTCGATTCCTTCTCACCCAAGATTGACAAGACCGTACGCAAAATGCAGTACGAGCGTGAGCAGTTCAGCATCGACACCGAGTTCAAGCCCGACGAACTGCCCGTAAAACGTGGCGAAGAGATAGGCAAGAGCGGCAACGCCGGATCATCGGGCGGTCCGCACCTGCATCTTGACGTACGCGACATGGCTACAGGCGAAGCGCTCGATCCGCTTACATACTTCCGTCGCCACATAACTGACAATGCAGCTCCCGAAGTCAGGGCGCTGGCCCTTTATCCGGTCAAGGGTTACGGAGCTGTTGACGGCTCTGACCGGCCGGCGGTGCACACTCCGGCGGAGATAGGCAAGCCATACAGTGCGTGGGGGCGTGTAATTCCGGCTATAAAAGCATATGACCGCATGTCGGGCACACATAATATATACGGCATAAAGCACATGACCCTGAAGGTTGACGGAAAGACGGTATATAATCGTACGATTGACCGCTTCAGCTTTGACAACACACGGGCCATACATACTCTTGTAGACAACGACGGGGTTGTCAACCACGGCTCTTGGATGATGTGGACACTCGTACCCCCGTCGGCACCGCTGGACGGCATGGTCACTTCATCTGACGGCGGCGTAATCGACATAAACGAAGAACGCGATTATAAGTGTGAATGGATACTTGCCGACGAGTACGGCAACACCCGCCGGGTGCCCTTTACGATACAGGGACGCATAAGTGATATTGCAGAAGTCACCCCGACAGGCGACAGATTGGACTACAAAGGCCGCAATACTTACTCCGGCGACGGTATTAAAGTCGATTTTCCGGCAGGGACGTTTTATTCCGACATAGACTTCGCTGTAGATAAAAGTGCGTCGGCTGAATATCTGACTCCGATATATCATGTGGGTGACCGCGCCGTACCGCTGTCAGGCAGTTATAGCCTGACTGTCGATCTTCCTGACGACACGATAGAAGACGAATCGAAATACCTGATGGTACGGATTAACGGCAAGCGTGTGAGCCGCGTCGACAGCCGTTATGAGGACGGACGTGTCATCGGCACCCCGAGCGCTCTTGGCAATTTCGCAGTCACCACCGATACCAAAGCTCCCAAAATACTGCCCGAGGCCCCGGCCCGCTGGAGTAAAACAGGCGTGATAAAAGTGAAAATCAGTGACAACCTAAGCGGCATAAGCACTTATCGCGGAGAGATCGACGGCAAATTCGCGCTGTTTGAACTCGACGGAAAGACAGGCCGGCTGAGTTTCAGAATGGATGCCTCGCGATGGACTCGCGGCACAAAACACGACCTCGTCATAACCGTAACCGACGCATGCGGCAATAGCGCGCGGCACGAGAGCAAGTTCACATGGTAAATGGCCCTACATTCAGTTAACAACTTGAAAAATTTTAATAAACCGGCCAAATATATTAACAACCGGCTTGGTTTTGTAACTTCAATATGCTATCTTTGCCTATATAATATAACACCTAAAAACAACTGTCATACATGGAAAATGAAGATTTGATGAAAGTAGTGACCGAGAAAGCCAACATGTGGTTAGGCGACGGTTACGATGACGCTACAAAAGCAGAAGTAAAACGGATGCTTGAAGCGGAAGACAAAACCGAGTTGATCGACTCATTTTACCGTGACCTTGAATTTGGAACAGGCGGTCTTCGCGGCATCATGGGTGCCGGCAGCAACCGCATGAACAAATACACCGTAGGAGCCGCCACACAAGGCCTCGCTAACTATCTTAAGGTCGCTTTCAAGGATCTGCCCGAAATTTCGGTCGTTGTCGGCCATGACGTGCGCAACAACAGCCGTCTTTTTGCCGAGATAGTGGCTGACATATTCTCGGCCAACGGCATAAAGGTATATCTTTTCGACAGTTTCCGTCCCACCCCGGAACTATCTTACGCCATACGCGAGCTCGGATGTCAGAGCGGTGTCAACATAACCGCATCGCACAATCCTAAAGAATATAACGGATACAAGGCATACTGGTCAGACGGCGCACAGATTATCGCGCCTCATGATGTAAACATCATCGACTACGTAAACCGCATAAACGGAGTCGGCGAAATCAAATTTGAAGGCGACAAATCCAAAATACAGATTATTGGTGAAGAAATCGACAATAAATTCCTCACCGCCATCAAAGGTCTGCAGCTCAGCCCCGAGGCTGTGAAGCAGTATCATGACCTGAAGATCATCTATACTCCCATACACGGTACCGGAGTGAAACTGATACCCGCGTCATTGCACAATTACGGTTTCACGAATATCATCAACGTGCCCGAGCAGGATGTGCCCAGCGGTGACTTCCCCACCGTGGAGTCACCCAATCCGGAAGTACCGTCGGCTATGGCAATGGCTATCGAAAAAGCCAAGAAAGTCGACGCCGACCTCATACTTGCTTCCGACCCCGATGCCGACCGCATAGGCTGTGTGCTTCGCGATGACAACGGCGAGTATGTGCTCATCAACGGCAATCAGATCGTGATGATACTGCTCAACTACATCATGACACGCAACAAGGAGCTCGGTCGCATCACCGGAAAAGAATACATTGTAAAGACCATCGTTACGACCGAGACCATAAAATCGATTGCCGACCAGAACGGATTTAAGATGTATGACTGCTACACCGGCTTCAAATGGATTGCAGCCGTAATCCGCGACAACGAAGGAGTGGGCCGTTATCTTGGCGGTGGCGAGGAGAGCTACGGCTTCTTGGCTGAAGACTTCTGCCGCGACAAGGATGCCGTATCGGCTATCTCACTTATGGCCGAGGCTCTTGCTTGGGCCAAGACCAAGAACATGAACTTCCTGCAGATGCTTCAGGATATCTACATAAAGTACGGATACTCGCATGAAGCCGGCATATCACTCGTGCGCAAAGGCAAGACCGGTGCCGAAGAGATAGTGGCCATAATGAAGTCGTTCCGTGAGAACCCGCCCAAACAGCTTGCAGGAAGCGACGTGGTGACAGTCAAAGATTATGCCGACCTTAATATGAAAAATCTTAAGACTGGCGAAATCACCAAGATGGACATGCCCACTACCAGCAACGTACTGCAGTTCTTCACCGCCGACGGTACAAAAGTATCGATACGTCCTTCGGGAACAGAACCCAAGATCAAGTTCTATGTCGAAGTCAAAGGCGTGATGAAAACCAATGTCGACTATGCGAAAGCCAACAACGAAGCCGACGCAAAAATCGAAGCTATCAAAAAGGATCTCGGTATCGACTGATAAAGACAACATTACTATAAAAGCTTGCGGGCGGCTCGTTAAAAGTCGCCCGCAACTATATACATTTACGACATGGAAGTAGTCTACGAGGACAACCACCTTATCATAGTAAATAAAGCTCCCGGCGAAATAGTACAAGGCGACAAAACCGGCGACCGGCCTCTTGTCGACGAACTTAAGCAGTGGCTCAAGGAGAAGTATGCGAAGCCCGGCAATGTATTCTGCGGAGTTGTACATCGCCTTGACCGTCCGGTAGGCGGACTTGTAGTCTTTGCCAAGACGTCAAAAGCGCTGTCGAGGATGAACGAGATGTTTCGCAACGGCGAAGTAAAAAAAACGTATTGGGCCATAACCCGCAACCGGCCTCCAAAAGCGGCCGACACACTCACCCACTACATAACCTCGACCGAGCGCAACAACAAGTCCTACGCTTCTGACACGGAGAAAAAAGGCTCACAACGTGCCGTGCTGATGTATCGGCACATAGCTTCATCTGACCGCTATCATCTGCTTGAAGTAAATCTGCTCACAGGCCGCAAGCATCAGATAAGAGTACAGCTATCCGCTATCGGATGTCCTATAAAAGGCGATCTTAAATATGGCGACAAGCGCAGCAATCCCGACGGCAGCATATCGCTTCTGTCGCACCGCATAGAATTCGTCCACCCCGTAAGCGGTAAACCGATAGACATAACCGCACCGTTGCCCGATGACAACCTGTGGAAAGCCTTGGCTGCCGATGTTCAGGGGCTATAGCTCGTAAAATCGGGTAAATGCCTTTATGATATACGCATGGTCGGTGCAGGAGGCCGTTTCTCGGACCGAATGCATGGCCCACAAAGCCGCTCCCATGTCAACTCCCCGCAAGTCAATCTGCGAGGTAAGTATATTGCCGAGTGTCGATCCTCCCGCCACATCGGAGTGATTGACAAAGTACTGGCACGGAACTCCGGCTTCGGCACATATCGTTTTGAACACTGCGGCAGAGTCGGCGTCGGTCATATACTTGCAGTTGGCATTTATCTTTATCACGGGGCCTCCTCCAAGTACAGGATGATTGGTCGGGTCCTGCTTCTCTATATAGTTGGGATGCACACCGTGGGCATTATCGGCCGAAATCATAAATGATTTTGCCACAGCTCTCAGATAGTCTTCCTCATTGCCGCCGAGGCTGTCGGTTATGCGCCGCAGTATATTCATCAGCACAGGCGACGCCGCACCCTGTTTTGTGCCTGAACCGGTCTCCTCATTGTCAAATATAGCCATAACACGTGTCATTGACTGCTCACCCTCCACATCGAGGAGCGCCGACACCGCGGCATGTACCATAGACAGGTCATCAAGGCGTCCCGAAGATATAAACTCGTCATTCAACCCGAACCGGCAAGCCTTTGTGGTATCATACAGCGACAGGTCCATGTCAAGTATGTCGGCTACATCAATACCGAGCTTTTCCGCAACCATACGCACCACAAGTCCGTCCTTCTCCACGGCATTCTTAACAGCCCCTATGACGGGCAACATATCTTTTTGTTTTGACAGAGGATTGCCTTCATTTACCGCCCGGTTAAAGTGAATTGCCAAATGAGGTATGGTAAGCAACGGACGATCAAACCTCACAAGCCGGGTTACAGGATGTAAGGCATCAGCCCCCTTCAGAAGCACCCGGCCGGCTATCGACAGCGGACGATCAAACCACGTATATAATATGGGGCCTCCATATACTTCCGTATTCAGTTTTATTATATTACCGTCGGTAAGCATCTCGGGATGCGGTTTGATTCTGAAGCCCGGAGAGTCACTATGGGCCGAAATTATTTTAAATCCGTCATTGGCAGAGCCGTTTCCCACTATAAAAGCGAATATTGCGGAGTCGTTTTTAGTCACATAATATTTGCCTCCCCTATCCAGATTCCAAGCAGAACTTTGCTCGACTGCCTTGAACCCGGCCTTGTCAAGCATCCGTTTAAGAGTATCGACGGCATAAAAATTACATACACTGTCATCTATAAACTGCATCAGCCCGTCAATAGCGGCATTATATTTATCCATAATTATTTACAATTCTATTATTAATATCACAAATATAAGAAACCTGACAGGTTTTTACAAAACGGCGACCTATTATTTTAAAAATATGAAAATATATTTTGGTAATTCATGAATTAATATTACCTTCGCAGTGTACTAATCAACTAATACACTCATTATGCTTGAAATTGACAATATCACGTTCAATTATCCGAGACAGCGCGAAAATGTGCTCGAAGACTTTTCGCTCCGGCTGTCGCCCGGAGGAATATACGGGCTGCTCGGCCGAAACGGCGCCGGCAAATCCACATTATTATATATAATATGCGGATTACTCTTCCCGCAGAAAGGACGTGTGCTTTATAACGGGGCCGAAACACGGCGCAGGCTTCCCGACACGTTGGCCGACATATTCATCGTGCCCGAAGAGTTCACCTTGCCTGCCGTGTCGCTTAATCAGTATATAAAGATAAACTCCTCTTTCTATCCCAAGTTTTCGTTGGATGACATGCATCGCCACCTCTCCACCTTCGACATAGCCACCGACATAAACCTCGGAGCGCTCTCCATGGGACAGAAAAAGAAAGTGTACATGAGCTTTGCTCTTGCCTGCAACACATCGCTGCTACTCATGGACGAGCCTACCAACGGACTCGACATACCGGGCAAAAGCGCTTTCCGCCGATTCATCTGTTCATCATTGCGTGAAGACCAGACTATCATCATCTCCACACATCAGGCAAGGGACATAGACTCGGTTCTTGACCATGTAATAATAATGGACAACCACAATGTGCTGTTCAATCATTCCGCGTTTGACATAACCCGTGCATTGAGGTTCGCAACGACACAGGACCGCGACATCATTCAACGCGCCCTTTATGCACAGAATAACCCGTCGGGAGTCACGGTAGTGCTGCCCAACAATGATGACGAAGACTCCCGGCTTGATCTTGAGGCACTGTTTAATTTCGCGCTTGAATCGCCCGGGCTTCTTAACAGACAATTTACTAACTTATTAGACGACTGACCAGTATGTTTTCAATAACCCGTTTCGCCGATACATTTACCAAAGAACTGCGCGAAAACAAGCGCACCTTGTTGATGAGAGTATTCGTTATGACCGGCATCATGTGTCTGTTTACTCTGTTTATAGTATTCCAGCGATATGAAAAGTACGGCACAGACCCTAACAGAACCGCAGACCCTTTATGGATCAGTATGCTCGGGCTGTTTGTATGGTCGATAATCATATTCGGAGCTATCAGCGCCTCCAGTCTGATGAAAGATATGAGCGACAAACAGAGCCGTCTTTCAACCATCATGTATCCGGCCTCACAGTTGGAGAAGTACCTCGCACGATGGATTATATACATTCCGCTATTTCTTTTAACAGCATTGGCGGCATGTTTTCTTTCCGACCTGTTGCGTTATGTAATTTGCCGAAGCATCATCCCCGGCTCCGCAATAGCATTAAAACTGATAACTCCGTCAGAACTCACTGATTATATTGAACAATACGAAATGTGGTCAGAGGTAAACGTATTCTGGATGGCAGTATTGTTTTCACAATCGCTTTTTGCACTTGGCAGTATATTCTTCCAGAAACATCCGATGGCAAAGACATTTATCGCGGTCATGCTCATAGCGACCGTCTACTACATCATCGGTTACGTGACATATAAGATATTCGATTCCGGGTACTGGTATAACTCCGGTATGATTTCAGGCAAACCGTCCATGGGCCTGTTATGGTGCCTCGTCATAGCCGGATGTATCATTAATTATGCCCTCTCCTATTGGCGTTTCCGCGAAAGCGAGATAATACAACGATGGTAATTCTATAAAGTATACGATGATATTTAAAGAAAACACCCGACCGATATATCTGCAGATTGCCGACCGCATATGCTACGACATTATGAGCGGCGTCTACAATCCGGATGACCGTATGCCATCGGTCAGAGAATATGCCGCATCGGTGGAGGTAAACGCCAATACCGTCATGAGGTCATATGAATATCTGTCGACACGCGACATCATATATAACCGCCGTGGCATAGGCTTTTTCGTAGCCACTGACGCGCGCAACGCCATTGTCAAAATGCGACGCGACACATTTTTAAACAACGATATAATCGATTTTTTCAAAGAATTGAAAATGCTCGGTATTGCCCCCGATGACCTGAAGTCGATGTATCAGGACTATTGTAACTCACAGTATTTAACCGAAAAACAATGAAGAAAACATCATTATCACTCATAGGATTGGTCGCTGCGGGAGCCATAGCAGTGGCAGTGACAGCAGCCGTTACAACTTGTGCCAACAACGGCCGGGAAACGGCCAAACTTCTACTTGACGGAGAGTTGTGCGAAAAGCAACTGCCGGAGTTCTCACAAATTGTATTTACCACCAACGGCTCCATCATCGACAATACCCCGGGCGTCTATATGAATCTGTCATATCCGCTTACCGTAATCCAAGACGATGAAATATCATCGCCGTACATAACGGCCGACCCCGAATGGTACAAGTACATGACCTTATCGGCCGACTCAGGCATACTGACAGTAAACATGGACTTCCACGGCATGGAAGCGCTGATAAAAAAGATGAAGGCCGAGCGACGAAACTTGTTGTTCAACGGTGGTCCGATAACAATTTATGTTCCGGAAGCCATGCTCACATCGGTAGATGCAAATCAATCGGCCGTCACATGCTTAGAGCACATCAAGGCTGACGCACTCGACATAACATTGGGCAATGTATTGTTTTACAACTGCAATATTGATTCACTCCGCATGACAACCCGGTCAGACGGAGAGCTGTCTACCGCGTTCACCGATTGTACGATTGACAACATCGTGCTGGAGTCATATCGCACTGACGAAGTTACCGTCGACGGCTCGGGCAATACCATAAACAACTTTGTATGGCTCGACGGTTATCCCAATATGAACGAGAATGCTTACATGAAGCTCAATACCACCGGAATAAAGAATTTCGAGTGGAAGCCCGAATGCAATGCTCGAAACATAATATTCAACCGTAAAGGATCCATAACGTCGTCGACACTCAAAGCGGAACCCGATACAGTGCCTTTTGTCTCGGAACTGAAAATCAATTATCCCGAAAATAATTTCACGGGCCGTGCAACCTGCGGCGCCGATGATGCGTCTAACAATTAAAACAGGAAAAAGTAATACAATGATTCATTTAACCGATATCAACAAGACTTATCCCGGAGCTGTGCCGCTCCATGTACTGAAAGGCATAGATCTCGACATAGCGAAAGGCGAACTCGTATCAATAATGGGAGCTTCGGGCTCGGGGAAATCCACACTGCTCAACATTCTGGGCATACTTGACAGCTACGACACCGGAGAATATGTGCTTGACGGCACTCTGATAAAAAATCTCAGCGAGAACCGTGCCGCAGAATTGCGCAACAAGCTGATAGGTTTCGTGTTTCAGTCATTTAATCTTATAAATTACAAGGATGCGGTCGAAAACGTGGCCCTGCCATTGTTTTATCAGGGAGTATCGCGCAAAAAGCGCAATAAACTCGCGCTTGAACAGCTTGACCGCATGGGACTGCGCGAATGGTCACATCACCTGCCGAGCGAGTTGTCGGGCGGTCAGAAACAGCGTGTCGCCATAGCCCGCTCGCTTATAACCAAACCGGCGATAATACTTGCCGACGAACCTACGGGCGCCCTTGACAGCAAGACTTCGGTAGAGGTTATGAAAATATTCCGTCAGCTGAATGACGAAGGCATGACTACGGTAATAGTAACCCACGACCCCAATGTAGGAGCACAGACCAACCGTATAATACGTATATCCGACGGCATAATAACTCAATAAGACCATGCTTGACCTTATAAATGAAATATGGCAGACAATGAGCACAAACAAGCTCCGCACGGCACTGACCGGCATGGCTGTAGCTTGGGGTATATTCATGCTCATCATGCTTGTAGGGATGGCCAAAGGAGTTTCCAACTCATTCTCTTCAAGCGAATTTGCCAAAACGTCAAATGTCATAATGCTGTGGCCCGGAAGAGCCTCAAAGCCCTATAAAGGGCTGAAAGAGGGCCGGTGGATACCTCTTAAAGAGCGAAATCTGAAAGAGATAGAGCATGACAATCCCGGAAAAGTCGTAATGGCCGCGCCAAGTGTCGATGGGCAAAGTACTATTATGTCGACCGAGCGCGACTATGTGTCGCGCAGCTATTCAGGCGTATATCCCGAAGCCCGCGAACAGCTGGTTATCGACTACGGTCGTTTCATAAACGAAAAGGACCTCGCCGAACAGCGTAAATCGATAGTCCTTGATTATAAGACCGCCGAACAGCTCTATGCCGACCCGACAAAAGCCGTAGGTAAAAGCCTGAATGTGGGTGGAGTGGCATTTAATGTTGTAGGCGTATATAATCATGAATGGAAAACCGACATATTCATCCCCTACACCACTGCACGCGCGCTGGCAGGTTATAACGACGATCTGGGCATGATAAGGGTTGTCACCGGCAATCTGAAGTCGGAAGAGGAGGCCGAAGCGCTGGAAACAAACATACGTGCCACACTCGGCCGGAGCAACAGCCATGCCGCCGACGACAACAGCGCCATATGGGTATGGAACCGCTTTGAAAGCTATCTTGCCAATCAGAAAGTCATGGGCATACTTAACATAGTCATGTGGGTCATAGGTCTGCTGACATTGATAACCGGCATAGTTGGTGTAAGCAACATCATGTTCGTGTCGGTACGTGAGCGCACTCACGAGATAGGCATACGACGGGCCATCGGCGCAAAACCGCGCAACATACTCGCTCAAGTCATAGTGGAGAGTGTGTCGCTTACGACGATTTTCGGCTATATAGGCATACTTCTCGGCACCGTAGGTACGGAAATTCTCGCACATGTGTTTGCCGGCTCCGACTTCATCAAGGACCCCACGGTCAACCTGTCGCTCGCCATGCAGGTGACATGCGTACTCATACTGTCGGGCGCATTGGCAGGCATATTTCCCGCAATCAGGGCGCTGAAAGTGCGTCCGGTGGAAGCATTACGTACCGAATAAAAAAGTATTATCGATGAAAAATCCTATTTTTGACATTGACAACTGGAAAGAGATAACCGCGACCCTTTCACGCAACAAGACGCGTACTTTCCTGACAGCATTCGGTATATTCTGGGGCACAGCCATGCTTGCCATGCTGTGGGGCGGAGCACAAGGTCTTCAGGATGTGCTCAGGAGGCAGTTTTCAGGCTTCGCCACCAATACCGCGCTTGTACACTCAAATCCCATCACCATACCCTATCGAGGCTACAGCAAGGGCATGTGGTGGACAGTCACGCAGTCTGATGTAAACAACATACGTAAATCGGTATCAGGCATCGACGCGCTCACACCGATAGCCACCCGCAGCACCAATGCCGCTTTCGGATCCAAGACGGTATCGAGCCGCATTCAAGGTGTGTCGAGCGAATATCCGAAAATAAACGAACCGATCATATATGGCGGACGCTTCATAAATGAAGCCGACGAATACAATGACCGCAAGGTATGTGTAATAGGCAAACGAATTGCCGACGAACTGTTCAGAGGTGACGATCCTGTAGGAAAGTTCATATCGATGGACAATATATATTATCGTGTAGTGGGCGTAGCCGGACAGAAATCGGAACTAAATATCAACGGCCGACTTGATGACATGGTCGTTGTGCCGATATCCATGATGCGCAGGGCCTATAATCTCGGCAATAATATAGACTTCATGCTGTTTACGGCCAAGCAGGGCGTCAGGCCGAGCGACCTACAGCCTAAGATAGAACGCATACTCCGTGCCGCACACCCCATTCACCCCGATGACACTCAGGCCATAAGATTTATGGATATTTCCAAAGAGTTCGAAATGGTCGACAATATGTTTACCGGCGTCGACATACTTGTGCTGTTTGTGGGCTTCGGCTCCCTTATGGCCGGCATAATCGGCGTAGGCAACATAATGTGGATAATCGTGAAAGAGCGTACACAGGAGATAGGCATACGACGCGCCATCGGAGCAAAGCCTCGCGACATAATCATGCAGATACTCTCGGAGAGCGTGGTGCTGACTCTTGTAGCGGGAACAGCCGGCATATGCTTCGCGGTAGTCGTACTTTCGGCGGTAGCCCACGGTTCGGCTGACGAAACCGGAGAAATGGCCCGCTTCCAGCTTACGTTCATGAACGCCATATACATACTTATACTCTTTCTTTCGCTCGGCACGGCCGCCGGCATCATACCCGCCATCAAGGCCATGCGCATAAAACCGATTGAAGCTCTTAATGATAAATAAACAATAAAATTTTACATAACCACGATGAAAAAAGTATTTAAAATCTTGATGTGGACGGTGATAGCACTGATTTTTGTGGGCACGTTCGTCTACCTGTTCTACAATTCAAAATCAAAAGAGACCGTTTATGAACTCGTAACTCCCGAAACGGGCGACATAACACGAAGTACCGTACTTACGGGAAAGATAGAGCCTCGTGATGAAATCGAGATCAAGCCGCAGATATCCGGTATAATTTCGGAAATCAATGTTGAGCCGGGCGACTTGGTGAAAGAGGGCGACATCATAGCCAAGATAAAGGTCATACCTGAAGAGTCGCAGCTGTCATCGGCCCAGAACCGTGTGGAGGTGGCGCGCATATCGCTTGACCAGAGCAGAACCGAGTATGAAAGGACCAAGTCGCTTTACGGCAAGAAGTTTGTGAGCCGCGAAGAGTACGAACAGTCACAGTCAACATACAAAAAAGCGCAGGCTGAATATGATGCGGCCGTAGATGCACTTTCGATTGTACGCGACGGTATATCAAGCCTTAACGCCCAGCAGAGCAACACGCTTGTGCGTGCCACAATAGACGGACTCATACTTGAAGTTCCGGTAAAAGTAGGTACTTCTGTCATACAGGCCAATACGATGAACGACGGAACAACCGTTGCAAAAATAGCCGACATGAACAACCTTATATTCAAAGGTAAAGTTGACGAGACCGAGGTAGGACTTCTAAGTCAGGGCATGAACACTACCGTATCGATAGGTGCGCTGCCCGATATAACGCCTACGGCAATCATCGAGTACATAGCTCCGAAAAGCACCGAAGAGAACGGATCAAATACATTTGAAATAAAAGCGGCTATCCAAGTCCCCGACTCGGTACAGTTACGCGCAGGCTACAGCGCCAACGCAGCAATAGAGCTCAACAGCGCGAAAAACGTGCTCACCATACCGGAAAGCGTTATCGAATGGGTCGGCGACAGCACCTTCGTGTATTGTCTTACCGACTCCGTGCCGGCACAGAAGTTTGAACGCCGCAATATCAGTACAGGACTTTCCGACGGTATAAAGATAGAAGTCAAATCAGGCATAGACAAGACTGCACGTCTGCGCGGGAACGAAGTAAAAGACTGATTAATATATCAACAGTACAAGTATTGACAATATGAAATCGCATATACTGACAGCGGTGTTCATGTCGCTCGCCATGACGGCCATGGCCGACAGCTGGAGTCTTGAACGCTGCATAGACTACGCAGTTGAAAACAATATAACTGTAAAGATGCGCGACGCCGACCGCATGTCGTCGAGGCAGTCCGTTATCGACGCCAAGTCGCGTTATCTGCCATCGCTATCGGCCAGTGCAGGCCAGTCATGGAACTTGGGCCGCGGTCTTACAGCCGAAAATACGTATGCCGACCGCAATACATCAAACTTCCAGTGGGGAGCCTCATTGAATCTGCCACTCTTCTCCGGTTTGTCGACAACACGTCAGGTAGAACTGGCCAAGGCGAATCTCGCGACCGTAATGGAACAATATGAAGCGGCTAAAGAAGAGATAACGCTTAATGTCATAGCAGCCTATCTTCAGGTATTGTATACACAGGAGTTGAATGATGTGGCAAAAAATCAGGTAGAGCTTTCACGATATGAGCTGAGCCGTCAGGAAGCGTTGCTTGAGGCCGGAAAGATACCGGAAGTGGACATGCTTGAGGCCAAAGCACAACTTGCGCAGGATGAGCTCAACCTGTCGCAGACTGCCAACGACATACGCCTTGCCATTGTCGATCTGACCCAGCTGCTCGAACTTGACGACATAGACGGCTTTGAAGTTGAACCGCTTGACGGCGATGATGACATGATCATATCGCCCGCCGATGCTTATGCGTCAGCCCTGCAATACAATCACTCGTTGCGTGCCGCACGGCTGAATATCGATGCGTCGGATAAAAACATATCGCTTGCCAAAAGCGGATATCTGCCCACCCTGTCGTTCAATGCCGGCATAGGCAGCAGTTACTATAAAGTGACAGGCTACGACAACGAAGGGTTTGCGCATCAGATGAAAAACAACTACAGCACGTACTTCGGCTTTTCGCTCAACATACCCATATTTGACGCACTGTCGACCCGAAACTCGGTAAGACGTGCCAAGGTGCAGCGCATAAACGCACAGTTACAGTATGACCAAGCCGAGCAGGCTCTGTTCAAGTCAATACAGCAGGCCTACTACCGCGCCGACGGTGCCGACAAAAAACTGAAAGCAAGCATTGTAGCCGAAGACACCGCCAACAAAGCCTTTGAGGCCATGAGAGAAAAGTACAATATCGGCCGTGCCACACCGACAGAGTACGAGCAGGCTAAAGCAAAGGCTCTGCGCACGACCGCCGAACGCATACAGGCACGCTACGAGCTGATACTGCGCACACGTATACTGACGTTCTACAGTCAGCCTCACTGATCGCCATACTGCTCAAGATAGGCCTCGCATGCGAGCGCAAGCTCATCATACCACTCTTTGCCGAAGCAGGCAGAGAGTGGTTCTTTTAAGAACCGGTACAGACGTATGCCCTCCTTGCGCCCCAGCAGTTCGGCCGCCTTGCAGATTTTCCACCTATGATAATTGACCGCTGTAAACGATGGATATTTTGTAACCCTTACCGGATAAAGATAACAGGATACGGGTTTACGGAAATCGGTTATGCGGCCCTCCCGGTAAGCCTTCTCTATGGCGCAATAACACATGCCCCCTTTGCCATAGCATGTGAACACACAATTCTTTCCATCGACTATCGAGGTCACAAGATCGCCCTCTTCATCGATGTACCCCACTCCGTTTTCTTCGATCTCCCTCCGGGCCGCGGGTGTAAGGTCATCGTAGACTATCGGTAATATCTCTTGCAACTTTTCATACTCCTCCCGGGTAATGGGAGCGCCGGCGTCGCCCTCTATGCAGCATTCGCCGAGACATTTGTCAAGATCGCAGCAGAAATAACGTTCGGCGAGATCAAGACTTACGAGTTTATCCTGTATCTGTAGCATAATTTCTTCTTGTTCCATTATTTTCCGGAAAATATTGTAGTGACACCGAGCAGACGGTCGTAACGCGCACCCGGTGCCCGATAGTATACCTTTATCGTATATTCGTTAACCGTCTGATGAAAGTCGCCCTCAATGACCGATGTGAATCCCCTGTCGGAACCTGCCGGCACGGCAAGATAGCAGTAATTGTAGGCGCCCTGCTTCAGAAGCATCACGGCTTCATACTGTGACAACTCATCATTGTAATGCATTCTGGTGTCGGGTGAAAAACGGCGGTATCCGATATCGCCGTCGATATATATGTCATACCCCGTCATCCGGCGGCTGTCAAGAGCGAAGTGGGTCAGCACGTAATCAGCACGCGTATCGCTCTCCGAGGAGTCGTATTCTCTTATCCTGTAACGTCCGTGCTGCGTCATGTCATAAGCATATGGCTGACCGGCACGGACGACGTCAGCGTACAGGTCGGCATGGTAATATGGCTCGGAATATGTTATTGCGGCCACGTTCATGCCGGGGTAAGTTACTGATGACGTCTCAAAGCGTCTGTACTCGTTGCCTGCGGGAAATATAAGCTGACGTACGTGTTCATAATATGCCTTGTCGCCCGTCACACGCTGCGGTGATGTAAGCATGACCACATTGTCGAGACGCCCGTTCTGGTTTACCTCTATTTTAAGATCGGAATATAGGTCACGTATGCCTGCGCGTCCGGCATCAACCGTAAGTTTCAACTGCTGATGACGGTCGTTGTTATCGATATCGGTCCTTGACGTCACTTCGGCCGCTACCCCTACACAATCCTCGCTGACAGAAAACCGCGCCTGCAAAAGAGTATTGTCAGGATCCTCCTCCCGATACACTTTTAAAAGATAATTGCCCGACAGCTTGATACGTATATCATCATTGGGTATGACGATACGATAATGTACATAGTGCGTCGTCGTAGCCTCCGATAACTCGAAATCAGTTACCGAACCCTCATTAAAACCGTCGATATACTCGCTGTACACCAACGGCGAAGGACGCCACGAGGCATCGCAGTGAGTAAGTGAATATTGCAGGTAACTGTTATCTTCGGTCAATTCGTCAAAACCGATGACAATTGTGTCATTGCCCCCGAGAGTCATAACGGCGGGCAACATGTCGCGACCTGCGAGCCCTACCTGCAACGTGCGAAACCGGTTGTCGAATATACCGGTTCTCGTATCATCGGCCCAAGCGTTTACCGCCGGCATGACATACAGTAATGTCAATGTCAGCAAACGCCACATTCCGTCAGATGCTTGTGCAGTATCGTTATGGAATCCTCAATATAAGCCATACAGGGTTTGCGTCGAGGAGTGTCGGCAAGCAATTCGGCACATACCACCGAACCGTTGATGTCGCTGAACCGGCCGCAGCACTCTTTTATCGCACCATATGCTGCAATCTTATTAGCGGGAGCGTCATAATATACACTGCTCAATACGGTTGACATGGCTGACACGGTACCGCATACATGATGCTGGCCGCCGACTCCGCCCCCAAGTCCGCCGATGATACGAAACGCATCTTCAGACGAGAGTCCGTGCACGTCATTGAATGCCATGAATACACACTGTGAGCAATTGTAGCCCTGTTTGCGCAAAGCGCGGGCTGCGTCCAAACGTTCGTCAAGAGTTATAGATTTGTTCATTTCCAGTCGATTGGTGTCTGATTGTGTTTAATAAGATATTCGTTTGCCTTGCTGAATGGTTTTGATCCGAAAAATCCCCGGTAAGCCGACAGCGGAGACGGATGAGGCGATGTTATCACACAATGACGGTTTCGGTCAATAAAAGCTCCTTTTTTAATGGCATATGAGCCCCATAGTATGAACACGAGGTTGTCGCGGTCATTGTTAAGCCGCATAATGACTTCATCGGTAAACGTTTCCCACCCGCGACCCTGATGCGATGTAGGTCTGTGTGCTTCTACGGTAAGCGTAGAGTTAAGCAGCAGCACTCCCTGACGGGCCCACCGCGACAGGTCACCGTCAGTCGGAGCCTCGGGAAGAGCGAAGTCATCCTGCACCTCCTTGAATATGTTTACTAACGAGGGCGGCAATTGCACCCCGGGACCGACTGAAAAGCAAAGTCCGTTGGCCTGTCCGGGTCCGTGATAAGGATCCTGACCTAAAATAACGACCTTAACCTTATCAAAAGGACACTCGTCAAATGCCGAAAAAATCTTTGCGGCCGGAGGGTATACGGTGACGGCGGGATTACGGTACTCGCCTCGCACATATTCCGTAAGTTCTTCAAAATAAGGTTTCTCCCATTCTTGAGCAAGTTCTGCCTTCCAAGTAGGGTCTATTCTTACATTCATCAGGCTTGATTCTGTTTATTCTTCATTTGCAAAACTACAAAAACTTTTGTACTTTTGCACACGAAAACAAGAGAATCTGTTCCCGTAGTTCAATGGATAGAATAATGGATTCCGGTTCCATCGATTGGGGTTCGACTCCCCACGGGAATACTTCACACAATCGCAATTGGTTCACCACGAATTGATTGCGATTTTTCGTTTTGCCGTTTTTGACTACCGGCGTCCCTACCAGCATTGACAGTTTAATAACTGTGCTTTTACGAGTCAGCTGCAAAATCCGGGTGAACTGTTAAAATGCAAAAAATCGGTAGGGGCGCCAGTACCAACATTGATCGCCGTTTAACAACCGTGTTTTTACATTGACCCGCTTTTACATTGATATTGTATGGAAATCATTGGCATTTATGTTGTTATTTGATAATAAATGTATTATCTTTACGCCATAATCATCACGATATACCATTATTGTAAATCAACATAAAAGCTAATCCATGAACGAATTGCAGATAATACAAAACAAAATCTACGAGATAAGGGGTCAGAAGGTAATGCTCGATTTTGACCTTGCCGCCATGTACGGCGTTGAAACAAGAGTGTTGAATCAGGCCGTCAAGAGGAATTTTAAACGCTTTCCTTTTGATTTTATGTTTCAGTTGACATCTGATGAATGGGAACTGATGTCATCACAAATTGTGACGACATCACCATGTAAACGACCTAAAGCCGCTTTGCCTTACGCGTTTACTGAACATGGGGTTGTAATGTTGTCCAGCGTATTACGCAGCGAAACCGCCATACAAGTTAACATAGCGGTTACACGGGCATTTGTAGCGGTACGCCAGATGATAACGGATAATTCGCCGCTCAAACGTCTTTCTACGCTTGAGAAGAATTTCAACGAACTTAAACAGGACTTGGATGAGATATTCGCGGATTATAACGACATCAACGAAGACACGAGGGCACAGATAGAAGCAATCAATACAACTCTTGCGGAGCTTCAGGCAAAGCCCAAGAATTCGCCTCGCCGACCCGTCGGGTTCATAAAACCAAAAGAGTGATCGATGAGCTGTCTGGCTGCCGCGTTTTTCATCCGGATTGCGAGCCTGTCAAGACTCGCATTGCATCGGGGCCTTTTGGAAGCAATGTAAAATATCCAAATTGTAAATCAACATAAGAACTAATCCATGAACGAATTGTATATAATTCAGAGCAAGATATACGAGATTAGAGGGCAAAAAGTAATGCTCGATTATGATATTGCCATAATGTACGGTATGGAAACCAAATATCTAAAGAGAGCTGTCAAACATAATAGTACTCGATTCCCGGAAGATTTCATGTTTGAACTTACTAAAGAGGAATTCGAATCTTTGAGGTGCAAAATCAGCACCTCAAACCGAAGAGGCGGTACACGTTATATGCCGTATGCTTTCACCGAGCAAGGGGTTGCAATGTTGTCAAGCGTGCTTAACAGCGAGATTGCGATACAAATAAATATTGGGATTATCAGGGCATTTGTAGCGGTACGTCAGATGATAACGGATAATTCGCCTCTCAAGCGTCTTTCTACGCTTGAGAAGAATTTCAACGAGTTGAAACAGGACTTGGAGGAGATTTTCGCGGACTACAACGACATAAACGAAGACACGCGCGCCCAAATCGAAGCTATAAACACCACGCTTGCGGAGCTTCAAGCAAAGCCCAAGAATACACCTCGCCGCCTTGTCAGCTTCATAAAACCAAAAGAGTGATGAACGAATATGGTTATTCCCACAACGCGCAGTTAATCTCTCTGTCAGTAAACTATTTTTGTCATATGGCTCCACGAAAGAAAAGGACTCTTCGCTCTTGTAGCCGTACTTGAGCTTGCGGCCGCATTTCTTCAAACTTTCAGCCCCAAAACATTAAATTTTCAGCTAAATATGATATGATGTTATTTTTATTTGTTATATTTGCATAAAGCAAAGGTACTGATGGTCGCAGGTATGGTAGCGGGGCATCCTAATATTAGGCCGCATATCGGGGGTTCGAGTCCCCTCTTGCCTTTGTAAAAATAGCCGTGTTTTTCATGGCTATTTTATTTTTCTAAAAATTCAGTTATCTATATCCGTTTTATCGACGATGCCTATGGGCTCTATTTTATGGAAAGCTTCATCGTCTCCGGAGAAATTGACATGAACCATAGCTTTTATCTCTTCCCCCTATAACCGGGATGCCTTAGGCTTCCTACCTAAATCTTGTTTCGTTTTTAAGTTCATGCCGCTAATATACTGATAATACTTTATAAGAAAAGATACAAATAAACACAAGGCCGCAACCCGATGTGCAGTTACCGGATCGCAGCCTTTGATTATATCGTTATATGTAATTCTTACCTGATTATTCGGGTTTTTCGTTAAGTTCGATTATTTTACCAAGCGTATAGTCAACAGTCACAGCTATGTACTCTTCACCGTTGTTGTCTTTAAGTATGAGGTCGTCACCATTTTCATCGACCTCAATTATTGCTTCAGCGTCTTTGACTTCAACAAGCATATAGGGACGTTTGCCTGAATACGCGCCAGTGTAGAACTTAATCGCATCGTACTGCTTGGCCACTATTTCGACAGGTGAATCGTGTGATGTCTCGTCAAATGCCGGGTCGTCATCCTCATAGAACTTGCCCTCGCAAAGCAGGTGAACATACTTCTTGGTAGAAGACGGCCTTACATCGCGGTACTCATGGGTCTTCTTACCGGCAAGTATCTCGTCGAAGTACTTACGTTTTAGTGATAGCGTTAAAATATTCATATCTTTTTTCTTTAAATGATTTATTAGAAGAGGGAGTAGAATCCGGACCTACGACCTCTTGCCACTTAAACAAACGAGAAGCCGGCGATTACACTCTGCAATAAAATTACACATAATATTATCCATTTGCAAAATATCTGTGCAATTTACATCATTCAATTGCCTGACAATAGGTAAAATGTCGCAACATCCAATCTCAACAAGGCAATAAAACGAGGCATGTACTATCTCCCCCCAATGATTTCATAAAATCAATCAACAAGTGCTTGTTAATTAAAGGTTCAGATTTTTGAAATGTTTTTGAAACAAAACCGACGTTTCTTTGCACAAAAAAAGAAGAACTATGGATATTTTATTTCTGTGTCTTATTATATTTCTGTTTTTGCTGGCGGTATTTGACCTCTCGGTAGGTGTAAGCAATGACGCCGTCAACTTTCTTAACTCGGCGATGGGCTCGAAGGCCGCGCCGCTGAAACACATTATAATAATAGCCTCAATCGGCATATTCATAGGCGCAGCCATGAGCAACGGCATGATGGATATAGCCCGACACGGAATTTTCCGTCCCGAGCACTTTTCGTTTTACGACCTCCTGTGCATATTCATGGCCGTGATAGTGACAGACATTATACTGCTCGACATGTTCAATACGTTGGGTATGCCTACATCGACGACAGTATCGATGGTGTTTGAACTGTTAGGAGCCACATTCGTAGTGGCGCTGCTGAAAATGGCCGGCGACACCACCGGACTCTCGCTAAGCGACCTGCTTAATACCGAAAAGGCCTTGTCGGTGATACTGGGAATATTTCTGTCGGTAGCCATAGCTTTCGTTTTCGGAACGATAGTGCAGTTCATATCGCGCATGATTTTTTCGTTCAACTACCGTAAAGGTCTTAAATGGAAGATAGGCATATTCGGCGGAGTGGCCTCGACCGCGCTCATCTACTTCATGCTTATAAAAGGCATCAAGGACCTGTCATTCATGACTCCGGAGCTAAAGAGCTGGATAAACGACAACACACTGCTTATACTGGGGTCATGCATGGTGTTTTTCACCCTGCTCATGCAGCTGCTCCACGCCTGCAAGGTAAACGTGCTCAAAGTCGTGGTGCTGATGGGTACATTCTCTCTGGCCATGGCATTTGCTGGAAATGACTTGGTAAACTTCATAGGCGTGCCTCTCAGCGGTCTCTCCTCCTATCAGGACTACATAGCCAACGGAGCGGGAGCGCCCAAAGAATTCATGATGGGATCACTTAACCTCCCGGCCAATACCCCCGTATATTTTCTGATCGGTGCCGGCCTGATAATGGTCGTATCGCTTGCCACGTCAAAGAAAGCCCGCAATGTGTCAAAGACCGAGATAGGCCTGAGCAGCCGCGGCACGGGAGAAGAGATGTTTGGCTCGTCGCGCATAGCACGACGTCTTGTAAAGTGGTCGCTGACAACCATAAACTGGGTCAAACGGATTACACCGGTCAAGGTTAGGGCATGGCTCAACCGCCGCTTTGACAGCACGGAGTCAGTCACGGAGCAGGGCGCGGCCTTTGACCTTGTGAGAGCATCGGTAAATCTTATGCTCGCGGGTATGCTCATAACCCTCGGCACATCGCTTAAACTGCCGTTGTCGACAACATTCGTGACCTTTATGGTGGCAATGGGCACCTCGCTCTCCGACCGGGCATGGAGCCGCGAAAGCGCGGTATTCCGCATAACAGGAGTCATTTCAGTGATAGGCGGATGGTTTATTACAGCAGGCGCCGCATTTATAGGCGCGGGCATACTCGTCTTTCTCATGCACCTCGGCGGACACTGGGCAATGATAGCGCTGGCGGCAGCGGCCGTAGCCATACTGATACGCAGCAACCGGCGTTTCCGCAAGAAGAAAGCGGAAGAGAAGGAGGACATACTCTTTCAGACCATACTGAACACACCCGACAATACCGACGTGTGGGACCTGTTCAAGACCTATGTCGTAGACCGACAGAAGCAGTTTATGATATATGCGTCGGAAAGCTATCAGGCGGTAACCGAAGCCTTTATAAAGGAAAACTCGGGAGTGCTGTCGCGCTATGACCGCAATCTTGAAAAAGAGAAGGACGTGCTCAAAAGCGCGCGTCGGAAAGAGACTCTATGCCTGCGCAAGCTGTCGAAAGAGAAGGCGCTTGAAAAGAACGCATGGTTTCACCTGTCAAACAACTGCTGCATGTCGATGCTGTACAACTTGCGCCGTATAACGGAGATGTGCAAGGAGCACGTGGAGAACAATTTCCTGCCACTGCCGTCACAGTACAAAGCCGACTATGAATCGATAGCGGCACAGACCGTGGAGCTGTTCAATGACACCATATCGACCCTTGAAATATCGGACACAGACATGGTGCCGGCTCTGCGCAGCCGCTGCGACGAGATAAAAGACAGGATAGCGGAGATATATCACCGTCTGTATGACCATCTGCATGACGGCGACACATCGTCAATGACCGTGATGTACGTGTACCTCAATATGCTTCAGGAGACACAGGAACTTGTAGCGGGCCTGCGCAAATATCTGCGTGCGTACGCCAAACTGCTCAACACGGGCTATCGCACCAAAAGGCGCCGGGTACAGAACGCATGACCCTACGTCTTGCGGAGAGTCAACACGAACTCCAGTCCTTCAGGCACACGGTTCTCGACCGAAATACTGCCTCCGTGAAGTGCCACGGCATTTTTAACGATGGCAAGGCCGAGACCGGTTCCTCCAGCCTTTCGTGACCGTCCTTTGTCGACCCGATAAAAGCGCTCGAATATATGAGGTATATGCTCCTGCGGTATACCGCAGCCGTTATCGCGGAACGATACGGTGACATAATGCTCGTCACTGCCATCGACATTTATGTCGACCGACGAACATCCCGAATAGGAAAGCGCATTGTCAAGCAGATTGTGGAATATGGACAACAGCAACCCGGCATTGCCGTTCATCATAAGCTTGTCGGGCTGATGCAGGTTTATGCTTACACCGGCACCGGCGCCCCTGACCTCGAAATCATGCAATGTCTCGCGTATTATGGCGCTCAGGTCCACATTCTCCTTGATAACGGTAGCTCCTCCGTCGTCCATGCGCGTTATAATCGACACGTCGTCGAGCAACTTGCGCAGCCTCAATGCATTGCTGTAACATCTCTCGACGAACTCATCGCGCTTGTCGGCCGACATATCGCGACGCGAGATTATCGTTTCCAGACACACCACGATGGATGCCACCGGGGTTTTCAGCTCGTGGTTTATATTATTGGTAAGCTGCTTCTTTATACGTATCTTTTCACGCTCCTCATGCAACGCCGCCTTATGCTCGCGCGCTATGTCGGCCATGGCCTTTTGCAGACGCGCATACAGACGCACTATATGATTGGATATGTCACCCAGCTCATCGTGGGTGAAGGGTTCCATGTCATATATGCGCTCTCCCCTCTCCGCTCTTTCCGCAAAACGGTTAAGGCGCTGTATGTTGCGCCCGAGTTTTCGGGTAGCCGCATATCCTATGGTACACATAAGTACCGTGACAAAAGCCATAAACCAGAGGAAACCGTAGTCGGCGCTCAGCAGTTCATGTAACGATACGGAGTACGGAATCGCCGACCGCACGATAATGCCGTCGCCTTTACGGGCTGAATAAAAATAGAAGTTGTCGGAGCTCTCGCTGTGGCGCCGCAGAGTATACCCGGTCCCCTCATTCAATGCTTCCGCTATCTCCTCGCGATTGAGATGACTGTAGCTCGGAAGCGTGTCGAGCGTATTGTCAAAGACTACATTCCCATCGTAATCGATGACACTTACCCTCAGGTAATCAAACGGAAACTCATCGTAACGCAGAGAGTCGACCCTACCGCCGTTGCGCGATATCTCGTCAAGCAGCCGCGCGTTGACCAGCTGCAGACGTGCATTTAGCTCCTCGGCCTTAAACGCTTTCTCCCTGTTGTATTGAAACACGACAAAACAGCCTACCAGCAGTAACGAGTAGCCTACGAGCCATAGAAAGAGGCGCTGCGAATAATTCAATTTACTCCATGAAGCCATAACCGTAACCCGAACGTGTAACTATATTCTTGCCATAAACTCCCAACTTCTGACGCAGACGTGTTATGTTGACATCAACAACGCGGTCAAGCACCACGACTTCATCGGGCCATATCTTTCTTATGAGTTCGTCACGCGAAAATATCCGGCCCTGTCGGCTCAAAAGTGTGGCCAGTATCTCAAATTCCTTGCGGGGAAGTTTTACCTCACAACCGTCGACCATACATTTTTTACGGTCTATATCCAGCGTAAGAGTCTTATAACAGAGCATATCGGCGGCAGGCTCTTTGTCGGCCTTATTGCTGCGTCGCAGTACGGCGGCCACACGGGCGAGCAAAGTACGTATGGAGTAAGGCTTTGTTATGTAGTCGTCGGCACCGAGTTCAAGCCCCTTTATAACGTCATCCTCCGTATCCTTGGCCGTACAGAATATAATAGGTATATCGGCAGTTGACGGCTTTGACTTCATGATACGCGCAAGTCCGGTGCCGCTAAGCTCACCCATCATAATGTCGAGCAACACGAGCGAATAGCTCTCAAGCTCCATGGCAAGAGCCTCTTCCGCGCTAAAAGCCACATCGACATCGTAGCCCTCCTCTTCGAGATTAAAGCGCAAGGCCTCGCAAAGAGTTTCTTCATCTTCGACGACAAGAATACGTTTTCTATTCATACGCAGATTGTTAAACCATTATATTTTCACCGATGTCCCTACCGACATTGGCATCGTTTGACAAAACCGGTCCGTTATGGTCTGTTACAAAAAATCCCGACCGAGAAGTGCGGGGCCGGGACCTATGAAATTGATCAAACTGTTATCAGAACAACGGGAAAGTGGATGTGCTGTAAACATATTTACGCTCAAAGTCGGCCTGCGACATAGTGAACATAAGTATACCCTGTATAAGCCATATGATGCCGAAAAGGCCGCAAGTCACGAGGCTTACGATTATAGCGATAATACCGGCGGTAGTCTTTCCGAGATAAAAATACTGTATACCGAGTGTACCGATAAATATAGCAAGCAGAGCGGCTACACCGCGGCTCTTGCCGGAGGGTCCTGCAGTAAATACGTTGTCAGGTTGGGGACAATTGTTTGTTTCGTTCATTTTGTAAGATTTTTGATTGGTTATTAAATCTATGCGAAAATAATAAATATAATTCAATAACACGTAATAAATGCATTAAAAACTTCTATCGCTTGTCCACATTGCCCTCGTAATAGTTTACAAACGCGCGATTGACGAGCCGTGTACCGCCGGGCGTAGGATAATCGCCCGAAAAATACCAGTCGCCGGGACAGTCCGGCACAGCCTTGCGGAGCCCCTCGATTGACTGGTATATTATGCATACTTCGGCTTGTGTATCGGCCGGAGTAAGCATACGTGCTATCTCGTCAGATATCTCTTCATCGGTGAACGGGGCATATATGGCCTTGACACAGTTGCGCAGTTCGTCATCAGTCGCTTTCTCCATGGCAAGGCACTCTCTGTATACCTGTTCAAGCACATGCTCCATGCCCCGTTGCTTCAGTAACGAGACGGCCGCACGGAAAGCGCAGAACTCGCCCATACGCGACATGTCGATGCCGTAATAATCGGGATAACGCACCTGCGGCGAAGAGCTTACAACCACTATCTTCTTAGGGTGCAGACGGTCAAGCATACGTATTATGGACTGACGTAGCGTAGTGCCTCTGACAATAGAGTCATCTATCACGACAAGAGTGTCGCGGTTGTTTTCGACAATACCGTAGGTCACGTCATAGACGTGCGCGGCAAGATCGTTGCGCGACTCGCCTTCCGCTATAAATGTACGCAGTTTTATGTCCTTTATAGCCACCTTTTCTATGCGCAACTTGCGGCTCATAATCTCTATCAGGGCATCATGGGTCAAAGCGCCTTCGGCCGATATTTCCTCTATGCGGGCGGCTTTTGACGCGTCAAGATACTTCTCAAGGCCCTCGATCATACCGATAAACGCAACCTCGGCAGTGTTGGGTATGAACGAGAATACCGCATGACGCAGGTCATAGTCGACCGCACAAAGTATTTTGTCGACGAGGTTGCGCCCGAGCGCCTTACGTTCCCTGTATATGTCGGCGTCGCTTCCACGGGAGAAGTATATACGTTCAAACGAGCATCGCCTGTTCTCCTTCTCGCCGAGCACATCGCCCACCCACACATTACCGTTCTTACTTACTATAACGGCACTTCCGGGGGTAAGTTCTTTGACATCGCGGCGTTTTACATTAAGTACGGTCTGTATGACAGGGCGCTCCGACGCTACGACAACAATCTCGTCGTCATAATAGTAAAACGCCGGCCTTATGCCGTGGGGATCTCTCAAAGCCCACATGTCGCCCGAGCCTACCGCACCGCATATGACATAACCGCCATCCCATCCCGGCGCTGTCGACTGCAGCACGGGTATAAGGTCAAGATTGTCTTCTATAGCCTCGGCACGCGCTATGCCATCGAGCCCTTCCTCCGTAAATTCATGATACAGCCGGTTGTTCTCCTTATCCAAGGCATAACCGAGCTGTTCGAGTATGATAACCGTGTCGGAATAAATGCGGGGATGCTGTCCTTTCTCAACCACCGACCGGAAGATTTCGTCGACGTTGGTCATGTTGAAGTTACCGCACAGCATTAGCGAACGCGAGCACCAGTTGTTTCGCCGGAGAAACGGATGCACGTAGTTTATTCCGCTGCGCCCGGTAGTAGAGTAACGCAGATGTCCCATATACACCTCGCCGATGAAAGGAGTACATGCATCTACAAGATCGGCCGGTTTATCGGATATGGCATCAAGTTCAATCTGTCGGTTTATAGTGGAAAATATCTCCTGTATGGCATTAGGGCCGAGCGCTCGTTCACGAAATACATACTCGTGTCCCGGAGTCGAATTCATTTTTATGACCCCGACCCCGGCACCCTCCTGACCGCGATTGTGCTGCTTCTCCATAAGAAGATACAGTTTGTTAAGGCCATACAGACAAGTGCCATACTTGCGTTTGTAGTAGTCGAGCGGTTTCAGAAGGCGCACCATGGCCACACCGCACTCGTGTTTCAACTGTTCCATCTTGGAAATGAAGTCAGGCTGAAATCTATATGATTTCAGCCTGACTTGTTAATTATAACGTTTTTAAATATTCGTGAATACCTTGAGCGGCCTTACGTCCTGAAGCTATGCACCGCACTACGAGAGAAGCTCCGGTCGAGGCATCGCCGGCAGCGAAAACTTTGTCTACGCTTGACCGGCCGGAGTCATCGACCTTGACGTTGCCTCTGTTGTCCTTATCCACTCCGAGCTGTTCAAGAAGCCCGGCGGCCACGGGATTGGTGAAGCCCATAGCCAGAAGCACGAGCTGGGCCGGTATAAGCTCGGTCTTGCCGCTGCGTACAAGCTTCGGACGACCGCCCGAAGCGTCTTTCTCCCAGCTGACCTCCTCGACCTCAACCTTGTCGACCGCGCCGTCTTTGCCTATGAACCTGCGTGTGTCAAGGAGCCAGCGGCGTTCACAGCCTTCCATATGTGAGCTTGAAGTCTTCAGCACTATGGGGAAATAGGGCCACGGTGTGTCGGGATTCTCTCCTTCAGGAGGCATAGGCATAATCTCAATCTGCGTCACAGACAACGCACCCTGACGGTTGGCCGTGCCTACACAATCGCTGCCGGTATCGCCGCCACCGATGACCAGTACATGCTTGCCCCGGGCCGATACACGCTCGTCGGCCGGAATCTCCGCGCCCGCATTCACCCGGTTTTGTTGCTGAAGCAATTCAAGAGCGAAGTGCACACCTTTAAGACCGCGCCCCTCCACATTCAAGTCTCTCGGCACCTCGGCGCCGATGGCTATACATACAGCATCGAAGTCCTCAAGGAGCTTCCCGGCCTCGATGTCGACGCCTACGTTCACTCCGGTCCGGAACTCTATGCCCTCCTCTTTCATAAGGGCTATACGCCGGTCTATTACGCTCTTATTGAGCTTGAAATCGGGAATACCGAGGCGAAGAAGACCGCCTACGGCTTCATTTTTCTCATAAACCGTGACACTGTGTCCGCGACGGTTAAGCTGATTGGCACATGCAAGTCCCGAAGGTCCGGAACCTATCACAGCCACTTTCTTACCTGTACGATTACGGGGCACACGAGGTTTTACATATCCTTCAAGAAAAGCCCGCTCGGCAATAGCGGCTTCATTCTCTCTTATAGTAACGGCATCATGCTGCTTGTTAAGCACACATCCTTTCTCGCACAAAGCCGGACACACACGTCCTGTAAATTCAGGAAAGTCATCGGTGTCAGTAAGCAGTTCGTAAGCACCTTTTATGTCATTGCGGTACAAACGGTCCTGCCATTCGGGCTGCCGGTTTCCGAGCGGACAGCTCCAGTGACAGAAAGGCACACCGCACTCCATGCAGCGCGAGGCCTGCAGACGGCGGTCCTCGGGATTAAGCGTCTGCTCCACTTCGCCGTAATCCCTTACACGGTCACTTACCGGACGATAGCCGGCCTCTTTTCTGTGTATTGTCAAAAACGCTTTGGGATTTCCCATACCATATTATTGTATTAAGCAGTTTTTATATCTTTTATCAATCACGTTCGACACTGGCAATCTTCTGTTGCAGTTTCGCCATCTTCTCGTCATGAAGTACTTTCTTGTACTCGATAGGCACTACCTTTATAAACTTGTCGACATACTCCTGCCAGTTGTCAAGCATACGGCCCGCAAGAGGACTCCGCGTATACTTATAGTGGTTGCCTATCATACGATACAGCTCCCGGTTATCGGCCATATCCTCGATGAGCGACAGCTCCACCATCTCCATGTTGCAGAAATAATCGAAGTCGCCGTCAGGATTCCATACATAGGCTACACCACCGCTCATACCGGCGGCAAAGTTTCGTCCGGTAGACCCGAGAACGACAGTGCGGCCTCCGGTCATGTATTCACAGCAGTGGTCGCCCACGCCTTCGACTACAGCCACGGCACCGGAATTGCGCACACAGAAACGTTCGCCTACACGTCCGTTTATATAGATTTCACCGGAAGTGGCGCCGTATAACAGAGTGTTGCCGGCTATAATATTGTTCTGAGGCTCAAATGACGATCCCACAGGCGGCACAATAACTATTTTACCGCCTGAAAGCCCCTTGCCTACATAGTCGTTGGCATCGCCTTCAAGACGGAAAGAAATGCCGTGGGCAAGAAACGCACCGAAACTCTGTCCGGCAGAACCGCGGAATGTGCATAATATAGTATCGTCGGCAAGTCCGGCATCGCCATATTTTTTTGCCACCACACCCGAAAGCATGGCTCCTACCGAACGGTCGGTATTGGCTATGGGAAAATCAAGCTCCACCGGCATTTTGGATTCTATTGCCGGGAAAGCGCGGCTTATGAGTTTACGGTCAAGCACATTATCAATGTCATGTTTCTGCGACACTACGTTGATGATAGCATTTGTCTTTGCCTCCTCGGGCATGTGTATTATTTTCGAGAAATCAAGATGTACTGTCTTGTGCGAAGAATGTTCAGACTTGACATACAGCATATCGGCACGGCCTATTATCTCGTCAAGACACCGTACGCCTATCTCAGCGAGTGTCTCACGTATTTCCTGCGCAAGGAAACGGAAGAAATTAACCACATACTCCGAGCGCCCCACAAACCGCTTGCGCAGCTCCTCGTTCTGGGTGGCCACGCCTACAGGACAGGTGTTAAGGTGACATTTACGCATCATAACACAACCGAGCACTATAAGCGCGCTGGTGGCGAATCCGTATTCCTCGGCACCGAGCATGGCCATGATAATGACATCACGGGCGGTTTTCAACTGTCCGTCGGCCTGTAACTTAACCTGACCGCGCAAGTTGTTGAGCACCAGAGTCTGCTGGGTCTCGGCAAGACCTATCTCGACCGGAAGTCCGGCATATCTTATCGAGCTGGCGGGAGATGCGCCCGTGCCGCCGTCGCTTCCGCTTATCGTTATAAGGTCGCTCTTGGCTTTGGCCACACCTGCGGCGATAGTGCCTACTCCGCTTTCCGATACCAGCTTCACACTGACTTTTGCTGCCGGATTGACATTTTTCAGGTCGAAAATGAGCTGGGCAAGGTCCTCGATAGAGTATATGTCATGATGCGGCGGCGGCGATATCAAGGAGATACCCGGAATCGAGTGTCGGGTTTTAGCTATTATCTTGTCAACCTTAAAACCGGGCAACTGTCCGCCCTCGCCGGGCTTGGCTCCCTGCGCTATCTTGATCTGTATCTCGTCGGCATTTACAAGATACTCGGCCGTCACACCAAAACGTCCCGACGCCACCTGCTTTATGGCCGAGCGCGCCGACGACCCGTCTTCACGCACCTTGAAGCGCTCGGGATCCTCACCGCCCTCTCCAGTATTGCTTCTCGCGCCAATGGCATTCATAGCTATACCGAGCGCTTCGTGGGCCTCGCGGCTTATCGAGCCAAACGACATGGCGCCCGTGACAAAACGTTTCATTATATCCTCGACTGGCTCCACTTCATCGAGGGGTACCGGATTGCCTTTACGGAAATCGAGAAAATCGCGGATAAATATAGGTTCGGGCTTATTGTCGACAATGGAGGCGAACTCCTTGAACTTCTTGTAACTGCCCAAACGGGTAGCCAGCTGCAAAGTAGCTATGGCTTCAGGGGTCCATGCATGTGACTCGCCATCCTTGCGGAAAGAGTATTGTCCTAAATGGCGCAACGGGTGCTCGTCATCAAAGTCTGACGAATAAGCTTCGCCGTGACTCTTCAGAATGTCATTGCACAGCTCCTCTATCGTTATGCCTGAAATCTTGCTTACCGTATTGCCAAAGTATTTGGCCGACATGTCATCCGATATGCCTATGGCTTCAAACAACTGCGCGCCCTTGTAACTTGTAATCGTAGATATGCCCATCTTTGACATAACCTTAAGCAGCCCCTTGTCAACAGCCTTTATATAGTTTTTCTCGGCTGTGTGGAAATCCAGCTGTATCTCTTTGCGCTCAACCAAGTCATTGATAACCGCAAACGCGAGATACGGATTTATGGCACTTGCTCCGTAACCTGACAACAGAGCGAAATGCATCACCTCACGGGCATCGGCGGTCTCTATGACAAGAGCTGTCTGCAATCGCTTCTTCTTGTCGATAAGATGATGGTGCACAGCCGAAGTGGCAAGCAATGACGGTATGGGCGCATTATCGGCATTAACGTCTCTATCGCTCAACACGATGTAATTGCATCCTTCATCAACCGCACGCTCCGCCTCGTCACACAGACGGGTTATGGCCGCCTCCAGACCGGCAGCTCCGTCAGCGACAGGGAATGTCATCGACAGTTTGCGCGTGTTGAAGCCCTTGTACCTCAGGTTGCACAGAAGGTCAAGCTCACGATTGGTTATAATAGGCCGCTTAAGGAGTACCATCTTGCATAATTCGGGACTCGGCTCAAGAAGGTTCATGTCAATGGCTCCTATATACGAGTCAAGACTCATGACAAGCTCTTCACGCAGCGGGTCGATAGGCGGATTGGTAACTTGAGCGAAATGCTGGCGGAAATAATTGAACAACAATTGCGGCTCTTTCGACAATACAGCCAATGGAGTATCATTACCCATGGAATTCACAGGCTCCTTTCCGTCGACCACCATCGGGGTTATGATTTTTTCGACCTCTTCCCTATGATAGAAAAACGCATGCAGCAACCGGGTGAAATCGTCGACCTTGTTGTCGACTTTTCGTCCGCTGCTTATTTTATCGAGGATAATACGATTACGCGACAGCCAGTCGCGATAGGGAAATTCAGACGCCAGTTTCTCTTTCAGCTCGGCATCATGATACACCTCCCCTTTCTCCATGTCAATCATGAGCATCTTGCCGGGACGCAGACGCCCTTTCTCTTTTACTTCAGAAGCATCAAACGGCAATACACCCATTTCGGAAGCTATCACCATCGTGTCATTGTTAGTGACAAGATAGCGCGCCGGGCGGAGTCCGTTGCGGTCAAGCATACCTCCGGCATAACGTCCGTCGCTGAACAAAAGTGTAGCGGGTCCGTCCCACGCTTCCATAAGTATGGAATGGAACTCATAGAACGCTTTCAGTTCCGGCGATATGGGGTTTTTGTCATTGAACGATTCGGGCACAAGCATAGCAAGGGCATGAGGCAAGCTCATACCTGCCATGACAAAATATTCAAGTACATTATCTAGCGATGCCGAGTCGCTCATGCCGGGCTGAATGATAGGAGTCACATCCACATCACCGAACGCCGACGGATGCAGCACGCACTCGCGGGCTTTCATCCACATGCGGTTGCCCTGAATGGTATTGATCTCACCGTTATGTCCGAGCATGCGGAACGGTTGGGCAAGAGACCATGTCGGAAATGTATTGGTACTGAAGCGTGAGTGCACGAGCGCCATTCCCGTAGTAAAATGAGGATTCATCAGGTCGGGGAAATAATAGCGCAGTTGCAGGCTCGACAGCATGCCTTTATACACAAGAATACGCGACGAGAGCGAAACGATATAAAATGCCTCCTTGCCGTACAGCGTAGATGACGCAACCTTTTTCTCTATGCGGCGGCGCAACATGTACAACCGCGGTTCAAGATCGTTGTTGGTCTTCTCGTCGGCTATAAATATCTGTTTTATTACAGGCTCGGCCTCACGGGCTACAACGCCGAGCTGCTCGTTGTTGACAGGGACATCCCTGACAGCAATGAGTGAAAGACCGGCTTCCATGGCCTCACGCTGTATTATGTCAAGTATTATCTGACGGGTGTCGTCATCGTGAGGCAAAAAAATCAATCCGGTACCGTAGCGGCCTTTTTCAGGCACGGCGATACCTTGCAATAGTATGAATTCATGAGGTATCTGAACCATGATACCTGCACCGTCGCCCGTTTTCGGGTCAGCGCCCTCGGCACCGCGGTGTACCATGTGTTCAAGTACCTGTAATCCTTTTTCAACAAGCTGATGCGATTTAATACCCCTGATGTTTACAAGCAACCCCACGCCGCAGGCATCATGTTCATAGCGTGGATCATAGAGGCCGTCAGGGACATGCGTAACAGGATAATGCATATATAAGCCCTCTTTAATTATAAAAGCAACACGTGCCGGGGTGCCATGTCAGACAATGACGGCACGTGCCTTAAGATAAAAAGTCAGTTATTGTTTTATTAACGTATAAACAGAAGTTCGCGATATTTGGGAAGAGGCCACATCTCGTCATCGACCATAAGCTCGAGTTTGTCAATATGATAGCGGATGACATCCATGCACGGCACTACATTGTCATGATATGCAATAGCTTTTTCACGCTCATCCTCAATGCGGTTGGCAGCCTTGCGTGCATTTACCATCTTCTTCACCTCCTCCATTATTATGGCCATGTGAGTCGACATGCGCTCTATGGTATCAAGGTCAAGCTGTGCAAGTTTGTCGCCTTTTTCATTGGGGAACAGAGACTTCAGCTTAAATACATTGTCGGTAAGCACTGACTGATAACGTATGGCTACCGGAATCACGTGATTTACCGCAAGGTCACCGAGCACACGCGCCTCGATCTGGATTTTCTTGGTGTACATCTCCCACTTAACCTCATTGCGGGCCTTAAGCTCGATTTCTGAAAAGACTCCGGTAGAGGTAAACATATCCACCGATGACTTACTGAGGTAAGCGTCAAAAATCTTAGGCACGGAAGTCTCGCAGTCAAGTCCGCGGCGTGCCGCTTCCTCTTTCCACTCGTCGCTGTAGCCGTTGCCGTCAAAGTGTATGGGCTTGGAGTATTTTATAATCTCTTTTATCTCACTCAGCAGAGCATGATTAAGTTCCTCTCCGCGTTCAAGGCGTGCGTCGACTTTCTTTTTGAAGTCATACAGCTGCTCGGCCACGGCGGCATTTAAAGCAATCATGGCCGACGCACAGTTGGCCGACGATCCTACGGCACGGAACTCGAAACGATTGCCGGTGAATGCAAACGGCGATGTTCTATTACGGTCGGTATTGTCAACGACAATCTCTGGTATCTGGTCGAGATCAAGTTTCATGCCTTTTTTCCCGGCAAGGCTTATCAGTTCGTCGCTGTCGCTGTTTTCAAGACGGTCGAGAATCTCGGCAAGCTGGCTTCCCACAAATATTGATATGATGGCAGGAGGTGCTTCGTTGGCGCCAAGACGGTGAGCGTTTGTAGCCGATTGTATTGAAGCTTTAAGTACTCCGTTATGACGATACACGGCAGCCATGACGTTGGCTACAAAAGTTATAAACTGCAGGTTGGCCATAGGAGTCTTACCCGGGGCAAAAAGCAGCACGCCTTTGTCAGTACCGAGACTCCAGTTATTATGCTTGCCCGAGCCGTTGATGCCGGAGAAAGGCTTTTCATGGAGCAACACGCGGAAATTATGACGGCGCGCCACCTCGGCCATAAGCGACATCAGCAACAGGTTATGGTCATTCGCGAGATTGGTCTCTTCATATATCGGCGCCAGCTCAAACTGGTTGGGTGCCACCTCATTATGTCGGGTCTTTGCAGGTATGCCGAGCTTATGACATTCAATTTCAAGGTCAAGCATAAACGCTTCCACACGCGAAGGTATGGCTCCGAAATAATGGTCTTCAAGCTGCTGGTTTTTGGCACTTTCGTGTCCCATAAGAGTGCGCCCGGTCATCACCAAGTCGGGACGTGCCGAATAAAGCGCCTCATCGACAAGGAAATATTCCTGTTCCCAGCCGAGATACGAATTGACATGCTTCACCTCCGGATCAAAATATTGTGCGACAGCCGTAGCGGCTTTGTCAACGCTGTTCAAGGCGCGAAGCAGCGGAGTCTTATAATCGAGCGACTCTCCCGTATACGATATAAATATGGTAGGTATACATAATGTCTTATCCATTATAAACGCAGGCGACGATATATCCCATGCCGAATAGCCGCGAGCCTCAAATGTGTTGCGTATGCCTCCGTTGGGGAAACTCGAAGCATCAGGCTCCTGCTGTACGAGCAGTTTTCCGGTAAATTGCTCTACTACTCCACCCTTGCCGTCATGCTCAATGAAAGCGTCATGCTTCTCGGCGGTACCGTCAGTAAGCGGATGAAACCAGTGGGTGTAATGACGGGCGCCATTGTCGATAGCCCACTGCTTCATACCGGCAGCCACACTGTCGGCCACTTCGCGAGAAAGGGCTTTTTTGTTGTCGATGGCATCGACAAGCGCATCATAGGTGTTTTTAGGAAGGTACTCAAACATCTTCTGACGGTTGAACACATACTTGCCGTAATACTGCTCCGGACGTTCGGCCGGAATTTCAACAGGCATGGCTTTTCGGTCAAAAGCCTCTTCCACAACTTTAAATCTCAACTTTGACATAATAAATAATATATAACAGTGATTATTTCACATTTAATCTGTTCAAACGCTCAACGGCTTTCATCGTATCTTCATAACGACCGAATGCCGTAAGACGAAAATACCCTTCACCGGCAGGCCCAAATCCGGAGCCCGGTGTTCCGGCCACGTTACACTCCCGAAGAAGCATATCGAAAAACTCCCATGACGATACTCCGTCGGGAGTCTTTATCCATATATAAGGCGCATCCTCGCCTCCGTATACATCGAGTCCGGCGTCACGTACTCCGGCACGCAGTACAGCGGCATTGCGCATATAGTAGTCGATTGTCCGCTTTACTTCACGACTGCCCTCGTCAGTATACAAAGCCTCGGCGGCGCGCTGTATTATATAGCTTGCGCCATTGAATTTGGTACATTGACGACGGTTCCACAAGGCGTTAAGCGACACAGCATGACCATCGGCGTCTACTCCACGCAACTGCTTGGGCACAACCGTGTAGCCGCATCGCAGGCCGGTAAATCCCGCTGTTTTCGAATAACTGCGAAATTCAACAGCCACATCCTTGGCACCCGGTATCTCATATATACTGTGCGGTATATCGTCATGTCTGATATAGGCCTCATAGGCGGAATCGAAGAGTATGAGAGCATTGTTTTGCAACGCATAATCGACCCATTGCTTCAATATGTCGCGACTAAGAGTTGTACCTGTAGGATTATTTGGATAACACAGGTATATGACATCGGGATTGCCTGAAGGCATGGGCGGTATAAAGCTATTTTCGGCCGTACAAGGCAGATACTCTATATTGCTCCAGCGATTGCCGTCATAGTTACCGGCACGTCCGGCCATGACATTTGTATCGACATACACCGGATATACGGGGTCTGTCACCGCAATCTTACACTCACGCGACAATATGTCGCCGATATTTCCGGTGTCGCTTTTCGCTCCGTCGCTTATAAATATCTCATCTACCGCAATATCTATACCGCGTGTCTTATAATCGTACTCCGCTATCTTGGCTCGCAGAAACTCATAACCCTGTTCCGGTCCGTAGCCGTGAAACGTCTCCTTTCGTGACTGGTCGTCGGCAGCCAGTTTCATGGCTTTCACCGCCGCCTGACAGATGGGCGAGGTCACATCGCCTATACCCATTCTGATTATCTCCGTCCCGGGATTCTGCCTGCGGAATGCGTCAATACGCTTCGCCACTTCTGAAAACAGATAGCTTGCCGGGAGCTTACAGAAATTATCGTTTACCTTTATCATCGTACCTTCAATCTTTTTTACCGTCAATTCACTCTGCAATATATACCGTCAAATACCGTAGTGGCACCTCCCGTCATATATACATGACCGTCGCCATGGCTCCATTCGATATCAAGATCGCCACCGGTCAGATGTACGGTCACACGGCGGCAGGCACGCGATGTCACAGCAGCCGCTACCGCTACGGCGCAGGCGCCGGTTCCACAAGCCATAGTCTCACCGCTGCCACGCTCCCATACCCTCATGACTATCTCGTCAGGCGACAAGACCTGAGCAAACTCGATATTCGCCCTGTCAGGCCACATGCCGTGCAATTCAAGCTCGCGTCCCAAGCCATGTACATCAACTTGTCTCAAATCATCGACAAAAACAATGCCGTGAGGATTTCCCATCGACACGGCAGTAAGATGTACAGTACCTGCAGATGTCGATACCGGCGCATCGACCATCCGCTCGGCATCATAAGTCACGGGCACTTCGGCCGTATTCAGCTCGGGCGCACCCATATCGACAGTCACTTTGTCGACCTTGCCGTCGCTCCCTATATGCAGGTTCAAAATCTTGATTCCGGAAAGTGTTTCGAGAGTTATGGTGCTTTTACCGGTAAGCCCGTTATCATATACGTACTTACCCACACAGCGACTGCCATTGCCACACATTTTGGCTTCTGACCCGTCGGCATTGAATATACGCATTTTAAAATCGGCTTTATCGGAAGGACATATAAGAATAATACCGTCGCCCCCTACTCCCGTGTGTCGATCGCTCATTTCCACCGACAGTTCACTAAGGCGTTCAGGTTCATGATCCATACAATTAATATATATGTAATCATTGCTGATGCCGTGCATTTTAGTGAATCTTATACTTTTCATCGGCGTGCGATTTTATGAAACATTAATTTCCGATTGCAAAGTTATACATTTTGACATAAATACCAACTATTTTTAAATATTTTTCTTCAAAAATATTAATAATGGCGACATTTATCCACAACCCGCCACAATAACGCAACATTTAGCCACAATTTTGACCGATTTTGCATCATATCGTCACAACGCCCACACCCCGCGACAACACATTGCAGACGTCCGGCGTATTTCGGATCAATTGCGTTTCAACCAAACCGAATGAGATGAAAAAAATCACGGCCGATTGTTTGGAAATATCAACAATAACCGCTAACTTTGTGTTATAAGATAAACGGCAAGAGAGCCGGATTGAAAGTATTACCACATCAAAGTTGATTGGGAAACTCATCAATTACTTATGAAATACCGAGACAAGCTTAGCTGACTGATGGCGGGCCCCAATCGTTCTTCGGAACGATGGCATTTATGCCCAAGGCGGATTACAAAGGTCGGCGAGCACTCAAATCCTGTCATTCGGAGTTTCATCGCATCCTTTGGTGTGGTCCTATAACAAAAGAGTCATCGCCGCAAGACGATGGCTCTTCTGTTTTTACAACGGCTACAGCGTGGAGTACTGTGCGGCGCAAGTACGATGTATGTCACACATCTTGTCGGCGAGCGATCGCGGCGACATCACCCGTACCCCCTTGCCGAAGCCGAGGAGCTGCGATATAAGTTCGGGATTCACCACCACCTCTATCTCTATGATCATCGACCCGTCAGCGGAGTCACGACTTACTGTACGTTGCGAAGTATGTATCGGTTTTGTCTGTATATAGCCTGACTGCGATTTTTCAACAAACAGTACGACACGCTCCTTTTTCAGTCGCGAATGTTTCGTCACGCCCACCATGTCGTTGAAATAATCGGAATCAAAATCAGGATTTTCCCGATAATCGATATCATGCCTTATTTTAAAGCCCGATATGCGGTCAAGCGCGAGATTAAAGAGCACCATGTCGCCCACCCTTGAGCCGAACAGGAACCAACGATTGCGATACTCTTTCAGCATGTAAGGATATATGGTGAATTCCGATTCGCGCCGCGCGCTAAACGACTGGTAATACACCGTCAGTGTCTGACGCGCCGATATGACATCATACAACGGATTGAGGTATTCAAGACCTTTCAGGTTAGGATTTCGCTCGAAGTCCACTATCGGGCGACGTTTTGACGCCGACGCCACCTTGTCTTGAAGACGGCTGACCACATCGGCCATCTCATGAAAACGGTCAAACTCATCAAACTGTCTGAGAAGGTTAATCGTACGGTTCAACACATCGACATCGTGCTGCGACAAAGGCCTGTTGCTTATGCTGTAGTCAGGATCAGAATAACGGTAATACTTTCGTTCATACACCTCTATAGGCGCTTCATAACCGAGACGGTCGGAGCGCATCATCTGCAGGTCGAGCTGAACGGTGCGTATGCTTACCAAGTCCTGTTTCCCTTCATATTCATACAAAGCGTCGCTACAGGCGTCGACAAGGTCCTGAAGAGTCCATCGGCGTCCCGTATTGCGCAGACACCGGTCTATCGTACGATAACGCAGCAAGGCATTCTTATTTTGAGCCATATATATTTTTTTTTGCAAAAATATCACTTTTTTCAAACTACGCAAAAACATTGCGCAGAAGCCCGTGAACTTTGTAGCGTAACAATTAAAAATAACAGGACATGCAAGAGACAATCATCAACAACGTAACAGTCAAAAGTTGGGTCACGGAACTTGACGAACACGGACGTCAGGAAGTATACAACCTCTGCCGGCTTCCCTTTGTGTTTCACCACATAGCCCTGATGCCCGACGCCCACGGAGGCAAAGGCATGCCCATCGGAGGAGTACTCGCCACCAAGAACGCAGTGATACCCAATGCCGTAGGCGTCGACATAGGTTGCGGCATGTGCGCCGTAAAGACAAGCGTAAGAGTGGATGAACTGACGCCGGAGATACTGCGCAAAGGCATACTCCGCGGTATACGCAAACAGATACCGCTCGGACGCGACCGGCACAAGACCCCGCAGCCCGAAGAGTATATGCCGCAGGGATTTGACATTGATGCCACCACAACCGTCGTGGCACGCCAGATTAATGCCGCCCGCAAACAGATAGGCACCCTCGGCGGCGGCAACCACTTCATAGAACTGCAACGCGATGACGAAGGCTATCTTTGGATCATGATACACTCCGGCTCACGCAATCTCGGCAAGCAGGTAGGCGAATTTTATAATCAGAAAGCCGAAATGCTGAACCGCCGCTGGTACTCATCAGTCGTATCCGATCTGTCGCTCCCCTTCCTTCCCGTAAAAAGCGACGAGTTCAGTCAGTATTGGGCCGAGATGGAGTACTGCGTCGAATTTGCGCTGTGCAACCGGCGCCTGATAATGCATCGTATTCAGGAAGTAATCGGCGATACAATACCCGATACCCGGTTTGAGCCCATGATCAATATAGCCCACAACTACGCCGCGTGGGAAAATCACTTCGGCGAAAATTGCATAGTACACCGCAAGGGAGCGACACTCGCCACCGCGGGCACCGTAGGCATAATACCGGGCTCACAAGGCACATGCTCATACATAACCGAGGGTCTGGGAAATCCGGAGTCGTTCATGTCATGCTCACACGGAGCCGGCCGACGATTGTCGCGGACAGAAGCCCGCAACACATTGTCGCTTCAAGATGAGATTGCACGCCTTGACAGTCTGGGCATAGTTCACGCGGTACGCAGCAAGGCCGACCTTGACGAATCGACAGGCGCCTACAAAGACATCGACGAAGTCATGGCTGCACAATCCGACCTTGTACGCATACGTACACGTCTCACCCCTATCGCGGTCATAAAAGGCTGACGATGGCATATCTTTAACAACCCGGGGCGCCGAAAACACAGGCAGCTCCGGGTCTATTGAATCATAATGCCTGATACACATTATGCGGCTACCCGTATCATTTAGACATTCTCACCCGACAAAAAACAGATAAAATTTGGTTTTGCGCTCGTCTTATTCGTATCTTTGACATCCGTCTTAGATACTTTCGCTCGGCAAAGCCCAAATAAATTTGGTTTTGCGCTCGTCTTATTCGTATCTTTGTAAGTTAATAAGAGAATGAAATGCTATGAATTTTCAACTTGAATCGCAGTACAGCCCCACCGGCGACCAGCCTCAGGCGATAAAAGAGCTTGTGGACGGACTCAATGATGGAGCTGCGGCGCAGACACTGCTTGGCGTGACCGGCTCGGGTAAAACCTTTACCATGGCCAATGTCATAGCGCAGATAAACCGTCCGACCCTTATCTTAAGCCACAACAAGACTCTCGCCGCACAGTTGTACGGTGAGTTCAAGCAATTTTTCCCCCACAACGCCGTAGAATATTTCGTAAGCTATTACGACTACTACCAGCCCGAAGCATATATACCGTCATCGGACAAATATATCGAAAAAGACCTGATGATAAACGACGAGATCGACAAGTTGCGTCTCGCTACGGTCTCGGCCCTGCTGTCGGGGCGACGCGACGTAGTGGTGGTGTCATCGGTGTCATGTCTTTACGGTATGGGCAATCCCGAGGACTTCAATGCCGGCGTAGTCGAAATTAAAGTAGGTCAGAAGATAGCCCGCAACGCCTTTCTACGCAAATTAGTCGATGCCCTGTATAGCCGCAACGAAATAGAACTCGCACGAGGCACATTCAGAGTAAAAGGCGACACCGTCGATATACGCCTCGCTTACGAGGAGATAACTCTGCGCGTAATATTCTGGGGCGACGAGATTGAATCAATATCCACCATACACTCCGAGGACGGCACATCGCTCGGCAGCCATGACCGATTCAACATATATCCGGCCAATCTTTTCGTGACATCGCGCGAACGCACGGGCCAAGCAATAGCACACATGGAGATTGACCTCGGCGAGCAAGTCGAATTTTTCCGTCGCGAGGCCAAAGAGCTTGAGGCGGCCCGGCTATATGAACGCACTACCTACGATATCGAGATGATACGCGAAATAGGCCACTGCTCCGGCATAGAGAACTACAGCCGCTATTTTGACGGACGTCAACCCGGCATGCGCCCATTCTGCCTTCTTGACTACTTCCCGAAAGACTTTCTCACTATAATAGATGAAAGCCATGTCACAATACCGCAGATAAGGGCTATGTACGGAGGCGACGTATCGCGCAAGATGAATCTCGTGGAGTACGGGTTCCGTCTGCCTGCGGCTCTCGACAACCGTCCGTTGAAGTTTAACGAATTCGAAGCCCTGACTCAACAGACCATATACGTAAGCGCCACTCCGGCCGACTACGAGCTTGAGAAGAGCGAGGGCGTCATTGTAGAACAGATAATAAGACCGACAGGACTGCTTGACCCGCTCATCTGCGTAAGGCCGTCGCTGAACCAGATTGACGACTTACTTGAAGAGATACAGCAACGTGCCGAACGCGACGAACGCGTGCTCGTAACCACGCTCACCAAACGCATGGCGGAAGAGCTCAACGAATACATGCTTAAACTGCGTGTCAAGGCGGCGTACATACATAGCGACGTAGACACACTTGACCGTATAAAAATACTCGATGACCTGCGTGCCGGAACGTATGATGTACTTATAGGCGTCAACCTGCTTCGTGAGGGACTTGACCTGCCCGAAGTATCGCTTGTAGCCATTCTTGACGCAGACAAAGAGGGTTTTCTGCGAAGTCACCGTTCGCTGACACAGACCGTAGGGCGTGCCGCCCGAAATCTAAACGGCACCGTCATAATGTATGCCGACAAAATCACAGACTCCATGAAGCTGACCATAGAGGAGACAGAACGCCGACGTTCGCTTCAACTCGCTTACAACGAGGAGCACGGCATAACGCCACAGGCTATAGTAAAAGCCCGTCAGGCTATCATAGGCATTGATGACGAAGACACCATGCCGGTTCATAATACGAAATCATCGTCGGGCAAGCATGAGAAAGGAAAGTCAGAGAACAAGAAGGTGCCGTACCTCAACGAATATACGCGTACTGTAAACATCGCCGCCGACCCCGTCATACCATACATGAACAAGGCCGAACTGCAACGTGCCATTACCCGACTGCGCGGAGAGATGGTGGAAGCGGCAAAACGGATGGAGTTTATGGAAGCCGCACGCATGCGCGACGAAATAATGAAGATGGAGGACCATTTAAATACTCTATGAGATGAGACCCGAACAATCGCTGTGGCTCCCCACCTCGGCAAAAGAGATAGAAGCCTTGGGCTGGGATTATATAGATGTAATTATTTTCTCAGGCGACGCATATGTGGATCACCCTTCATTCGGAGCGGCGGTCATAGGACGCACACTTCAGGCACACGGATTAAGAGTGGCCATCGTGCCGCAACCCAATTGGCGCGATGACCTGCGCGATTTCCGAAAACTCGGCCGTCCGCGTTTATTTTTCGGAGTATCGGCCGGAGCTATGGACTCGATGGTCAACCACTACACAGCCGCACGGCGCAGACGTAGCGACGACGCCTATACCCCGGGAGGCCGCCACGGCATGCGTCCCGACTATCCGACAATAGTATATTCGGAGATATTGCGCAAGCTATATCCCGACACACCCATTGTGGCCGGCGGCATTGAAGCCTCGTTAAGACGTGTGTCGCACTATGACTATTGGCAAGACAAGTTAAGGCCTTCGATACTTCTTGATGCCCCGGTCGATATCATCATATACGGAATGGGCGAAAAACCGGTAATAGAAATTGCCGAACGTCTATCGGCAGGCGAACCCGTACAAAAACTTACCGATGTGCCACAGACTGCTGTCCTTGTTCCGGCATCAGATATTCCTGCGCCTGACGGCGACAATATAATATTAAGTTCTTTCGAGGAATGTAAGCGTGACAAGAAAAAACAATCGTCCAACTTCAAGCATGTCGAGCAACAGTCCAACCGCATGCACGGAGCAGTCATATGGCAACGTCACGGTGACAAAGCGGTAAAAATCACACCGATGCTGCCTCCTATGACTACAGGCGAAATCGATGCCTCCTTTGACCTGCCCTATACACGTATGCCCCACCCGCGTTACCGCGGGAAGTCCATACCCGCTTGGGAGATGATAAAACACTCGGTCAATATGCACCGTGGATGCTTCGGAGGTTGCGCGTTTTGTACCATCTCGGCCCATCAAGGCAAATTCATAGCATCGCGCAGCAAAGAATCTATACTGCGCGAAGTACGACAGATAACGGCAATGGACGACTTCAAAGGATATATAAGCGATCTGGGAGGACCGTCGGCCAACATGTACCGCATGGGCGGTAAAGACCTGTCGATATGTGAAAAATGTCTGCGCCCCTCTTGTCTGCATCCCAAGCCATGCCCCAACCTGAACAATGACCATGGCCCGCTGCTCGAAGTGTATCATGCCGTCGACTCGATGCCGGGCATCAAGAAGTCGTTTATAGGAAGCGGTGTACGCTATGACCTGTCAATGCATAGGTCAGGCGACGATAAGACCGACCGCACCAACCGGCAATACAACGAGGAGCTTATCGAACGCCATGTATCGGGACGCCTTAAAGTGGCCCCCGAACATACGTGTCCTCATGTACTTGACATAATGCGCAAGCCGTCGTTTGAACAGTTTTACGACTTCAAAAAAATATTTGACCGGGTCAATCGCATGGCCGGACTAAATCAGCAGCTTATCCCCTACTTCATATCGTCGCATCCCGGATGTCGCGAAGTGGACATGGCTCAGCTTGCTGCGGAAACCAAAGACCTGAACATGCACCTCGAACAGGTTCAGGATTTTACGCCGACACCGATGACCGTCGCTACCGAGATTTACTACTCCGGTTATCATCCTTATACCGGAGAACGCGTATATTGTGCCACAAAGCCCGAAGAAAAGCTGGCTCAGCGCCGTTATTTCTTCTGGTACGACAAGACTTATCGTGACGACATAATAAAAGCGTTGCACCGTCTGCATCGTCCCGACATCATACAACGTCTATACCCCGCCTACCGCGACCCACGCAAACGCCGGTAAGGGGCATAAAATGAAAAAGCCCTGATTCAATCAAGGCTGTCCGGCCCGGTAAAGAGCCTTATAATAGTAGCAGGCGACATTTCTACAGAATGGAGGTTAATGTTAGGTTTGGTATCATAGGATTGAATTATTATCCGCACAAATGTAATCATAGTTTTACATATTACCAAAAATTTAGTTAAATTTTCACATCTTTTTTTCATTTTACAGGTTTACAGATTTTGTCAGGATTCCGTTAAGGAGTATATTTTCGTTAATTAATCGCACATCATTTGATTAAAAGCATTTAATTCATTTGTTTGTCCGCAATAAGTAAATTAATTTTGATTGATTACTTTTTTATTTTACATAACAATCATTATCAATCATCATGAAGCTTAGAAGCATCTCAGCACTCATGCTCACCGCTGTAATCTACACTGCTTGCAGTGAGAGCGGTCCGGGATCGGAAGAGCCGCCTGTAGTACCGGAAATCCCGTCAAACCCTGAAAATCCGCCATCTCCTTCAGACCCGGGAAACCCTGAAATTCCGGAGATTGACGTATCAGGACACAAGCACGTGGCACTCTCTCCAAAGCTTAATTCCGGCAATGCCAACCCATTGTCTGATGCCATTTTTTGTGCCGACCCGACAGCAATCGAGCACGATGGCCGCCTATATGTCTATGCGACAAGCGATCAACAGCAGTATGAGACTGTGGGAAAAAATGGAGAAAACAATTACGGACATATCAAGAGACTTGAAGTGTTCTCTACCGATGATATGGTCAACTGGACATACCACGGCAGTATCCCGGTCGGTGACATAGCATCACACGCATATAACTCATGGGCACCATCAATCGTCTCCCGCAAAGAGGCTGACGGCAAGACACACTTCTACATGTATTATTCGGACAACGGCATCGGTGTAGGCGTCATCACCGCTACCAGTCCCACCGGTCCATGGTCTGACCCATTGAGGCGCGACTTGGTGGATTTCAACACCCCGGAAATAAATGGCTGCAAAGTACCGTTTGACCCGGGAGTTGTAATCGATGAAAACGGAATCGGATGGTTGAGCTTTGGCGGTGGAGAGGGTCCGAGTGATTTACAGCCCGGCAATGCACGCATCGTACGACTTGGTAAAGACCTGCTTTCTTTCGACAGTGAGTTTGTCACCATTGACGCCCCTTACTTTTTTGAGGCAAGTGAACTCAACTACATAAACGGGACATGGGTATATACATATAATAACAGCTGGAAAGAGAGAATCGAATGGCCCTATTATGCAGAAAAGCCAACCGGCTGCTCCATGGCATACATGACAACCAAAACGCCACTTGTGCGTGAAAGCTGGGAATATCGCCATCACTACCTTAAGAATCCCGGTGATTATGGATATACCTATAGCAATAACCACACTCATTTGCATAAATTCAACGACAAATGGTATATTTTCTACCACACTTTGGAACTGCAAAAACATTACTCCACTACAGGTGGCTTCCGTAATGTATGTGTTGATGAAATTACCGTCGATGAAGCAAATGTCGATATAAAAATGGGCCGGCAGACAACCGAAGGTGTCAGTCAGATTAAAATGCTTAATCCTTTCACCGTCCAGCAGGCAGAAACGATGGCGGCATCTCAGTGCCTGTCTTTCGAACCGACAACTACCGCCGGAAATATGCTTGTTCGCCCGGCGAAAGAGATGGGTGTCATATTGGTACGGGGAGTTGCATTTGACAAAACGCCCAAACAGATTACTTCTTTTGCGAAAGGCCGAGGCGTAATTGAACTTCGGCTAAATGACCCTGAAGGCAAATTAATCGCGACATTAGGTGTAACTTCAACTTACTTTAAACAACATCTTGCAGATATTGACACGGAGTTACCCCGGAATTGCAATCTTTGTTTTGTAATTAAAGGAGAAACGCTAATGTTTGACACATGGCAATTTAAGTGAATAATTAGGATGTCTCGCACTTGGTTTTATACCAAACCTGACGGTATCTGTCATGGATTGCTATAAAACCTGTGCGAGGTTTCCAATGAGCACTTCGTGCCTGACATATTGACCAGTATTTATCTTAATTAAATATTTGTTTACAAACCGTATATCTATACATGATTCATTAAAAATAGTTGCTTTTCGCAATAAATGTAGATGTTGTGGAGTTTTATTGATAACTTTGTACCCGCGAAAACGCATATTTCTTTTTACTTGATGAATATTATACACGACCACAGGCCCCCCTCTCTTCTCGCCTCCTTATTACCGATAGCAGTGCTGATTGCAGGTCTCATCTCGATAATCACGTTCTACGGTGCCGGTGCCGTTCAGGATATGAGCCACTATATTCTGCTTACAGCCGCAGCCATCGCCGCATCTATATCCGTTTTTTATTACCGGCGACCGTTACGCGCCATGCGCACAGGGCTTCTAAAAAGCGCTATACAAGTATTGCCCACTATTCCTATACTACTGATGATTGCCACTGTCGCGGCTACTTGGATGCTGTCGGGAGTGGTTCCCACTCTTATCTGTTACGGGCTCGAAATATTGAATCCATCAGCCTTTCTCGTGACCACTTGCGCCGTGTGTGCCATCATATCGGTTCTTAGCGGAAGTTCATGGACAACCATAGCCACCATAGGAGTGGCTTTCATGGGCATAGGCTCGGTGTGGGGCTACAATCCCGCTTGGATAGCGGGAGCCATCATATCGGGAGCGTACTTCGGCGATAAAGTATCGCCGCTCTCCGACACCACGGTACTCGCGTCGTCGACCTGCGATGTGGGTCTTTTCACTCATATCCGCTATCTTATGTGGACCTCCCTGCCCGCCATGCTGCTTGCCATGACCGTATTTGCTATTGCCGGAATGATGTCAGATCACGGCTCCGCGACGCAATCGTCACTGATGCTCACCCATCTGCACGAGACATTCAATATCACCCCGTGGTGCATGATAATTCCGCTTGCAACGATTGGGCTGATACTTTTGCGGCTTAATACGGCCGTAACTCTCGGGTTAGGCAGCCTTCTCGGGATAGCAGGCATAGTTCTGTGGCAGCCCCACATACTGGCGTCGTTATCGGGTACCGGCAGCATATATGACATGGCAATCGCGGTCGTAAGACTACTTGTGACCGAGACGTCGCTTTCAACCGGAGACCCCGCTCTTGATGCACTCGTCACCACCGGCGGAATGAAAGGCATGCTCCCGACAATATACCTTATATTAAGCGCCATGATATTCGGAGGGGTTCTCATGGGTTCAGGAATGTTGTCGCGCATAACGCACTCAATCACCAAGCGTATAAATTCGTCAAGAACGACGGTAACCACCACTGTGGCTACGGGGTTGATGCTCAACGGTTGTACCGGCGACCAGTATCTGTCCATCATACTGAACGGCAATCTGTACCGCAACCTGTACAGGCGCAACGGCCTTGAGCCGCGTCTGCTGAGCCGTTCTATAGAAGACTCCACTTCAGTGACATCGGTGCTTATACCGTGGAATTCATGCGGACTGACCCAATCGGCCGTACTCGGAGTAGCCACACTCACGTATCTGCCCTACTGCATATTCAACATAGCGAGTCCGTTGGTTTCGATTGCCACGGCATGGATAGGCTTCCGCATACGTCGAGTGATGAAGCAGGCCGTAGCCTGACACTACGCAATTTATTGCCTCCACATTGAGTGTCGGTAGTGAATTTCTTTGTAAATTTGTGCCGCAATACATTTCGCAATGGGAAAAACGATACTCATAACGGGCGGCCAACGATCCGGCAAAAGTGAATTTGCCGAGCGGTTGGCACTGTCCATGAGCGACCGTCCGGTATACATAGCTACCGCACGCATCTATGATGAAGAGTTTCGTCGGCGGGTAGAAGCTCACAAAGCCCGTCGAGGCCCATGCTGGACTTCGGTTGAAGAGCCGTTGTACCCAAGCCGATACAGTCATACGGGCGCTACCGTACTGCTTGATTGTATTACCCTGTGGGCAACCAATATGTTTTTCGAGCATGGCGAGGATGTCAACAAGGCATATGCCGCATTCTGTAACGAGTTTGACGCATTTGTAGCTGACGATGCCGACTATATACTTGTCACCAACGAGATAGGCATGGGCGGCACAAGCGACAACCCTATGCAGCGCCGGTTTACCGACCTTCAAGGCCTCGTCAACCGATATGTGGCTGAAAGATCAGACGAAGTGTATTTGCTCATATCAGGCATAGACGTAAAAATAAAAGGTTAACTATATCATGACTACATTTAACATATCGCGTCCCGACAGAGCCATAGAGCGGAAACTTATCGACAAGATTGACAATTTGACAAAGCCTAAAGGTTCGCTCGGAATGCTTGAACGTTTGGCTCTGAAAATAGGCCTCATACAACAGACTCTGACCCCGTCATTGAAAAATCCGTGCAATATCCTGTTTGCAGCCGACCACGGTATAATCGAAGAGGGAGTGACAGTGTCGCCTAAAGAGGTTACATGGCAACAGCTAAGTCACTTCTCAAAAGGAGGTGCAGGCATAAACTTTCTCTGCGACCAGCATGGCTTCAGGCTTGTGCTTGTCGATGCCGGAGTTGACTACGACATACCTGCCGGACACGGCATAATAGACCTGAAAGTGCGAAAATCGACACGCAATTTTCTATATGAGGCGGCCATGACAGCCGACGAACTGGAGCTATGTCTGCAACGTGGAGCCGATGTAGTCGCTGACGTGCATAAACAAGGATGCAACGTGGTAAGTTTCGGCGAAATGGGCAGCGGCAACACGTCACCGTCATCGATGTGGATGCATCTGTTTACCGGCATACCGCTTGACCGGTGCATAGGTGCGGGAGCAGGTCTTAACGGAAGCGGCATAAGCCATAAATACGATATTCTGTCGCGTGCGCTTGCCAACTACAAGGGTGGCGACAGCGTGAAAGAGAAGATGGCTTGGTTTGGCGGATACGAACTCGCCATGGCTGTCGGAGGCATGCTGAAAGCCGCAGAACTCGGCATGATCATACTTGTTGACGGCTTTATCATGACAGCATGTATGCTTGCAGCGAGCCGGCTATATCCCGAAGTCATGGATTATGCCATATTCTGTCATCAGGGCGACGAGTCGGGCCACAAACTCATGCTCGAATATCTTGGCGTAAGAGCCCTACTGCATCTCGACTTAAGACTCGGCGAGGGCTCCGGCGCGGTATGTGCCTACCCGATAATACAGTCGGCAGTCAATATGATCAACAACATGGATTCGTTTCAAAGCGTGAACGTGACCAAATACTTCTAATCGATGCACAGCCTTCTTGCCGCCCTGACATTCTTCACCCGTTTGCCATTCTGGAAAATCACGGAAATACCCAAAGAGAGCTACAGGCGTGTCGTCACGTTCTGGCCTCTTGTCGGATGGCTTACAGGAGGCATAATGTGTGCCGTATTCTGGATAATGTCGCAATTGTTTGAGCCGATGATAGCCGTAGTGCTCGCCTTGGCCTCACGACTGCTTGTAACCGGGGCGCTGCACGAGGACGGCCTTGCCGACTTCTTTGACGGCATGGGTGGCGGCACTACCCGCGAGCGCACCCTTGCCATAATGAAAGACAGCCACATAGGTACATATGGTGTCATCGGCCTCATATTCTATTTTTTACTCGCCGCCTTTTTTATAGCTGACATAGAGCATACAAGTAGCCGATACGTAATCGTAATTTTATTTGCAGGCGACGTATGGAGCAAACTGTGTGCCGGTCAGATTATAAATTTCCTGCCATATGCACGCAAGGAAGAAGAGGCCAAGAACAAGACGGTATATAACCGCATGTCGGCTGCTGACCTTGCCATAGCTGTCATAGCCGGCTCCCTGCCGATGCTACTGCTTCCGGCCGGTCTGCTTCCGGCGGCTGCCGCCCCGGCATTGGTATCATGCTGTATGATACTGTATCTGCGTCGAAGACTCGGCGGGTACACCGGCGACTGCTGCGGAGCTTCATTTCTGCTCTGCGAACTGTCGTTCTACAATGCCTCCGCCATACTTCTGAAGCATATGCCATGAAAATAACGCTTATAAGACATACATCGGTCAATGTAGCTCCGGGCACATGCTACGGACAGACCGACGTACCGCTTGCGTCGACATTCCAAATTGAAGCCGAAGCGGTAAAACAACGGCTGAACGGACGGCGGTTTAACAGAGTATTCACGAGTCCGTTGTCAAGATGCAGGCGACTTGCCGAATATTGCGGATACCCCGATGCAACAATTGACGACAGGCTCATTGAAATGAACTTCGGAGCATGGGAAATGCAACGCTATGACAACATAACCGACCCGCGCTTGCAGGAATGGTATGACGACTACGTAAACGTCAGAGCTACCGGAGGCGAATCATTCATAGACCAGCGCAACCGTTTCACGTCTTTTATCGAAGAGATAACGGCCTTGTCAAATGAAGATGATGAGATTGCCCTTTTCACCCACGGAGGCATCCTCATACAGGCCATGATGCTTTACAACGGCCTTACGGCAGAAGAGGCATTTACCAGCCAACCCTCTTATGGAGCTATAATGACAATCGAGCCATAGTAAGGATGTGGATTTTTCTTGCCGATTATCACCAAGTTACAGGATTTTGTTGTAACTTCGCGTATGGCGACACTCTATAAGATATTGATTCTGTGTGTTGGCTTTGCTCTCTCCACTACCCTATGGACGCAAAGCCGGATGTCCTTGTGCTATCGGAAAGGAGGCAAGCGATGAACCGAGTATTATCTGATTATCTTGCAATTTGTAATAAATTCAGAACTGACGGACTAAGCAAAGATGAGAGAAAACAACGGCACGCCCTGCTCTCTGAATGGGAGAAAACGTATTATAAGAGAGAAATGTTATCCCTCGGTGAGATTCAGGACTTTTGGGACAACCACAATGATATTTGCTGGAACAGACTGTTTATAAGTAAGGTTATATGTCCGGCGATAGCAGATGATTTAGCGAATGGCGGATATGATGGATTAAGATTCTTGTTCCACTGCTTCCATGGACATGAAAGTTCCTGCATACACTCTGACAGCCCGCTCGCTATTTTTTGTGATTACAGTGGAAGTAAGTATCAGCCGTTTCAATTGGCGGATATATTGCTTGAACATGAACCGGATAATGTTGATGCTCTCAGATACAAGTATGATGCTCTCAAATATTTTCTTGAGTCCTCCATACATGAAATGCCATCGGGAGTGTTGAACTGCTATGACGGAGCCAGTGTATCTGACATTCCGGCAATGATTGAGGATACGAATGAGTTTGAGCGCATTTCCCGAAAGTTAAATATGCCTCTTTGTGAAAACTTGGTGAAGAATTGCCGCAGGTACTATAAAGCCTACGGAGATTATTTGCGGAATCTCGACAGATATGGGACTTTTGAGGATTTTCTACGCTCGAATAAAATCTCATATCATTCATATACATCGCGTTACGATTATGAATAAGTGGCAGAAAATAGTAGGTGTTTTAGCCTTTGGAGCGATTGGTATTTGTTTTGGATGCACTCGTTCTATAGATTACACTGATGGCGAAGAGGTGTTATGTTCTGAATTATCCCAAGAGGTTCAAGACACTTTGATTTGGTGGGGAGAGCATACAACAATTTCAATTGATGATACTGTTTGCGTTGAGCTACCGGATATAATCTGCTATAACTCCGATTATTCTCTCCTATACACCAAATTTGGTCCTTGGATAATATCACGTAGATTAAAGCGCAATACAGATGGGAAAGAGTGGAAATTTTCCGGGAATATAAATGTCCCGACACCAATTGTGGCAATCGGTGACACAATATATATACCTTCGGGCTACAATGTAGTCAGTATGGGCGTTGACAGTAATTCCGTTTTTAAACGACAGATTCTTAAATAATCACAAAATGATATGTTTATACGATCATGGTTCATATCAGCGATTAAGCATATCGGAGCCGGACTTCGGTATGGTTGTCTTTGGCTGTTCCGTCGCGGGCAGAAAGTGTCATACAGGCAAATCCGCTATGGCTCGGACGATTTCAGCGATACGGACCATGCCGACAACAACCTTGCCAACGGATTTCTCGGTTTCTTAGTTTTAGCAGTGGTTCTGATTTTAATAGCCAACTGATATGATACCAATCATCTTGATTTTGTGCACAGCCATTGCGCTTGTCGGACTTATGGTTAAATGGCCAAAGCCGGGAGTGTACTTATATAAAGCGGCTGTCTTTGTGCTGTTTCTGCCGGCATTATTCTTTGCCTTATTCTTTACACTTATGGGATTGAATGTAAATGCACTTAACATTGACCTGCACCCTTGGAGGGAATATGTGATATGGAGATTTTTGTTTGCAGCTACAGTTACGGTAGTTTTGTTTGCTGTGTCGCAAATCCCATTAATGTTTATCCGACAGTTTCCCAAACAAGAGAAACTGAAAATAATTAAGATCGAAGGACTTATCTATATCGTCATCTTGGCTGTCGGCACAGGATTATGCTATTATGCGGTTCAGGATTTAACCCATACTGAAAACTATGTAATTGAACGTATTAACGATTATAATAAAGAATACAACCGCTATCCTGAGAGTTTGGCTGAGATAGGTGTGCCTTCCGATACCACCTCTCATTTTGGAGATATACATATTCAGTATTCCTACAATGACCGCGCATTTACATTATTTGTAAAATCGGAATACGAAGAATATGTCTATGATAGCCGTGATGATATGTGGGATGATATACCGGAAGGAGAAACTGGAGTAGATCGAATGATTGTCATGCCTTCGGATTCTGATGACATTATCTTTAGTGACTACAAAAAAGTCGCTTCGTGGGGAATTAGCGAACCAGAGTTCTTCAGAATGACACAATCCCAATATGAAAAAGCAAGAGAAAAACTCATACAGTATTTCATAGACTCGATAAAACCGGCTGAAAGCGGGGATTATCTATTAGAACATTCATCCGGAAGGTTAGAATATACGGCATACCCGTATGACAGATATCGCTGTCAATATTTCGGATGGAGAGATTCTGAGGGTATTCAATATGCTTACATTATTCTTGTAAGCAAAGAACTTATTGAGAGAGATATAACCAATGGCTACTTAAACAATGATAAGGAACTTATATGGATGGAAGATGGCGGAAGCGATGAAGTTGACATCCTTATAAATCTTGATGAGAACAAACTTGAAGTTTTCGGAGTCCATCAACACGGATAAAGAATGAAATCTGACAGCAAAATATATAGGTTCTTCTTTGGGCGGCGAGGTGATACACGTATGCCTGTTGGTGTTATGCTGCTGATTCTCGTGCCGTTTCTCATTGCCGGCTTGTATTTCCAAAATCGCAAATACAACGCATTGTCGGCAAATCCGGAACATACATCGACTGTAATTTCAAATATCGGTTATATAGGCACCAGTGGCCCTATAATACATTACAACATTACAGTGAACGGAGTAACATATAATGGTGGTATGCATGCCAATGGTTTTGCCGTTGGCGACAGCATAGGTGTGGTGTATCAGAAAGACAATCCCGAAAACAATATGACGGTGTTTGAATATTATGATGGCCCGTCGTATGGTTCGGTCGCAATATTCGTTATCGCTGCGATGGTTTTGGCTATATATCGTTGGCTGAAGCTCAACCGAAAATACAACGACAGATGCCCGGAGTTGGATGGTTCCGGAAGGTGTATGATATACCGCACTGACAAGGAGTATATATTTGTCACAGTATATTATGCAAACTCGAGTTATCCGATCAAATTCTTGCCTCTTGACTGCGATAATGGAGCGTTTGAAAATATCCTGACGGATATTTTTCATGCAAGTATGCATTACAAATACACTGAGATAAAGGATTCCGAGCTAATCAAAGCGATGAAACAACGCTCATGGCGACAACTTTACATGCACTCTACGAGTGTACTTGTGACCCACGATAGCCATAAACTGAAAATACTGCCGACCAAAAAAGCGGCCGGCAAATGGCAAGATTGGGATTATGACGGGAAATTGTCTTTTGACCTTGACGGAGCGTCATGGAAAGATATTATCAACTCAATCCGTAAACTTCTTGATCCCAATGAAACTGACCGATAAACGATTTTGGATAGCATGGTTTGTATTTCTCCTTTTGGCGATTGTGAGTTGCATGGCAGACGGAGTGAGCGAGGATAGTGCATTGCTCGGCGCGGCTTATGCGCTGTCGCTGTTATCGACGTGGTTGTGTCATAAGGTAAGACCGATAACGGCGTTTGGCAACCTGATTGTTATGGTAGTCTATAATGCCATATTGAGTTACAATCTTGTCTTCAATAGCCAATATGGAGCCGGACTTACATGGTGGTTTTTCGCACTGCTGCTTAATACCATCCATTCAATCGTTTTGATAATTGTCGCCATCATCTCCACTCAAAAGCGACATTAACGGTTCCCACAATAGAATGAGATGAAATAAGAGGCGTTGAATTATGACAATCGAGCTACCGAACCGCTCAATTTAGTTGCACGACGCACATAATAATATGGGGAATATTTCGTATCTTCGCGAAAAATATTCATGACATGGCAGAAAATTCCCTACTCGCACGTCTCGATGGTATAGAAAGCCGATTCGAAGAAGTGAGCACACTTATAACCGACCCGGCTGTCATCGCCGACATGAAACGCTACGTAAAACTCACAAAGGAGTACAAGGATCTTGAAAAATTGACAAAAACCACGCGCGCTTACCGCACGCTTATCGACAATATAAAAGAGGCACGTGAAGTACTCGACACTGAAAGTGACGACGAACTGCGCGCCATGGCCAAGGAGGAACTCGACGAAGCCAATGAAAAGATACCCAAGCTTGAGGAGGAGATAAAACTGCTGCTCATCCCTGCTGATCCCGAAGACGGGAAAAATGCCATTGTGGAAATACGAGGCGGCACAGGCGGCGACGAAGCGGCTATATTTGCAGGCGACCTGTTCAAGATGTATACCAAATATTGCGAAGCCAAAGGATGGAACGTGGCCGTAACGAGCTTTAACGAGGGCACGGCCGGCGGCTTCAAGGAGGTAGTGTTTTCCGTTACCGGCGAAGGAGTCTACGGCATATTAAAATACGAGAGCGGTGTGCATCGCGTGCAACGAGTGCCGGCGACAGAGACACAAGGGCGTGTCCATACATCGGCGGCTACGGTGGCCGTGCTTCCTGAAGCGGAGGAGTTTGACGTTGAAATCAACGAAGGTGAAATAAAGTGGGACACTTTCCGAAGCGGCGGCGCCGGCGGACAGAATGTAAACAAAGTGGAGTCAGGTGTGCGTCTGCGCTATATGTGGAAAAATCCCAACACCGGCGAAACCGAAGAGATACTGATCGAGTGTACCGAGACCCGCGACCAGCCCAAGAACAAAGAGCGTGCGCTGAGCCGTCTGCGTACGTTCATTTATGATAAAGAGCACCAGAAATATATCGACGACATAGCGTCGCGACGAAAGACAATGGTGTCGACCGGCGACCGCTCGGCCAAGATACGCACCTACAATTATCCGCAAGGACGCATAACCGATCATCGTATCAACTATACGATATATAATCTGTCGGCGTTTATGGACGGCGATATCCAAGACTGCATCGACCACCTTATAGTGGCCGAAAATGCGGAGAAGCTCAAAGAATCGGAACTTTAAGTATAAGCCGGCTGCATCATGACGCTTCCTCCACTACCGCCACCAATACCGCAACAAGAGTCAGACAAGCGGTTTTCACTGCTTGACGTCATAGGCATGGCCGAACAGAGCTGCCGACGGTTTCCCGTGACCATATGCTACATAATCTACGCGGTCATAGTAGCCGAAATGTCAATCTGGGATTACCGGATTGACTCCGCATACCAGTACACGGCTATACTCGGGCCTCTGCTCACGTTGGCCGCCTATATCTGGTGCGAGCCATACGCCAAGAGCAGGGCCGGAATAAAAACATTTGTACAGGTCATTGTCAACTTGGCCATCATAGGCGATTTGGTATACATGCTTATGACCGAACACTTCGGCGAGGCCGAAACAGCGGGCCATGTAGCAGCCGTAGCGGCATCGGCGATAGCCATATTCTTCGCCCCCGCACGCGGCAATGCCATCAGGGCATGGCGCTTCAGCTATCGGCAGGCAGTATCGGCCGTTATAGCCACGCTTATATCGTCGGCAGTCGAGATAGCCATAGTCATAATAATGATGGCGCTCTTTATGCTGCTGAAATATGGCGACGACATGGCGCGCATGATTTTCACCATAGCCATAGTATTGGCCGTGGCGCTTCCGCTTATGATATTCATCTCACGCATCCCCTATCCCGATGATACCGACCTTGACCGGCACGAGGAACCGCGCATCATAGTCGCGCTTGTCAAGTATCTGTTTCTGCCTCTGCTGGGCGCCTACATGCTGGTGTTGTACATATACGGCATCAAGATACTCGTGACATGGGAACTGCCCGAGGGCTACGTCACATGGTCGGTCACCGCACTCGTAGCCGAGATGCTTGTGGTGGAGTTTTTCCTGTTTCCGCTGTCGGAGAAAAGTCTGCGACCGCTCGGCGGATTGATTAAAACCGCGTTACCGGCCCTGACGCTTCCGCTGCTTGTGCTGATGAGTGTTGCCATAGGCTACCGCATCAACCAGTACGGCTTCACGACCGACCGTCTTTATGTACTCACGTTCAACATATGGTGCTACGCCATAATGGGCTATCTGTTTATCGACAGATGCCGTCACATAAACCCGATACCACTCTCTTTCTCGGCCGTCATGCTCGTGACATCGATAATTCCCGGGGTCAATTATAGCACTCTCGGCGCAATGCTCCAACGCGAAGACACGACAACAGACGATGACGCCACCATAGTAGAGACGATAGAACTGCCTGATGAGGAAGTCATTGAAGAGGTATCTGACGAAGAAATCGAGGCCATACACGAAAGTTCGGTAAAGAAAAAAGGCCTTGTCACTTACCGTTGGGAAGTGTCGCCCGACAAGATGATAGCTGTGCCTCATGGAGTAACCGGCATGAAACCCTTCATGTGTCCTGTAAAAAATGTCATTCCGGATAAAAAAGGGCTCATATCGGTCGGGACATCGGAAGCCCGTGGCAAACTCAACATAGACAGCCTTGTGGCCTGCGGCGACTCGCTTGCTTTCAAGCCGATACTTGTAAAAGTTCCCGGACAGCCCGACAAAAAGCTGCTCATAACAGCCATGACAGTCACCACACGGCTTCACAACGACTCTGTAAATGCCGGCGTGCACTCTGTGAGCGCACGCATAGACGGATATATATTTGAATACAATTTAAATACCAAATAATGAAACGCAACGTATTAATAGACAACATCAAGCGCAAAGGTTCATTCCTATGCGTAGGTCTTGACACCGACATCAAGAAAATACCGTCGCATCTCCTCGACTTGGACGATCCGGTATACGAATTCAACAAGGCTATCATTGACGCCACAGCGCCCTACTGTGTGGCCTACAAACCCAACCTCGCTTTTTATGAAGCTACCGGCGCGCAAGGGTGGATAACTCTTGAGAAAACGCTGAGATATCTGAAAGAGAATTATCCAGACCAATTTATAATTGCCGACGCCAAGCGCGGCGACATAGGCAATACCTCAAAACTCTATGCCCGCAGTTTCTTCGAGCATCTTGATGTAGACGCCGTGACCGTAGCTCCCTACATGGGCGAGGACAGTGTGACACCGTTTCTCGGTTATGAAGGCAAATGGGTGATATTGCTGGCTCTGAATTCCAACAAAGGGTCGCGCGACTTCCAGTTTATCGAGGACAAAGACGGCACACGCCTCTTTGAACACGTGATAACCACCTCGCAGAAATGGGCTTCGCCGGAGGAGATGATGTATGTGGTAGGAGCCACACAAGGCGAGATGTTCAAAGACATACGCCGCGTAGCTCCCGACAGCTTCCTGCTTGTACCCGGCGTGGGCGCGCAGGGCGGCAGCCTTGAAGAGGTGGCCCGCTACGGCATGACCGCCGACTGCGGACTACTTGTCAACTCATCGCGCGGCATCATATTCGCCTCGTCCGACATCGATTATGCCGAAGCCGCAGCACGTGAAGCCGAAAAATTGCAAAAGCAGATGCACGCCATCCTGTCAAAGGCCGGAATAATCTGAATTAATCAATTTTAGCATCATTTTTCACAAATATGTAGTATATTTGCTCCTATAAATATTGTCAACTTTATAATTTAACCAAAATGCAAAAGATAGACAACTACAACTTTGCCGGCAAAAAGGCAATTGTCAGAGTGGACTTCAACGTACCCTTGGATGAAAACGGTAAAATAACCGATGATACCCGTATCCGCGGCGCTCTTCCCACCCTTAAGAAAATACTTGAGGACGGAGGTAGCCTTATCATTATGTCGCACATGGGCAAACCCAAGGGCAAAGTCAATCCCAAGTTCTCGCTCGCACAGATCAAGGACGACGTAGCCAAGGCTCTCGGTCGTGATGTGAAATTTGCTCCCGACTGCGCCAACGCTGCCGAAGCAGCCGCCAACCTCAAACCCGGCGAAGTTCTGCTCCTTGAAAATCTCCGCTTCTATCCCGAAGAAGAGGGCAAGCCCGTAGGCATCGACAAAGAAGATCCCGGCTACGACGCAGCCAAGAAGGAGATGAAAGAGCGTCAGAAAGCATTTGCCAAGACTCTCGCAAGCTACGCCGACGTATATGTAAACGACGCATTCGGAACAGCTCACCGCAAGCACGCTTCTACAGCAGTGATAGCCGACTACTTCCAGCCCGACAGCAAGATGCTCGGTTACCTCATGGAAAAGGAAGTACAGGCCGTCGACAACATACTCAGCAACATCAAACGTCCGTTCACTGCCATCATGGGCGGTTCTAAGGTTTCTACCAAAATCGGTATTATCGAGAACCTTATGGACAAGGTCGACAACCTCATCCTCTGCGGCGGCATGACCTATACATTTGCCAAAGCTCAGGGCGGCAAGATAGGCAACTCTATCGTTGAAGACGACAAGCTCGACCTCGCTCTCGACATCATCAAGAAAGCCAAAGAGAAGGGTGTCAACCTCATCCTCGGCACAGATTGTGTGGCAGCCGACAGCTTCAGCAACGATGCCAAGACAATGATATGCCCCTGCAACGACATACCCGACGGATGGGAAGGTCTTGATGCAGGTCCCGAGACCCGCAAGGCATTCGCCGATGCCATACGCCCCTCAAAGACCATTCTCTGGAACGGTCCTGCCGGCGTATTTGAGTTTGACAACTTCACAGCCGGCTCACGTGCCATAGCCGAGGCCATCGTAGAAGCTACCGACAACGGCGCATTCTCGCTCGTAGGCGGCGGCGACTCTGTAGCTTGTGTCAACAAGTTCGGTCTTGCCGATCAGGTATCTTACGTATCGACCGGCGGCGGCGCACTTCTCGAAGCCATCGAAGGCAAGGTGCTCCCCGGTGTGGCAGCAATCAAAGGCTAATCGTAATACGACATCAACAGCAGGGGCTACACACAAAAGTGCGGCCCCTGTTTCATTATACCACATCAATGAATCCATACGTTGGCACACCAGAATTTTGTCAATGGGTCGCCAGTCATATCGACGACGATCCGGTAAAATTGCGGCTTAAGTGGCAAGGAAAATTACCGTGGGCCAATCTCGCCATACTCCAGATAGAGTGTCGACGCAAGTCGCGCAAGAAGTTGGCCGAAGAGCTCACCTGCCCTACTTTCTTTTTCCCTACAGCACTTTCGGCCGAACAGTGTACAAGCGACATCCTCGCCGACTTTCATGCGTCGCTGATAAGACCCGGTGACACATTGCTCGACCTCACCTGCGGCCTCGGCATCGATGTATATCACGCAGCCTGCCGCGAGTCGGAGGTAACGGCCGTAGACATGAACCCCGAAATTACCGAAGCCGTCATACACAATGCCGCCGCCCTCGGCCATGACAATATAACTGCCGTCACCGCCGACTGCCGCGAATTCATCAAAAACACCGACAAGCACTACGATGTAGTATTTATCGACCCCGCACGCCGAGGCACAAACGGAGAGCGCATCTACCGGCTGGCCGACTGCTCGCCCGACGTCACATCGATGCTCGGCGACATAGCGGCAGTGAGCAATCGCCTCATAGTCAAGGCTTCGCCCATGCTCGACATAACACAGGTGCTTCGCGAACTTCCCGACACGACCGACATATACGTCACCGGCACATCGACAGAATGTAAGGAGATTGTGGCCGACATAACATTCGACAATAGACACTCGTCAGAACCCGTCATACACGTCATGACCCCGCTGTACGACTTCTCGTTCACACAAAGCGAGGAAGCGTCGGCCACGCCCGACTACGAGCTGCCCGCCGCCGGAGAGTATCTTTACGAACCGGGCGCTGCCGTAATGAAAGCCGCTCCGTTCAGGCTGCTGTCGCAACGCTACGGGCTAAAAAAGCTCCACCCCAACACGCATCTCTATCACTCTGCGGCACGCATCACCGACTTTCCCGGCGATACATGGCACATAGACCGCGTAGCCGACTTTTCGTCACACGAGATAAAAGCCATATCCCGGCAATACGACCGCCTGAACATAGCCACCCGCAACTTCGACATGCCGGCTGACACCCTGCGCAAAAAGCTGAAAGTAAAAGACGGCGGCACCCAACGCCTCATAGCCGCCACCCTCGCCGACAACAGCAAAGCCATGCTCCTCCTCTCCCCGCCCTGACCCCGCTCCGTGACATTACCTCCAACCATAGAATCAAAGACTGTAAACAGCTGATAGACAGTGACTGTAGTAAAGACGCCAGTACCGACTTGTTAAACTACCCAAATCAACTTACAACAATGAGATAACAGATTATGTCAGAAAAGGAGCGTAACGAAATTCTTGAAAAGATAACAAGAGGGCTTCAGTTGGCCAACGAAAATATGCTGCGGGCAAAGAAAGCACGTGGAGAAAAAGTCGTATACGCACGACCCAACGGCAAGATCTATACTATAAAAGCCAGTACGGCACTAAAAAAATACCTTGCCAACAAACAAGCCAACTCTTAAGCGACAACCGTCAGACCCTCGGTCGGGACCCGCTTACCGCACACTTGGTAACGAATGTGTCCCAAGTAAACAATACAGGGAATTCAATCAATACGTTGTATAACCGCCCCCACAACCCTTTTTCATGAAAGAGGCGGTAGAACGCACGCAGATTATACTTGTTGACCCAGTCGGGATAATAATTTATGGCATTGGCCGACTGATGCAAAAAACCTCCACAGGTAAAAACGATGCCTTTATAACCTGCATTTTTCAGATCCAAGGCAAACTGTTCCTGAAGCGGCGACCCCATGCCCACTATTGTAAAATCACTACCCGCACTGACTATATCGGCAATAGCTTTACGACGATCCTCCACATCTATAAAATAGCCATTGCGATAGCCGGCAATCACCATCGACGGATAGCTTTTACGGAACTGGGCTATGGTACGCTCAAGAGTTTCCTGCCGAGTGCCCAAAAAGTATATGCTTCGCCCGGCTCCCCGACCATTAAGATAAGAAAACAAATCGGCTGCCATACTCGACATATCGAAACTCAGCCTCGGCACACGCCGCCCCCAGAGCAACCGTATAAGCCAGCACATAGTCATCCCGTCAACAAATAATCCATCCATCTCACTATACAGCTCCGGATACCGTCGTACAAGATGATACGAAAACGGATTTACACAAGTATTAATAGATGAATTTCCATTGAAAATTTCCGGATAGACTCTGGCGCTGTTGGAAATTTTCATAACAAATGTATTTACATCCATAAAACAGTGATACATATCGACACCTAAAAAGCATCGGTATACAAGAATTTTAATAACTGAATTTTTAAATTACTCCTACGGAGTAAACCTTCGGATTATCTTTGCCGGGACTCCGACCACCAGACAATTGGATGGAATATCTTTTGTGACAACACTACCTGCTCCGATTATGACATTATCGCCAATTGTAACTGGCCGAGTTATTACGGTATTACATCCTAAATACACATTATTGCCAATCTTTAGCTTACCTTCACTCCATATTTTATTGCCTCGTTCATCAACATCCAGTTTATGAATTAATAAAACACAACCTGTTGTTATACAGACATTATCTCCAAATTCAAACTGCTTAGCGCTAATGGAATCAAAATGTACATTTTCACCAATATGACACCATTTGCCCATTTTTACCCCCCCCATTTTAAAATCCTAACTCTCAATAGTTTAGACGGCAACCAACGGTTCATTGACATACGATTGCAAATGAACCATGGCAATCTTTTGAGGTAGTTCTCTTTTCCATTCATAAATTAATAGTTCGTAAGACGTTTTTCAATATGATTTTTTTCGTTAAGAATCGTATTTATTATTACTATAAAGAATATAATGGATACATTTACAAGGCTTAAAGAGGATAATGAAATGCTTTCTAAAGCGAATAATATGAGTAGATTACGTAATGCAGATTGCCTTACAGCATTAAACTTATTAATTAAAAAACAGATTATAAAAGTGATTAGAGGAATTCCCCATATTATAATCAACCGCATATAAGTGGAATGAAAGTAAAAAGGGAAACATCCCGTAATATTGTTCTTGTTCTGAAAATTGTCAACATACCATTCAAATGCAGGAATATACGTAGTGTCCATGCTACTTCCGGGGAAAATACCGAATAATATGTCCGGTAATGGCGCATTTTTAATATATTCAAAAAATTGCAAAAAGAATACCGCACGGTCAATGCTCTCTAAATCATTAATACCTCGACTAACAAAAAATATGTAAGCCCATAAGGTCACCCCAATAGGTAATGCGGATAAAATTATTGCTTTATGTTTACTTGTCCGGAGATATTTATAAAGCAATAAAGAAAATAAAGAAAAAGCACCTGTTTTTGATGTTGATAATAAGACTGCGATTATGAAAATAAAATAATCATATTTAGAAATTTTTTCTGTCTCTATGAAACAAAACGGTATTAATAGAAGAAAGCAATCATAATTATTCTCATCTAATAAATTGCTACAGTCGCGTGAAAAATGTCCATTAATAACAATTCTACATAATACATATATAATATAGAATATTGCAAAATTACGACCGTAACGGTATAGTATGGTTGGTTTAATTTTACCTATGAGACCAATCCAAAGAATAGCTGTAATTAGATAATAAATCCATTTAAAATCCAAGAACCATGCTCTCCATACAATTTTCGATGTCCAAAATATTGGGACAATATATTTCAATGAGACAAAAACTGCAATTATCGTCAATAATTTTGCTGACCAACTTGGCAGACGGTGTTTTCTGATCAATAATATCAATAACGGTAGTACCACAAGCCATACAAGTTCGTAATTCAATCTACCAAATCCTGAGATGGCACTTACCGCGGAAATAGTAGGAAGTATATAAAAAACTAGACAGAGAGGTATATTGTTAACCGCTAACATTACACGCTAAAAGAATACTGATTAAGCTGTATTTTCTATCTTAGCCCGTTTTCTTTAAAAAAGAGATCTAAAAATGTATTAATATTTAGAGTTTCTGCCTTTTTTAACGCAAAATATTTCATTACTGCAATATTTTGTGGCGTTTTAGCAAGAGAGTTAATAATTGATACGGCTTTCTCTTTACTTTCAAATAGTATGCCATCTTTTCCATCGTCAATATAATCGCCGATAGAACCGACTTTAGATGCAATAACAGGTAATCCGACAGCTAGTGATGTAGTAATAACATTACTTCCAATAGTATCATTCATGACATTTAATGACAGATCTGAATTTTGCATTAGTAATAGCAATTCCTCTTCCGGAATGAATCCTTTTAGGATTACATTATCCATCTTTTCGAAAATTGGAGTTAGATTTTTTTTGCCCATACATACAATAAAGTCTGCATTGGGACAATTAGATATTATATAACTTAATTCATCGAAATTTCGCTGCATATTTCCCATGCATATAATCTTTAGTTTTCCATTGATCTGTTTGTCAGTTAATGGATGATAATATTCCGTATCTACATAATGGAATGTATTGACTATTTTTTCAGGTTTTATTCCCAAGTTGATAAAAAAATTCTTTAATGAGGAACCAAGCACATATAACTTATCCAAATAGCTTATTTTTCGAAGAATGGTTTTTCTTGAAAAGTGTTTAGTAATAAGTAATGGTATCAGGTGCGCAATAGCAACAACATTGGCTTTGCCCCTTATTAGTCTTGCAATATCAGATTGTTCCATGGTAATTAAAAGATATTCCATCAACCATATCGTATCTTCTTTTTTTACGACTATACGTAGATATAATCCGATTATTATTGCATAAATTCGATATATCCAAAATAAGAAATGTAATCCTGTGGTAGGTATTGCAATTATTTTCACCGGAATTTCAGATTTGCGCTTAATTTCTTTCGCAAGATGGTACATTCCGGCATGATTATCTTTGGTGCTGTTCCATACAGCAACTACAATATATAATTTCATTTAATCAGGATTTTTAATTAGGGGAAACTATTCTAACTACGATGCTGAATATTTTATGAGGTAATGATGATGTGATTAAGTAGATTACAGTTTTTATTGATACTTGAATAGAGGAATCCGGTATTTTTATTTGTTGAATTTCTCTGAAAACAGATTTATCAATATTATATATAATGCAACGTTTGAGTAATGCAAGTTTTTCCCTTAACATGTATTCAATTAGTTCTGGATATTGTCGTTGCAGTGAATTTTCGTTTATGAATTTTAGCTTTTCTTCAAATATGTATTTTAAATGTAATACATTTTTTGCATTTCTTTGTCCAATGATACCACTCTCTCTAACTCTGTATTTATAAGTTGGCGCAATTAGCAATTTTACTTTATGAGAGTAATAGAACAAATAAAATGACCAAAGTATGTCTTCGTGTAATAGTCCTTCGACAAACCAAATATTGTTATTAATTAAGAAATTCCGACGAACCAACTTATTCCAAGCCATTTCATATATCTCGCGAGCAATGAATATTTTAAAAATCTGTTCTTGTGTAAGTATTTTAATATCACTGTTTATTCTCAAAATATCAAAATGTCCTTGTCCAATTAGGTTGTAACTGCCGACAACTACATCATAATCATTTTCAATAAGGGGCTTTGAAAGATATTCTATGGAAGATTCAGTTAATTCATCATCGGAATCAAGGAATAAAATATAGTCTCCACTAGCATTTTTAATTCCGGTATTTCTTGCGGCAGATAAACCACGATTACGTTCATGGCGAAATATTCTAAATTGTATTGGACCTGAATACTCTTGTAATAAATGCTCTGCAATAATCATACTATTATCTGTTCCGCAATCATCAATCAACAGACATTCAATCGGCACAGAACAAAATTGCATCATGACAGATCTAAGACATTCTTCGATATATGGCTCAACATTATAAACTGGAATAATTATACTGATACTAATCATAATTATTAATCTTAAAAAGATTAATTATATGCTATATTGAATCGGTCCAAATCTATCCAATAGCTTAGTATGCACCTTCGTCCCCAAGAAGTGAATATTCGTCTGATAAGGTAATTGCAATGCTGCCGTTGAAAATATAGTATAGACCTCACTAAACTTAATACCGCAAAAAGACACTAATTCCATTGGTATAATACTTTTAAAGATAAACGCTTTTGGAAATATCTTAGAGTAATCTTTTTTATCACGGGGATGTGTTTTTATCACCAATTTAGACGTATCACATTCAGCTAACAATTTATGATAAAGTTGCAATTCCTCCTCTATGGAAAGTATACCATCCTCATATAGCGGTTGAGTAAAGAGAATCGAATCATACATTTTTAAAATATGCAATTTCTTAAATGGCATATCAAATAAATCTAGAATATAATTTTTATCTCTTAGCGCTAAACTATTCCATATAGATCTTAAATCTATAACTTGTGTTTTATCTTGTATTTCGATTGGGATATTTGATATACCTGTCAATATTATTTTTTTTACATTATGTGATATACCAAAATTATTAGCTGCGGCTAAATCTCCAAATAAGAATCGCTTAAGTTTCTTGTATTTTATCCTATAATGTGTTATAGAATAATTAGATATTCCATCTTCAATTAACGTTATTTCATTCCCTCTAACAAGTGCAGAGCTAAAAAAGTAATGATCACCTCCATATATATACGATTCTTTTAAAAAAGGCCAATGCATACATGCACTTATTTTTATCCAGAATCTATAAATTAATTTAAATATATATACTCTACATTTGTAAAATGTATAACAATTTAACTTATCTCTTAATTCTTTGGGTAATTCCTCTGAACAGAAAAAAAATGTATTTTTAAACCGCTCAATTCCTATATAAAGTAAATAGACTAATAGCATATAAGGGGTATTCGCCAAGCATACCAATTGTTTCCTATCTACCTTACTCATATAAATTTAGTATCACGTCAACAAATTCTCTTACGACACCTTTTCCCCCTTCAGACATAGCCACATATATATTATCAATCATTTTAACCTCGTGCACAGCATCTTGGGGACAACCGGCTATTCCTACATTTTTCAATAACTCAAGACAGTTTATATCATCTCCGATATAAGCGACCTCTTCAAGAGTTATATTTTCTTTTTTACAAATATCAATTACAGCATTCAGTTTACCACCAAATTTCTTACCTTGAATCAGATAATCGATATTAAGTTTCCGTGCACGTCGTTCTACTATAGAGGTATTTTCTGATGTAATTATTCCGGTTTTAATACCTGCATCATGCAATAATTGAAATCCCATCCCATCGCGAGTATTGAATTTCTTCAGTTCATCACCATTTTCCGAATAATACATACCTCCGTCAGTCAATGTTCCATCGACATCTGAAAGGAATAATTTGATTGACTTATTATTTTTTTGCTTGCTAAGAATATGCTTCCTCATTAAATTTTCCATGATAATCCAGTCATCCGGTTCATCAATTTCAAAAGCCGTATATTCCGGCATCTCATATATGCCGATATTCCCCCCAAGCCTGTTTTTATATTTTAAAATATTGCCTACAGTAGATATATAAAATGCGCCATTTTCCATTAACGTTCCACTAAATTCCTGTCTACGAGGGCGTTTAAGGAAATCATAATTTTTGCTTGTACCATTTTCATTCCAAAAGAAACGAAAATTTCTCACACACGATAAAAGAGAGTCAAAATGCCCGGTTTCAAATAATTGCAATCCCTCTCTAAAATGAATAGATTGAGTTAATGGAGATGTAGCCTGAGCCAAAATAAATACATGAGAAGGTGATAATCTCATATTATTAATATATTCCAACATCACACTTTCTGTACTTGCCGTATCACATGCATTTTCTGCAGAGCGCCAAAATATTTTTGTCTTTTTATATCCGCCTGCCAATACGACGTTACCTATTTCGGGAGAATCTGTTGCTACGATAATTTCATCCACACAAGGACAGTTTTCAAGAGCTTCTATATTCCAACAGACAAGAGGTTTACCACAGAAAAGTTTAATATTCTTTAAAGGTATTGATTTACTACCTCCTCTAACCGGTATAAATGCAGTTACCATTTTATTTGATTCTTTTTTAATTTATTTCGCTGTACCTTCTCAATATCCAAAATATCTTCTTTCTTATATTGCAATGCCTTAGCCACGGCTTTAGCATCACGTACCAATTTTCTTATTCCATCCGGTTCAAGAGAAGCGGCATGGTCTGTCCCTTTCCAAGTCCTATCTAATGTATAATGCCGCTCAATCCATTCAGCACCAAGAGCCACGGCAGCCGCATCAACAGCAATGCCTAAATGATGCCCAGAAAATCCAATAGCTTTAACCTTATCACCATACAGCTCTTTTAATCTTAGGATTTCCAATAAGCAAATATCCTGAAAAGGTACAGGGTAGCCTGACGTACAATCATATATTACCAGATCTTTATTCCTTCCTTTCGCCTCAAATAATGAAATAATTTTATTCTCTTCGTCTCTCGAAGTCATACCGAACGACAGATGTATTTCACCGGGAAAATTATCACATAAATATTCCAGTAACGGTTTATTTAAATTACACGCCGACGGGATTTTAATTAGTTTAGGATGCAAAGTACATATTTCTTTGGCTGAAGTAAGATCCCATACAGAAGTAGAATATTCTATTCCAAATTCTTCACACCAGCTTTTCAACTGCCTGTGCTGATCCAAATCAAATTCAAGAAATTCCCTGTGCTCACCATATGTACGACCATAAGAATTCTCCGGATGGGGATGAGGCGCGTTGTATTCCTCCTCAGTTAATAATTCTTTATTACATCTTTTCTGAAATTTCACCACATCTGCCTTACAATAAGTTGCAGCTGTCATTATTAATTCTCTGGCTATGGACATATCTCCTTTATGATTACAACCTATCTCTGCTATTACTTTAGGCGTTTTCATCTTAGTTTTCTTTTTATGATTGTTTTAAGTTTATTTCTCTCACAACGGGTTATACCAAATATCCAAATACAAATAAACACGCTGACTATTGACGATAGAATAGTTGCGACACAACTCGACCACCCTTCTTTTATTGATAAGAAGACTACTACGGGAATTATAGGAGCGGTTATTAATACTAGGAAAGTTGGTATAAATAATTCCCTAAGGAACATTCTGACAGACATACATAAATCGATTCTTGCAACATATATTATTGAACATGAATATAATATAGATATAATTATAATCACTAAATATGGCAGTTGAACAACTGTATAGAATTTCAATATCAAATAAGAGACAGGAATATTCAATAATAATATAGTACTTGATATACTTTGGACTTTTTTTAATCTATTGGTTGCTTGAAATCCTCCGAACAACTGATTAGTAAATGTTTCTATCAATAAAGATATAAGAAGGAGTCTGCATATAATTGAAGTATATGGCGGCACATTACCTAACCATTTATGTAAAATAAAATCTATACAAATAAATAACGGTATAACAATAATAAGCATAAGAAAATATGCGATTTTACCACTTAAAAATATCAATCGCCACATATTAATATCATTTCTTTGTGAATGATATTTTGTAATCTGAGGTCGAGAAGCTATATATACATTAGAAATAAGTTGATTGACAACCCCATATATTTGTTGTCCAATTGTTTGAGCGGCATTTACAATTGGATTGAAATATACATTTAAAAGAATTATCAAACCTTGATTGCGAAACAATCCAGCTAAAACTCCAATCATGTTCCATCCGGAATATTTCAATAATATTTTCGAATAAGAAAAATCTTTCTTTACCTTGACAAGAGAACAATCTTTAATATTGTTTTTTATATAAATAATATAGGGATATTCAGAAAATAGCCAACTAATTGTTTGGCAGAGTCATAGATAATTT
>ERZ777011.109-NODE-109-length-125617-cov-18.054650_pt1 | contig 125617 bp, 115 predicted proteins | sample MGYA00374964_ERZ777011 | MGnify/ENA primary metagenome ERZ777011 (study PRJEB29310, sample SAMD00008975) | mouse gut metagenome | study: EMG produced TPA metagenomics assembly of the Metagenome analysis of fecal microbiota from mouse which was promoted... | reverse complement strand
GGAATTTTCAGGGCTGCATTGCTGTTTAGTTGTCAAGGTCCTTCTGCCTGCTGCGCACCCTTTTCTTTCATGGGCCGCAACTCAATAAGAATATCATGCGTTTAACGCTTTGTCAAGAACTAAATACAAATTTTTTAGACTTTGGTTTTTCGCACTTTCTATTCCACACTCCACCACTTTTCAGAGGTGGAGTTATATTATATCATTGCCACTAAATGTTTGTCAATCAGTCCGCTGCTTTTTTCACAGGATTTTCCAGTACAATTTTTCCATCAACAATAGTAACCCGCACTTTGTTGTCCTTCAGTTTCATGCCCGCCAGCATTTCCTGCGGAAGCTGGATTCTTCCGGCCCTGTCAAGGATGGCAAATTCCTCCTGCGTCTCGTCGACATGCCAGTCCACTGTTTTATCCGCATTTTTTACACGTTCCGCATAATCCTCTTTCAATATCCTCTCGCTGCTGATTTTACCGTCACGGATTGCCGCGACGCGCTGTACTTTCTTGGACAGGGATACATCATGGGTTACAATGACGATTGTTACGCCCATTTCCTGATTTAACCGTTTGAATATATCAAAAATATCATTGGATGTCCTGGTATCCACGGAGCCAGTGGGTTCATCCGCCAAAAGCAGCTTCGGAGAATTTGCGAGTGCAATCGCAATCGCAATTCTTTGCTGCTCTCCGCCGGACATTTCCTGCATCCGGTTATTTTTCTTGGAGGAAAGTCCGACCATGTCCAAAAGCATTTCGGCCCTTTCCTTTTTCTTCTGGCTGCTGTTCAGTTCCATCGGCATAACAATGTTTTCAAAAGCGGACAGATAAGGCAGCAGATTCCTGGCGTTATTCTGCCACACAAAGCCCACCGTGGAACGCTTATATGCCACCAGTTCCTTATCCGTCATGGAAAACAGATTTTTCTTATCCACATACAGTTTGCCGGCGCTGGGTCTGTCCAATCCGCCCAGCATGTTTAAAAAAGTAGACTTACCGCTGCCGCTGCTGCCGATAATGGCCATCAGTTCTCCCTGTTCCACACTTAAATCCAGACCTTGCAGCGCCACAACTTCGATTTCCCTGGACTTATAAATTTTAACAAGATTGTCCGCCTGAATTATCACATCGCTCATATCAGTTTTCCATCCTCCAGTTCATACACCACATTACCTGCTCCCATAAGGGATGTATCATGCGTTGTCATGACAATGGTAACCTTTTCTTTCTCTATCATTTCTTTAAATAAGTTTACAACGTTGATGGATGTCGCCGAATCCAGTTCCGCCGTCGGTTCGTCTGCAAAGATAATGCTCGGTCTGTGAGCCACCGCCCTTGCAATTGCAACACGCTGCTGTTCTCCGCCGGACATTTCCTGCGGCATATGATGCATTCTTCCCCCAAGCCCTACCATCTTCAGGCATTCTTCGCATCTCTCTTTACGGTTTTTCTTTATCCCTGCCATACGAAGCGCAAAGTCCACATTCTCAAACGCCGTCATCATGGGAATCAGGGACACCGACTGAAATACAAAACCGATTTTTTCCCTGCGCAGGCGTTCTCGTTTTGCCTCTGTCCAGCCTGTAATATCCTCTCCCATAAAAAATATCCCTCCGCCCGTAGGCATGTCCAGCGCCCCTAGCATATTTAACAATGTAGTCTTACCGGAACCGGAACGCCCCCTTAAAATGGCAAGGCAGCCTTCCGGAATCTGCATGGAAACCTTATCCACCGCCACAAAATGTCTGCCTCCCGCTATCGGAAAGCTTCTGGTCACATCCACCGTCTTTAAAATTGCATCTTTCATCTATTGCTCCATTTCTGCGCTGCTTTTTGCGCGCAAGGCTCCGCTTTAATCTTCACCCAGTTTTAACGCACTGCTGATATTCATCCGGGAGATAATCCTTCCCAGAACAATAAGACAGATGCACAGGACGACGCCGATAATCGCAAACAACTGTATCAAATCACTGTTTCTGGTAATCAGGCTTAATGGCAGCACCTGTTCCGACGCCGCATAAGCCTGCTGTATCATCGGCACAAACATACGTGAGGAAAGTATCCCTATCACGCCGCCTGCCACAATTGCATAGAATCCGGAACAAATCTGCTCCACTATAAGAAGCCAGTTTATCTCCTTTTTACGCATTCCCATGGCCCGCAGAACACCAAACAGCAATTCTCTGGAACGTATTGACATAATCCAGTAAATCAGGTATCCCACACAACAGAGCAATAAAATGACAATGAAACTCATGGATAAAATACCATTTGTCCCCTGGAACATCGTGTCCGTAATAATTTTATTTTCTTCCGCCGACATATCGCTCAACTGTGTCAGGGAAAGCAGATGCTGTTCTCCCAGCCATCCGTAAAACCCTTCTCCCCCGTCATTTACTTTCATCCAGATTTCATAGGGATATACCCCCCACTTATCCTGCAGATACGCAAGGTTGGTAACAATCAGGTATTCATCGACAACCTGCACGCTGCCATCCTGCCCCTGTACATAACCGGTAGGCTTATATGTAGGCCAGTATGTGAAAAAGCCATAAATATAACCCACTCCCTGTTTGCCGTCCGCATTTTGGTAGGCAATCGTGTCGCCCAGCCTGTAACCCTGTTTTATCATAAAGTTCTCGGAAACGATAACCGCCTGGGAATCCGCCGCAAGCACATTCAGGTAATCTGCATAAGAATATGGCAAAAGGCCGTCCTTCATAGTCGTTACCTGATAAAAGCCGCTTGCCTTAATCCCCATAACGGTAACCTTCTGGTCCCCTTTCCCATCTACCAGTTTTCCTTCCCTTTCTACCAGAACCTTCGTCGCTGTTTCTACACCGGGAATCGTCTGATAACGTCCGAAATCCGACTCATAATAAGTAAGGCCCACGGAAGAATCCCGCATTACGGTCCCCATGTTACTGCTCCATTTTTCCTTAAGCGTTATGTCTGCACCGGCTATATATCTGGTATTGTCCACCGCATTTAAAACTATGGTTCTTGCAATTACGGTATTGGATATTCCTATGGCAACGGTCAGAATCATAAAGAGAATAATAAATTCCTGTTTCTTTTCCGTCCTTATCGTTCCCAGCACAGAGGCATAGGTGGATGGCTTTAAATGATTTTTGAACACTGCATAATAGCATTTTAATAAAAATGGCTGTAATCGTACGCACAAAAGCCCTGCCCCCAGTATAAACAAGGAAAAACTGACATAGAGCAGCGGGTTCAGCGTCTGTCCCGACAATACATCCTCCGTCATCCTTCCTGCTTCACGCCTGAAAGAGTAAAACCCGTAAAACGATACCGCAAGAAAAATCAAATCCAGATACAGTTTCTTCCAAAGAGCCTTTTTCTGACGTGAACGTTTCTGCTTTAAGTTTACGATGGAAATCCTGCTATAGGAAATAACAGGAACCGTCGTCATCATGACAGACAGCAAAAATGCCGCCGCCACATAAAGTATCACATCAAAAGTAAACCTGATTTCCAGATTCCTGACCGCAGAAAACTCCAGAAAAGCAGTTGAAGAACCCAGCATTTTGCAAAAGAGAGCCCCGAGTGGTATTCCCACAAACATGGAAACCATACCAAGAAAAATGCTCTGCATTAAATACAGGAATATTATCTGCTTTTTGGAAGCGCCCCTGGAACGCATCAAAGATATTTCATTCTGTTCCATTTGCAGCATCTGGCCTGCAATCATATAAAGGAAAGCACATAAAAGCAGCAAAACCGGCACTTGCAGTATTAAGAGCGTTGCCTCAATCCGGTTTGCCTTACTGCTGTAATCCGTAAGAATCTGCAGATATGCGCCTTCCGAAATCTTATCCTTCAAAATCCCGGAACGACCCAAATCGCCCAGCGTATGTAATAACGGCCTGACATCTGACGTTTCTATCTTTTCATAATCCCAGATAAAATTCCAACTGCCGCTCATATTGTACTGGCCTTTGGCTTCTTCTGACAGAAAAATATTTTGGAAAGCCGCCATGGATGCGATTATCTGATTTCCACTGCTATCCGCAACCGCATCCCAATAAGGTTCCTTCTCATCGATTGCGCGGTAGACGCCTACCACCCTGACTTTACAAGGACTTCCATCCGGAAAATTATACCGTTCAAAAGTATATTCGTCACCTGTAAGAATATCCTGGCCGACCATGGTAACATCACTGACCATAACCTCCAAAAATCCATCTCCATCCAAAGATTCATCCGGAAACTTGCCTGCCAATAACTCTACATGGTTTTCCATGCCTGAAACTGCCATAACCAAAAGTCTCTTTTCCGTCTCCCCATCCCTTACCGGAAAAACTGCTGCTTTTTGGGAAGATAACCAGAGGCTGATTACCGTTTCCTTCACTTCCACGCCAAGTTCTCCGACTACCCTGAAAGCTTCTTCTTCTATTTGGTCAAACCCAAAATCCCCGCCGCCCTTAATTACGGAATTATTTATCGAGAAAATTGCCGGCCAGCATCGGTTCTCCTCCCCATATTGTACAAATTCATCCGTCAGCATTTTCTGAAAGGAAGATACCCGGTACAATGGATAGCTGGCTGCCACCGCTATCAAGAGGATATTTCCGATTAAGAGACAAAAGACCATCCACTTTTTATGCATTAACTTATGTATCATCAAAGAAAACATATATCCCGCCTGATTCCTTCCTTTATCATTTATAGATAATCTGCATACCTTCTTTTAATCCATTCATCACCCAGTAATATTCATCGTTGCTTCCTCCGGGGATAAATTTCGTTTTTAACAGGCTGCCATCCTCTTTTAATACAGTAACAAAATATTCTTTATTTTCCTCTGAAACCGCCTGTTTGGGTACCAGCAATACATCGGATACCGTTCCCAGGCTTCCCTGCAAGGTATTAGACTTATCGCCGCTGTCCAGCAATTCTGTATCGTCCATATCCAGCCGGATAATAGCGTCCCCCGTATTCAGATTGCCATATAACGCTATGCTGCCTGCACTGACTACCCTGCCGGTCTTTTCTCCGAATAATGTGTCAACAGAAAGGTCCATACCGTAGCAAAACCGTTCCCCCTGCCTTTCAACTCTCAGATAATAATCTTTTCCGTTCAATATCTCACAAAAAGGGGAACTGCCGGTAAATGTCGAACCCTCCATCCATCTGCTGGAAAAGACCACATACCCTTCCACAGGCGCCGTCAACTGGTAAATACCCCCGTTTCCCACCAGTTTATCAAGTTCTTTTTTAGCGTCTTCCACTTCCTGCTCTTTCTTCTGCCGTTCATATTCCCATGTAAGTTCACTTTGTCCGACGCGCATGTCAAATGCCTTTATCTCATAACATTCTTCTGTCAATCCCTGCTTTTCCACCTCCAAAAGCAGTTCCTTTCTTTCCTTCTCCTGCTCCCTGACTTCGTCTTCCCTCTCTAAGACTGCCCGTTGATATTGTTCCTGTAATCTTTGCAATTTCTGCTGCGCTTCCGTGGTAGCTATTTCGTCTTCGGAAGCACGGAATGTAGCTATCACGTCGCCTGCATTGACATGGTCAAAATAATTGACAGAATATGATTCCAGTTTGTATGCCTGCTCTCCTAAATCCAGGCTAACCACTGTAGTGTTGATAAATTCCCTGCCCAGCTTTTGCGAAAGAATTTCCTCTACAAAAGTACCTCTGGTAAGTGTATATACCGTATATCGTCCTCCGGGTCCTTCTTCTTCGCGTGATGAAAGCGCATTCACATTCAGGTACTCTTCCCTGGCAATCTCCTTCTTTCCGCTGCTTCCCGTATCCGCCATCCATTTTTCAGGTACTGCACATGCCTGGAAAACCGTTACTGCCGCCAATACCGGCAGCAGCCATCCCACTCTTTTACTCCTGCACATAGACGACATCTCCTTCCTGTAAGCCCTCCGTTATCTCTACAAAGATACCGTCGCTGCTTCCCTTTTTTACCGCAACCCTTTGTCTGCTGCCCTCCACATCCATATATACATAATTTCCCGTTTCATCCCCCATCACTGCATTTGCCGGCAGCAAAAGCACATCCTTTTTCACAGCCGAAATCAGTTTGATTTTCCCATAATCCCCGTATTCTATTTCCCCCTTTGGCTCCGTGATTATAAATTCCGAATACAAAGTTTCCTTATTGTTTTTTTTCTCAGCGTATATTTTATCATCCATAGGAAGATATTCTATGGGATACTCTTTTCCGTCCATCCAGAAAACCGTTTCCTGCATGGCGTTTACAATCCCCTGATTTACATAGTTACACCTTGCATAATAAACGCTCGTGTCGGCAATCGCTGCGTAGTACAATTCCGTATCGATAGTATCTCCATATGTAACGGAAGCCAATGCGACAATCACACCGTCATATGGCGCTCTTATCACGTTTCCGTTTTTCTTTTCCACCAGATTGGCAAGCTGCTTTTCCAAATGGGCAAGTTCCAGTTCATACGTCTCACCCAGTTGCTTCAGTTCCAGCTCCAGTTTCTTTCTCTCCTCCCTGCATCTCCCTGTCTGCACGCTCAAGCTATTATACATGGGGGAATTTTTCTCTTCAAACACAATCTTTTCGTCTAAATCCTTTACCTGCAAATTGAGAAGCTCAATATTGCTTTCCAGCATGGCTCTCTCGTATTCATAATCTCTTTTTAAGTTTTCCAGTTCCCTCTGCTTTTCTTCTATACTCTCCTCCGTTGCCCTGCTGATGGAAAGCGCAATCACATCACCAGCCTGCACTTCCTGCCCCAGATTCACACAAAATCGGGAAAACTCCCCCTTTTTTTCAAAGGTAAGCTGCTCTATTGCCGGACCAATCAGCGCGTCTATCGTTAAGGAAACCTCCAAATCACCTCTTGTCACTTCCGTCGTCTGCGGGGCATTTATCGCGCTTTCCTGCAATTCAATAACGACGTTGTTTTCTTCTTTTTCGTCAGTACATCCAGCCGACATTGCCACTGCCACCAGCAGGATACCTAATCCAATTTTTGTTTTCATCCCAATGTCCATGCCTTTCCTTCCTGATAGGTTATTTTCTCAGTAAAATCGTATCTTCCTGCGTCAGGCCTCCTGTAATTTCAGTCAGTTCCGAGCCGCAAAGACCCACTGTCACATATCGCATATTCAAAATACCTTCCTCCGACACATAAACAAAAAATCCTTCCTCCGACTCATGCAGCGCTGCATTGGGAATACAGAGAACATTTTCCCTTTTCTCCAATTCCACGACAATGTTTCCGGTCTGATTAAAATCATATATCTCTTCTCCCACAGGCTTAAAATACATTTTTTCGTCCCACTGCCCTACCAGCGCCGGTACCGCTTCACAATAGCTTTGGGCGCCGGAATCAGTACAGGTAATGGTAACGCTGTCCGCTTCCCTGAAATAGTCTGCATATTCTGTGTTCTGCGCCACAAAATAGCAGGAGTCCAGATTGCTTATGGTTACCACTTTTACCTCCTTGTCAGAAGAAAAAAAACGGTACTGCACGGATTCTTCCAAATAAGTAACCACACCGTTAATGCCTGCCCTGAAAAAACCTTCGTCATAGTCTTCTTTACACTGTTCCAGTTTTTTCTGCGTTATATACAGCGCGTCTTCCAGTTCTCTTATTTCATCTGCATGAGCCTTTTTAATCTCTTCCAGCTCTTCCTTCATCCTTTTTTTGTCATCTTCGGTCATGCCGGTGTAGCTATACAAAAACTCCTTGCTTGACAATTCAAACGCTTCCATCTCCCTGATATGGGCAAGTTTTAAAGAAATACTGTCTATTTCATATTCAAGTTCCTCTATTTCCTCTTCCAGATGCTCAACGGAAAGCATAAATAATAGTTCGCCTTTTTCGACAATATCTCCCGTTTTTACATTCAAAGTTTCAATCCACAGGCCTTCCCCCTTCAGGTACAGGTCCTCCTGTTCCGTCGCCTGATAGGTACAAGTAACCTTCACACTTTTTACAACATCCCCATACTCCGGCGCAACTGTAACAAATCCTTTATTTTCTTCTTCCGACTCCAGTTCAATCACCGGTTCCGTATCTTTATTTGCCGAACAGGCTGTTATACCCAGACACGCCGCCGCCAAAAATATCAACAAACTCCGTTTCATCATGTTCTTTCCTTTCGTACCAAAAACACTCTTCCAGAGGAAGAGTGCCATTTTAAACATTATAAAGTTACGCCCAACAGGTTCATTTTCTGGGCAAGAATATCCACAAAATGTTGTAAATAATTATACTTATAAAAAAAGCTTAATACCGGATTTTCCGAGGCATACTGCACAATCTGCGGTCCGGCCATACCCATTCCAACCGTAATCACCAGGGAATAAAGCACCCACAAGAGCAAAATGGTTTCCAGCACACCGATAACCGCTCCCATCGCCTTATCCATGGAATGGATAACCGGCAGCTTGGCAATCAGTTTTGCCGAAAAAAACACCAGACTTAACAATCTGTGCGCAATGCATAAAACCAGCAGCAGTATAATAGCAACCGCCAGACTGACCATATCCTTTTCAAAGTATTTGCTCAGGGCTGTGCCAAGCAGCGCAACCGCCAGGCACAAGACAATGAGGGAAACAAAGGAAATGATTTCTTTTACCATACCTCTGTGTATACCCTCCGCAATCCTCCATACCAAAACAACCGCCGCCGCAATCAATAACCAGTTCATATCAGGTACTCCTTTACTTCATTTGTATCGTATCCAGGGAATCTCCTGTTATCAATGTATACCGGTACTGTCCGTTTCCGGGTACCAGCAGTTCCACCGTCTTTTTAAATCCGCCATGGTATTTGTCAATGCCGTCCATGGTAGCAATCAGGCATTCTTCATCATTATATATGATAAAAGTATCTTTGTGAAACACAATTTCCAGATAATCCATGTCAAATTCGCGGGTTCCTATGTTTTCCCCTGACTTATCATATATTTCCAGCCGGTATCTGCTTTCGCCTGTATCGTTGTTGAAAACCAGACCTACATAATTTTCATTGTAAAACACGCTTCTCACTTCTGTCTGGAGATAGTGGATGGACAAAAGTTCCGGCACCTGACTGCCGCTGTAAAACATAACGGCGTCATCGGCAACGGCAAACGCAGTTTGATTGTCCATAAACTGCACATACGGAACCACAACATCCGTATAATTGTAACCGCCTACCAGATTATCTATCTGGTTTTTCCCGTACTCGTCAAAGTTGTAAAACGCTATACTGGATTTTAAAACGCCCGCGTCCACATACATATAGGATACCATGCAGAGCAGCGCATTTGGGGAAAGGCTCACAGAAACCGGATACCCTGTATTTTTTATGGTGGTGTAAAAGTACAGAAGTTCCTTTCCGGCAGAGTCATATATGTATATCCAGGTTACTTTTGTGTCCTCCAGTACAGCCGCCACCACCCCGTTTTGCGCCACGCAGATATTTCTTATGGGAAGGTTTGTGGATATGGTGCCCAACTGCTTTTCAGAATCCTGGACATATATCGTCCTGCCGTTAAAATCACCGATTGCCACCACATTGCCGCATACGGCAACGATAGGACTCTGCATCTCGTATGTCTGGTTCCAAAGGACATTTCCTTTTGCATCCATGCAGCGTGCGCCATCCTTGCTGTACGTCAGAATATTGCTTCCCAGCCGGATATTCGTCGCCTGACCTGCCATTTCCATATCAACCTTGCTTATAACCTCATAGTCTTCATACAGTCTGTTTTTGTATTGAAGGACAGCTATTACAATAAGGGCGGCACAGACCAGGACAGAAAGCATGATTTTATAAAAAAAGGACAATCTGTGCCTAAAAAGTTTTTTTTGGAAGGTTTCCTTGCTTTCCGCTTTTACCAGCCGCAGCCTGCTTTCTTTGTTTGTCTTTTCTGTCTCTCTTTTTGCTTTTTCTCTTGTATAGCTTCTGATATCTGCCATCTTATTTCCTCGTACCGCACAAAACTTTAACTTTTTATAGTATAACACAGAAACACTATGGAAGTAAAATGGTTTGTCCTACCTGAATATTATCTGCATTGGCAATGCCGTTCAGTTCGCAGATTTCCTGTAATTTATCCAGAGAGCCGTACTTCTGTGTGCAGATGCTTATCAGGGTATCCCCCTTTGCAACCGTATAAGACACAAGAGTTCCCTGGTCCGCCATCACATCCTCCGCGGGTTCTGTTTCTTCCAATCCTTCCCCGTTTTGAGATGTTTCCGCATCCGGTAATGTACCTGCATCCGGCTGGCTGCCTCCTGCCTGCGCTCCGTCCTGCTGGCTCTCCTGCTGTCCCCCCTGCAAAACATCCGGCTGTTCACCCTGCTGCATGTTTCCTTCTGCCTGCTGCTGTCCCTCCATACCGGTATTTTCATTTTCCTGCACCGTCGTTCCCTGTGCGGCGTCCGGCCCTGCTTGTCCGTCTTTTTCATTTCCCGAAATATCTTTTTCGTCGTCCTCCGCCCCGGGACTTACCGTCTGTAAATCGGTTCCCAATCCCAGTATGGCGTCATCCGTATCGGCATCCGGCAGCTTTTGTTCCGTCATATTTGCAATCACCTTCCTCGCAGCCACCTGGATGTCTTCCAGTTTTTCATAATTGTTCAGGGTGGAAACCCCCGCTACGCATAACACAAGAAAAACTGCCGCCACTGCCACCTTCATATATTCCGTCTTTTTGACTGCTTCTTTTTTTCTCTTTTCTATTTTTTCCGCAGTCTTTTCCACCGGTTTTATGTAATCAGCCGCTTTCCATTCTCCCCTGCCGGGCTTTTCAGCCGCCTGTTTTGAAGGTTCGCTTCCGGCATCCTGCTTCTGTCCGGACAGAAGCATATAGTTTAACATGCTTTCATTTTTTTCATAAAAGCAGGCATACCCTTCTACTTCCACCCCTTTTCCCTGCACCTGCACAAAAAACCCTTCCAGGGGTTCCCCTTTCACACTGCACCATGCCAGGAAATCGTAACCGTCAAAATACCGCCTGCCCACATCCGCAACTTCTTCTTTCTCCACCTGGGAAAGATAGGGGCCCCGGTGCTCCAATCCGTCTATTCTTGCCGCTCCGTACAAAAAATAATACTTGCATTCTTCCTCTTCAAAAAACTTTCCATACAGGGCAATGCCGATACTTTTATCGTCGCAGGCTTTATTTAACTGTTTTATGTATGACACCACATAATCTTCTACAAAAATCTTGTGTACCCTGTCCGGTTTTCCTATCTGTACAATATTTTTTGGCAGTTCCATGCAAATTCCCCGCTTCCTATTTTGCGCACAGTATACACCTTTCTTTTTGCATTTTCCCGCGAAAAATGTTTGCCAAAGTGATTTTTTTTCGACAAAAAAACAAGACGCCTTTTTAGCGTCCTGTAATTCGTCTTATAATTCCGTACGTCCCTCCAGGGCGCGAAGCAGCGTCACCTCATCAATGTATTCCAAATCGCCTCCCACCGGAACACCGCTGGCTATCCTGGTCACTTTCACCCCCGTGGGCTTAATCAGCTTACTGATGTACATTGCCGTGGTTTCTCCCTCCAGACTGGAATTGGTAGCGACAATCACCTCTTCCACATCCCCTTCAAGGCGATTCACCAGTTCCTTCAGTTTGATGTCCCCCGGACCTATTCCGAGCATGGGAGAAATCGCCCCGTGAAGCACGTGGTATACGCCTTCGTACTTGCCGGTCTTTTCGTAAGCCGCCAAATCCCTTGCGTTTTCCACCACCATAATCTGCGCGTGGTTTCTGCGCCCGTTTGCACATACAGGACAGATTTCTTTATCCGTCAGTGTGTAGCACTCCTTACAGTAACGCACATTTTCTTTGGCGTCAACAATGGCCGCCGCAAGCCTGTTTACCTTTTCCTTAGGCATGTTAATCAGATGAAAGGCAAGCCTTTGCGCCGATTTGCTGCCTATGCCGGGGAGAGCTGCCAGTTCTTCAATTAACTTATTGATATGTCCGCTGTACAGTTCCATCAGAAAGGAAAGCCTCCTCCGAACCCTCCGGTCATCTTGTTCATCAACGCCGCATTCTCCTCTTCCGCCTGCCGCATCGCTTCATTGGCTGCCGCTACAATCAAATCCTGCAACATTTCAATATCCTCAGGGTCTACCACTTCTTCCGCCAGTTTTACCTTCAGGACTTCTTTCTTTCCCGATACGGTAACCTCAACCGCACCGCCTCCTGATGTGGCAGTAAATTCTTTGGTTTCCAGTTCCTTCTGGTTCTCCTCCATCTGGCGCTGCATCCTCTGCGCCTGTTTCATCAGGTTGCTCATGTTGCCGGGCATTGCTCCGCCCGGAAATCCACCACGTTTTGCCATTTTACTTTCCTCCCGGTTTTATTCTTCTATTTCTATCTCCATGTTCACAATTTTGGACAAATCAATATAGGACTCTTCAAATTCCCTGTCGCTTCCTATCACCTGAAAATTCACTTCAACCTGCTTGCCTGCAAAATCCGACAGCAGCGTTTCCAGCTGCTCCTTATTCGCCGGATTTTTCATAAAGTAATCCGATGCAAGGCCGTCCGGCAGCACCACCATCAGGCAATTGTCACCGCCCAGGCTGAGCTTGGCAGACTTCAGGTACATTTTCATGGGATTATCCGTGCTTCCCACAATGGACGGCCACTTGGCAGTAATCTGCTTAATGTCTTCCGGAATCGCCTTTGGCAGTTCGGGTTTCTGTTTTTTCGCTGTTGCGGGAAATGCCTCCGGTACATTGCCGAAAACGCCCGCATCCATGCCCTCCGGCAGGATGGCCGCATGTTCCACTTTATCTTCCACCTGCCTGATGCGCTCGAGAATCGCGTCCTGGGACGTTTCCATCGCCGGTCTGCACACCTTGATGAGCGCCATCTCTATGAGGATTCTCTTTTGCGCCGCAAAACGAATCTGCCCGGAAAGTTCGGAAAAAATACGGATGTAGCGCATAATGGCATCCATCTCGGCCAGACCCGCCTCTTCTTTCAGGCGGACAATATTTTCCGTGGAAGCATCAATAACCTCCTCTATATCATCCGTGGCTTTCGCCAGCATCAGGTTTCTGAGATACCATGTGAAATCGGCAACAAACTGCGAAAGCTCCCTGCCCTGCATCACAACCTCTTCCAACACATGGATACAGGAAAGCACATCCGCCTTCAGAATGCTTCTGAACAATCTTCCGAAAACCTCCGTGTCCACGGCGCCAAGCACATCCAGTACCTTGTCATAGGTAAGTTCCTGCCCGAAAAGGAATGCAATGCACTGGTCTAACAGGCTCAATCCGTCACGCATGGAACCGTCCGCCAGTTTTGCCACATACCGCAGCGCCTTTTCTTCAATCTGCACCTGCTCCACATCCATCAGTTCACGCAGACGGCCTGCTATGGTATCGATGGTAATCCGCCTGAAATCATATCTCTGGCAGCGGGATAAGATGGTAATGGGTATTTTGTGAACCTCCGTCGTCGCAAGAATAAAGATAACATAGGAGGGCGGTTCCTCCAGCGTCTTAAGAAGGGCGTTAAAAGCCCCTATCGACAGCATATGCACCTCGTCTATAATATAAACTTTATACCTGCCTTCGGCCGGGGAGTAGGAAACCTCTTCCACAATCTCCCTGATATTATCGACGCCGTTGTTGGAAGCGGCGTCAATTTCAATCACATTCATGCTGGCGCCGCCTGCAATATTCCTGCAGGCGGCACATTCTCCACAGGGGTTGCCGTCCACGGGGTTCTCACAGTTGACCGCCTTTGCCAGTATCTTTGCAACGGTGGTCTTGCCAGTACCCCGCGTGCCGGTAAACAGGTAGGCATGGCCCAGCCTGTTAGCCCTGATTTGGTTGCGTAAAGTTGTTACAATGTGTTCCTGCCCCTTGACATCGTCAAAATTATCAGGGCGGAACTTTCTGTATAATGCGGTATACGACATGTCATCAATCTCCGAAGCAGATGCCTAACAGCTTTGCCTCCTGCACAATGGTGGCATCCGGCGATACGGTCTTAAGCTTTCCGGCCACTTCTTCCAGGGGAACTTTTACAATTTCACGATTCCTATATCCTACCATGAAACCATACTCCCCGTCCAGAATCAATTTGCCTGCCTCAGAACCCAGACGGCTTGCAAATACACGGTCATAAGGGCAGGGGCTGCCGCCTCTCTGCACATGGCCGGGAACCGTTACGCGCACTTCCCTGCCGCATTTTTCTTGAATCTGCGCCGCCACTTCATAGGAAACGGAAGGATACGGCCTCGTGCGCAGCTTTTCTTTGTATGCTTTTTTGGGAAGCTTTGCATCCTCTTTGGATATGGCGCCTTCCGCAACCGCAATGATGGTAAAGCGGCTGCCATTTTTGTGCCTTGCTTCGATGGCGTCCACCACCTTGTTGATATCATACGGAATCTCGGGCAGCAGGATGATATCCGCGCCGCCTGCCATGCCGGCGTTGAGCGTCAGCCAGCCTACCTTATGCCCCATCACTTCCACGATGAAAACCCTGCCGTGGGAGGCAGCGGTGGTGTGGATGCAGTCAATGGCGTTGGTGGCAATATCCACAGCGCTCTGGAATCCAAAGGTCATATCCGTTCCCCACAAATCATTGTCAATGGTCTTGGGGAGCGTAACCACATTCAGCCCTTCGCCCCGAAGCAGGTTCGCCGTCTTGTGGGTACCGTTGCCGCCCAGAATGACAAGACAGTCCAACTTCAATTTTTTATAATTTTTCTTCATGGCTTCCACTTTGTCAATGCCGTTTTCATCCGGCTCCCGAATCAGTTTAAAGGGAGTGCGGGATGTGCCGAGAATCGTACCGCCCACCGTCAGGATGCCCGAAAAATCCTTGCCGGTCAGCATCCGGTAATCCCCGTAAATCAAGCCTCTGTAGCCATCCAGAAAACCGTATATCTCTGTTTTTTCCCCACTGTTTGTAAGCGTCTTTACAACACCCCTCATGGCAGCGTTTAATGCCTGACAGTCGCCGCCGCTCGTCAACATGCCGATTCTCTTCATCGTCGTCCCTCCTGTACCATTCTGAAAATTCTGTGCTTCCATTACAGTATGGCCGCTTTTGCGGCCTTTATTATTTTACCACATTTAACCGGATACCACAATATTACAATATGACGCTGACCTTATTTTGCACTGCGGCAGCCGGGGCGGGCATTTGTTCCAACAGGACGCGCTCTCGCTCGGGTAAAAACACAGCGGTACATAAGAGGTTGAAATACAACCTCCAAGTACCGGTGTTTTTACACGGTCCTTTATGGAATCAAATGCCCGCCCCGGCTGCCGCAGTGCAAAATAAGGATACTCCAAAAATAAAATTGCTTGCCAAAAATCCATATTTACTATAAAATGGTTCTTGCAATATATGGAGACGTATCGAAGCGGTCATAACGGGGCGCACTCGAAATGCGTTTGCCCTTAGGGGCACGAGGGTTCGAATCCCTCCGTCTCCGTTTCCAAACACCGGGAGCCGTTCCCGGTGTTTTTATTTGCCGGAAGAAGGCTTGCATAGCTGTGGCGCAAACCGTGGAAACGTAGCATTCTTTTTAATTATCCTTCAAATATTTCATATAACGAATGTCGGGACCTTCAGCCATCAAACCGAGAGGAAACCTGACGTCCTTCAACTTTTGCGCGAATATCATTTAACCGCTCACCGTTATACTTGAAATAACGCGGTCCGGCAACACCCCATTTGCTACCGAGCAATTCGGTGGCAAGTGCAGAAAGCGACAACTTTCTACCCTCATATTCCACGGTTTTATCGTCAATAACGCTACACTTAGCCCCGGAGTTTGCGTTGCCCTGACTAACAAATGTAATGATAGCACCCACGGGGATATTACACTTAGAGAAGGTAAACGGTGCCATGCGCTCAATGTGTTGTTCTTCAATATCCTGCGCCATTTCTTCACTCTGACGTTCTATTGCAGTCGGCTCATACAAATGAAGTCTATCTTTGCGACCGCCTAAAACTGCAATGGTTTCAAGAATAGAATATGCCTGTTCGGGAGCCATAGCATAAAACTCACGCACACGTTTTTTGCCATCTACATTGTCGATAGAGCGCAGATTGGGGTTGAGTTGGTCAATCAGCGTATGGAGCTTCAAATCTGTCAATCGTTCTTCAACTTCGTATGTAGCATAAATGCGGAATGCGAACGGAATGCACTCGCTGTTATTAAGTTGTTTTAACCGCGATTCCACGTTATCGGCATAACCAATCTTTACGTATTGAGGGAAAGACGGGTTTGTAAGTATGTATATTACTCCCATAATATTGTCTCCTTTTATAGCTCACCTAAAGCTACACCATCCAAAATGTCCTTGTGTTTAGGTTTAACCTTGTGTTCATCCCCCAAGAGTATTTTTTCAACCTTTATTTTTGCATCTGTAATAACATTTTCAGCTTCCATTTGTAATTCAAATGCACGTCTTCTCATCCCCGCAGCATGAATTGCAATGTCCTCCTGTTTCTTAAGTTCCGGAAGAAGAATGGTTTGAGTGAAATATTCTTGCATTATCAGATTCCTAATGCCGTTTGTTTGAGTTTGCATAACTTCAGTAATTTTTATATTGTGCATTAAACGCAGATACTCAAATACGTATTCCGAAACAGCCTTATTCTCATCAATCCTAATACGGTGAATAAAATTGCTAAATGCCAAAGGATAGTTATCATGCATGTCTTTCTCGATAAAGGCAACACGTCCTACAGGTTGTTCTTCGCTGCCCCCTGATTTTTCAATCAGAATGTCTTTTTCTTTCAGTGCAATTTTATTAAAGGATGCCCTGCTATATTTTCTGAATTTAGTTCTGTTATTATCTAAATCCAAATTAAACTTATTATCAAATTCTGTGCCTCTGATTGTTAAACAAGATATTAAATCGGAATCTTCCGCTGCGTCGTCCATGCCCCAATCTCCAGAAACATCATTTAATACTATTTCTTTCAACAACAATCTATCGTAGGGCGCTGATTTTATTGCATCCAATAATTGTTTGTATTTGAGGCTATATTTGCGAGGGTCAAATCTTCCACTAATCATATCGTTTGCGTGTATATAAAATATTCGATTATGTAAATCACATTCTTTCTCTAAAGGCAACGATATGGTAAGTACATCCAATAAATAATCATTAATGTTATTAAGTAAATCTTTCGATTCCTGAAGCTTTTTTCTCTTTTGATTATAGGCTTCGTTCATTATTGATATGATTCTTTGTTGAGTGCCTATATCGGGAATTGGAATAGGGAGATATAACAAAAAATCTTTAGAGACACGTTGCTGACCTGCAGCTCCTCCAAAATAATTTTGGGCAAAACTTAATACACGTTCATCCCGAAGGAGGAAATGAATGTACTCAATTAGTATTTTATTGTTTTTAGGACGAATAACAAAAAATTCAGTTGAGCCACAACCCAAATTATTTACCAAATTTTTTGCTACTGCTGATTTACCATTTTGCATACATGGTGTTATTTTTGCCCAAAGAAGGTCACCGCTATTAAACCTTGTAAAACCAATAGAATCTCTAATTTTTTTAGTACTGGTTTCTTTTATGCTTCCAAACGCTTCATCTATTCGTTCCATAGGCACAAATGATATATCAGTGTCCTTATCCAAACCTAAAAACGAAATGCGTGGATTAATTTCAATCACTTCGCCCATCGGTTGAATAGAAAATCTATCACTATGAAATACGGCAAATTTCCTAAAAGACGATGGGTCAATCCTTCCTTTAATCTTACCCCAATTTATTAGAAACAATTTATTCTCGTCAAAATTGGGGCTTAGAGAAAAAAACTATCATTTCCGTTTTCAATTGCTTCGATAAACTTGCTTAACTCCTTAGAAATTTCTATTAGTTCGTTATTGCCGGTCTCCTTTCCTGTGGCGTCAAAACCTATATCTTCGGCAATTGCCATGAGAATAGGATAATTAATTAATGATTTCTTATATTGTTCCTCATAAGATTCTGTTAAAAATTCTTTGACTTTTTCTATTTTTTCATCAAACTCATCAATAACAGCCTGTTTTTCGTCTTTCAATCTTTTAGCGGCTTCATCCGAATCTTTTTCGGCTGTCTTAATTAATTTATTATACTTAACTGTTTCTTTTTTCTTCTGTTCAAATAAATCAAATAATTCCATGCCATTATCGGATTCTGATAACAAAGAAGATTGTATTCCTGTTCTAACTGCCTGACGCTTTTCTTTTTCATTTTTGCTGTATTTTTTTAAGAACAAAACAGAACTTTTCACTCCCGCGCCCGTTGCCATAAATGCGGTTTGGGGCATGGAAACAACAGCGACAACACGGAAGGTGTCACTGATATAATCACGAACATATTGTATACTGGAATTTGTTAAAATACCATCGGGCAAAACAATTGCCAAATAACCGCCATCAGCAAGGTATTGCTCTGCCTGCTCAATAAACAGCACCTCGCTGCTTTGACTCGGACGCTCTGCTGCTTTGCTCGCAGGATTAAGCCAATCCACATCTTTAGCAGCTAACGAATATTGATGCAAATAAGCTTTTTCTGTTTGTTTAATAACAGAACCAAAAGGAGGATTCGTAATAATAAACTCAAAAGAATTCCGTCTAAAGCCTGAATTGCCCGTCTTCTCCTGCAGAACCTCGGGAGATACTAAACCATCTGATGCCACAACATTGGTATGACCGTCATCGTGAATAATCATATTCATTTTAGCGGTACGTGCGATTTGCTCGTTAATTTCAATTCCAAAGAGATTGTTTTCTGCAAAATTATGCCAATACGGCCACCATCTTTGATATTGTTTAATATCCGTTTTGTAATTAGGGTATTTTTCAGTTGCAGCTTTACGCACTTTGTCCAAGGCATGCAGCAAAAAACCACCGCTGCCACAAGAAGTATCTAACACTCTGCTTTGATTGGTGATAGGAAGGCTGTCAACAATAAAAGATACGATATTTCTTGGGGTGAAATATTGTCCAAAATCGCCACGGAAGAACGAACCCATAAAGGTCTCAAAAGCACGACCTTTACTATCAAGGTCGGTGCTTAACAAATCAACGCCTTCCAAATAACTTACAACCGTTCTTGCTTTGGAAGCGTTTAATTTAATATTATCCTTAAAGATTTCAGGGTCATTCTTTCTTTCACCGATTTGACGTCCTTCTTCATAAAGAGCTGTCAATCGTTTGAGAAGTCGCTTGTTAGTCTCTGCTTCAGCCTTAGCTTTCGCTTCTTCGGTATTGTTTTCCGGTTCGACAGGTATTACCTGAAAATCATAAGGTTCCCCAACATCTCTATCTTTTTTCTCGTCGAAGATTTTACAGAAGATTAATTTATCAAGTTCATCAAAAGCTTCAGATGGATTGAGCTCACCTCCACCCCAAAGAGCTTGATGTGCTTGCTTGAATATATTGGTCAATTCACTTTCGGTAACTTTTGCGAGAGGGAACAATTGTTGACCGCTGGTTGTAGTGCCGCCGTTATAGGCATATTTGTAGGAACTGAGCTTTTTAATGCCATGCTGCGGTATATCGGAAACAGTTTCCCTGATACTACTTTCTTTGTCGAACTTAAAATAGGCATTTTTGATTCCAGATGTAGTCCATACATATTTGATGGTTCCTGCGGTAAAGTGAGCATATGAAAAAGCCTGATTGGTAGCTTGGGCAAATTCTTGCTCGGAAACATCTTCTTTTTTACATTCAATTACAATAAGCGGAGATGTATGGGCGCTATCATTATATACAAAGATATCTGCCTGCTTTTTTGTAGAGCCATCCGTAACAGGAACATACAGCCCGATTTTTTCTACAGGATATTTATACCAAAGGACTAATTTGCAAAAAATTTCCGCCTGTACCTTTTCCTCCGGATTTTTATAATTTCGAGTCATATTATGATGAACATACGTAATAACGCTTTCATCTTCCGTAATATGGATTAATCCTTTTTTAATACCTTCTTGTGTATAGATTCCGTAACTCATTTCGTTTTCCTCACTTAATCCTTCTTCACATATTTTTTACTGCTGCCGCGACCAACGATAACAATCAGCCCGTCTTTTTCCATTTTTTTCATCAGCGTGTAGGCGCGGGTGTTTTTAATTTCGAGTAATTCCTGCACCTCACTGTCGGTGATTTGACCGTTTTCTTCAATGAAATCAAGAACGGTTTGCATTTGGGGAGTTATGGCTGCCGCCGTATTTATCGTTTCCTTCACATTATTGCTATTCATATTGGGAAGAACGATTTTGAAGGTGTTTGCCGTAACTTCAATGCGAGGTTGAATGGCGCAATTCTTATAAAAATTATAAATTCTGCGAATACCCGTACCGTAGGATTCAATCAAGTGCAGGCGATGAAATACTTCTGCCAGTTTTTTATTGCGCGGCTGAGAAATTCCGCTGCAAATATCGTCGGGAGATAAGCCGGACAGCAAGCCACCTATTGATATAAATTCCATCTCGTTATCATTAACGTTGATAATGATGCTGCCGCTGAAACTGTAATCACGGTGTACAATTGCATTGAGCAATGCCTCACGGATTGCTTCCTGCGGATAGTCGGAGCGTTCCACTCTCTCCAAGCCTTTGAAAGTTGCAACCGTTTTATTGCAAAGCATCAGATAGCCAAAAGTATCCTCAAGCTGCCCGAATACCGAGCCTGTAAATTCTTTGCTGTCACGGAATTCAGTATTGAAATCGTTTCCGAACACTGCCACCTTTGTTGTGTGCATACACTGGTCGGATAAGAGGAGCGCCAGATTGGTGTAAAGGGAATTGGAATCGTCGGTAATTCCAAGAGCGCGATATTTTTCCGCTGAGAACTCCACATTGTATTTCTCAAACATTTTCTCTGCGGCGTGGAAGAAAAGGTTCTGTTCCATGGAACGCATATCTTCAAACACACCGCTGGACTTCAATCCCTTTGATTTGAGATAATACGGCTTATAGCTGCCCTCGCCGACGGTGATTTTTACGACCTTGTTATCCTGCAGCGTATATTTTATACACATCGTAACATCCGGATGAATAGCGTCACGAATACCGTTGGTAATTCTTGTGTAGGTTTCGTCTACATTGTCAATGCCAACGGCGTTGCCGTTATCGTCAGTTCCAATATATATCGTACCGCCATCCGTATTTGCAAATGCAATGACTTCTTTATAAATCTCATCTGTAACCTGTAATTTAAATTCAATGTTTTCGGTTTCAAATTTCATAAGAAGTGCCTCCGTATCATATTACAATATCATTATACTCTTATTTTCGCAAATCTCAACTGAAAAAAGTGAAAATTCGCTGAATTTTCACTTTTAGTGAAGACCTTTAGGCCTTGGTTTTCACTGTGTTTTTGCATATACATTATTCATGTATCAGGCAGCAAAGGGGATAATTCTGCTACCCTATGCAATCAATGAAAACAAAAACACTGCCACTCCTAATATAACAAGGACTGCTCCTGTCGCCCTGTTTAAAACCTTCGGCTCCGCCTTGTTTGCAAACACTGCTGCAATCCTTGCCCACAAGAAAGTAAATACCACACAGAAAATCCAGACGAGAAGGTCAGGACTACCGCCTATTACAAAGTGGGAAACAGCTCCGGTAAACGCCGTAAAAGCCATAATAAAAACACTCGTGCCCACGGCGGTTTTCAATTCGTACCCAAGGACAGATGTCAGTATCAAAAGCATCATCATGCCGCCCCCTGCTCCAATAAATCCACATATAAAACCAATCAGAATGCCGCATATAACAGATTGGGCTGCCCTTTTCTTTGCTGAAACGCCCTGCATGGATTCTTTTGTTGTCATGATGGGTTTCACAATAAATTTTATGCCAAGAAGCAGCGTCATAAAAACGGAAAAGTTACCCATCGCCGCTGCCGGAACCAGACTGGAAACATAGCTGCCTGCTACTGTAAATACAAGAACGCTTACCATCATAATCAAGCCGTTTCTGATATCAAGGTTTTTATTTTTCCCATATGTGTAGGCAGATACAGCGCTTGCAAGCACATCGGACGAGAGTGCAATTCCTACAGCCATATAGGGTTCAATGCCAAGAAATGTAACCAGCATCGGCGTAATGACAGCCGCCGCACTCATTCCTGCAAAGCCCGTGCCTAATCCGGCCCCCATACCTGCAAAAAAAGTCACAATAATAGTTATCAGCAGCTCCATGTTAATCATCCTCCTCTAAAATTACATCCAGATTTCTGCACATCACTTCTATCATTTTATAAAAAGTTTTTCTTGTGCCTTCATCTGCATTTTCAAACAGCAGTTCAAAAAATGAAGCCTGTAAAACCTTTCCTTTATTTATGACCGACTGCGCTTTATCCGTGCAAACGAGCCATGTCTTTCTTCTGTCACCCTCCACAGCCCTGCGTTCCAGATATCCCTCCCGAACCAGCTTTTCCACATTAATGGATACCAAATTTGCCTTGATTTTTCTAATCTCAACAATATCACTTGCCGTTTTATAATCAGGGTTATTCGCAAGAAACATTAAGATATCAAACGCTGTCTGCGGCAGTCCAAGCTCCAGACATAACGGCTTACATTTTTTACTGTACGCCATAGATATTTTCTGTGCAAAATCTATACTTACATTCATATCAAATCTCCATAAATTCATTTTTGAATATTTCAATAATGAACTATTATATTAAACGCTTTACCTCTTGTCAACAAAAAAGAGCAAAATTCAAAAGGTCAGATGCGATTGATGAAACCGCACCTGACCTTTTCTGGTGATTACTCTTCCTGTTTCTTATGCATACGGAGGCACTACGGCTGAATTGCTTCCATAAAGTATATCCTTGATGCAAAATCCGGGAAATGCCTTACTTCGCTGCTGTATCCCGTGCCGCCGAAGGACTGTTTCAGCCTTACGCCGCCGTACATCAGCGCATCTCCGAATGCATAACAGTCTTCTGTCTCCCCGTCCAGCTTCACAAATTTTGCAACCACATCGTGGAGCAGGGAATCCTGCTTAATGTGTACCGGGGAAACCATATTTACCAAATCGCCGAACTCTTTGATATTGTACTTTAAGAACCGGTTATAAAAATGATACTTGATATCGGGCTGCAGGCCCCTGGCCTTAAAATAATCAAACTGTACATTCGGCAGTACCAGCTTTTGCAGTACCATTCCCACTGCCCGCTTTTTGTCTTCTGAAACGCAGGTCCATTCCAGCACGTTGCCCGCCGTCTGGCTGATGCAGCTTTCCGGGCCGTCCGTGCTGTCATAGAACGTCCTTCCCCGGTAGAAGGTACCTGTCTGCAGCACCTCCCTCCACTCCTTGTACAGTGCAATCTGCGCCTTGATTGCCGCCAAATCCTCTTTTTTCATGTCACAGAGATTGCACTCATAACCGAAAGCGCCAAAGCACGCCACATGGAAACGGGTTTCCAGCGGGGTAATCCGCAGCGTCTGGTGGTTGGGGCAGGCAGAAACGTGCGCGCTGACGGCAGACATCGGGTAACCGTAGCTGTAGCCCGTCTGGATTTCGGCACGGCACAGCGCGTCCGTGTCATCGCTGGCCCAAATCTGCGGGAAATAGCACAGAATGCCAAGGTCAAAACGGTTTCCGCCGCCTGAACAGCCTTCAAACAAAATGTGCGGAAAACGCTCCGTCAGTTCCTTCATGCAGCGGTACAGCCCCATCTCATAGCGGTGCGACACTTCTCCCTGACGTCCGGCAGGCAGGCCCGCGGAATAATAATCGCTGAAATTGCGGTTCATATCCCATTTTACATAGGAAATCTCAGCCGAAGAAAATACCCGGCTCATCTCACCGATGATATAATCCTGTACCTCTTTTCTCGTCAAATCCAGAATCCTCTGGTTTCTGCCCTCCGAGTGGGGTTTGCCCGGAATCTGCAGCGCCCACTCAGGATGCGCTTCATATAAATGGCTGTTTACATTCACCATTTCCGGTTCCACCCATATGCCAAACATAAGTCCCATATCCCTGACTTTTTTTGCCAGTCCGTCCACACCGTTCGGAAGCTTTTTCCGGTTGACCTCCCAGTCTCCCAACGACTGAAAGTCGTCGTCCCTTGTGCCGAACCAGCCGTCATCCATGACAAAAAGCTCCACACCCACTTCTTTTCCGGCCTTGGCAAGCGCAAGCAGTTTTCTCTCATTAATGTCAAAATACGATGCCTCCCAGCTATTCAGCAGGACGGGCCTTATCTTATGCTTCCATTCCCCGCGCACAATATGCTCCCGCACAAATTGATGCATATGCCGGCTCAAGCCGTTATATCCTTCATGGGAATAACTCAGCACTGCTTCCGGCGCTTCAAAGCATTCCCCTTCTCCAATCAGGAAACAGAAGGACTGCGGGTTGATTCCCGTCACAATCCGGGTTTTCCCGTAGCCGTTTACTTCCACGCATTCATAATGGTTTCCGCTGTAAATCAAATTAAAGCCGTAGCAGTCTCCGAAATCTTCCGATGTTTCCCTTTTTCCCAGCATCACAAAAGGATTGGCGCGGCTGGAGGACGTCCCGGTATAAGAGGCGTTCACATACTTTCCTGCCCGCATTTTGATGTCGGTTCTTTTCATTTCCCTTGCCCATGTGCCGTTAAAAGTAGTGAGCGTATATTCCGGTGTATCAAAGTCAACCTGCGCGCTCATAAGCCTCGTCAGTTTTACTTCTTCTTTGCTTTCATTAACAAATCTGGCACACCTTGTAATCACATCGCAGTCTGCATAGACATAGTAATGGAGTTCCAACGCCAGATGATACTGCGCGTCCTTTAACGTAATGCAGAGATGCTCCACCTCTCCGCTTTCATCATAGGAACCGGGCAGGGTCTGAAAATCTTTCTTTTCCTTATCTATTACGGCATGTTCATACAAAAAATCCGACGTTTCGCTGCCGTCCGCATGGATGACCTCTATAAAAGGCTCCCTGATATCGCCTTTTCCGAAAGCCGACATTTCCAGCCGGAAATCCTCCAGGGAAAACTCCCTGTCCTCCTGATTGTATGCGACGGCATTGCCCGGCATAAAAGCATGTTTTTCCACCAGAATGCCTGCGCACGCCTCCTCCGTCACCGTAATTTTGCGCCCGTAATAAAGATGCTCCAGATGATTGGTCTTTGTTACCCGGAAACAGTATGAGGTATTGTCTGTTTCCAATAAAAAAATCTGTCCGTGTCTGCTAATCATGCTGACTCTTCCTTCCTTTCAAATTCTATTTTCTTGCATGACATGTAATTTCTTCCATTTTTTTCTCAGTCAGGATATATTTTTTGCGGAACAGGAATACGGCTGCCAAAAGCCCGGCAATCGGCACAACCGTCATCGTCATCCGAAGGCCCACTACAGAAGCGCCCGCTGCCTCTACAGTTTCCGCTGCTGCCGAAGTATCTTCACTCAGGTTGCAGACGGCAAGGCAGATGGACGCCGCAAGCGCCGCCACGCCCGACGCCAGCTTTACCACAAATGTCTGCATGGAAAAGATAACGCTCTCATCCCTTCTGTGATTTTTCCACTCTCCGTAATCCACAGTATTTGCCAGAAACACCGTAGTCAGGACGGTAAGCATCCCGTTTGCCGCAAAGATACAAAATCCGGGAATAAACAGAAGAGCCACGTTCGACATGTTGGTAAACGCCAGAACCAATAATATGATATACCCTATAATCGCCATGGCAAAGCTGATATAGAACACCCGGATGGCGCTGAATGCCTTGCGCAGCAAAGGGAAAAACAGCATCATGGAAAGAATCTGGACAGCGCCGCCAAACATATTGAAAAGCGTGTAGGCATTGTGCCAGCCCTCTCCTCCGAAATCATATTTAAAGAAATATATGACCAGATTGGAGGTGATGTAAATAGAGCAGTTTATTAATACAATGGTAATTACCACCGCCATCGCCTGGTCATTTTGCAGCAGCGCCTTAAACATCTGCCCGATGGACGGCGAGTCCACATCGGCGGTTGATTTTTCCTTAATGGTAATACAGGTGCAGACTATGAAAAGGATAAAAAGCACGGCAACGATAAGGGCAAACCATTGAAAACCGGCACGTTCGTTTCCCTGCCCAAGCAGGTATACGCCCTGCATGGTAATAATGGTAACGATAGCGGAACCGACGCCTGCGCATGTACGCGCAAGCGTGGAAAGCCCCTCCCTTTCCCTGCCGCCTTCCGTAAAAGCCGGAATCATCGACCAATAGGGAATATCCATCATCGTATAAGTGATGCCCCACAAAATATAAGTAATTGCGGCATAAGCCACAAGCCCTTTCCCGTCAAGGGCAGGCGGGGCGGCGAACATAAAATACAATACAACGGCATTGGATATGGTTCCTATCAAAAGCCATGGGCGGAACTTACCCCATCTCGTTTTGGTCTTTGCTACCACAATACCCATAACCGGGTCGTTGAATGCATCGAATACACGTGCCGCCATTAAAATGATGCCCATTGCGATAGCGCTCACCCCACAAATATCCTGATAATAATACAGGACATAGCTTGCGGAAAGCATGTATACCATATCCTTTCCAACCGCTCCCAAGCCATACGACACCTTTTCTTTTACCGTCAGCTTCATGCAAATCCTCCTCCCAATATTCCTATTTCCGCATTATGCTTCGATTGTAAATCTGATTATCGCTTCTTCCCCCTGCATTGTACTGAGCTTCACCACGGCGACACCCGCTTTTCCCGTTGTGCGGATGTACGTTCCGCCCATGCCGCCCTGCAATGTCGTCACCTTTGGCCCGATTATTTCAATGGGACCTTCCGTTTCAATAATGACTTCTCCGTTATAAAAATGGGCCTGATTCCGGTTTTCATCCAGCATCTTTATTCTGACTGCCGCCACATCATATGTGTTTTTCTCCACAAGCCCGGTATGGTCGGCCTCGGCCTGCAGCATCAGGGCAGTCATCGGCGTCTTTGTTACGGATTTCACTACCTTTCCGTCTTTTACCACGTCAAATCGGTACGCGGTGGCGCTCCCGCCCCAGTCGCCGATATACCGGGTATAAAGGTCCACTGCCTGCGCCATCTTCATGCGGTAAACGACAAGAAGTTTCAGTATGGCGGGATACACCGACTTCGGCAGCCGGGTCAGCCCGTATTTTGCCGTCGCGCCTAACACTTTTTTGAGCGCCCTTGCCTGTGCGGGCTTAAAATGCTCCTCCTTTTCCAGCACATCCCCCAAAAAATCATCGACCAGTATCGGTCCGTGTTTCAGATTCCTGTAAGGGGAGTCCTTTCCGCTGTACTCTTTGATAAACCTGTCGTTTTTATACATGCGGACGCTGTCTGCATTGGTAAAGATATAGACATCCCCCCTGTTGCTTCCCGGATATTCCCCGATGTCCATGGAGGAACTCACGGCAAGCACGGTTTCATCCTCCTGCTGGGAAGCATAGACCTGTGCCGCCATTTTGGGATTGCGGAACATATCCAGCACGCCGTGGTAGCAGATTCTGTCCCCGCTGCCAAAGTCTTTGTGCGTATTGTAGTCCGCCATACACCAGCCAAAGCTACCGGCAATATCCTCTTCTCCGGCAACCGCGTCCAGCACGTTTGCATGGCGCAGCGCGTGTTCTTTTCTGTGCTCCTCACAGTCGTATGCCTTCGTCGGAAACATATGCCCGTTGTACTCGGTGATAAGGTAAGGCTTATCCTTACGGGATGTAATGCGGGCTTTCTTTTCACAGCCTTTTGTCCTGCCGTCATGGGAAAAATCATTGTAGGTATACACATCCTCCAGAAGGCTGCTCTTTTTGTTTGCCCGCACCCCTCCGGTCTGCCTGTAGGGGTCAAGCTCATGCGCCGCCGCATTGGTCTCAAGGTAAAAGGCGTCGTCATCCTGTGATTCATTAATCCGCACCCCCCACAAAATAACGGATGTATGATTCCGATACTGCAATACCATGTCTCGCACATTCTGCACTGCCTGCCGCTTCCATTCTTCATCCCCGATATGCTGCCATCCCGGAATTTCCGTAAATACCAGAAGCCCGAGTTCATCACATCTGTCAAGGAAATAATGGGACTGCGGGTAATGGGATGTCCTCACTGCATTGACACCCAGTTCCTTTTTTAAAACGTCTGCGTCCATCCTCTGCATGGATTTTGGCATCGCATATCCCACATAGGGATAACTCTGGTGGCGGTTAAGCCCGCGGATTTTCAGCTTTTTGCCGTTGAGGTAAAAGCCGTCCTTCCGAAACTCTGCTTTCCGGAATCCGAAGGTTACTACCTTTTCATCCAGCACACTGCCGTCCTTTACCAGTTCCGTTTTCAGTTCATACAGGTTCGGATGTTCGGTATCCCACAGGGCAGCATCCTCCACCTCGCAGGAAATTTCCTTTTCCGGGGCATCCGCCGTTACTTCTGCCAATACCCTCCACTCAGTTTCTCCCCTTTTTTGCAGGGACTGCCGTATCGCAGGACCCTGCTCTGTATTGCTCAAAGTCACCTTGGAAATCACTTTTGGCCTGCCTGGTTCCTCTGACTGTACTTCGGTTCTGACAAATACATCCTGCAAGTGACAGGGATTTTTGATGTCCAGATAAACTTCCCGGTAAAGTCCCCCATACGTCATGTAATCTATCACAAAACCAAAGGGCGGAATGTTCAGGTTCTCCCTGCTGTCCACCTTTATCACGAGAATATTTTCCTGACCATAGCGGAGTTTTTCCGTCAAATCAAGGAAAAAAGCCGTGTAGCCGCAGTGATGTTCCCCTATCTTTTCCCCGTTCAAAAAAACTTCGCTCTCATGCGCTGCCCCCTCCACCGTAAGGATGGCTTTCTGTCCCTCCCACTCCTTTGGAGCCGCAATCACACGGCGGTAAGCGCATACCATCTGATAGCGCTGCTCGTCAAAATAGTGAAAGGGCGTTTCCTTGCAGGTATGGGGCAACCGTACCTCTTTCATGTTTTCCTCCCCGTACTCCGGCGCAAGCATTCCCTCATCATATTGCTCCGCAAACTTCCATCCGTCGTTTAAATAGATTCTTCCCGTCATAACGCTCCTTTCCGCACCGCAATGCCGTCCATCAGAATATGCACTACCTCGTCCAGCGCCTCCCTGTAGGTAATGTGATTCCGAATCAATATATCCCTCTGGAAAAACTGCTCCAGAGAAGCCTCCAGCATCATTTTCAGAATCGGTATCCTTACAGGCCTGACGCAGCCCTCCGAAATCCCCTGTTCAATCAGCGCAATCGTATTTTCCCAGCCGGTTTCCAGCCGTCTTTCAACCTGTTTATATATGTTAGGATATTTATCCTTCAAAAGGTACAACTGCCTGAAATCCACATCCCTGTATCCTTCGGGAAGCACCCCCAGAATTTCCCGTATCTTTTCCGCTGTGGACAGCCGTTCATCCTCCAATACTCTTTGCTCGCTCTTCTTTATCGAGTCAAACATATAATCCACCATCGCCAGAAACAGGGATTCCTTGTCATCAAAGACTGAATATATGGTTTTTTTACTTATTTTCAATAACGCCGCGATATCGTCCATGGTAAACTTCAGCCCCTTTTGGTTAAATACCTGAAGCGTTCCTTCCAAAATACTTTCCCTCAGTTCCATGCCTTCTCCCCTTCCGCTTTCCTAAGTACTTTCCACGCTATTATACGTCAGAAAACTGGATTTATTTATTCCGTTTCCTTAATTGTATCCTGAAAACAAAAGAAAAACAAGAAACTAAAATAACAAAATTAGTTTCCTGTTTTTATATAAAACAACCAAATTCCTAAAAAATGCCGCATTTCAGGTTATCTAGAAAGCCTCAGCAATTCCTCGTAAACCGCCATGGTTTCCTCATCGTCATAGCCGCTCATGTAATAAGTGACTCCCGATGCCTCAAACCGGATAAAAAGGCTGTTTGCCGGATTCATAAAAACCTGGCACTTTCCTTCCTCCGGAATCCGGAACGTTCCCTTTCTCAATTCCTCCATACCTGTTCCGCTTACCTTGGACAGCTTGGGAAGCTCCTCCAAAAGCGTAACGTTTTCTATGAGCGTCACCGGAATGCGATATTCTTCCCTGATTTGACTTGCCACCAGCAGATTTTTTTCCACGGATAATTGTATCGGGGTAAACTCCAGAAGAATCAGCCATACACAGAGAACCGGCAGGGAAAGCAGCGCCAGTCCGCTGAAAACAGCCAATCCTTTTCCGGCAGGCGTCGCCATGTTCATGGTAGTACCGATACCCACCCTCTTTTCCACCATGGAATGTTTGTCTTTCGGGTTATAATATAGCATCCCCCATATCCACTTGTCGTCATCATCAACCGGCTCGACATCCATTTTATCCTTATATGCAGCGTCTATGCTTCTCCTCTTTTTCACGGCAAGCAGAAGCAGGATAATTGTCGCCAGAATATAGAGCGCCGTCGTCCAAAAGAAAAAATCCGACAACTGCCAATTTGCATCCAGCATAAACAACATGCACAATGCATATACGGCATTTATCCATGCCAGCCACATCCACAGGTTTTTCCAAAGATTTTTCCCTGCACGGGCGTAACCCAGATTGGCTTCGCTGTCCGTACTGATTACCTTTGTCTTCTGGGAATCCATCCACACTGCCATGAAATAAATCAGAAAAGTGACAAACGCCATACTGCCCACGGCAATGCCCAGCGCTTCCTGCCTTTCCCCGCGAAAGCCCGCAAGCGCCCAGACGAAAGCGCCCGCACTGAGCAGACAGGGCGCGGCAAACTGGTAAAATCTTACCAGACGCACTTTTCCCGCATGTTTTATCTCCACTGCCGTCAGCGCGTCCTCGCCTTTTTTCCATCCTTTTTCCCGTTTAACAGCCTTTATTTTCCCGTTTGCGATTGCAAAGGGAATCACAAATGCAAAAATTGCCGCCAAAATCCACAGCATCCAGAAGGAAATCACGATGGACTCCCATGGAATAAAAAATACGGGAAGGGGCAGAAAAACAAGCGCTGCAAAAAGCAGATTCATCTGTCTGTTATACGCCTTGACAACCTCCACAACCTCAGGCTCCTGCAGCCTGCTGCCCGTAAGCATTGCCCCGAAAGCCATCCCTTTTTTGGGCTGCCCTTCATTTTTCAACAAGAAATACATAAGAAACACCACCGGATAAAGACATACCGTCATAATGATTTTCACTGCCATCTCTCTTCCTCCTTTCGGAATACCCGTTATTTCATATACTTCTCCATCTATGGCTTACTCCGGTTTTCCCGACCAATACCTGCCGCATTCTTCCATAAAATCCTGCTCTGACATTCCGTTTATTTTTGCCTCGCAAATAATCCTGCGAAGCTGTTCCCTTGCTTCCCCGGAAAGGCAGCCCTTGTTTTCAAAGGTCGCCCGGACTCTGGCGCCGTTTCTTTTGTCCGTCAGGATATAGCCCTCCTGCTTTAACAACTGGTAGGCTTTATTCACAGTCATGGAATTGATGCCAATTTCCTCAGCCAGCGCCCTTACCGTGGGAAGCTTTTCCCCCGGCAGGAGCCGCCCCTCGGAAATACCGATAACAATCTGGTCCCGTATCTGCCTGAATACAGGCACGTCCGAATCATCATTTAAGTAAATAATCATGGGATTCTCCTTTTTGTATTACTTATTATAATACAAATAATACAAAAAGGCAAGAAAAACAGATAGAAAAATGAAATGTAAGGCAGGTTAATCCCCGACAATGTTGGAAAGCCATACTCCCTTTTTCACCAGCACATAGCCGATTGCGCATTTGAATATATCAAGCATCTGGCAGTAAAAATATAAAGGCGCCGTAGGAACCGCGGTAAATCTGCTCAGGATATAGGCAGCAGGAATACTGACAAACCACACAAACACACTGTCAAACAAAAAAGTTATTATCGTTCTACCGCCTGCCCTGAGAGTAAAATAGCATGCATTCAAAAAGGCACAAATGGGTATGCAGATTGCAACAATACGCAGCAGGCTGACTGCCAGTTCCCTGACATCATCCGTGGTATTATACATTTTGGGAAACAGCGGCGCCAGCAATGCCAGCACTATCCCCACTGCCACACAGGATACGACGGAAAATGTAATCAGCCTTCTGTCTGTTTCCTTCGCTTCTTCCATTTTGCCTGCGCCTAAAAGTTGCCCGATAATGATGGCCACTGCATTTCCCAGGGAAATGTAAACCACACTGAATAGATTGGAGATGGTGGACGTAATATTCAAAGCCGCCACGGCTTCCAACCCTCTTATGGAATAACACTGCATCAATACCGCCACGCCTGCAGCCCACAAAAACTCATTCAGCATAAGGGGAGTACCCTTAATCAATATCTTACTCACCAGATTGCCGGGAATATACAGGCTTCTGTATGCCCCCTCGATAAAAGGATGCTCTTTTACATGGCGGTGTGTCCATATCATTACAATAGCAAGTTCCACATACCTTGCCACTACGGTAGCCACAGCAGCGCCTGCAACGCCCATGGCAGGAAGACCAAACATACCGAAAATCAATACGGCGTTCAGGCACAGGTTTATGACAACCGCCGCCACGCCCGCCTTCATTGGAAGAAGCGTTTCCCCGCACTCCCTGAGCGTGCTGGCATAACATTGTTCCAGGGCAAAAGGCGGCATCTCCAGCAGCATAATCAACATATACTGCCTGCCGTAATGAAGCGCCGCATTAAGCGCCTCCTTATTTTCTTCTCCATGCAGGTAAAGCTGAATCAAAGTATTTCCACCAAAGAAAAACAAAAGACAGCCTGCTGCGGTCAGAATAAGGGTAATTATCAACTTAAAGCGGAAAGCATGCCGTACGCCTTCCGGCTTGCCGCATCCGAAAAACTGCGCGCCAAAGATACCTGCGCCGGAAACGGCGCCGAAAATGCCAAGGTTAAAAACAAACATCAGCTGGTTGACAATGGCAACCCCTGACATCTGCTCCGTGCCTACCCTGCCCACCATAATATTATCCAAAAGACTGACAAAATTAGTGATGCCGTTCTGTACCATAATAGGCACAACCACCCCAAGCACCATAATATAAAAAGCCTTATCCCCCAGATATTTATATATTATTTTTTTCATTTCCATCCTCCATAAAAATACCGCATTTCACGCTAACCTGAGTTCTACCCTATGTATGGTTTTTCTTAGTATTTCCGCAAACTCCTCCAGTTCCTCTTTTTCATAGGAGGAAAACCGCCTTTCCATGACATGCTCGCTGTCCCGATATGCCTGCAGGAAATAGGCCTTTGCCCCTGAAAGCCACTCCCCTATTTCCATAAAAGCTTCCCTATCATGCAGCTGCCTTGTCACCGTGGTGCGAAATTCATAAGGTATACTGCCCGTCATCAATAGCTCCACACTTTCCTCTATCAGCGATAAATCCAGATTATCCTTCCCCACAGTTTCAGGGTAACGTTTTCCGGAATTTTTGATATCCATTGCCACATAATCCGGCAAACCGTCGTCCATCAGCCGTTTCAGCACATCCGGTCTGTATCCGTTTGTGTCCAGTTTCACCAGATAACCCAACTCCTTAACTTTTTTTATAAAATCCGGCAAATCCTTTTGCAGGGTAGGCTCTCCCCCCGTAATGCATACGCCCGAAAGAACACCCCTGCGTTTTTTCAGAAAGGCAAATACTTCTTCCTCTTCCATCCGGGGATATCCCTGCGGCATTTTGACTAAATCGCCGTTATGGCAGAATGGACAGCAAAAATTACAGCCCCCCGTAAAAACGGTGGCTGCCACATGCTCGGGAAAGTCCAGTAATGTCGTTTTATTCAAACCATATATCTGCATTTTGCTTGCCTGCCATCTCCTTAAAAGTTATAATACATACTATAACAACAAAACAAGTGTAATGCAATCACCAATTACTTGGATATTCCTTATTTTTCATTGGGGCAGCCTCGGCGTGCATTTGTTCCAACAGGACACGCTCTCGCTCGGGTAAAAACGCAGCGGCACATAGGATGCTACAGAACAGCATCCAAGGGCCGGCGTTTTTACACGGTCCTTTATGGAATCAAATGCACGCCGGGGCTACCCCAATGAAAAATAAGGAATATCTCAAATCATCTAAAAAAAGAAAAAGGTCGGAAAATCAATGGATTTGCACGAGAAATACATGAAGGAAGCCTTAAAGCAGGCGAAAAAGGCGTACGCACTCGGGGAAGTGCCCATCGGCTGCGTCATTGTATACGGAGACAAAATTATCGGCAGGGGATACAACCGCCGCAATACCGACAAAAACACCCTGGCACACGCGGAAATCACCGCCATAAACAAAGCCAGCCGGTTTATCGGGGACTGGCGGCTTGAGGACTGCACGCTTTACGTGACCTTAGAGCCCTGCCAGATGTGTTCGGGCGCCATCGTGCAGGCGCGGATTCCCGAGGTTGTCATCGGCTGCATGAATCCCAAGGCAGGCTGTGCAGGTTCCATCCTGAATATTTTGCAGATGCCGGCTTTTAACCATCAGGTAAACATCACACGGGGAGTGCTGGAAACCGAATGCAGCGACATGCTCACTGTCTTTTTTAAGGAACTCCGTGTGCGCAATAAGATGGAAAAGGAGAGAAAACATACCGATGAAATCGAAAATCAAACCTGATAAATTTCACTTTCTATGGATACCCGTTCTTTTTCTTCTGCCGCTGCTTGCCGGATGCAGCAGCGGTACACCCGAAACACCTGCAAATTTTTCCTCCGGTCATGCAAAAAACATTGCCGTGGAAACTTTTCCGATAGAAGAAACCGTCCCTCCCCTCCCGGATACCTTCAGTCAGGAGGAAGCTTTCGTGCAAATGCTTTTGTTTTTACAGGAGGGCTTCAGACAGCATAAAATCCAAAACACCTACACGGTATATTTCAACGGGATAGAGACCATGAACGACGATAGGTTTTCCTGCAAAATGTTATTGGAGGACAAATCCGGCAGTGACGCCGGTTTCTGCTGGCTTGAGCATCTGACCTTTACCTATGACGAAGAAACCGGATGGTATACCTTCAAGGGCGAGTATGAACCTGTCCTGACACAGGATATTTTTTACGCCTATGATAATATCGATGATGCAGGAGAACTGTTGGACGGCTCTGTCCATGAAGCGGAATTATCCATAAATACGGACTTGCAGACTTCCATCCGCTATTTTGCGGACCCCGGACCAACTTCAGCAACAACCTATTTTTATTCTCCCGGAAACCACTTTGCAGGTGATATTAAAAGCTGTATATACACCTATGAGGATGTACGACTGGATACCAGCATCACCATTCTCTACCCGTACATAAATACTTCTGATACAGAACTGGAGAATCTGTTAAACGAGAAAATTCACGAGGCCTTTTTTTATGGTTATTATGATGAAGAATGTTTAAATCCTGAAAAAGAGATGTGTGTTTCTATTAAAAGAATCCACAAAGTCACCCGTAAGGACGAGCAGTTTTTATCCGTCCTCATTTATGAATTTAACTCATACCGTTTTGCAAACCATCCTAACGACTGGTATAGAGGCATTACGCTTTCACTGGAAACAGGAAAAGTCCTCACCTTCCGGGATGTCGTGGGTGAGGACTGTACTGTGGAGCAGCTTTTGAACAGCGGCGCTTTCCATTGTATGTGGACATGGGAATGCGCCTCCGATGAAGAACAACTGCAAAGTATTAAAGATTCCTATCTGGAAAGCAGCCTTGATGATTTTAACGACATGTTTTACCTGACCGGGGACAGCCTTGGGCTTATCACACATGAAGGCAGGTACTATACCTGCATCGAGGCCAAATTCGCCGATTTGGGATTGGACGAATGGATTACTGCTCCTCAGGAAGATAAGTAGGAGCCGCCTTGGGGCTTTTTCCCTTGATGACATTGTGGTAATAAGCATAAGTCATGGCGTCGTCATCCTTTAAAACGTCGCAGTCAAGCACCTTCCCCAAAAAGACCGTATGCGTGTCCGTTTCCATCTGGTCAATCACCTCACAGACGATATACGCGCAGGCATCCTTCAAAACGGGAAGGTAGCTTTTCACCTCATGCGCCACCCCGTCAAACTTGTCGCAGTCCCTGCCGCTCCTGAAACCAAAGCCTCCAATCAGCGACGGCTCTGAATGCTCCCCCAGCACGGATACGGCAAACTTCCCGGTATCCCTGATGCATCCGTTCGTATAATTGTCATGGTTGATGCTGACGGCTATGGTGGCAGGCTGTGATGTAATCTGCATCACACTGTTGGCTGTGCAGCCCGTCGCCTTTCCCTTATCCCATGTACTGATGACATACACGCCGTATGAAAGCTTCCTGAATGCATTTGTATTCATGTTTCCCTCCGTTCTGCCCGAAATCAGGCATCCATTCATTTACTATTTATATTACCATTTTAACTGTAATTATTATACACCAATTACCGGATTTGAAATAGTATTTTTTACTTATCTGCGTTTGGTTCAGGCAACGGCGGCAATGTTGAAGAAATCTTATTTTTTTGTTATAATATATGTATATATAGTTTCGTCACTTACAGATAATAATAAAGGTTCGGAAACAATCCTCCGGACGTTTTATTGTTGCAGTATCGCAAGCCGCGCTTACGATATGCGAGGGTATAAAAATGAAAAAGTTGATTGAATGGGTTGCTGTGAATAGAAACAAAGCATTTTTGACAGTATGTCTGATGATACATATCATTTATATCATCGTCTTTTTCAGGTTACAGATACGCCTGCTGGCATATCTGAATATCTTTAGCGCCAGTTTTTATGCCTATTACCTATTTATAAAGAGAGATACATCTGAAGAGAGTATGGTATCTACTTATTATGAGATTATCCTGTTTTCCGCATTAAGTGAACTTGCCCTTGGGCCTTCTTATGGATTTTTCCTTTATATAGTGGGCATGTCGTCCACTATTTTTTACTTGATTCCGTCTTACAAGCATAAACGTTTCATTTATCAGATAAAAGGCATTGTTTCCGCTCTTTTGACAGAAAGTCTCATTATGATAGGACACATCCGGCTTTTAGACACGGAGCAAATTATCGGGAAATACCAGCCGGTATTTTTTCTGACAAACTTAGGAATTACAGCAACCATCGTACTGGCCGCCACTTTTTTCTATTCAAGGGAAACGGAAAGCGTCTGGGAAACACTGCGGTATAATATGAACCATGATACCCTGACCGGACTTTATACCCGCCGTTTTCTTGAAAAACATATAGAGCTTATTCCTCAAAACAAGCGAAGACAATATGTGATATCCATGATAGATATCGATTTTTTTAAAAAGGTAAATGATACTTACGGGCATGAAGCCGGAGATGCCGTGCTTGTCAATGTTTCCTCCTGCCTGCAGGAAACGGTGGGCACCCAAAACCTGGCGGTTCGCTGGGGCGGGGAAGAATTTATCCTCTACTTTCCTGACGCTACCCCTGATATCATATATCCCATGATAGAAAAATTAAGGATGCAGGTTGAAAATATGGTAACCGAAGTGGCCGGAAAAGAGATTCATGTCACCATTACAGGCGGAGTGGCAACCGGTCTTGCAGACAGCAATTATGAAAAAGTAATCCGGTGCGCCGACGAAAAACTGTATCTCGGTAAACAACGCGGGCGCAACTGTGTTATTGTATAACAACACCCTTTCAGCACAGAATATCATACAGAAAAACATAAAAAAGCTGGCAATTTCTGCAGACACTATACAGAAATTGTCAGCTTTTCATTACTTTTTCTCATGGATTAGCGTTTTAAGCGCCTCTTCAATCTGTTTGTCAGTCGCGAGCGAATTTTCTTCTTTCCCCTTGGAAATAACCGCTAAATCAGCATTGTTAAGTGTAATGACATGCTCCCTTTCACTCTGTGGCTTTGGAACCACATATAAATCCATTTCTTTTTCCAACTGATTCAACCGGCGCATAATACTGGTAATCTGACTTTTTCCTAAATTAACCGCTTCAAGCAATTCACTGTAATTTTCCATGATACGCTGGCATTCCGGAATGTCTGAATAAATTTCTTCTACTTTATCCATGATGCCGGATTCATTGCCGTTTTCATAAACGTATCGGTTGTCCTTGATGTTCCTGTCCAAAAAGTTCAGGGTCTGTGTGATTTTCCCGCCTTCCACTGTAATAATCAGTTTTGCCATGTTACCATCCTCCTTCGCAATACTTTTAAAAAATTGTATCACAAATAGGATTCTCATACAATATGAAACATACCCTATATATCCTGTGGGGGCTGCATTTTGCACCTGTCTGATGCCGCCCGTGCAAAATGCAGCCCCCACAGGATAACACCGCAAGATAATATAGGGTTGACACCACAGTGCAAAACCGCTATACTGTAAAAGCCGTATATTTACTTTTGGGCAGGCGCTTCTATGGCTGGCCTTTTTTGTCAATGATGAAGTTTGGGTCTTGCGCAATGGACATCTGCGAACCGTGTCAGGGTGGGAACACAGCAGCACTAAGCAGAACCGTCCATGTGCCGCAAGGGTGCCTGGCCTAGTTGGCTTAAAGGTATCGCATAGAAGAGCCTTCCCAAGGGAAAATATACGGTATTTCTTTTGGAAAGGGCTTTTGTATGGGATGCAGATTATGTCCTAGGGAATGTGACGCCGACAGGGCGGCAAATGAAAAAGGATATTGCGGGGAGACAAATGTCATCAGGGTGGCAAGGGCTTCCCTGCATATGTGGGAAGAACCATGTATTTGCGGAAAAAATGGCTCCGGCACGGTCTTTTTTACCGGATGTCCATTGCAATGCGTCTTTTGTCAGAATGCCTCTATTGCAACAGGCGCCTGCGGCAAAGCCATTACCCCCGGACGTCTTACGGAAATCTTTTTGGAACTTCAAGAAAAAGAGGCATGCAATATCAATCTTGTTACCCCTACCCACTTTGTCCCACAAATTGCTTCTGCCTTAAAACAGGCTAAGAGGGAAGGTCTTTCCATTCCCATTGTATACAATACCGGCGGTTACGAAAAGGCGGAAACGCTCCGCCTCATGGAAGGATTGGCAGATATTTACCTGCCTGATTTTAAATATGTTTCCTCCCGCCTGTCGACCCGTTATTCCAACGCATCTGATTACTTTGACGCAGCCTGCGCTGCAATTGCCGAAATGTTCAGGCAGGTTGGTTCTCCTGTTATAGACAGCAGAACCGGGCTGATGAAAAGCGGCATTATCGTACGCCACCTTATGCTGCCCGGGCATCTGGCAGATTCCAAAAGAGTCGTATCGTATCTTTTTGAAAACTACCGGCACAACATTTACATAAGCATTATGAACCAGTACACTCCCATGCACATCTTTGCGGATATGCCTGAACTGAGCAGGCGTGTATCCCACAAAGAATACTGTGCATTGATAGACTATTGTATATCTCTCGGTATAGAAAACGGATTTTATCAGGAAGGCGGAAGCGCTTCGGAAAGCTTTATTCCTTCTTTCGATTACACCGGCGTCTGAATATTTTTGACACATTCGTCATTTTATATTTCTACCCGCTTCATGTAATATCCGAAACCGCCTTCGGATATCTGTTCACATCCTGCTTCAAATCCCTCAAATCCAAACATAAGCGCCGCCTGTTTTTCCCGGTCAAAGTATACGCCCGGAACACCCAGATAGAAACATTCCTCATCCCGCTCTTTCAATCGGGTTAAAATAACATGCCCGTAATTATAATATCCGTGCAAAAGAAAACTGTTCTGGACAAGGTTCTGATACTTCCTTGACAGGATTACAAAGTCCCTCGGCGTAATGGACAGATATTCCCTTGCATCGCCAAAAGGATGGATTCTCGGATATTGTTTATTTAATTGCTCCCACTTATCACTGGAAAGCATTGTCTGCTCTTTGGGCATGGACTTTGAAACTGCTTTTGCCGACGCCGTTACCGCAATAGCGGGTTCCTCCTTTTCGTCCGGAAAAGCTTTCGCTATAACGGATTCGGTTTCTTTCACAAATAATGCCTCCTCAACCGGCAAAATTTCCAAATCGGCAGATGAAACCGGTTTTTCTGACAATACTCCCATAACAACTGAGTCCGCGTTTTCCCCTGGGAAATCTTCCTTACTGGCAGATTCCGTTTCTTTCCCGGAAAATGCTTCCCCGACGGCCGGGTTCGTTTCCCTCTCCGCCAACACTTCGCCGACGGCCGGGTTTGTGTCCCTCTCCGCCAACACTTCCCTAACAGCTGGGTTTGTGTCCTTCTCTGCCAACACTTCCTTGTCGGATGGGTTCGTTTCCCCCTCTGCCAAAGCCTCCCTGAAAGCCGGGTTCGTTTCCCCCTCTTCCAGCACTTCCCTGACGACTGTTTTTGTTTCTTCTAAGGCAATCGACTCCCTGTCGGCCGTATCCGTTTCCTCTTCCGATATTGCTTCCGTTACCGCTGTCTCTGCTCCCCCCCTTGGCAACGCTTCCGTTACCGCTGAGTCTGCTCCCCCCTTTGGCAACACTTCCGTTACCGCTGTCTCTGCATCTTCCTCTGAAAACGCTTCCTTCGGCTCAATATCTTCACGGGAGATAACCGTTTCTTCCTGCGATGACGGCAAAGGTTTTTTTATACTTTCCCTCCACTGGCCTTTCAGGTAACGGTTCTCGGATAACCTGATTATAATTCCATCACATTCCACATAGGCAATGCCTGTTTCTGCAAGATTATCATTTTTCCATATAGAAGCATAGTCTCCCGTGCCGTAATTTAACAGCAGGTTATCTGCCACATAGCTTTCCCCGGCAGAAAGAATCCTGATTTCCCCCTGCAAGGTGTCTGTCGCATAAAGTCCCCTGATATGTACCTGAACCCTGCTGGTATCTCCTTTTGCCTCCCATTTTACAAAACCGCCGTTCTTTATTTTTTCCCCTCTCTCATAGTAGTCCAGATACGCAATTTTTTTATCATAAAAAACCTTGTCCGCTTTCATTATAAAGTCCCCCGCTATCTAAAATGATTTATACCATTATATTCGGAGAACCCTATATATATTCCATGTCCGTTAACTATGTTCCGCTCCATCCAGATACTTCATATAATTCACCACCATCAACGCAATTTTAAAAGTCAGGGCGTCATCAAAAGTCCTGATGTCCAGTCCGGTGCTTTTCTGAAGCTTTTCTATTCTGTATACCAGCGTATTCCGGTGTACAAAGAGCTGTCTGGAAGTTTCCGATACATTCAGATTATTTTCAAAAAATTTATTTATTGTAGTCAGCATTTCATCATCCAATTCTTCGGGAATGTCATCCCCGAAAATTTCCTGTATGAAAATGCGGCACAGGTTGACCGGAAGCTGGTAAATAAGCCGGCCAATCCCCAATGTACTGTAGGCCGCAACACTTTTTTCCGCATAAAATATTTTACCCACATCCAAGGCCATTTTAGCCTCTTTATACGATTTGGAAACATCCTTGAGTTCTTTCACCACTGTTCCGTAAGCCACTTTGGCGCTCAACATTGCCTCCGTGTTCAGCATATCCAGAATCGTATTGGCTATATGCTCCAATGCGGCCTGTGTACACCCTCCCTCAAGGGATTTGATAAGAATAATACTGCTTTCGTCCACAGCCGTGATATAGTCGCCGCTCTGGCTTGAAAACATGCCTTTCAAAAGCTCTGTGGCAATACCGTCTTTTTCCTGCTTTGTTTCAATCAAAAAAACCGCCCTTGGAGCAGATACCTCAATATGCAGCTTTTTCGCCCGGTTATAGATATCAACCAATAAGAGATTATCCAGCAATAGGTTCTGGAAAAAATTGTTTCTGTCATATCTTTCTTTGTATGCAATTATCAGGTTTTGAAGCTGGCACACTGCAATCTTGCCCACCATGTACACATCATCGCTAAGTCCTCTTGCCACGAGAATATAGAGAACTTCTCCTTCATCAAGAACCTTCAAAAGATGTTGTGCGCCGATAATCTGACTGTCCGCCGGAGATTTGGCAAAACCAAGTACCAGACCGGTATCCACCTTTTCCATATCCATGGTGCCTGCAACCAGATTTCCACCCGTATCGTAAACGCCAAACTCGACTTTTGTGATTGCTTTTAATTCTTCAATGCTTGTTTGAATAATCTGACTTGATATCATATTGCCCTCCATCATTCTGCCTGTATTTATGATATCTTATTTTATTTGCCATCGCAAGAATAAAAAGTTGGAGTTTCCTCACTTGTGTGAAAAAGCCGGGTTTTCTCACAGGCCGTCATAATCTCATCATCATTATGCTGTCCCTGCAAATCAATGTTATTTCTAATCGTATCCTTGAAAATGTAAGAATCCTGAGGTACATAGGATACTATCTCGTTCCAGCTTTTTTTGTCAATATCCAATAAATCCACCCCATTAACCATAATTTGCCCGGCATAGTCGCAAAATCCCATGATAATCTTTAGCAACGTAGACTTTCCAATTCCGCTTTCCCCAATGATTAAATACTTTTTCCCTTTCTTTATCTCAAAAGTTACATCTTCAAGTATTTTTTAACATATCAGTATCCCTTTTCAGTCAATTTAATTAAAAACATATCTTTTCTTTTTACAAGAGAAAAGAGGGATGCAATATGCATCCCTCCCATTAACTCATCACTAGTTTGTAATAACCTGCTCGGTCTCTTTGTCGAATACATGAATCTTTTCTACGTCCAGAGCAAACTTGATGGTGTCGCCAGGTCTTGCTGTGGTACGGGAATCCACTCTTGCTGTCAAAGGGAACTCCTCAAGGTCAAAGTATAAGTACACTTCTGCGCCAAGCAATTCGTAAACCTTAACGGTAGATTCAAATACGCTGCTGGGAGAAGCCTCGATATACATCTGGGAATCATAAACATCCTCAGGACGGATACCAAAGGTAACAACCTTTCCGTCATAACCGCCGTCAATCAACTTCTTGGATTTGGAAGGAGGAAGCGGAATGCTGTGTCCTGCAATCTTCAGGTTTGCAACATCGCCAGCCACTTCAACAGTTGCATCCAGGAAGTTCATCTGAGGGGAACCCATGAAACCTGCTACAAACAGGTTGCCCGGTTTCTCATACAGATTCTGAGGGGTATCAACCTGCTGGATAACGCCGTCTTTCATAACAACGATTCTGGTACCCAAGGTCATAGCCTCTGTCTGGTCATGTGTAACGTAAATAATGGTGGTGCCTAATCTCTGATGCAGTTTTGCAATCTCGATACGCATCTGTACACGCAATTTTGCATCCAGGTTGGAAAGAGGCTCATCCATCAGGAATACCTTAGGATTACGAACAATCGCACGTCCCATGGCAACACGCTGTCTCTGTCCACCGGAAAGAGCCTTCGGCTTTCTGTCAAGAAGGGGGGTCAGGTCAAGAATCTTAGCTGCGTCCTTTACCATCTTATCGATTTCATCCTTCGGTACTTTTCTTAACTTAAGACCAAAAGCCATGTTGTCATAAACTGACATATGAGGATACAGAGCGTAGTTCTGGAATACCATTGCAATATCTCTGTCCTTAGGCTCTACGTCATTTACCACTCTGTCACCGATTTTCAATTCACCGGAGGAAATGTCTTCCAGACCTGCAATCATACGAAGGGTGGTAGATTTACCACATCCGGAAGGACCTACGAAAATAATAAATTCCTGGTCTGCGATTTCAAGGTTGAAGTCTTTTACTGCCTCAAACCCGTTGGGATACACTTTGCAGATATTTTTTAAAGATAAACTTGCCATTGTTATGACTCCTTTCTTTACTATAAAAGGCACTTACGTACCATTTCATCTGCATTAAGTATAGCGAAAAATTCCTGATACCGCTATAACATAAATACACAAAGTTTTTTGCTTAGATTGTAATATTTGCTTAGTTTACAGTTACTTTTGGCCTATTTCCGACAAGTTGACCAAAAATAGTTTCTCATCATGTGCATATTGAACAAAGGTACTACATAAACGCTGCCCGGAATATGGCATTCCTTACTTTTTTATGATTCTTCTCCATAAAATGCCAACTGGTTTTTGCCGCGTTTCTTTGCAACATACAAGGCCTGGTCAGCCGCCTTGTACAATGCTTCAAAATTCTTTCCATCCGTTGGATAAACTGCTGCGCCGATGCTGGCGGTAGCAGAATACTTCACGTATTCTCCGGCCTGAAAATTCTTAAAGAAACGCTCCACACGCTGGGCTTCCGACTTAATGATGGCGTCTCCTTTCATATTGCGCAGAAAAATGGTAAACTCATCGCCGCCGGTACGTCCCACTATGTCACTGCTTCTGAACTCAGCCTTAATCCTGATGCCAAGGGTGCGAAGCACTTCATCCCCGAATGCATGGCCCATGGTATCATTAATTTTCTTGAAGTTATCTATGTCCAGCACAAACATCAATCCCAATTCATCGGGATGCTCTGCAATATACTCCTTGATTTTTCTCTCGGTAGCCACTTTATTATATAAATCGGTCAGCAAATCGGTATCCGCCTTGTTGGCAAGCTGCCTGCTTTTTTCTTTTTCTTTCTTTTTATCCATGGCATTCATGATAATCAATATGGCTACAAATATCAGGAACGCAATGCCGCAGCGCCACATCATGGAACCGCTGGACGACCACTCCCTCTTCACTTCCTTATCAACATAGTTCTGGGGAATACCTGCCAGCAAATAAAACCTTCCGATTCCTACCGGAACATAAACAATGCATTTTTGCTCCATCCGCCCCTCAAAACAGCCCATATCCGAATTGCCGTTCTGCATCCGCGTATACATTCTCTCCGCGTCACGTTTATTGTCCCCTGCCTCTTTCAAAAAGGTAAAATAATCTGAAGAATACTGGCACAAAATACTATCCGTGTTTCCGGCAGCCGCCACCACCTGTCCCGAAGTATCCAGCAGCATATAATAAGTCATGGAACTAAAATCTACCTTTTTGACCAGCGTTTCAAAATTTGCAGTATCGTAAAAGCAAAGAATATATTTCTCTACATGATTCGCCACCACAACAGGACTCACAATTACAATGGCGCTTTTATTGTTCAAACCGTCATCCTGCACATAAAAAACCTTATTTTCTTCTGAAAATGCCTTAACAAAATAATCCGTGCCGCTCAAATCGACCGATATACCGTTTCTGTTTATTCCATTCCCGTCAGTATCACATATTACAGCGTCGTAAACACCAAGATTTTCACAGATAGAAGCAATCACTGCATTTTTATCAATCTGGTTTTCCGGAACCTTTTCCATGTAAGAAGAAATCGCTTCCACGCTTTTTTGTATGCCGTTCAGTCTTTGTGCCACGTCAGCCGCATATCCCTGAACCACTGTTATGATTTTATCCTGTACCTCCGTCTGCTCCTTTTGCCTGCTCGTCACAAAAAAGTGCATAAATAATACAATAATCACCAGCAGTAATATGACAATTGATAAAAACCACGGTTTTAAATTATCATTTAAACGCTTTGTCTTCATTATTCCCCCATTTGCATGTAATGAACATGCACCTATAGTTCTTTCTCTGCATTTTCCCCAATCAAAGGTTTATCGCTGAATATCTTTTCCGTTTCATCACTTTCTTCTATTACTTCCGCTGCCGCATTATTTTCCAAAATTCTGTCTTCTAATTTCTTAAACATCTTATTGTACAGCTTTGCGCTGAAAAATATCGGAGCCGAAAATCCAAACAGGAAAAACAACGGCATAATTCTATAAATCAGCAGACAGACAACAGGAAGCAGATACAGAATAATCATCAAAAACGTTCTGGGAAGCTGTGCTATACTCAGGGACAGGGCATTCTTCATCGTCCTGAACACCTTATTATCAAACCGCGACTGCACAGGAAAGGCCCACAACGCCATTAACAGAAACAAAACGCCTGCCGCTACCATAACCCACTGCAATATTTGGGGAATATTCAAATCCACATGCGTGATAATGTAATAATCCGCTCCTAAAATAAAAGAAACCAAAAGAATCAGAAGCCAGATGACAGTGGACTGTCTGAAATTTAATTTAAAAGATTTGAAAAACTCTCTTGCAATATAATTTTCTTCATCACGGCACATCTTCAGGCAGACGTAATGGGCCGCCGTAAATGCCGCTCCCGCCGTAATAATCGGAATACAACAAATCAGCACCAGAACATTCAGCCACAGCAAATCCGTAATTCTGTTAAGGGCCCTGATTACAGGGCTGTCAAGGTCAAAAAGTTTACCCATGTATAACTCCTCTATTCTGTCAGTTTATGGTATGCCTTACAGGGCCTTTTCCATGGGCGTCACACGGATGCCGGAAAATGCCTCCTCCCCTGATAAAGCATTAAACCCCAGCCTGCCGTAAAAGTCCACCGCATAAGGCGCTGCCATAACAGAAACAGACCGCTGGTTTTTTTCCTCTTTTAAATACTTTGACATTCTATGAATCAGCTCCGTCCCTATGCCCTGTCTGTGATATGCTTCATCCACAAACAGCAGGGAAATCCGGTTTCCGTTTCTGGAAGAAATCTGCCCTATAATTTTTTCACCGTCCAGAGCCACGAACATGGGATACCTGCCCTCCAAAAAAAGATGATATATCATCCCGTTGAAAATAAAATCGTAAAAATTGTCAATTCCCTCTCTTGTATAGTCACCGGCTTCAAACTTCATAAAAGTCTTCCACACCATATCCATGGTCGGCTGCCAGTCTTCACAAGTAGCCCATCGTATATCATATGACATCATTTTGTATGCTCCCGTCGCTCAGAAAAACCTTTGCAAGCCATCTGATTTTCTTTTCAATCATATCAAATTTAATCCCGGCTGACAAGGTGTTTTGAAAGCCAGTCCCCGATATCTTCCATTACCTGCTGTCTGTCCAGCTCATTTAAGAGCTCGTGTCTGTCTTCGGGATATAATTTCATTTCTATATTTTCAAGGCCCGCATCCACAAGCGCCTGATATGCCTTTTTCACGCCTTTCCCGTAATTGCCCACCGGGTCCTCATCACCGGAGGCCATGAAAACAGGAAGGTCTTTAGGGATATTATCCAGATTTTCTTTTTTCTTGCTTCTGGATATCAGTTCAAATGAAGTTTTAAATCCGTTGACGGTAAAGACAAAACCACAGTCCTTGTCGGCGATGTATTCCGCAACCTTTTCCTCATCCCTGCTCAGCCAGTCAAAATCTGTTTTGGCGTCCTTAATATGCTTGTTATAGCTTCCGAACGCGGCCTTGTCTATAAAACGGCTCACATGCTTTAATCCCTTAAACGTCCCTTCAAGGGCGGCCGCTGCTTTAGCTGCCGCAAGTAAGGCGTCAGACTGCATACCCGTCCCCAGAATCAGGGCTCCGTCAATCCCCGTGCCATATTTGCATATATAATTTCTTACAATAAAAGACCCCATACTGTGTCCCAGCAGGAAATACGGTACTCCGGGATACATTTCCTGCGTAATTTTTTTTAATCTGTGTACATCCCTCACCACAACGGTAGCAGGGTCCTGTTCGCAAAAGAACCCTTGCAGTTCTCCTTCCCGGACGCTCTTACCGTGTCCAAGATGGTCCTCACCCGTAACCACAAAATTGCGCTCTGTCAGAAACCTTGCAAATTCTTCGTATCTCTCTGCATATTCGGCCATACCGTGTACAATCTGTACCACCGCCACGACATTTTCACTGTCAGGAGTCCACCTTACGGCGTGTATCTTAGAACTGTTATCCCTGGAATCAAAATAAAATTCTTCTTTCTTCATCGCCATCCTCCGGTACGCTTTCTTCATAAAAATGCATGGCCGCAGGGACCATGCATTCATTATACACCACTTATCTTGATAATTATATAGTTTTATGGATGTTTTTAAAACATTTCTTTATTATTTTATTGTTTTTTAACAAATTTCCGCTCCGGCGGGCATATTTTTTTCCGGCGTCATAAGCGCAAGGTTTCCTTTATCATCCTCCGCACACAGAAGCATTCCCTCCGAGACCACGCCTGCCAGCGTCGCAGGTTTTAAATTCACCAGCACCATTACCTTTTTTCCCACCATCTCTTCAGGTGTGTAATACGCCTTGATGCCGGAAACAATCTGTTTCACCTGGCTGCCGATTTTTACCTTGCTGCACAAAAGCTTTTTGGACTTGGGAACGGCCTCGCAGGCAATGATTTCCCCTACCTGGAACTGCAGCTTCGCAAAGTCGTCATAAGTAATTTCCGGCTTGGCTTCCACATCTATGACACTGTTGTCATCTTCCTGCTGTTTCTCTTCTTTTTCAGCAGCCGCCGACATGGCTGCCGTAAGCTCTTCTTCGCGTTTCTCCACTTCCTTTTTGTCCACCCGGGCAAACAAAATCTCCGGTTCTTTGGTAACTTTACTGCCGCTTGGATACAGCCCGAAGGTGTGAAGTTCCTCAAATCCCCGCAGGGAGGTATTTAACTGCCGTACGATTTTTTCGGCTGTTTCAGGCATAAAAGGCTTTAGCAGGGAAGCGCCGGTTACAATGCCCTCCACCAGATTGTAAAGCACGGTCGAAAGACGCTCTGCTTTCGCCTCGTCCTTCGCCAGCACCCAGGGTTCTGTTTCGTCTATATACTTATTGCAGCGTTTAAACACCGCAAAAATTTCCGTCAGCGCGTCCGCCACCCTTAGCGTCGCCATCTTTTCTTCCACTTTTTCCAATGCCCCTGTGACTACCGCCTTGAAATCGTCGTCTGTTGCGGCGTCCGCAGCGCCCTTGTCCGCCACGACTCCCCCGAAATATTTGTTGCTCATGGATATGGTGCGGTTTACCAGATTGCCCAGCGTATTTGCCAAATCCGTATTGGTTCTCTCGGCAATCAGTTCCCATGTGGCGTTTCCGTCATTTTCATAAGGCATCTCATGCAGCATATAATACCGCACTGCGTCCACGCCAAAGAAATCTACCAAATCGTCCACATAGATAATATTTCCTTTGGACTTGCTCATCTTACCACCGTTCATCAACAGCCACGGATGACCGAAAACCTGCCTGGGCAGGGGCTCTCCCAGCGCCATCAGGAATATGGGCCAATATATGGTATGGAAACGGACAATATCCTTTCCAATCAGGTGGAGGTCAGCGGGCCACAATTTCTTATACTGCTCTGTGCTGTTTCCGTCAGCGTCATAGCCGATGCCGGTAATATAATTGCTCAGCGCGTCCAGCCAGATATAGATTACATGCTTATCATCAAAGTCCACGGGAATCCCCCACTTGACGGAGGTTCTGGATACGCACAAATCCTGTAACCCCGGCAGAAGAAAATTGTTCATCATTTCGTTCTTACGGGATACGGGCTGTATAAATTCCGGATGGGCATTGATGTGCGCAATCAGTTTATCCGCATACTTGCTCATTCTGAAGAAATAAGCTTCTTCCTTCGCCGGTTTCACTTCCCTGCCGCAATCGGGGCATTTGCCGTCCACCAGCTGCGATTCCGTCCAGAAGGATTCACAGGGCGTACAATAAAGGCCTTCATATTCCCCCTTGTAAATATCTCCCTGCTCATACAGCTTTTTGAAAATTTTCTGTACCTGTTTCTCATGATACTCATCGGTCGTCCGTATAAATTTATCATAAGAAATATTCAGCAAATCACAAAGCTGTCTAATAGTGCCGGCGATATTATCCACAAATTCCTTGGGGGTAACGCCTGCCTCCTCCGCCTTCAGTTCGATTTTCTGTCCGTGCTCATCCGTACCCGTCTGGAAGAAAACTTCATAGCCCTGCGCCCTTTTATACCTGGCTATGCTGTCCGCCAGTACGATTTCATAGTTGTTGCCGATATGCGGTTTGCCCGAGGTATAGGCAATCGCCGTGGTGATGTAGTACTTTCCTTTGCTCATTTTCTTTCCTTTCCCTGCACCAAAAAACCCGTCTTCCCACACATATATGTGCAAGAAGACGGGCAAAATGCCGTGTTACCACTTCTTTTTATTCTTTCCTCGCGAAAAGAACCTCCGCGGGTGCCTGAAAACACCCTTCCGCTATAACAGGCGGACCTGTTGCAGCCTTGCCGCCAAAGACGGTTCGGTGCACTGCTCCAAAGCCATGTTCCTTCTGCTGATGCTCCCCTCCTCTCAGCGTCTCCCGGCGCATGTCTGCTGCCAAAATCCGGAGGGCTCTCTGTAAAGCTTTCACAAAAGTACTCTCTTTTTCGTCGCTTTTACTGTTTATGTCTGATAGATTAACACAAACCGGATATGTTGTCAAATTATTTGGAGAACATAACCTTTTCACTGTTAAACATGCGGGTAAGCGCCCATGCCATCAGGCCTGCAAATACCACATTCACAATTATGGTTACCACCACCTGCACGGGCTGGTAGGTAAAGGAGAATATGGCATGCATACACTGTACGCTGTTATAAATGGGGATGCAGAACACACCAAGGCTCTTTTCCGCGTCACCGCCAAACATGGGGGACAGTCCGACCAGCATCACAAGAATCATGAGCGGGGAAACCATCGTGCCTGCTTCCTTAATGCTCTTTGCAAAAGCAGAAATAATGGAAATCAGGGATACCATTACCAGCACGGTTGTCAGGATAACGCCCAGAAGCAGCAGATAATCGGAGATAACATAGACCGATGTATCCATTCCTGATTCTTCTCCCCCCATTAGCTTGGGCAGGGAAAGCATGGTGCCTGCAAAGCTGGAAACACCTGCCAGAAGGGCTATGCAGCTTAAACTGATAATCTTGCCCAGCGCAAGGGCGCTTCTCTTCATAGGCGTCACAAGCAATGTCGCAATCGTACCTCTTTCTTTTTCTCCGGCGATGGATTCCGGCGCCACGGAGATACAGCCGCTGAACATAAAGGACATCAGAAGCATCGGCAGCAGCATCGCAAACATCTGTCCTGTCACATCCTTCTTCGACGCAAGGTCATAACTTACATCACCCGCGTTAACGTCCAGCTTATTGGCCATGGAAGCCTCGTAATTATTGAGCATTTCCGTGATGATACTGTATATTTTCTGGGACTCCGATTCGGTGGAATTGTAATAGATTTCCACATTGGGAGCGCTTTGTCCGCCCGCCACGTCATAGGCGTCTACCTCTGCAATAAAATTTTCAGGAAATACCACCAGCACATCCGCTTCTTTTTCCTGTATCAGGCCTTTTACATCCTCCAGTTCCGCTTGGGAAACAGTAGTCCATTCTGCAGACAGTTCGTCAAACATAGGAGAAAGCTCCTTGGGCATATTCTGCACATATGCCTTTGCCACGTATTCATCATCCGTCATAAATTCTTTCATCATGCCCTGACCCATAAAAGAATAAATCAGGTAAATGAGCAGGCCGGGCATCAGCACCGTGGTAAAAATCATTCTTTTGTCCTTAAAAAAACGGGCAAACTCTTTTCTTATTATTGTCATCATATCTTTTTTCATGCGATACTTCCCACCTTTTCCTCGTAAATTTCAAAAAATCTGTCCTCTAAGCTTTTTCCGTCCGTAATGGCGGCAAGCGAATCGCAGCACACCATATGGCCGTTTATGATAATACCGACCCTGTCGCATATTTTCTCAATCAGGCTGAAAATATGGGTGGAAACAATGATGGTTTTTCCCTGTCCCTTTAAGTCCACCAGAAAGTCCGTTACCACTTTTGCGGTAAGTACATCCAGTCCGTTTGTCGGCTCGTCAAATATGATGATATCCGGGTCATGCACCATGGAAATTACCAGGGAAGCTTTCTGCTTCATACCTGTGGATAGATTGCCCACCTTAACCTCTGCAAATTTGTCGATGCCGAACCGCTCAAACAGTTCCTTTTTGCGGGTATTCTTTTCTTCCGCTGGCACGCCGTGTAAATCGGCAAAAAAATCAAATAAGTAATTGGGGGTAAAAAACTCCTCCAGCTTCAGTTCGCTGGTCAGAAATCCGATTTTACTGCGGACCTCCTCCGGGTTTTTTACAATGCTTGCGCCGTCCAGAACGGCATCTCCTTCATCCGGCTTAATCAATGTGGCAAGCATCCTAAGCGTTGTGGTCTTGCCCGCGCCGTTGGGTCCCAGAAGCCCGAACACCTCTCCCCTGTATGCCGTAAAGGATAAATCATCCACGGCAACCTTCTGCTTTTCGTTTGTTTTTTCAATTTTTTGCTGCTTTGCAGAAAGCTTAAATGTTTTTTTCAAGCCCTGCACCTGTAAAATTTCTTCCATATTCTCCTCTCTTTCCGCCGCTGTGCGGCAACTCCGTAACCTACCGGACTTTATCATAATATTTTATAAACGCCAGATAACATAAGAAAAAGACGCCTATCAGTGTGCAGCATACATATATCAGTTCTTCAATAAATAAGCTGCCAATAATCATCAGTGCATAAAGCACGGCCAGCACTACCTTCGCCGTCGCCTGCAATGCAAGGTTGCGGATTTCCACATTCCGCTCATCCACTTCCTTTAGGCGCTGCTCCTTGAGCTTTTCCTCATCCGCCAGCAGCCTGCGCATTCTGAATATGGAAACAAGAGCGCCTAAGCAGAGTCCGAAACCGAATCCACAAAAAACGCCGGAACGGTAATCGTCCGCCCCTTCTCCCAGCCAGAGATAAAGAGCGATGCTGACGGCAATGGTAAACAAGCCCACTCCAAACAGGCACCAGACCCTGTTCTGCCTTTTTCGCAGGACAATCCGAAATTCTTCATTGTTTTTTGCCTTTCGGTTTCCAGTGAACAATCCTACCATAAATTTTCGTCCTCCCCATCGAAAATGAAAATCTCCTCTATGCGCACGCCAAAAAACTGTGCAATTTTATGCGCCAGCACAAGGGAAGCATTGTACCTGCCGTTTTCCAGTGAAATAATCGTCTGACGGCTTACATTAACCGCGTCCGCCAGTTCGTTCTGTGTCACCCGCAGTTCCTTGCGCAATTCCTGAATCCTGTTCTGCACGCGCCCTCCCTTTCCTGCCCTGCTATCATACTTCTTTTACAGGCAATTTTCAACACTTAGCAAATAAGTAAAGCATGCTTTACTTTTGAAGTATAGTATGCTTTACATTAAATGTCAAGTATATTTTACATTTTTTTATTGTTAAGTAAATATTTGCTAATTTGCATCCTCTGGAAGGGAAAAACTTACCCCAAGGGAAAACCTCTCTGTAATTCCCTCCTCATTTTCTGCAAAAACCGGCTTGATAAACAGATAAACGCCTTCCGGCAATTTTCCATAGAGCCATTCCCAGTTATTTTCCGCCTCCCTGTAACCGCCTGCCTCCACCGGATACGCCGGCTCGTTAAACGCCCAGTTATCAATGATATAGGGTACATCCACCCATTTATTATCTTCCCACCTTTGCAGCCTGAAATCATCTGAAAAAACAAGTTCATCGCCGGAATTGTTAAAAATCCCAAAGGCTATTCCCGTATCCGACGCTTCCACTGCCATCATGGCAAATTTAGACGAGGACAAAAAAAGAGCATCAAAAATCGGATAAGTCTTATATCCATATTCATTATCCCCTTTATATCCTATTTCTTCATAACAGATATCCCCTACGGTTCCCTCCAAAGAAGACAGATATCCATATGTGACGCTTCCGTCATCTTTCGTAATAACCGCGCGCCTGACTGAGCGGAAGCCGATATATTCCTCCAAAAAATCAATTTCGCTGACAAAGGCATCGAACATTTCTATTCCGCTTACGTCCCTCGGTTTTTCTGTCAGGCTTTGGGAAGCAACGTCATAAACATACATATTATTGCCGGATAAAGGAGAAAGATAAACTTTGCTGCCATCCTTAGCAACAGATACTTCGCAATAATTATCCCCCTGTGTGGCGTCACACCCGATTGCCTTCAAATCCACTGCGCCGATAATAGAAAAAGATTGCGTGTCGCACACAAACAATCCGAAATACCCGTGAAAAATCAAAGTCCGGCCGTCCGCATAATCCAGAATCATGCCATCCGCGCCTATCGGCATACTGTCGGTAAGAGAGGGCTGCGTAATTTCAACGGTTTTCTCCCATCCTCCATCTACCCCTGATGGCGGCGTCACTTCCTCCGGTTCCGTCTGCCCGCTTAACCGAAAGACGGAACCGTCTACCACATCCGGTATTTCATCAATCCCGCTGCCCACCAATTTTTCCGAGCCTTCCTGAATAAATATCAGGGAGTCGCCTTCTATTCTGAAACGGTATTGATAACCTTCCATGGAAATCAGGGTCAGGACATCACCCTCTATCGTATAATTCCCGTAAGGAAGACGACTGCTTATCAGGCTGTAAGAAAACGACATGGTTTCCCCGTCAATGACAATTTTCTGAAAATCGGAATTTTCCAGCAGGTATACGCCTTCCTGCACCTGCATATCCTCCCTGTTTTCTTTAACCGCTGACGGCGGATTGCTGATAAGCCCTGCCGCAAGCAGGATAACGGCAGCCGCCGCAAGCGCCGATAAACCCAGAAGCGGTTTTTTATAGCGCAGGATATGCCGGATTCTCTCTTTGGGGCTCCCCTCCGAAAAAGCCAGCGGCACCCCCTTAAGCTTTCTGCCTGCGGCACAGCCAAGCAATGTCCTTGCATATTCTTTCCTGCATTCTTCCCCGTACTGCTTCATAACCGCTTCGTCACATGCCGTTTCTATATCCCTGCCAAGCAGTGCAAACGCCGCCCATGCAAGCGGGTTAAACCAATGCAGTACCGTAATCAGGAAAGCCGCCATTTTATAGAGATGGTCCCCTCTCTTTATATGCATCCGTTCATGCGCAAGCACATACTCCCTGTCTGCCGCCTCCAGCGAAGAAGGCAGATAAATCCGCGGGCGCAGGATACCCAGTACAAAAGGCGTGCCGATATAGTCCGCCAGAAAAATATTTTTCCCAAAATGAATGCTGCACCGCAGCTTCCGTTTCAGGCAAAAATAAGAAACCATACTGTATACCAGGCACGCCGTTACCCCCGCAAGCCAGATAAGCCGCAGCACTAACAGCCAGACCTGCATGGGATTGACGCTTGCTTCGGGCGTTGCAGCCGGCAGAGCCTGACTGATAAGCACATCCACATAAGCGCTGCCCGTCACAATCCTCGGCTTAGCCATATAGCCTATGTCCGGCGGCAGCAAAGGTTCTTTTGTGGGAAGCAGGCTCAATATACTCTCTATGGAAAAAGGGAAAACCAACCTGAAAAGCGGAATCGCCCACAGCATACAGGTATATTTTCGCGGAACCTGCAAAAGGCGGAACAAAAGTCTGACTGCCAGAATAATGCAGATAACCATTGCCGCCTGATAACTTCTGTTTAGCAAAGATATAAAAAATGCTTCCATACCGGCGCCTCCTATCTGCTTTTCTCAATAATGCTTTTAAGCTCCTCAACTTCTTTTTCACTCAGACTTCTTCGGGAGGTAAACGCCGCCAGAAATCCCGGCAGGGAGCCCCCGAAAGAATGCTCTACATACCGCTCGCTCTGCCTTGCCAGAAATTCCTCCTTGGTAAGCAGTACCCGGACGGTTCCGTTCTGATTTTTAAAGATGCCCCTGTCACTCAGTTTTTTTAAGACCGTATAGGTGGTGGTACGCTTCCATCCCAGCTCCTTTTCACAAATCTTTACCAACTCTGCCGTGGACAGCGGCGCATGAGTCCAGATAATATCCGCAAATTTTCCTTCAATGTTTCCCAAAGTGTATTCTTCCATATAAATAACCATTCCTTCCTGTTGTCTATATTTTATAGACAAGATTAGTCTATCACATATAGACAGAAAAGTCAACACGGGAAATGTTACCAGCCCTATTTATGGCAAAAAAGAGACCGATTAACCGCAACAGCGGCTGACCGGTCTCTCACATATTCTCATATTCTGCATTATAACCTGTAAATTACAGCATTTTGCTTAATTTAATATTATCCAGTTTAATGCTTCCGCCTTCAGGCAGGGTAATCATAAAGGTTGCATCCTCATCATCCGCCCCTTCCGGCATGGTAAAATGGAACGAAAATCTTTCTGCACTGCTTCCTGCCGCATATGCACAGGTTTCTTTCATGTATACAGTACCGTCTGCTCCGATAAGCGTTACATTTACCTCTGTATCGGCGTCTCCTAAAAGGTCAAACCTCAGGTAATACTCTTTTCCTCCCAGAAGCTGTATTCCCTTCTGGTACAAAGCAGGCGCCTCCCCTTCGGCTGTAAGCTCCGCCATCCTGCTATAATCTGCGACGCCGTCTTCTCCCGTCACAAAGCTTGGAACCGCTACGTTCAAATCTTCTGCGTGCCAGAATGCCAGTCTCTTGTTTCCTTCGTCAAATGTACCGTTGTAAATCAGGTTCCCTCCAAACAGAGACGGCTTTTTCATATCATCATCCACGCCGCCCTCTACGTCCACAAGGGTAACGCTCACATTTCCTATCCACACGCTGCCTTCCGTCAATCCCAGATTAAACTCCAGGCGGGCAGTGGGGTCAGTGGTACTGTTCATTTTATATATAAAACTGTAGCTGTCCACTTCCGTGCCGACAGAGATATCCACAGAAGCATATTTTACCCAGCCGTTATCACCGTCGCCGCTGGGAGAAACCACAAAGCTTCTGTCTTCTGAAGCCTTGGCATCAAAGCTTACCTGATAACTGTACCCTTCTATAACCGGAAAATGCTGGATAAGCTGTACGGCATAGGACTGGTTTCCTCCCTCGGAGATATCGATTTTCGCAAAATTACCTTCCTCCAGTTCTTCCACTGCAGCCGTTGCTGCGCCGCCAAAGTTTCCTACCGCAAACTGCCAGTCCTTGCTCTCCGGTACAATGCCCGTATCCGTATTTTTAATGGCTTCCGTGTTCATGGTGGAAAATTCTTTGTCTACAATATACTCCGTATATTCGCCGTCTGTATAGCTTTCCGCATAAGCTGCAAAGCCTTCCTTATCCCTGCTGTCAACTGCTCCGGCATCTTCCAGTCCTGCAGTGTCATACCCTTCTTCCTTATGGTAGACCCTTACAAAGTCCACTTCCATTGAAGCAGGATACTCTGCATTATCCAGATTTGCGTCGGGGTCGAAAGTGCCTCCTACCGCAAGATTAAACAAAATATAGAATGGCACATCAAACGGCGCAGGGCGCGTATATTCCGTTGCACTGTACTTCCCTTGGCTGTACCATCTATCCAGCGTGTAAAAGCACTCGCCATCCACATACCACCGCAGGGCATCCGGCTCCCATTCCAGTGCATAAATGTGGTAATCCGTAATATCGGTTCCCTCTGGGAAAACATAGTCCTCCCCGTTATACACATTGTTAGGCCATACCTTACCGTAATGTGCGGTTCCGCCCGCACGCTCCGGCAGCCTGCCGCGGGCCTCCATAATGTCGATTTCCCCGGAAGCAGCCCATCCGCCATAAATATCTTCATCCACAGGAAGCATCCAGAATGCCGGCCAAAGCCCTTCCCCTGAAGGCATCTTAATCCGGGCTTCCACCCTGCCAAAGGTGGTGGAGAAAAGCGCTTCATCTTCATTCGTCATAGTCCTGATACGGCCGGAGGTATAGGGCATTCCCTCATATTTTTCTTCCTCCTTGATTGCCGTAATAATCAGTTTTCCATCCTCTACGCGGACATTTTCAGTCCTGTCCGTGTAATACTGCAATTCCGAGTTGCCCCATCCGTCCAGTCCGTACTGGGAACCGGTTCCGTACTGGTAATCCCATTTCGTGGCGTCCAGACTGTCCCCGTCAAACTCATCGCTCCAGACCAGCACATAGCCTTCATCGGATTTATCCGGATTATCCACAAATGTATCAGTTTCTTCCGGGGTATCCGTCGGTGGCTGTGTTTCCTGACTTGCATCTGTATCCTGCGGCTTCCGGGCGGTATCGCCACATGCAGCCAGACCTGTTACAAATCCCACCGCCAGCGTTACGGCAAGCAATTTTTTTGCTGCCAGCACTTGTCGTTTTTTCCATATCTTTTTCATTTTGGCATCTGCCTCCCCATTTTGTATGATAATTCTAGTATAACAATATCTTTTTTTCATGTGGGTAGACGTTTTTTTAATTAAGTTTCAAAATTTTATCTAATGAGAATCAAAAGGCCTCTTTTTTACAAAAAGGAAAGGAGGCTTAAAGCCTCCCTTCCCTTCTCTGTATTACTTTTTTCACAATCCAATAAACAAGCGCAGCATCCAGTATGCCGAGTACCATTCCGCCAAGGATATCCGTCGGATAATGAACGAACAGATACAGTCTGGAGAATGCTATGGAGGCTGCAAACAAAAGCGCAAATACTCCTGCTTTTTTGAAGTGCAGGAAAATAACCGTTGCCGCCGTAAAGCCGTTTAAACTGTGTCCCGAAGGAAATGAATATTCACCCGGAAACGGAATCAGAAGCCTTACAGATGTATCTACCGCACAGGGCCGGGGCCTTGCAATCAGATTCTTCAGCAAAAGATTCCCTAACAGGAATGACAGCGCCATGGCTCCCATCATGGTAAAGCCGCAGCGTCTGGTTCTTTTGGGGAAAACCAGCACAATACTCAGAAAAATCCAAATAAGACCGGCGTTGCCCAACGCAGAAAGCAAAATCATGATTGCATCCAGCAAATCCGTATGCAGTCCCTGTATTGCATGTAAAATCTGTAATTCCATACAAATGTACCTTAGCTTTAGTGTTTACATGGTAACAAAGATAAACTTAAGCGTGAACAACAATGCGATTACCGTAACCACGATATCGTTTTTCTTGAACTTGCCTGTGCAGAGCGTCATGATGACATAGGTAATGGCGCCAAGTCCGATACCGTTTGCAATGGAGTAAGTCATGGGCATCATGATAAGCGCAACAAAGGCCGGAAGCGCGGAACGAAGGTCGTCCATATCTACTTTTGCAAAACTCTTTAACATCAGTACGCCTACATAGATAAGTGCGGAAGCCGTTGCAGCAGAAGGTACAATGCTTGCAAGCGGAGAAAGGAAAAGACAGATACCAAGGCAGATTGCCGTCACAACGCTGGTAAGGCCTGTCCTTCCGCCTTCAGCAACACCTGCTGAAGATTCCACAAAAGTGGTACAGGTGGAAGTACCTAGTACTGCGCCGGATACGGTTGCGATGGAGTCGCAGAGCATCGCCTCGTTAACGCGGACCGGGTCACCTTTCTCATCCAGCATATTTGCCTGGGATGCAGTGCCGTAAAGGGTGCCGAGGGTATCAAACATATCTACCAGACAGAAAGTGATAATCAGCATAATGGCATTGAAGATGCCGCCAACGTGCGCCCCGCCGAAAGCATTGCTCCATGCTGCGCCGCTGAAAATACCCGTAATACCGATTTTGCCGAAATCCTTGAAGGATTGTCCAATATTGTTAATGTCAAAATTGGGCACTGTACCGGAAAGAAGGTAATAAAGAACCGTTGAAGCGATAATACCGATAATCACATTTCCTTTTACTTTCAATTTGCCAAGCACACCAATGATAAGCAGTCCCAGCAGTGCGATAAGTGCAGGAAGCGCAGTTTCTTTAAAAGTGCCGTTTGTAATTGCGCCTTTGATGTCAACAAACTGTACCAGTGTAAACTGATTCGCCTGGATAATGCCTGCATTCTGGAAACCGATAAAGGCAATAAAAAGACCGATGCCTGCGGGAATCGCCTTCTTCAGGCAGTCCGGCATGGCTTTTGCGATATAGCTGCGAAGACCTGTTACAGAAAGCAGCAGGAAAATAATTCCGGAAATCAGGATGATAACCAGTCCGGAATGATAACCGTCAAGCACATCAACGCCGTTGAAAAATGCGCCCGATACAAAACAGGTACAGAAGAATGCGTTAAGTCCCATTCCACATGCCTGTGCATAAGGCAATTTGGCAAGAAAAGCCATTAACAGGGTGCCGATAATGGCAGCCAGAATGGACGCAATATATACTGCATTCCAAATCTGTCCCAGAACCGCGCCGTCCGCTCCGGTTCCTGCCAGCCAGCCGCCTGCTCCTCCGGCAGCAACCTGGTTCGGGTTTACAAAAACAATGTAAGCCAGCGCAAAGAAGGTTGTCAGTCCGGCAGCAATCTCTGTTCTGACTGTCGTGTTGTTCTCTTTGAGTTTGAAGAATTTCTCCATGTTTTTTCCCTCCATCATAGTCGTTTGCGTTACAGGAAATGGCCTATGCCAATTCCGCAAAACATAGAGAAATTATAACATTCTTTTTTTCTATTTACAACAATTCTGTCAAATAACCTTCTAATTTTCGTTAAATTTAGTAATAATTTCCATAAACCCGGCTGTATTGTCTGCAATATTCCCTTGAAAGACCGCAGAACCCGCCACAATAACATTTGCGCCGGCCGCCAGCACTTTTTCCACATTGCCCCTGTTAATGCCGCCGTCTGCCTGAATGTCAATGTCTTTTCCCAACTCCCGTACCATTTTACGGACCGCCCTAATCTTTTCGGTGCAGGACTCTATATAAGCCTGTCCGCCAAACCCGGGCTCCACCGTCATGACAAGAAACATATCCGCTTCTTCCACGTAAGGGGAAAGCGTTTCCACCGGCGTACCCGGCTTGATGGCTATACCGGCCTTCATCCCCCTTTGATGGATTTCCGTAAGGATTTCTCCTGCCTTGTCAGTAGCTTCTATATGAAAAGTAATAATATCGGCGCCGCAGTCGGCAAAATCCCCGATATAGCGTTCCGGCCTGTCAATCATCAGATGGACGTCAAATACTTTTCGGGTAACCTTCCTGATAGATTTGATTACCGGCATTCCATAGGAAATGGACGGTACAAAAAGCCCGTCCATGACATCAATATGCATATACTGCGCTCCGGCCTCGTCCACCGCCCGTATCTGTTCTCCAAGCTTTGTAAAATCAGCCGATAAAATAGATGGGGACAATATATTCATCTTTCCTCTTCCTCCCTCACCTGCCCGTTTAACACCTGCATATCCGCTATATAATTGTCAATCTTTTTAGACATATACAAGGTAGCCGCCAAATCCGTTGCCCCGCTGAATATCAGCCCTGCGCCAATCAGCCTGAACAGTATAATTGCTTTTCCGAAAGGGTCCATCAACAGTATGACTCCCAATACAATATTCACTAAGGAAAGCAGAAACAGCGCAATGCCGTTTCCATATCCCATGCGCCGCACATCAATACAATTCTGCAATTTAATGAAACCGCTGATAATAACCGCAATTCCTAAAAGGAACGGTATCAGTGATATCACCAAATCCGCTTTGTAAAACAAAAATACTCCCAAAAGCACGGAAACCAGACCGCTCACAAAATCATTCCTGTAGGTATTCTTTGAAACGTCACGGAACAGATAAATACAAACGGCTGTCAGTCCCGCCACAACGGCGGCGCCGCCTGTGGCATAGCAGATTGTCTTTGCCGTAGTCTCGGGAAATATAAGCAGAACCGCGCCCATCAATATATAGAGAGCATGGTACAGGATGGACTGCCATTTTAATTCTTTTAAAAACCTCATATGCCCGCCTCCTTTATTTATGCTTCTAACATACTATTTCACGCAGGCAATGTCAATTAAGTTTTTGTGCTACATCCTGTTTTAAGCTTTCCCATGCATTTTCATTTTCCACATAGTAAAGCGGGCAGAGTTTACCGCCGCAGTCATAATGTCTTAAAATATCCTCCGTGGAAAGGTGATATGTCTGCAACAAATATGCAAGAAGCTCTATCAGGGCATCATAGGTTTCTTTCGTAAAAGATGCTTCCTCCTCATCCAAATAACAGCATTCAATGGAAATGGAATCAAAATTTCTGGTCTGCACACCGTACGCTATTTCATTGAGGGGAATGCACTGGATGATTTCCCCCTCGTAACCTATAATAAAGTGCGCGCTTGCAGAACGTTCGTGCGTATCTTTCAACTGCTCAAAATAATTTCTGTTGTTGGCTGCGCTGGTTCCCGGGTTGGCTGTGTAGTGGACAAAGATACTGTTTACTTCCTCCAGTGCGTCGCCGGGACGGGAGTATTCATTCGGAGTCAGGTAATCCGTCGTCCATTCGGGATGCTGTGCGGTATCATACATGACCGGCGCCGCTATATCCTCCTTTTTCGGCAGCGGCTGTACCGAATCTCCCCCGTCCTTCAGAAACAAAGCCACCAGCCAATAAAATGCCGCCGTCAATGCAAGCATGGCAAAAAGAACCATGATGATTCTATGCTGCTGTTTCTTTTTCTTCTGCTGCTGCCGCGCGAGCATTTCCCGTCTTTGCTGTTCTCTTTGCGGCTCTTTCCTCCGATACGCCGTATCGGCATGTACCGTCCGCGTACCCTGCGCTGTTACACGCCTTTCTCCGGCATACGCAGTTCTCGTACCCTGCGCTGCAACCCGTCTGTTCCCGGCATATGCTGCCGCCTGCCTGTTCCCGGTATGCGCTGCTGCCTGCCTGTTTCCGGCATGTACTGCCGCCTGCCTGTTTCCGGCATATGCCGGTGTCTGCCTGTTCCCAAACTGTTCCGCCAGATATGGATTCCTCGGCTTTGTCAGTTCCAACTGTAATTCTTTTTCCCTTTGTCCCTCATGCATTGGTATATTCTTCTTTCCCAAAAATCTTTTGCACCGGCAGGTCGTTACCTGTCAGGATATACCTGCCTTTACCAAGAGCCGGACGGTGTCCGGCTCTTATGTCAGTCATTATATCAGTTTTTTAGGGGAATTTCTTTAATGCTTTCTTAATATTTGCTTAGGAAAATTTAATCATTCACCGCCAGTGCAGGCGATGGAGTCCGCCTTCCTTCTGCATCATGGAAAAACCGTTCTGTCTCAGCGCTTCATAAAGCACGATGGCAACGGCATTGGACAGATTTAGGGAGCGGATGGCGGGAAGCATGGGAATACGGATACAGGCATCTTCATTTTCCACCAGCAGTTCTTCCGGAAGCCCTGCGCTTTCTTTACCGAACATAATAAAATCATCCGGCCCATAAGCCACTTCCGCATAGGAGTATCTGGCCTTTGTAGTTGCCATCCACACCTTCGCCCCCGGGTGGCAGTCTTTAAATTCCTGATAATTCATATACCGGGTCAGGTCAAGCTGTTCCCAGTAATCCATCCCCGCCCTCTTTATGGACTTTTCATCCAAGTGGAAACCCAGCGGCTCAATCAGATGCAGCGATGTGCCTGTCGCCACACAGGTCCGCCCGATGTTTCCCGTATTTGCCGGTATCTCCGGCTGATGAAGTACAATGTGCATATCGTATCCGCCTACTTTTTTTGTTCTTCCCGCAGTTTCGTGATAAACCTTGAAAGCCTCTCCATGGCAACCCGCAGCTTATCCAGGGAATATGCATAGGAAATTCGCAGGAAACCTTCCCCGCTTTCCCCGAAGGCGTCTCCCGGCACCGCCGCCACGTTCTCTTCATCCAGAAAACGGGTTGCAAACTCTTCGCTTGTCATGCCAAATTCCTTAATGCAGGGAAATACATAGAAAGCGCCGAAAGGCTCAAAGCATTCCAGCCCCATTTCCCTGAAGGCGTGCATGAGGTACCGCCTTCTCTGGTTATATGCCGTGCGCATTTCCAGAATATCCTCGTCACCGTTTTTAAGCGCTTCGATTCCGGCATATTGTCCGGTGGTCGGCGCGCACATAATGGCAAACTGGTGAATCTTCGTCATCTGTTCAATGATATTTGCCGGCCCGCACGCATAACCCATACGCCATCCCGTCATGGCATATGCCTTGGAAAAGCCGTTAATCAGCACGGTTCTCTCCCGCATACCGGGAATGCTTACAATGGATACATGTTTGCCTTTATAGGTCAGTTCACCGTATATTTCGTCGGAAATAACAAAGATATCCTTTTCCGCCACAATCCTTGCAACAGCTTCCAAATCCTCTTTTTCCATGATGGCGCCGGTTGGATTATTCGGAAACGGCAATACCAGTATCTTTGTCTTTTCCGTAATGGCTTCAGACAACTCTTCTGCCGTCAGCCGAAATTCATTTTCCGCCTTCAAAGGAATGATAACGGGCTTTGCCCCGGCAAGGACTGCACATGGCTCGTAAGAAACATAGCTGGGCTGGGGTATCAGCACTTCCTCGCCGCACCCGGGATTAATCATGGCGCGCATCGCTATATCGATTGCTTCGGAACCGCCCACTGTAACAAGCACTTCCTTACCCGCATGGTAACGTACCCCCTGCGTCCTATAGAGATACCTTCCGATTTCCTCCCTGAGAGCCATCAGTCCTGCATTTGAAGTATATTTTGTGTGGCCTCTTTCCAAAGAATAAATACCTTCGTCGCGGATATGCCAGGGAGTTGCAAAATCGGGTTCCCCGACGCCTAAGGAGATGATATCCTTTCTTTCGCTTACTATATCAAAAAACTTACGGATGCCGGAGGGTTTGATTTCGACAACCTGGTCTGCAAGTGGATTTCTCATGGTGTAATCAACTCTCTTTCGTCTTCAAATTTTTTAGTCAGTATGGTGCCGTGGTCCTTGTATTTCTTTAATACAAAATGGGTAGCCGTGCTAAGAACGTTATCCAGGGTGGACAGCTTATCTGACACAAAGTTGGAAATCTCTTTGAGCGATTTTCCTTCCAGCGATACCAGAAGGTCATACCCGCCGGAAATAAGATATACAGAATGTACTTCGGGATACTTATATATACGCTCTGCAATATTGTCGAATCCCTGTCCCCTCTGGGGGGTAATGCGCACCTCAATCAAGGCATTCACTTTCTCCAGGCTGGTCAGTTCCCAGTTAATCATGGTGTGATAACCGCAGATGATTCCTTCGCTTTCCAATGCGGCAAGTTCATTTACCACATCAATTTCTTCCACTCCCAGTATCACTGCCAATTCTTTTAAATTCATTCGGCTGTTTTTCTCAATAATGCGCAATAACTCTTCTCTCATTTTAAATTCTCCTTTATATTTTTATGAAGGCATCCGTTTGGGGCCTTTCCAGAAAACGTCTTTCTTCTTCATTTACCACAACCCTGTCATGGCTGTCCGTCACTTTTCCGATTACCGCTGCCGGAATATGTACTGCGTCCAAGGCCTGCACCAGGCTTTCACCGTTGTCTGCCGTCATGAGCAGGCAGCCGCCGGAAAGCAGTTCGTAGGGGCTGATTCCAAAAAATTCACATACCTCTATGGTTTCCTGCCTGACGGGAATCTTTTTCAAATCTATGGTCAGTCCAACGCCAGCGCTTTCCGCCAGTTCCCACAACGCGGCAAAAATGCCGCCTACGGAAACATCGTGTATCGCGCTCACATTGGACTTTACCGCTATGGCAGCCTCCGGCAGTACGGAAAGGTAAGAGGCAAAGGATTCCGCTTCGTTTACCATGTAATGCGGAATCCTTTCTGCCAGTCTGTCCCCGTGACGCCGTGCCAGAAGTGCAGTGCCCTCCAGCCCTATCCATTTGCTGGCAACCACATCCTGCCCGGCTTTGGCGCCGCCGGGAAACAGAACGCCTGCACCCGGTATGCCCGTCACCGTTACGACAGCCATGACCCCTGAAACCGATTCCGATACTTCCGTATGTCCTCCCGCTATCTGCATATGCAGGGCATTAGCCGTTTTATCCGCTTCCTTCATGATTTCCTGCAGCTCTTTTTCTTCCGTTTCTTTTGGCAGAAGCAGGGCTATCTCCGCCATTACAGGGACTGCGCCTCCGCAGGCTGCATTGTTGGAAGCTTTTATAATGGCATAACGGATATCTGCCGGTTCCTTCAATGCAAAACTGTGAACTGCCTGTGTAAATGCCGCGTCTCCACATGAAAAAATGGCGCAGTCTGACCCTGCACCACTTTTAACGTTTTCATTTTTGCTTTTGATATTTTTTATCACGGAGCGTTTTAACACGCTTTCTGATATTTTACCGACCTTCATCCTGTATTTTCCTTTTACCGTCCTTATTGCGGAGGCTGTTCCGCCGGCGGCGGAGCCGTCAGCATTGCGGCTACGTTTTTCACATGCTCTATACTGTTTGTTCCGATTGCCGCCATGATTTCATTGTAAGCGTTGACGTCCGGTGTAGATACGCCGACAACCGCGCTTCTCGGCACCATCTTATAGCTGCTGGTGTTCACTATCTCACGGCTGACCTCTTCACCGTTTTCTTTTACAATCTTCCACAGTCTCGCTTTATAGCCGATATGCGCGCCGGTCACGCTTACGTATCCGATGGGCTGCGTAACGTCAGGGTAAAGCACCTCCGTGGTCGGGCTGATGACTTCCAGCACCTCGCTGACATATTCCACAGTATGGCCTTCCGGCCTGGTCTCCACACCGTATATTGTAAATGTGATTTTCTTATCCGAAGATACATAACCTTCTATATAAATAGGGTGTCCCGTGTTATTGACAAATTTAAAATCTTTTCCGGAAGACTCCGCAATCGCCGCGTCAGCGGAAGGCTCCACATAAGTTACAATCATGGAATGGTTATACCTTTCCGTAACGTCAAGTTCCGATAACAGCACGGCATTGTAAAGAGTCGTGGAAACCTGGCAGATGCCTCCTCCCAGGGAATCCACTACCTTTCCGTTTAAGTAAGAGCCCGCCATGTAATATCCGTTGTTCTCGGTAAATGGCGACACTGCTTCATATGTGGAAAACTCATCCCCCGGATACAGTATTGTTCCGTTAATAAGACTGCACCCGTTTGTCACATTGGCGCTTCTGCTCTGGCCGGAAGAGGAAAAGGATGTCGTATACGTGCCAAGTACGTCCTTAACCTGCATAAGTTCTTCTTCGCTTCCACGGGGTTCCGTGACCGAAACATCCAGCTGGATGGAACAGGCTTCGCGGTTCCAGTCTCCGGTCAGGTATTCATAGATGGTGTCAATGGAAGTTTCCACATCCAGAAGATATCCCGTCTGCCCTCCGACAACCCGGAATACTCCCTCCTCCAATACCAGGGTAGCGTCCACCGCTTCCCGGTCAAACTGCGTACATCGCTCTGCCAGAATACGGTCTATTGCAGCCACATCAAAATCCAGTTCAATGGCATAGATTTTGTTTTCATGCTCCAAGTCCTTCAATGCTTTATAACGCTGTACGATATTACCCTGCGTGCCAAGCTGCATTGCTTCATCTATAATATTGCGGTTGCTCCAGCTGATTCCAAGGTCTCCTGCCGATACGACAACCTCCTCATCACCTCCGGCAATCAGCACCACCTCTACATTTTTCAGGGAATCCACATATTCTTCCACGGCAGCAGAAGCCTCATCCGCCGTCATTCCGGATAGGGAAATATCACCTGCATATACGCCTTCTTTCATTGTATCCGCACTTTTTGCTTTTGCCTCCATGGGACACAGCAGCAAAACTGCCGCCATGCAGGAAAGCATCATCATTTTTTGTATCGTCTTTTTCATATATTGATAGCGCTCCTCCAAAGCCTCAAAGATTGAAATTGTTAAAATAATATGGTAATCTGTAACAAATCACATGCCAAGCAGCATGGGAATAATCATTGCGAGAATCAAAAACAGGATGATAATTCCTGAAACAATTCTCTGCGTTTTCCTGTTATGCATATTTATCATGGCAGTCTCCTAAGCTATACTTTTATTGGGATGATTCAAACTACTGAAAGGATATTATATATGATAACGTCATTTTTGTCCAGTTTTATCGTGTTCTGTCTTGTGATTGCCTATGTGACCCGCAAGCACAGACGAATGGAGGAGAACGCCATCAAAGATTTCTGGGAAAGGGAGGAGCGGGCCAACAATACCCGTAAGAAACCGCTCGAACATCTTCCCTATATCACAATCCCTTTCGACAGCCTGCCCATGGAAACACTGAAGGATAATCCTGATGTGGCAGAATACCATGCTTTGCTGTCCGGCCTGTCCTCCGTGAAAATTGTTAATTTAACCGGCTACACCAATACCGACTTAAAGCTGGAATACGGCACCGCCAACATTACCCTCCTGACGGAATATGACCAGAACTATACCCTTCTGGTACGGACGCTGCAGGATTGGGCGGAAGTCCTGTATCTGTCCGGTTATGAGGACGAGAGCCGCATGATTCTGGAGTTTGCCGTATCCACACAGACAGACGTCAGCCACACTTATTACCTTCTTGCCGATATCTATGACAGACGCGGGGAAGCCTCCAAAAAGGCAGCCCTCATTGAAGCGGCCGGCAGCCTGCGTTCTTCCATGAAAAACGCTATCGTCCGTACTTTGCAAGAATCCGGTCCGTATAGCGGCTGGCTTCGCTCCGTGTGAGCGTATCTAAATTGTATTCTATATTCAGTTTATGTTTGACAAGTAATTTATATAACCGTTCTTTTTGGGCCGGGGTTATGGGCGTATCCCTTTTGGCCTGATACAGTAACGGTTTTGGCATAAACATCTTCACCGCGTCCTCCGTATTGCCAAATTCTTCCCAAAGCCTGTCATACAGCGCACATGCCGCCTGCGCGTCCTGTAAGGCACGGTGGGGGCTGTGGGGTATGGCATAATGCCTGCACAGGCAGTCAAGGCTCCTGCTCTCTAAATCCGGCAAATATTTCCGTGCAATCTTTAACGTATCTATTCCCAATCTTTCAAAGGAAACTTTATGGTTGACTGCTTCCTTTTTTATAAAGGAGTAGTCGAAAAGCACCTGATGTCCTAGTAAAACCGAATCCCCAAGAAAATCCAGTAAATACGAAAGCACGTCCTCCATCTGTGGCGCGCTTTGCAGCCACGCATCGCAAATGCCCGTTAATTGCCTTACACGTTCCGGAACCGGCCTCCCAGGATTTACAAATGTTTCATATACCCGGACAATTCTGCCGTTTTCCACTTTCACTGCGCCCACTTCCATAATTTTATCTGTTTTCGGGTTCAGCCCGGTGGTTTCCAAATCCACACAGACATAACTTTCCGTCCTCATCCGGTGCGTCATTTTCTATCGCCCTCCCGCTGCCAGTCGGATTGGCGGAGAATGGTTATCCCAGCCTCATGGGTAAGGGGATTGCGATTTTCATAATCAAACAAAATATATGTCCCTTCCTCCGCAGCCGTTTTTCCCTGCATGTCCCACACAGGATAGGAAAACGGTTCCATGTGCGTCATGCGGGATAACTGCCTGCTGTCATATTTCCGATAAGCAGGCAGGTAACGTCCGGCTTCCTCCTCATATTTATAGAAATCCGTGATATCTTTTTTGCTCTCCTCCAAATCCGGTGCAAAGTCAGGACGGCTTTTCACTTTTTCCCTCAAATACAAGTCAAAAACAAGAAGCTCCCTGTATATGGAAAGATTTTCCCCGTCATGCTCTTTTGCAAATTGCAGCAGCGCCTGATACCGGTAAATCCTTGCCGGCGCCTGTGTAAAAAAGCCTTCTTTTTTGTAATACCGCGCCAACGCTTCAAACATGGCAAAAGGGCTGTGGAACGCCCCCTGCAAAAAAGTCAGGGTATGCGTAAACTGATTGCTGTTGTAGTAAATTTCCACCATTTCCTCTATCCGCTTTAACCGGCGCACTTCTTCATAAGACAGCCATCTGGTAAAAAGCACTTCGTAAGGCGGCTCTTGTGTATACACAAGGCCGTACTCTTCTGCCATCTCATGCATGTAAGAACCCTTCAGCACCTTTAAAAATCCCAGTTGAAGCTGATTGGGCCCCAGTGAAAACACTTCATCAAATGATTTACCGAAGCTCTCGTAATCCTCATAGGGAAGCCCCGCTATCAAATCCAGATGCTGATGGATGTTTCCCGCCTTTTTGACGGTTTCCACCGCTGCTTTCAACTTTGTAAAATCTGTTTTCCTTCTTATTTCCTGTAACGTCCTCTTATTTGTCGTCTGTACGCCAATCTCCAGCTGCACCAGGCCGGGACGCATACGGGCAAGCAGCGCTGTTTCTTCATCCCCAAGCATGTCCCCTGCTATTTCAAAATGGAAATTGGTGACGCTATTGTCATGTTCCAGAATATATCTCCAGATTTCCATGGCGTGTTCACGGTTGCAGTTAAAAGTCCTGTCTACAAATTTGACCTGTTTCACCTTATTGTCAAGGAAATACTGCAATTCCCGCTTTACGACATTAATGTCACGAAACCTCACTGTCTTATCTATGGAGGAAAGGCAGTAACTGCACCTAAAAGGGCAGCCTCTCTGGGATTCGTAATAGAGTATCCTGTTCCGAAAATCCTCCGTATTTTCATACAAAAAGGGGATTTTTGACATATCAAGCGGCTTTCTCTCCCCTGTGGGCCCGTCCCTCAGCACCAGCCCCGCAATTTCCCCAGGCTGCCCGTCCTGATAGAGATAATGAGACAGCAGTTCCGAAAAAACTGCTTCCCCTTCCCCTGTCATGATGCCAGAAAGCTGCGGATACCTGTCCAGTATTTCCCCTGCATCAAAAGAAACCTCAGGCCCGCCCAGCCAGATGGGCAGCTTCGGAAGCAGTTTGTGCAGTTCCACTATTATTTTCTGTATGATTTCCCAGTTCCATATATAGCAGGAAAAAGCTATAACATCCGGCTTTCTGCAGAATATGTCCTCCAGAATTTCCTCCATGCGGTGATTGATGGTATATTCCGCAATCTGCACATGAACGGCATTTTTTCCCGCAAAGCGTTTCAGGCTGTATAACGCCGGATTGGAATGTATGTATTTGGCATTAAGCGCCACCAGTAAAAATTGCATGTTTCTCCTTTTTACGGGGAGAGCAGGTTTGTAAACCGCTCTCCCCGCCACTTTCCCTTTATGAACGGTAAAACTGGGCTAACAGTCCTTCCGTCAGGTAATCCGCCAGCTCCATGAGCTGATTTTCATTTTCATCAAACAGGTCTATTTCATTTTCATACTCTTTGTTTAATTCGGCCGTCATCTGGCGTTTTAACATATCCAGATGTCTGGTCAGCATACGCAGCAGTTCTTCATAGCTGTATTCGGAATTGGCGTTACTCAAAAGCCTTGCAATATTCTCTGCATTCTGATACCATTGCCGTTCCAGTTGGTCCGCTTTCTGTGTTTCACCGTCGCGCATGGCCATCATCACTTCCCCTGCAAGGCGGATATGCTCCTCCAGAAGCTGCGTCAGCTGGTTTACCATCGCGCGCGAATAGAACTTGTCAAACACGTCGGCAATGTCCTCCGGATTCTGCATCAGACGTCTTTTGACTACTTCCGTATCCTCCAGGGAATTAAACAGGCTGTTCTGATAAATCTGCATCCAGAAGGCATGCTGCGTCCATGCCTGCCGCATGTCGTTGTTCAGTTCCAGTTCGTCCTTCCACGGCGACTCCTGCTCCTGCCCCGCACAGATATTAAGCCGGGTGCCTACCTGCAAATTGTATGGGTTGACACCCGGGTTTCTCATGATGATATCAGGAACCGTCGTTTTGTACTTCTGCGCCAGCCTGTAAAAAGTGTCGTTGGGCTGGACTACGTGCATAATTGTTCTGCATAAAGCCATATTTCAATTTTCTCCAAACTACTGTTTTTTTCTATCATATGCATAATAAACAGAATTGGAATAGGAATAGGGCTTTACCTGTGCCTTTTACAAAATCATTTCCTTTTTGTCCATATCTCTCTGCACTTTTTCCAAGTCTTCCCTGATGGACAGCTTCTGCGGACAATGCGCCTCACACTTTCCGCACTTAACGCAGTTTTTTGCCTGACCTTTTTCACCGATTTCCGTTTCCCACTGCCACTTTGCCACGTTATAGTTCTGGTACATATGGTAAGTGTTCCACGCCTTGAAGTTTGCGGGAATATCCACGCCTGCCGGGCAGGGCATACAGTAACGGCAGCCGGTACAGCCGTTTTGTATCCTGCTGTTCAAGATATCTACCACCTCTTCAATAGTCTGTTTTTCTTTATCAGAGACAGGTTTAAAGCTGCCGAAAATACGCAGGTTATCCTCCACCTGTTCCATATTAGACATGCCGCTTAAGACAACCTTCACACCCGGCAGGCTGCCCACCCAGCGAAGCGCATAGGAAGCCGTGCTTGCATCCTTGTCAAGCGCCCTGAACTTTTCTGTGATATCATCCGCAAAAACAGCCAGAGAGCCTCCTTTCACAGGCTCCATTATGACAAGGGGCACGCCCTTTTTTTCGGCAAGCCTGTAACCTTCCAGGCCGGCCTGTTCATCGGCATCCATGTAATTCAACTGAATCTGACAGAAATCCCAGTCCCTTGCGCACAAAATTTCCTCAAACACTTCATACGAATCATGGAACGAAAATCCCAGATACCGGATACGTCCTTCCGCCTTCAATTTTTCACAATATTCCACTACCCCGTTTTTTACCGCCGCTTCCCACGAAGATTTGTTCAGGGCATGGAGAAGATAAAAATCAACATAGTCCGTCTGCAGCCTTTCCAACTGCTCTTCAAATATCCTTTCGGCATCCTCTACGGAATGAACCAGCCAGACGGGCAGTTTGGTTGCCAGATAAAAAGACTTTCTATCGTATTTTTTCAAAGCCCTTCCTACAAAAGGTTCGCTCTCCCCGCTGTGATAAGGATAAGCCGTATCTATGTAATTTACTCCTGCCGCAATTGCTGCGTCCAGCATTTTCTGCGCCACAGGCTCATCAATCTTCCCCTCCTTCGTAACGGGAAAACGCATACATCCGAATCCCAGCAAGGAAGTTTCCGCACCGATTTTTTCCATTTTTCTCTTTTCCATATCCATCCTGCCTTTCTGTTATGATTTGTTTTTTATTATTTGTCCTATTGTACCAGATAATATCCTTTTTCGTCAAAGCTGACTCCGTATTGGGCGCTGTAGGCATTGATTCTTCCCAGAATCCGTTCAAATTCCTCTCCCTCCGACGGCGTAGGGCAGAAATCGTTTTTGTTTTCCACGGAACTTACCGAGCAGGGAATCACCCTCGCTGCCATGTCCTCCTGCTTTACGCCTTCACGGAATGTAAATGTCTGCTGAAATATCATGGTATCCTTATCCGCCGGGTTCCTGTTGCCTCCGAAACAGAAATTGGCAAGGCTGTACACGATAAACTTCCCTTCATAAACCTCTATACCCTGTAAAACATGCGGATGGGAGCCCAGGACCAAATCCGCACCCCAGTCAATACATTTTCTCCCCAATGTCTGCTGGTATTCCTCCGGATAATTGTCTTTTTCCGTTCCCCAGTGGCAGCATGCAATCACCAAATCGGCGTCCTCTTCCGTCCGCAGTTTTTTTATGCCTTCTTCCAGATATTTTTCAACAGCCGCCCCCTGGCTTGCCTCGTTTACGGACACAAAGCCGATACGAATGCCCTTCGTTTCGTACAGTCCGGTTATATTATCATAGGCATAGGCAATACCTGCTTCCTCAAACGCAGCCACCGTGTCATTGCTTCCCTGCACCAGATAATCCAACCTGTGGTTGTTGCCAAAACTGACTGCTTCCACACTTCCCTGTGTGAGTATTCCGATATACGACGGCTCGCCTTTCATATTATAGTCTTTGGGCTGCATTTCCTCGGAAAGAGTCAGTACGCCTTCAAAATTCACAATAGTCAAATCATCCTTGCCAAAGAAGTGATTTACATTTTTAAAAAAATAGGCTTCCCCTTCCCTGTCATACATTTGTCTGAAAGAACTTGCATATTCCTGCTCCTGATGATTGCCTAAAGTCACATCGCCTGCTGCCGAAATCAAAACAGTGACAGTCCCGTCATCTTCCGGCAAAACCGGTGTTTCTGTCAGAACATCTTCCTCCTGAAATGCATTTCCCGTTTCTTCCTGATGGGGTTCGTCTGAATCTTCTGTCGGCAACACGGCGTCTGCCGGCTCCTCCATCCCCATGCTCCAGAGCGGACCGTCCACAGGCACTCCCGTTTCCGCGTTGTCTCCACAGCCACATAAAAAACATGATAAAATCAGAAAAAGGAACCATCCTTTCCCTTTTTTTAATCGTTTCATTTCCATCCTCATTTCTGCACCGCATTTTCGCACACAGCAACTTTATGCCATTATACCATATTATCCTCCTCTCTACAATTTTGCCGGGAACTCTGGTAATTTTTTACGAAAAAATACGAAAATTTTTATACAAAACATAGAAATTACTGTTCAGGCACAATATTTCCCTCACTTTTTCCATTTATGTGATACCATAGTACTATCATAACCATTGGCAATTATATTCGGAGGTGTCGCATGAAAAAAATTTCTTTTTTCCGAAAAATCAGTTTCCGGCTGACTGTCTGCTTTTTAATTCCGGTTTGTTTTATTATCCTGCTTGGAGTGATTTCCTACAAAAAATCTGAAACGGCTATCACTGCCAATTATGAAACATCCTCTTTGCAGACCATGACTGCCATGAACCGCTACCTTTCCCTTGTAATTGATACCGTGCAGTCCAGCTACAGGACTTACAATACCGAAGATGAACTGACCTCCTATTTCAAAGGGGTATTTTCCAATGACACTTTTACCCGGGCCAATATCAAGACTACCTACACCAACACCTTCAATAAATGCGTGACGGGAGATGCACTCGTTTCCAATATTTATTACCTTTCTGATGTGGAGGACCCTCTTACCACCTCCTCCTGCAGCGGGGATAAATTGTATTCTGCTTTTGCCGCCACGCCCATGGGCGCCCTTGCCGACGCGGATTCCCAATCATTTTACCTGTTCGGCAACAAATGTGATATCGACGGACAACTGGGCACCGACAGTTCCGCCTACTGCCTCCGTCTTGTAAAGCGCCTTAACAGTGTGAAAGCCATGATGATTGTGGACATCAGCTACAATATCCTTGCGGAAACCCTTATGTCGCTGGACTGCGGGGAAGGAAGCTTTATCGGATTTATCACCGTTGACGGAACAGAATTTTTCGCCGCGTCCGCACCCGATGAAGCAATCAGTACAAGTGATTTTTTTCAAAACGCCGTATCTTCCGAGGAAAATGAAGGCATGGAGTACATATCTTTAAGGGGACGGGAATATCTTTTCCTGTATTCCAAACTGAAAGGGCGGGGCGCTACCATTGTCGCGCTGATTCCCCAGGCCACCATATCCGCACAGACGAGTGAAATCCGTCTTCTGACTGTCGCCGTAACAGTTGCTGCCAGCATCCTGGCAGGGCTTTTGGGAAGCCTGATTTCCGGGTCTTACGCCCATACCATCAAAGGAATCCTGAATAAACTGGCCCTCGTCTCAAAAGGCGACTTGACTGTGGAAGTAAAGACGCGCAGGAAAGATGAATTTTATGTGCTTTGCACCGGCATTAACAGTATGATTGACCACATCAAGGATTTACTTACCGGCGTCAAAAATGTAACGGATGAACTGACTGCCGCTTCTTCCCAGATAGCTGAAACTTCCGATACTTTTATGCAGACTTCAAAGGGTATCCGGGCCTCCATCAGCGAGATTGAAACCGGAACAAGCAGGCTGGACGCCGATTCCGCAGATTGTCTCTCCAAGATGGATTCCTTATCGGAGCAAATCCGTAATGTATCCAGCAACACCGTACAGATTCAGAACCTGACCAACTCGGCAAGCCAGTCCATCCAGGTCGGCATGGAATCTGTCGACAAACTCAATGATAGCGCGCATTCCACATATGAAACGACGCAGAATGTCATCACCGCCATAGAAGCCCTTGCAGAAAAATCAAAGTCCATCAGTGAAATTATAACTGTGATTAATTCCATTGCGGAAGAAACCAGCCTGCTTTCCCTGAACGCCTCCATAGAAGCGGCAAGGGCCGGAGAAGCCGGACGGGGCTTTACCGTTGTCGCGGAACAGATTAAAAAGCTTGCTAACCAGTCGATTGACGCCGCCAATGAAATTTATAAAATCATCGAAGAAATTGTACTGAACACGGAGGATGCGGTAAATGTGGCAAGGCAGTCCGAAAATACGGTTGCCACCCAGGAAAAAGTTGTGGAGGTTACGGCAAACTCCTTCCAGGGTATCAATGAAAACGTAACGCTTCTGGTCAATGCCCTGACTACTATTTCCGCAAACATGGAAAGCATGGAAAAGGACCGCCGGACCACATTGGCTTCCGTGGAAAGCATTTCCGCCATTTCCACGCAGACGGCCGCCGGAACTTTAAATGTAACCGCCACCACCGACGAACAGCTTCTGGCCATTGCCAATCTGGAAAAAGAGGCAGCCGGAATGCAGAAACTGTCCGCACAGCTTACCGGGATGATGTCCCGCTTCCGAATATAAAAGGCAACGCAGCCTGACTGAAAAGCCAAATCAAAAAAGGCATGTATACATCCGAAGATGATACATGCCTTTTTGATTTTGTTATCCTGCTTTCATCACTGCGTTATTGCTTACTTGATTTCCTGCGCCTGATTCGCTGCAATCACCGCACCGATAGCCGTTGCGTAATCGGAATACTCCGGTATGCTGATTTCCACATCCCACAGGCTTCGGAATGCACCGATAATCTGCCTGCACTCAAAAAACTTAGTCAGCCCTCCAATCAGGATATAATCCTTGATTCCGGTATTGACAGAAGCTAAGATTGCCGACTGGCAGATATTTTCTATCACCATATGGACGATGCCCGCCGCAATATCTTCCTGTCTCGACTGTGCGTCAGCCTTCCCAAAGTTGGACGCCGTTACATCCAGATTAAGCCCCGGCAGTTTTTCCCTTGCCAAATCACCAATGCGCAAATCTATTTTGGCAACATCCCCTCTTCTGGACATTGCGGCAATTTCATGTATATCACCTGTATTTAGCATAATGGAGGATAACCCGCAGATAGTGCCTCCGCCAAGCCCCACACCGCCAATATGCTTCATCTCCTCCTCGGTAACCTTCACAAAAAAGCTTCCGGTTCCCATACTTACCACAATAACCTCTTTTTTATCTGTTAAATAATAACCGCCCGTTCCTGTGGCCTCAAACTCATCAATCTTATAGGTAGGACAGCCATAAACCGGTTTGTCGACAAATTTACTCCCTACGCCGGTAATGTAAACAGCCGACACATCGCCAAGTTCCAGTCCGTTCTCATATAGGTATCTGCCGAAGGCGCCATACAGGGAAGCCACCTGACTGTCCGCCCTGACTACCATGGGCTCCAACATGCAATCCTTTTCAAAAGCCACTATTTTTGTGGTACTGCTGCCGATATCTATTCCAATCCTGACCTCCATTAAGCCCTCCCCATCTTAAAAATATACAAAACCGGTTACCTGCATAGTATAACACGGGAGATATAATCTGTATATATTGGTAAAATAAATTTTTTTCTTCTAACCCCTTGACAACTATGGCTGTTTTGGGTAAAATAACGAATGTTGTGACGCGAAGTTTTTTGCGGGTGTAGTTCAATGGTAGAACACCAGCCTTCCAAGCTGGATACGTGGGTTCGATTCCCATCACCCGCTCTCATTCAGGACATATTTCCGGATGCGCGCGAGTGGCTCAGCGGTGGAGCACCTCCTTGCCAAGGAGGGGGTCGCGGGTTCGATTCCCGTCTCGCGCTTTGTTGTCTTAATACCCTAGCCCGCATATCGGTTTTCCGGTATGCGGGACTCTTTTTTTACTTCATGTCAAACTCGTCAAAAGGAATAATGTAATCTACGTCTCCTTCCGCATAGCAGCCTATTTCATACACATCATAATGAATGCCGATACCTTCCTCAGTAAGGAAAAAACGGTCCTGTTCCAATATGGACTCCTCCTCCATCCACTCATACTCATCCAGACCCCACCCACGGTCTTTTTTTATATAAGCATTTACAATCCCGCATATTTCCTCTTCCGTATTGTTCACGATATCCGTAATGGAAATCCTTTCTCCGGTTTCCCGGTCAAAAACGTATTCGTCGGACCAGTGCATACCATGCGCGCCCGGATAAAAATAATCTTCATAGGCCACATATATACCAATGTACTTTTCGTCAATGTAGCTTACGGCTGCGCGTATCGAAAGATAACTATGGAAAAAATCTTCCATGCCACTTTCTCTTAATTCCTCATTCCAGAAGATTACAAACTCCGTATCTTCTTCAATTAATTTATCCACCTCTTTGTATATCTTTTTTAAATAGTCATTGATGTTTTCTTCCGCTTCCGTATCCCCGTTAAGGAACAGCTTGGTAAAGTCGATGTCAAAATATGCATTTTCCTCTATCTCAACCGTCCACTCTTCCGTCTCCTGATAACTGACAGCGGCCGACTCCTCTAAGGCGCAGATATCCACTACCTCCGGTTGTTTTTCTCCGAAAAGCGGTACTCTCACAAGCCTGAGAGCCGCATCGGCAGACTCATAGTAATACAGATAGCTGTCCACAATAAAAACCCTGTTCTTCCAATAGCAATAACTTCCTATGTCATAACCGCTTAACAGAGTCTCCAGCCTGCCCTCCCGGTCAGCCTTCTTTACGTCAATCCTGTTCCCGTCGGCGGAATATTCCATGTCCAGAAAATAAATGCCTGTTTCATCCCAGCTCGTCATTCCGTAATCAGAAATCTCTGTTTCCAAAAAGACTTCCGGGCAATCCATATCGTCCAGCCAAACGCGGTACCACTTATTTCCTTCCCTATCCGCACAATACAGGGCGTCGTTTGTCAGCACATACCCATCCCTTGCGGGAAGCCCAATCTGTCTCTGCTTTTCCACGCCTTCCCCGGCAAACAATATCTGCTGCAAATTCTTATCAATATTCCATGTAAAGGCATATCCGTAATTTTTCAAGCAATATTCCAACGGATAAATCGCATAGGTATTGCCCGTGGGCAGCTTCCCATAAACCGTGTCCTCTATGGAAAGCTCCTGTAATCCGTCGCCCGAATCCGACAGACGGTAAAATCTCTGTTCGTTATAATAAGTCAGATAGATAATGTCATCAAAGACTCTGGGGCAGTAAGTAGCAAAAGAATGTTCCGAAGCATTAGCATTGGGAATGTCATCCGCCAGTATCGTAAGCTCCGTGCCGTCGCACTTCATCCTGTAAAGCAAGGTATCCCTGTCCGTCAGGGAACTCGTGCGGGGCCTGTCCGTAAAATAGACATAGCCATCGTCTATGCAAAAATCAAAAATATGGTCCGTATGCGCTTCAAACAATACTTCCTTTTCCAGCGTTTCTTTATCGTACCTGAAAATTTTACCGTCCGCGCTCCCATACAGATACCCGTCCGCTTCCTGCAGCCAGCTTCCCGAATCATCAATAAAAAAAGGGACTCTTCCCATGCCCGCATATCTGAATGTCTGCCCCTTTCTGGCCGCTCCCCTTTTGTCTGTCTGCCTGCCCGCATCAGGAAACGCCTCCGTCCCCGCACCACAGGATACAAGGGCAGACGCCAGAAGCAATACGGCAGTAATCACACAGAACCTTTTCATAATTTTATTCATAAGTACTCCCTCTCCTTTACTTCCGGCTAACCAGTATAAAAATTTCAAACACAATCAGCAGACTGCCTGCAATAACAAACAAATCCTGCAGGAAAGTGACCCTTTGCCTCCAGTAAAGGTGCTTTTCCGGATTTTTAGGAAACTTCTCTGCAAAAAAAAACGTTCCCACTATGACGCCCCATATGATAACGGCGAGTTTCCAGTATATAACAAATACAGCGCAAAACAGGCATAGCGCCACAAAAACCGTCACAATACCTATCAGATTCCTTACATACGGCGTAAGCAGCGGTGCATATTTACCCCAAAAAAACATCGCTGCAATCCATAGCAAAACCAGAATTTTTTCTCCACTCATATAGCCTCTCATCCTACAACCATCCGTTTATTTTATATTACTATAAAGATTCCATCTTGTTAAGAGAATAAAAACAAGTTATGATAGAAACTGTAGAAAAAAAAGAAAAAGAATCGAGGTTATTATATGAGTGGTTTTTTTGGCGTTGCCTCCCAGCAGGACTGTGTGTTTGATTTGTATTTCGGAATAGACTACCATTCCCACTTGGGAACCAGACGCGGCGGCATGGCCGTATACGGAAAGGACGGCTTTAACCGTTCCATCCACAATATCGAGAATGCGCCTTTCAGGACCAAATTTGACAAGGATGTGCAGGAAATGTCCGGGCATTTCGGCATCGGCTGCATTTCCGACTATGAGCCGCAGCCCTTAATCGTGCGCTCCCACCACGGCACTTACGCCCTGACGGCAGTAAGCAAAATTAACAACGTAACGGAACTGACGCAGATGTTGTTTGATAACGGGCACTCCCATTTTCTGGAAATGAGCGGCGGGGACATCAACGCAACCGAACTGGTTGCCTCCCTGATTAACCAGAAGGACAACCTGATTGAGGGCATCAACTATGCCCTGGAACAGATAGACGGCTCCCTCTCCCTTTTACTGATGAATGCCGCCGGTATTTACGCGGCGCGCGACAGGCACGGCCGCACCCCCGTCGTCATCGGGCGCAAGGAAAATGCTTTCTGTGTTTCCTTTGAAAACTTTGCCTACAAGAATCTCGGATATGCAGATTACAAAGAACTCGGGCCCGGGGAGATTGCCGTTATGACCGACAAAAACTGCATTACGCTGGTAAACCCGGGCGCCGATATGAAAATCTGCACCTTTTTATGGGTGTATTACGGCTATCCCTCCAGCTCCTACGAGGGATGCAGCGTGGAGCAGATGCGCTACAACTGCGGGGCAAAAATGGCGCAGAGGGACAATGTCAAACCTGATATTGTGGCCGGCGTACCCGATTCCGGTATTGCCCATGCCATCGGTTACGCCAACGAATCCGGCATTCCGTTCTCGAGGCCTTTCATCAAATATACTCCCACCTGGCCCCGCTCCTTCATGCCCACCATGCAGAGCCAGAGGAACCTGATTGCCAAGATGAAGCTTCTTGCTGTGGACGAACTTATCCGTGATAAGAGCCTTCTTCTTATTGACGACTCTATTGTCAGGGGAACACAGCTAAGGGAAACTACGGAATTTTTGTACCAGAGCGGCGCAAAGGAGGTACATATCCGCCCCGCCTGCCCGCCCCTGCTTTACGGCTGTAAATATCTGAATTTCTCCCGTTCCACTTCGGAAATGGATTTGATTACACGCCGCGTCATCGCAAGGCTGGAAAACGGCAATGTCACAGATGAGATTTTGCAGGAATACGCCGACCCGGATTCCGAAAAATACGAACGCATGGTGGAAGAAATCCGTAAAGAACTGCATTTTACTTCCCTTCGGTTTAACCGCCTGGATGATATGCTGGACTCGGTTGGCATTGACAAATGCAAGCTTTGCACATACTGCTGGGACGGAAGGGAATAGCAATATAAATACACCGAAAGGCAGGCTAATACAGCCTGCCTTCATAATATTGTAAGAGAAGTTTTACCACACGGCTGTAGCTTACCATGCCGTCCTCCACCCCGTTCAGTTTCAATGAGGTTTCCGTAAAACTGTCCGATACAGCCTCCACCACTTCCGTATCTATGATGGCCTTCCCGTTAATCCTTTCCCATTCCTCTTCTTTCACAAAGATATTGTCCGTATATACCTGCGGCAGTATCTGCACTTCTTCATAGTAACGTTCCAAATCTCCTCCCACCGCATCATAAAAATCATTGTTTATGTAATAAAGGACGCTCAGGTAGCCGCTGTATTGGAATAAAACATCATCCGATGAAATACAAGCCAGAAAGCCGATAAAATTTGCCTCGTCCTCATAAATATACCCTTTCAGGTGCGCCAGTTCATGACACATGGTTGCCGGTTTATTCATGATATACATCACGTCATTATAATTTGCTTCCATGGAAAACGGGAAATAATACCCCTGCATATACTGCTGGCACATAAAATCCGAATTTAACAGGGGCTTTGTCTGCGGATAAAAGCCGCTAAGTCCGCCGTAGGTTTCCCCCAGCGCCTGCATACAGTTTATTGCTTCCTGCTTCATATCCCCGCCATAGAGAATATCCCCGTTTTCGTTCCTTTGCATCTGCCCGGACAGTTCATTGCACTTTTCCACCACAAAATTTCTGAGTGCGGTGAGTTCTTCCAGGCTGTATTCCCTGTCTATTTTTCCAAAGTATTTTTCATTGAAGGTTGAGCCATGGTACAAAAGGGAGCAGTTTAATGTCATAATCAGGCATACGCCTAACAAAACCCATGCATAGAAACGGTAAAAAATCCGGGCACGGACAAACAGCTTTTTCTCTTTCTTCCTGCGGTATGCCGGTATCAGCAGACACACCAAAAGCGCCGGCAGAAGCAGAACCGCCGCTGCGGTAAGTAAAATACCCGCTCCCAGCAAAAACTCTCCCACGGAAAAAGGAAACATGCCGTTGAACCTGCCGTATGTATTGACCCACACCGGGAATACATGCGCTATGTACCAGTCGCTGAACAGGGGAATATTCCACGCCGCCGCATTTAAAAGCACTGCCGCCCCGGCCAGTACGCCATATATTATCCGCCGCCTTTTTCTCTTTACATCCTCCACACCGCACCCCATCCTTCCCTTTCTCCATCATACCACTTTCCGGGGAGAAAATCATTGTGAGATGGCTGGAAATTCTTTCAAAGCCTTCTGTAAAATGGTTCCACATTCTCCACTGCCCTTTTGCCGAATCCCTCCTGATACGGCAGCATATCCAGATACATATTCTTCAGATGGGGACGTGCTGCGGCTGCAATCCCGCCAAATATTTCATCCCGGTTTCCTTCAAATTCCACAATCACTAAAAAGCTCTGCACATTGTCCCTGACCATAAGCCTGAGCCATGCACGGCTTACCGTCTTCACCCCAAGCATATGCTCACGCATGGCATCCACCATTGCCGTCGGATATTCCTTTGGCGCTCCCACCAATACCTTTGTATCTTTTGTAATACGGCTCTGGGAAACCCCTTTTAAACGCAAATCCTTCTGCGTCTTTAAATGGACAAGCATTTTCCTGTCCATGATAAAATTATCGCCAAAGGGATTAATCACAATACCCCCGGCCTTGTCATTTTCCATGACAAGCGCCGTATAATCGTCAAAGTCAAGCACCAGGGTGTCGGGCTTACCCATCTGCTCCCACTTTGCCAGCTCCTCATAGTCGGTAAATACCGGATAAAAATTTTTGCCGCCCTGGTTGGTTATCATGGGTATCTTTATTGTAGTGTCCTTTCGGAAAATGGCAGTTCCGTCTTCTTTTCTTTCAGGCTGCTTAGACAGCGAAATAATTGACAGGAAACGCGCTTTCATCACAATTTCCTCAAACAGCATGTTCATGCCCGTTTCCGTCCTGTTTTCCCGCATGTCCCGCAGCAGCACCTTCAGCCGGAAATTCTGAAGCGGCTTTCCGGCGTCTGCTTTTCCTAAGTGCGCCTTTTCTGCATCCGTATTTCCTGCATCTGTTTTTACTGCGTCCGCTTTATCTTCTTTCCCCTGACCCGCAGGCTCCTGCGCCGCTTCTCTGTCTTCGCTGCCCTTTAAGCTCTTATCTGCACCCTTCTCCGGTTTGTCTTTCTTTTTCCCGAAAAATGTACTCCACTTTCCCATCGTCTCCTCCATTCCAATACGCCTTTTATCCATATCTTATTATTTTCCGAAATTATCCTGCATAGCCGCATAATTCCTTGATTTTCATAATTTCCGCTTCATGACCTTTTGTATCCGTAGGGGTTTCCAGTAAAAAAGGCAAATCCCTGAGCGCCGGATGCCTGACTATGGCAAGAAGCGCCTCCATTCCAATTTTTCCCTCTCCAAGCAGTGCATGTCTGTCCTTATGGCTGCCTTTTTCATGAAGACTGTCATTTAGGTGGAAGGCTTTGAGCCTCTCAAGACCTATGACTTCGTCAAACTCCCTAAGCACCACGTCCAGACTGCCCGCAATATCATAACCTGCGTCCCACACGTGGCAGGAATCCATGCATACGCCGATTTTATCCCTGCATTCCACCCTGTCGATAATCGCCTTAAGCTCCTCAAAGCTTCTTCCCACCTCGGTTCCCTTTCCCGCCATGGTTTCCAGTAGCACAGTGGTATGCATTCCGGGATACAGCACTTTATTGAGCGCCTCCGCAATCTGTTCCACCGCAGTATCCACTCCCTGCCCCACATGGCTTCCCGGATGAAAATTATAAAAGTTTCCCGGGAAATACTCCATGACTTTCAAATCCCCTGCCATCATCTCTACCGCCAGCCCCCGGAGGTGTTCATCATCCGAACAGGCATTCATGGTGTAAGGCGCGTGTGCCACCGCACATTGTAAGCCGTCCGCCCGAAACAGCCCTGCAAAGGCTTCCATGTCCTTTTCATCAACAGCCCTTGCCTTTGCTCCCCTTGGATTTCTCGCAAAAAACTGCAGGGCATTGGCCCCGATGGACAGCGTTTCCTTTCCCATATGCGCATATCCCTTTGCAACCGACATGTGTGCTCCTAGTATAAGCATAAAATCTCCTTTATATTTCTGTTTGAGGAATATTATATCACTTTGGAAGATTTCTTGCATCTTGCTTTTTCATGTAGTAAAATCAAGAAAATACATTTATGCAATGGGATAAGGAGGCTGCTCTTTTATGGACATTAATTCTTTTAAATCCGGTGTTAAACGTTCCCAGAATGATTATTATACATTTATGCCCACTTTAATCAACCATACTTGGAGATGGACAGACCCTGAATTGAATGTTTTATTGGAGCAGGCAAGCAGCGAACTTGGCAGTTTAAATGCGTTTTCAGACCTCATCCCCAATGTTGACATTTATATTGAAATGCATATAAAAACCGAAGCAAACAAGTCCAACAAGATTGAAGGGACCAAAACCAGCATAGAAGAAGATTTGATGCAGATGGAAGACATCGCCCCCGAAAAAAGAAATGATTATTTGGAAGTACATAATTACATAAATGCATTGAATTTTGGAATCGCCAGAATCATGCAGGATGATTTTCCGCTCTGTAACAGGCTTATTTGCGAAATTCATCAATTACTGCTCCAAGATGTACGTGGTAAATATAAGACACCGGGAGAATTTCGCAAGTCCCAAAATTGGATTGGAGGCTCTAAACCTTCGGATGCCGTTTATGTGCCTCCAAGTATAATTGACCTTCCCGATTTGCTTTCAGACTTTGAAAAATTTATCAACAACGATACCTGTAATGTACCGCATCTTATTAAAATTGCCATACTGCATTATCAATTTGAAACTATTCATCCCTTTTTAGACGGAAACGGCAGAATCGGACGTTTGATTATTCCTTTATATCTATTAAACAAAGGTATTTTATCAAAACCCTGTTTCTATATTTCCGATTACTTTGAACAACATAGAACAGAATATTATAATGCCCTGAATAATGTACGTGTTAAAAATGACTTAATAGGATGGATAAAATTCTTTTTACAGGCTGTAATTTTTACCGCTAAATCAGGAAAAATAAAATTTAAGGCTGTAACAGAATATGTTCGCAAAACAGAAAACCTCTGTTTATCATTAGGCGGCCGTCCTGAAAACATCCATAAAATTTTATATGCATTTTTTGACAATCCCATTTTAAATACAAAACAACTTATGGAAATTACAGGTTTATCGCAAGGCACAATTGATAATATTATCAAAAAACTTTATGACGCCCATGTGATACATGAATTAACCGGTTATTCCAGAAACAGGATTTTTGTACTTTTTAACTATTTAAAAATATTTATATAATAAATTTTTAAGGTTTTCTATTTTATAAAAATTTATAAAATAGATTTTGCCCGAAATTTATTTTATAAAAATTTATAAAATAGATTTTGCCCGAAATTTATTTTATAAATTACTTCCATTCCATCCCCAATGCCCCGTTGTCTGGTAAGAGATATAGATGCGGTCTTTGGGAATGGACAGTTCAGCGTTTAAAATATTGCTGATTTCGCCTGTCAGCTTTTCAAATGCTGCGCTGTTTTCCCTTCCGAACAAATCTACCTTTACAAAAGCAGTCGGTTCATCCTGATTGCCCCTAAAGTACAGACAGTACTCATCCTCCATACCTACCATCAGCCAACTTTCTGACTTTCCGGGTATCAGCTCAATCGCTTTTCCGAACTTCGCTTTAATTGCTTCCCTTTTTTCCTCATTTACCTTTACAGAAACCTTTGCGTCAATAAACGGCATACCTTTTTCCTCCTAAAGAAACGTTTTATAATCCTCATAATTTTTTTCAAGCAAATCCGGCGTATGCAGCCCGTACGGACACTTACCCATGCATTTGCCGCAGTGCAGACAGTTTTCTATCTTTTTCATTTTCTCCTGCCATTCTTCGGTAAGATAAGCTTCTTTGGGCGCGCGGCGGAGCAGCAGGCTCATCCTTGCACAGTTATTGATTTCTATGCCCGCCGGACACGGCATACAATAACCGCAGCCCCTGCAAAAGTCGCCGCAGAGCTGTTCCTTATCCTTTTCTATTTTTGCCGCTATTTCTTCTGACAATACAGGCGGCGTCTCCTGATAAGAAAGAAATTCATCCAGTTCGCTTTCACGCTGTATGCCCCAGATTGGAGCCACATTGTCAAACTGTGCCAGATATGCATAGGCGGCGGCGGAATCTGTCAGTAAGCCGCCGGACAGGGCCTTCATGGCGATAAATCCCATATTCGCTTTTTTACAGGCCTCTTCCAGTTCCAAATCCGCCTCGCTGGCCAGATAGCTGAAGGGAAACTGCAGGGTATCATACAGACCGGATTCCACAGCATTTCTTGCAACGGCAAGCCGGTGGTTGGTTATCCCGATATGGCGTATTTTTCCCTGCTGCTTTGCCTTAAGCATGGCCTCATACAAGCCGGATTCGTCCCCCGGCTTCGGGCAGGCCGCCGGATTATGGAACTGATAGATATCTATGTAATCTGTACGAAGATTGGACAGGCTGGTTTCCAAATCAGTCCAGAACCCTTTTGCATCCACAGCGCCCGTCTTGGTGCTGATGATAATTTTTTCCCTGGTGTAAGCGAATGCTGCGCCCAGTTTTTCTTCGCTGTCCGTATACCATCTTGCGGTATCGAAATAATTCATTCCATGGTAAAAGGCTTTTTGTAAAAGATATACGGCTTCCTTTTTCTCAATCCGCTGAATGGGAAGCGCGCCAAAACCGTTTTTACTCACGACCAGACCTGTTTTTCCAAGCGTCACTTTTTGCATGTTTTTCCTCGTTTCTACATTTTGTTTCAAAACTTTTTTATCTGACTGCAAAGCAGTAGTGCGTTTGTCCGTTATCATCCCTAATCCTGCTGATATGCAGGCCAAAGACTTTTTCCATAACCCCTGTTTCCAGCGTTTCTTCCGTGGTGCCGTACTGCACCGCCCTGCCTTTATTTATTATGAGCAATTTATCTGCATATTGCAAGGCATAATTTAAATCATGCGTAACTGCAACAACGGTTTTTCCTTCCCTGCTTAACGTTTTCAGCATTGCCGTAAGGGAAAGCTGGCAGGATAAATCCAGACTGGCCGCCGGTTCATCCAGCAAAAACACGGGCGCATCCTGTACCAGCGCCATGGCAAGATACACTTTCTGTTTTTCCCCGCCTGAAAGTTCAGATACGGGTTTATCCCTGAGCGCTTCTATCCCCATCTTTTTTAAGGCCTGCCCTACTTTTTCTTCATCTGCAACCGTATAGCGCCTTGGAAATGCAATATAGGGAAATCGGCCGTGCAGCACCATTCTGCCGACGGAGATACCGGCGTCATCCCTGTGCTGGGGAAGGTAAGCTATCCGTTTTGCAAGCTCCCTGCTGCCGTATTCCTTTATCGGTTTTCCTTCCAGGCAGATATCTCCGCCGAAAACCTTTGTCTGTCCCAATATCGTCTTTAACAGCGTGCTTTTTCCGCTTCCGTTCGGACCTATCACAGCGGTAAATTTTCCTTTTTCCGCTTCCCAGCTTATCTCATGCAGAACCTCTTTTCCACCGTAGCCTGCCGTAAGCTTTTCGCACCTAATCATGGCTTTTTCTCCTTCTCTGGCAAAACAACAGATACAAAAAGAACGGCGCCCCGATAAAGGACAGCAAAATGCCCGTGGGAATTTCATAAGGAATAAAAAGCGTCCTTGCCGCCAAATCGCAGAGCATGACAAAAACAGCGCCGAACAGCGCGGAGAACGGCACAAGACGGCGGCATTCCTCTCCAATCAGCCTGCGGGCAATATGGGGCGCAATCAGGCCGACAAAGCCGAGCAGTCCTGCAAAACTGACAACCGCCCCCGCAAGCGCTGATGCCAGCGCCAAAAATAAAAATCGAAAAAGCTTTGTATTCATTCCCACAGAAGAAGCCACCTGCTCCCCGAGCGACAGGATTTCCAGTTCATCTGCAAGCAGACATGCCGCGAATATACACGTCAAAATCAAAATGCCTGCCGCAAAAAGCACATTTCCGTTTACAAAACCAAATCCTCCCAGCCGAAATCCGTAAGTTCCCGTCAGGGTGTTATCTCCAAAGGTATGCACCACGTCAGAAGCCGCATTAAACATGCTGTTCACGCACACGCCCGCCAATATCAGCGTAACCCGGGACGCACCTGTTTTCCTTGCCAGAAAATAAATGATTAACATGGCGGTAAGCGCCCCTGAAAATGCAGCAAAAGGAACCAGCCTGTAAGTAAGGGGAAACAGCGCGCTGCACAATACCACTGCAAATCCGGCGCCGGCATTGACGCCAATGATATTCGGACCGGCAAGAGGATTGCCAAGCACATTTTGTATGATAACACCGGATACCGCAAGACCGCCGCCTGCAAGGGCACAGGCCGCCACCCTCGGCAGCCTGACAAAAAGCAGGATGTTTATGTGGCTCTGTTCCCCCTGTCCCGTCAGAACCGCCGCAAGCTCTTTTAAAGAGAGGGAAACGGAACCCAGTCCCATACATAAGAAGAAGCAAAAAAGAAAAAACAGAAACAGACAGGCGCCTGCCTGTCTTTTCCTGTTCTTCTTTTCTGCCCTGTCCCGGATGCCTCTTCTTTTCATTGCGCATCCTCCGGATATAAAATGTCTGCCAGCATACGGTAACTTTCTGCCCACCGCTGGTTGGGTTTATTGTGAAACCTGTTTTTCGGAAGCACATAATAGCGGCCATTCTGCACTGCGCGCAGGTTCTTCCATGCCGGGTTATCCAAAAGCATTGCCTGCACGCTTGCAAGCGCCGCTTCATCATCTCCCATGGTCGTCACAAATATATAGTCCGGTTCCATCTCCAATATGGCTTCCACGCTCAAATCTTCCAGCAGCCGGTTTTCCCCGTCGGCTATATTGACGCATCCCAAATCCTTGAGCATGATACCTGTCATGTTATCACTGCCTTTGGCCTTTACCCCTGTGGAATATGCCCTGATTAACAGTACCGTCGGGTGCCGCCCATCCTGTCTGGCTGTCTGTCCGGCAATTTCCTTTTCCACCTCTGTCCCGTACAGTACATACCGTTCTTCCTGTCCTGTCAGCATTGTGTAAAACCTTAATACCTGTAAATAATCATCAAATGTTTCCACAGAGTGATAGATTGTCTTTACGTCCAGACTTGCCAGCTTTTCTTCCAGCGCAAGGTGGCCTTCAATGTCTGCCGAAAGTATCACCAGCCCGGCGTCTGCCGACAGCAGGCTTTCCAGATTGGGATTTTTCAGGTTTCCCACATGTACGGTATCATCGTCTATGGCAATCATTCTTGTCTCGTCATAGGCGTCCTCCGTCACCGCCGCCAGCCTGCCGCCTGCAATGGACCATATTTCCGCAAAACTGCCGTCCAATATGGCAACCCGAAGGCTTCCGGATTGAATGTCTGAAATTTCCTGTGCCGTAAATTCCACCGTTCTTCCCAGCGCATCGGTATAAGATACTTCAGCCTGCCCTTCTTTGTTTTCCTGCCCTGCTTTCTGCCCGCATCCTGAAAGACACAGGCAGAATATACAGATACAGGCTATCCTTCGTACCATATTGTATTTGGTCGTCACGAAATTCCCCCTGCTGCATCAGCCCCAGAAATTGATATGCTGTCCTATCATTTTTTCAGATTCGGTTTGCACCGAATCGCTCATCGCTTCGTATATCGTATCATCAATCTTGCGGAGCAGCTCATCCATGGAAGATGCTGTCACGGTAACCGAATCTTTGTCTTCTTCTGCTTTCTTTGCACGTGCTTCGGCTCTTTTTTCCTCCGCTGTCCTTTTTGCTTCTTTTTTGGCAGCCTGTTTCCGTTCCGCCGCCTTCTTTACAGCTCCCTTTTTAATCCTTTCCCTCTGTGCTGCAAGGGATTTATCGACTACCGCAAAGAAAGAAGCGTTGCCCCCGTCGTTTATCTGCATTCCAAAGGCCTTTACACCGCTTTTTCCACTTAGTTTTTTCTGCATCTGTGGAAGTTTCACGGCTGCACTGCTGATAATCCCTTCATACTGCTTTCGATAGTTTTCATCCGAAGCCATTCTTTCTACTTTTTCCTCGTCAATCAAAACTACCATTCTGTGCGGATTGGCATAGCTTCCCGCCTGCGCCTTGGCAACTCCTTTCATATCCTTGCTGACAAGGACAAAATCCATGTTAGAGTATTTTTTCTTTAACTCCTCATAGTATTTCTGAGCCTTTTCGCTCAGTTCCGGATTGCCCAAGGTCCTGCCATAGTTTGCCGGTTTCTTTTTTGCGGCATTTGTTTCATATACCGCGCCTGTCTGTGCGTTTCTTTCCGCCTGCATGACTGTACTCATTTTTTTCTCCTCCTTGATAATGATTCCCAAAATCCATTTTGGGTTATAGTCTATATCGGCATAAAAATAAAGATTCTTTACATACGGCTTCCCTTCCCGAAAATGTCACTGTCATCCTCATACCTTCATATTTATATGCTATAAGGACCACCTCAGGCCAAAAAGAAAAGGAGAGATTATCTATGGCTATCGGATATTTGATTACACAGGCGCGAACCGCCCATGACGCCATTCCCATAACCGGAGTGAGGGTTAGTATTTATGATGACCAGGGAAACAATATTTATGAATTGATTACGGATGAAAGCGGAGAAACACAGGCTGTGCCGCTTGAAACAGTCGACAAAAGCTTTTCCCAGAACCAGTATTTTTCGGGAATCCCTTATGTAAGCTACAATGTCCTTGCACAGGCTGCCGGCTTTAACTCCGTTTACATTTCGGATATTCCCATTTATGACGGGGAAACGGCGACCCTGCCCCTGAATCTGATTCCCATGCAAAATATGCAGCGCAGTCCCAATCAGACGGAAATTTTTATCGGCAGCCCGGCTGTTGCCATGCCCCAAATGCGCAATCAGGAAGGGGGAAGCAGCATACGGCCATACGTTTTACGTCAGGTTGTAATTCCCAATCCCATTACGGTTCACTTAGGCCCTCCCAGTTCATCCGCCTCAAACGTACAGGTATCTTTTCCTGATTATGTCAAAAATGTGGCAAGCAGCGAAATATATCCTACCTGGCCCGAGTCAGCGCTGACTGCCAATATTTACGCCATAATTACTTTTGCCTTAAACCGGGTTTTTACAGAGTGGTATAAGAACCAGGGCTACAGCTTTGATATCACAAACAGCACCGCGTATGACCAGGCTTTCGTCTATGGAAGGCCGATTTATGATTCCATCAGCAGGATTGTGGATAAAATTTTCAACGAGTACGTCCGCAGGCAGGGCCAGAATGCTCCCTATTTTACCTCTTTCTGCAACGGCACTACCGCTACCTGCCAGGGCTTGTCTCAGTGGGGTACCGTAACGCTTGCCAACCGTGGTCTCAGTCCCTTGCAGATTCTTCGTTCTTATTATCCAAATGATATAGAAATTGCACAGACGGATATTATCACGGGCGTCGTTTCTTCTTACCCGGGTACGCCGCTCAAAACAGGAAGTAAGGGGCTTGACGTACAGACCATACAGACTTTTTTAAACAGAATCCGGCGCAATTATCCTGCCATCCCTGTTATCACGGATGAAACCGGCGTCTTCGGGGACAGTACAAGGGCAGCCGTCACCAAATTCCAGAGCATCTTTGGCCTTTCTCCGGACGGCATCGTTGGAAAATCCACATGGTACAAGATTTCCAGCCTGTATGCTGCTGTCACCAGACTTGCCGAACTGGACAGCGAAGGCACCTCCCTTGGTATCGGAACCGTACCGCCGCAATCCACCTTAAGGCAGGGTTCCAAGGGACCTGATGTAATCACCCTCCAATATCTTTTGGATGTTATCTCCGAGTATTATCCCGGTGTCCCTGCACCCACACAGGACGGCATTTTCGGCAGCGGCACAAAGCAGTCCGTTATCGCCTTCCAGCAGGCAATGCAGTTAAATCCCGACGGCATTGTGGGCCAGCTTACCTGGAATGCCCTGTATGAAACTTATCGCGGAATAGGGCAGAATGTCCCTTCTCCCGGACCGGGAACCGACACCATTGAATATGTGGTAAAATCAGGTGACAGTCTCTGGCTGATTGCACAAAGATACCAGACTACCGTAGACGCCATAAAAAGGCTCAACGGTCTGACCAGCGACATGCTGCGCATCGGGCAGGTACTGAAGATACCCGCGAGCCAGGCCGCACCTTATATTGAATATACCGTAAGGGCAGGGGACACCCTGTGGCTGCTTTCGCAAAGATACGGCACAACCGTGGACGCCATCCGTAGGTTAAACAATCTCACCAGCGATATCCTGCAGATTGGTCAGGTGCTTCGCATTCCGACACGTTAGATTGTTTTTTATATGACAATCCGCTGGAAGCATATAAAGCATACCATTAATTATGAAAAGGCAGCGCGCACATTTTGGCGGCTGCCCTTTTTTCAACCTTTTCCTATAAATACCCACGAATATCATCGACAAGCTTTTCTTCCAGATTTATCAGCTTTTTGGCAATATCCTTTGTTTTTTCATCCGCTGCCTGATACTGGTTTAAATATTTGTTCAGTGACTTCACGCCCATGTTGCATCCGTCTGTCATCAAGTTTGCTATGGTCTTATCTGATTCATTCATCACCAGCTTGACATTGGTTTTTATCCATGACATGCTTTTGGCCATGGGATTCGGATTTTTCCCTTCATCATGGTATTTATCCAACAGTTCCTGAATCTCTTCTTTCATTTTTTCATGCTTATTCTCACATTCCACAAGAAGTTTCCGAAATGTTTCGTCATTCACATAGCTGATTACATCCTCAATGGAATCTATCCCCATCTTTATGCCTGCGTCACACTCCCGCAGCAATTTTATGGTATCCGGTTCAATCATTTTTGCTTCCACTCCTTTTTCTTTTTGGAGTAGTATGCCCAACTACGCAATGATTCATTCTTTCGTGCCATTATGGCTCTTCGCAGATTTTCTGCTTTATCTCCTGCCGTGCAGACACCCTTTACCGAAAGCGGTATTTACCCTTTCCATAACCTTTTACAGGTTCAATCACTTTTTTATCCAATAATATTTTCAACAGTTCAGACGCCCTTGATGATTTTAAACCCGTTACCTCTTCCACACATGACCTGCCAAAAACCTGTTCCTCGCCATACTTTTCAAGAAGTGTAACCATATGCTTCACCGTTCTCCCAGAAACTGTTTCTGAAATAGCAGCAAGCCGACTTTGAATGTCCGCTTTTGGTTTTCCAATGACCGCTTTCATGTCTCCAATGTCCGCTTCTGTATCTTCAATGTCCACTTTTGAATTGAAATTTAGTTTTCCACTGATATGCATCGTTCGGTTATGGAGTTCATTGGTTTCGTCCAATAACAGGTTCCTTAAAAACAGTTCAATGTATTTTGTTGTCTCATGGATGCCATTTTTCAAATCATTGTAATTTGCCCTGACAAGAGCATTTCTAAAATACCACGCATTTTCTGCAAAAATGTCATTAGCTGCGTCAAATCCCAGTGTCCTTAAATATTTAATAAAAAAGACAGCTGTGGTTCTGGTATTTCCTTCCGCAAAAATATGGGTCTGCCAAAGCCTTGAAACAAATACAGCCAAATGATGAATTACCTCATCCATGGACAGTTCCTTATACCTGAATTTTCTTTCTTCAGAAAAATCATACTCCAACGTTTCTTTTAATTCAGATGCACTGCCGTACAAAACCGTTGCACCGTCAAGAACCCATTCCTTTTTAGTGATATTATAATCCCGTATTTTTCCGGCATGTACAAATATCCCTTCAAAAAGCTTTTTATGAATTGCTATATATTCATTCGGGGTAAAGCTAAAAGCCTTCTCTGATAAAATCTTCGCAATCCTCACCGATACTTTGTCGGCTTCTTCCGTTCTGTCTCTTTCATCTTCCCCGGGGTTTTCTTGATAATAGCTATCTAATAATGTCTGGACTTCATCAAAGGAAATATCGCCTTCAATATTCTTTATTGCATTGTCAATCAAATATGCGGAAGGTTTCAGCCCGTCAACGGCCTGAAGACCGATGGCTGTATGCCATATATATCCTTTATCCCTCTTATTGGGCTCGGACTGTTTTATATATTCCTTAAGCGGGTCCCTGTTCAATCTGTCACCTCATTTCATTTTCTAAAATCCTGATATTACCAGTCGCTGTCCCAGTCGGACCAGTCAGAATCCCAATCGCTTCCGGAATCCCAGTCGGAGTCCCAGTCAGAATCCCAGCCGCTGTCATCATTCCAATTGTCATCATTGTCCCAGTCACTGCCATAGTCCCAGTTGTTATCATCATCCCAGTCATCACCCCAGTTACTGTCATTATCCCAGTTACTGTCATTATCCCAACTGTTATCACTATCCCAATTAGTGCCTGTATACGGATGGGAGCCGTAATAGCAGTTGTAAGGAATACAGCCGGAATAATGAAATACTCCCCACATCAATCTAAACATACTCATCAATGGTATGAGTATTGAAATAATCAGGACAATGGTAAGCATGTTTCTTTTGTGTCTGTTCTGATATGTACTGCCGCTTTGGCGCACCGGCCTGTTTACTGCCTGCATCTGCCTTTGATTGGTCATCTCTGATTTTATCTTCTGATAAATCTCGTTGACCGCATAGGCTTCGTCTTTTCCCTCATACCGGATGGCGCGGCTGCCGTCACTTTTGTTTTTATATACAATAAAGTTTCCGCTTTGCTCCTCTTTATAAATGCCAAACGCCCTTGCGCCGGTATAGTTTTCCCCTATAAAAAACCGCATCTGCGACAGCGGCAAATTGTGGGATATACAAAATGCCTTTAATTCTTCAATTGTATGGGGTACATTATTTGCCGTCCGTTTAAGGTGGGAATTTGTCCCGCCGCAATAAGGGCACACACTGTCCGTATCATTTATAAATTGTCCGCAATAATCACATTGAATCTGCATATTTTTGTGCCTCCCATCTACCGTTACCTCCATTTTATCATATCTTATCATCAATTCAATAAAATAAATTACCGTTACTTTAGTTTTATGCTATAATGAACCAAGGGAAAAATACACCAAACGGAGGATATCCATATGCTATTGCCAATAAGCTGGACATGGAAAATAAAGGGAAACGATGCAGTCAGCGAGCTTCGTAATATCCATATAAACGGTACAAAACATGCTTTTTTGATACGGGGAAAAAGTCGTAAGAATCCGGTAATCCTGTTCGTGCACGGCGGTCCCGGATGCTCGGAGATTCCGTATGTGGCAAAATATCAGAAAGAGCTCGAAAAATATTTTACGATTGTGCATTACGACCAGCGGGGAAGCGGCAAATCATTCCATTGGAAGGAAGATTATTCCGACATTACGGTTTCCCTGTTAATAGAAGATTTGAAGTGTATCATTAATTACATTTGCAAAGAATTGGATAAAGACAAAATCATCCTGGCCGGCCATTCCTTCGGAACGGAGATTGCTTTGCGGACGGCAGCGGTTTTTCCTGAAAAGATTGCGGCTTATGTGGGAATCGGACAGATGGCTTACACTGCGCTCAGCGAAAAGGAAGGACTGCGTTTTTGTCTGGAGGGGGCTAAGAAAGCGCACAGACAAAAGGATTATGATGCCCTCATGGGGATAAAAGAACAGATAGACGCAGGAAAGGGCGCTGTGCCGAGAACCTATATCAGACGGTATGGGGGAGGAGCCCGTCTGATAAACGACAACCGGGATTACCTTTCATCTCTTATCACAAGACCCGAATATTCCATACCGGATGCGATACGGTTTGTCAAGGGACTGTCCGTAGCACAGAAGCTGTACGGCACTGCGGAAGGTGAAACTGCGGAAGCAGTCAGGCAGTTATCGGTGCCGTGCTATTTCCTGCAGGGCAAGTATGACTATATGACGTCCACACGCATAGCAAAACAATACTTTGAAGAATTGACTGCTCCCGAAAAGGAATTTGTCTTATTTGAAAAATCGGCTCATTTTCCTCAATTTGAGGAAAAAGAAAAATATACCGAATGGATGAGGGAAAAGTTCTCTACCCTTCCCATCTAGACACCTCAGGCGGCGTACCCTGCTCCTGCAAAGGCATTGCTGTCTGCCCTGACAGACAGCTTCCCACTGTCACGCAGAAAAGAGTAAATGCCGTCACGGTAAACAGGAAAGTAACCTGCCAAACAACATTGCTTAACACGGTATAACCCGCATACTCCGATATCCCCTTCAGTCTTGCCAGTAAAACATTTATACCTGCTACAAGCAGCGCTGTCACAACCTTAATCAAAACCGCCAGCACGGCAAAAATAATCCCCAACGTCTGTCTTGCAAACGTCTTGTCCATGACAAAAACAATACAGAGCAGAAATATCACATAAATCAAAAGAGGCAGTAAAATCTCCGCCAGCGCGCTGGCCGGAACAGCTTTTATACTGCATATTTGCTCCGGGCTGCCATATAACTGCATTACTTTGTCCTGAAAGACTGTCACCAAAACGGCTGCTATCACCGCCACTGTCTGTAACGCTGCCGCTATCGCCGCCATTACCATTATCGTTTTCTTCCTCATATGCTTTCCCTTTCCAGAATGTATTAACTGGCGTTTGTATCCTTGAAGCCTATCACATAGCCCTTTTCATAACCGGTCCGTCTTTTTTCGTTTCTTTTCTTGCGTCCTCATCCGTTGCCGGCGGCACACTTTCCGCTGCTTCTTTATTTCCATTTTTTTCACCGACGCATCCGGTAAGGGCTAGGCTTAGTCCTATCGCAAATATGAATATCATCTTTTTCATAACATCATTCATCCCTTCTCCCCTCCGATGTTTCGTTAAATACATTCTATCATAGGCATCCTTTTGCCACAACATAAATAATGTTAGAAGCCCATTCTATCGATATGGTACAAAAAAACAATCCCACAAGGCTTCTCACACCAACTCGTTAACGTCTTCCAACATCGTTTCCAGACTGTCTTTTAAATCATCCAAATTGGCACGGTATAATTATTCTTATCAATTGCACTAAGCCCCGGTTTCATGCAGATAACCGCACCCTTGGAGCGGGGCGTTGAAGACTTATCCAGCAAATGGAATACTTTTGTTAATTCACTTCCCGGATTTGAAGTCTTTTTTATCTCGATTGGATTCAGCACACCGTCATGCTCCAGCACAATGTCAATTTCCTTGGCATCTTTGTCACGATAATAATACAAATAGGGTTCCATGCCGCAATTAAGGTAAGATTTCATTATCTCGGCAACCACATAATTTTCCAGTACAGCGCCGTTCATCGCTCCGCTCTCCAATGTCTCCGCACTGCTCCATCTGGTCAGATGGCAGACCAGGCCGGTATCATAAAAATACAGCTTCGGTGTCTTTACCAGACGTTTTAACAAATTGTTGGAATACGGATGAAGATAGAAAATGATTCCCAACGTTTCCAAAATTCCCAGCCAGTTCTTTGCCTGTACCTGATTGATATCCGCATCGCTTGCAATATCCGCAATATTCAGCATCTGTCCGCATCTTGCCGCCACAGCAGTGTTAAACCTAAGAAATTTCAACGAATCAATCGCGTCGGATAATTCCTTTACATCACGTTCTATATAGGTAGTTAAATAACTGTTGTAAAAAATCTGGCTGTTGCTGTTGGCTCCGCTTACAATTGCCGGCATGGAACCCTTAAATATCCTCTCAAAAACAGTCTTTGCGTCTGCCCCTTCCCTTCCGGCCTTTCTTGCAGTGAGCGCTTCCATATCAATGGTAAAGGGCTCGCTTATCCCACCGTAAATTTCTGCCTGTGACAAGGATGTTAGTGATAAAACCGCTACTCTTCCTGCCAAAGACTCCTGCACGCCTTTCATCAGTTTAAACACCTGTGAACCCGTCAGCCAGAATGCGCCCGCATCACGGTTTTTATCCACATGCATCTTTATATAGGTAAATAACTCCGGTGCATACTGAACCTCGTCAATCAGTATCGGAGGCTTATGCAGCTGCAGGAACAATTCCGGGTCCGTCTTCGCAATATTTCTTTCATTCAAATCATCTAACGTAACATAGCCTCTGTCCGTGCCTTCCATCAACTTTTGAAGCATAGTAGTCTTTCCAACCTGCCTGGGTCCGGTAACCAGGACAACCGGATATTCCTTTGTAACCTGATTTACCACATTTTCTAAGCTTCTTTTTATATAATTCATATCGGCACCTGCTTTCGGCTAAAATTTATTATGTTTATATATTAGCCGAACTCAAAATGAAAATCAAGAAGAATATTCTGCAAAAGCCTTTCTGCTTTCCCAAATCAGCTCACCGCTTATGGCATTGATTGCAATCATCTCTTCACCCCTCAGGCTTCGCTCTTTCTCATCTTCTCCTGCCCAGAAGCGCCAGACCGGCACAATGAGCAAATCGCCCTCGGGAGAAACAACCGACAAATATTCCAGACTGATTTTGGTAACAAATAGCGTTTCTTCCTGTACCGGAATCATGTCAAACTGCTCCTGCATGGCTGTTATGGCTTCATTTATTGATAAAATAGGCTTGTCCAGTCCAATTCTTTCCTCTGAGTAAAAGCTTCCCCGGATTTTTACAGGAGACAGACTGTCTTTTCCCGTTACCGTGATGAAATCATGCCAGGCTGTCACAGGCATCCCATCAATTATTTTTCTGAATACAGCCTTTATAAAAAACTGCCCGTCATCCGTCTCACAGACATGTATCATGTCACATGAATAAGTGCCGTTTTTATCTATGGCACCGATATCATACAATCCATGCTGTTCTATCTCTGCCGGAGAAATATCTGTCACCTTCAAAAGGGTTGTATATGTATACTCATCCATCACAGTCATTGCATCGTCTTGAACAACAATGGGAAATACCTGTTTGATGTCAGAATATATATCTGTGGCAGTTTCTCTATGATTTAAAATATCTTCCGCCGGTGCTTCAGAACGGATAACCTGATACACCCATGAATTCCCTCTTGGCGTCACAAATTCCCATACATCCTTTTCCGGATTATATTCGGCGGCATCTATAACGTCCCATGTTTCTGCAGGATGCATTGCTTTCAGCAAATCCTCCCGGCACTCCTCCGTAAATGGCTCCGGCACGTATTTGTAGCAGCTAACCTGATTGATTCCATCCGCAAAAACCTGCGCGTCAATAAATATTTTTCTACCGTCTGCCCCCTCTATCACCTGTTTGATTGTTTCACCAGACAATTCATCGGCCATTTCACTATAGGGGATACCTGCAAGATTTTCCGTACTTTCATTTATTACGGCAGTATCTTTTGCATTGGTATCATTTTGCTCCTTATTATCCGTCTGCCTGCTGCATCCCACGAAAACCATCGGTATGAACAGCAATGCCATCAGCAGAAATAAACATTTTTTTAACCTACTTGTCATCATCTTCCTCATTTCTGTTCCCAGCCACCGGATAACCTTCACGGAATCCCATCTGGATATCATAAAGGATTCTGTCAAAGCAGTAAGGAATCTTATGCTCAAAATCTATTATCTGCAAAAGCTCCGTATCGGATAACTCCCCGTCGGGAAGACAGAATTGACTGTTTTCTTCACAAAATGCAACGCCGGCTCCCGTATATTCATCCCATTTTTTTATAATCATGATTTCCTGCTCCGAACAGATGCCTTCGGTTTCATACCGTTTTTTAAGTTCTTCATATCTCTGGCTTTCCGACAGGCTAAACTCCCTGCCGTACCCGCCTCCTACATCCAGATTAGACGCACAGTAAGCCAGATAAATCCTGTCAACCTCCTCATCGGTCATTTCCGCCATACGGCTTTCCCAATCGCCCCGGGCAATTATCCTCTCCTGATTCGTTTCATAGATGCTGTAGACCAGCTTATGGTTAAAATCTATAATCTCCAAAAGCTCTTCATCGCTCAGGGATTCCTCGGGGAGATAAATTGTTCTCGTGGACGCATCAATCGCCACGCCCTGTCCGTTATAAGTATCCGTGTCTGCCAAAACAGTCAGGGGTTCTTCAGGAAACCGGCCGTTCTTTTCATATTCTACTGTCAGGGCCTGATATCGCTCTGCTTCTTGGGCCGTAAACGGACGGTTCAGGCTGTCTGCCTCACCGGCATTCGCCAGTTGATAGAAATCTTCTATTTCCTGTTTCTCCATGCTTTCCATACGCTGCCTGTATGAACTGATTATTTCCATTGCCGTAACAGTGGTTCCGCATATAAGGCAGCAGATAATGGCAATCACAGCCGCCTTGGGCAGATGTAATTTCCGTGCTTTTCTTTTTACCGAAGTTTTGATTTCTCCCTCCGATTCCATGCGTATCTGCGAAAAAGCTTCATTCGCCTTATCCCATACAGCTTCGGGTATTTCCAAATCCTGATATAAAATATCTTCCTTTTTATTGCTCATCAACGCTGCCTCCTTTATAATACTTTGATAATTGCTCCCTTCCTCTGGAGAGCCTTGTGCGCACCGCGCTGTCCGTGATTCCCAATATCTTTGCAATTTCTTTTGTGCGGAAACCTTCCGCGTAAAATAAAATAAGCGCTATGCGGTATTTTTCGTCAACGGACGACAATGCTTCCTGCCACTCAATATTGCTGATATTCTCTTCTCCGGCTCTTTCAGGTAAATTGTCCGTATATATTATCCGCCTGTTACTTCTGATAATCGCATAACAATTGTTGACAAGGATTTTTGTCATCCAGGTTTTAAAATACCGGTTCACCTTTAAGTCGCCCAATTTTTCCCAACAGATTAGTAGCGTATTCTGGACGGCGTCCGCCACATCCTCATCGTTCATCAGAATGGCTTTTGCCGTGCGGTACATGCTATGCATCTGTGACTTCATCAAATCCGTAAATGCATCGGGATTTTTCATTTTTGCTTTCTGAATCAGAATTTCGTCGTTCATATACTTTTAACCATCTCCTCGTTTGCGGGTGCGGTAGTTTGTAAAACAGGAGCTCCCTATTTTGCTTTACATACATTAGATGCTTCAGGGTTTAGAAATGTCCCACAAACTATATTAAAAAAACAGACTGTCGTATACAATCTGTTTTTATTACTTTGCCTGTTATTCTTTTTCAATCAACCGCATCGGCTGGGACACCACCGTGCTGTTATCCGGCACATCCGTATTTACCACAGTCCCTGCGCCGATTTTTACATGATTGCCAATCCTGACATCGCCGATAATAATTGCGCCCGCCCCTATCAGGCAGTTATTCCCGATTACCGGCGCTTTCCTGTTTACCTCCCCAATCGTTACATTCTGGTAAATCCAGCAATTCTCCCCTATTGTCGCATATCTGGAAACAAAAATCCCATGCAGCCCATGGGGCAGCGTCGGCACGCCCAAAAATTCCGCCTCCGGCCCGATATATCCACCATGCTTATGGGCGCACCTGCTCATTCGGAAGGTCAGTATATCCTTGAAAATACCGTTCTTCGCCTTTTTATGACGCCGGTACAACTTCCAGAAATGCCCCAGATTATCCCCTCTGGAATAATCAATGATTTTTCTGCGGATGTTCATTACAACGTCTCCATGTCCATTATATTTTTTCCAAAATCCTGTTTGCGCTAAATACTGAAATCAAATCTCGTGCCGTTTTCAGGCTCCCTTTCTTCATAAGCCGTATTCCGGCTTACTTTCCTGATTTTTTCCAGAAGTTCTTCTATGCTGTCCGCCTGTACGAGTGTCTGTTGCCTGCCAAGACGTTCCTGTTGTTTTTCCCGCTCCGCCTCTTTTGCCTCTTCTTTCTTCTGGGTACGCTTTTCCTCTCTCTGCTTCTCAATATATTCCCTTTGGGCAGCAGAAGATTTCTCCAGTTCCGCAAAAAATGAGGTGGAACCGTCCGCATTGAAGGAAATGCCAAACTTTGTCAATTTGACGCCGTTACCGGCAAAAGCGCTCTCAAATCCATACTGCTCATTTATCTGCCGGGACATCCTGATTGCACCTTTCATGGCATCTATCTTCTCCTGCGCATATTTTTCGTCAGATGCCATTCTTTCAAGCTCACTTGTCGAAAAAATAACGGAAAACTCTTTGCTGCTGTTTTTCACAAGAGAGCGCAAATCATCCCCTGCATTTCCCACAATAAAGTCATAATCTCCATACGTCTTTCTGAGCCTTTCCAAAAGAGCTGCGGCCTTTTTCGATAACTTCGACTCGCTGTCCTTTACCTTTACATCCTGTTCCGTCTTTTTTGCAGCCTTATATTCTTCCAGCCAGTTTGGATTCTCATTGGCTTTTTTCTGCATCCATTTATACAAATACCGAAAGCCCGCCGTCATCCCTTCCCTTGTACCCGACGCATTTCCTTCCTGGGATATTCTCTGGTATTCTTTATAGGCAGACGAATCCACATCACGCATAATAGCGACCATATCGTCACCCAGTCTTGCACTTTTTTCTTGTATTGCTTCCCACTCCTCGTCCGTAAATGCGCGGACTCCTTCCAAAGGCTTTGTCGGTATGGGCTCCCTTTCTTCAGGTTCTCCCAGAAGTCCTTTTCCATACTGCTCCAATGCCGTAAGCGCGTCGCCGGAAAATTCCACAATGACGTTGTCCCCGTACTGGGAAGCTATGTCATTCATAATGCGGAAAGACTCCTCTTTGGACATCTTATCCATGACCTTGTTGCCTTTTTCGTCCGTGGTGTTAAATTCATATTTCACCAAGGTATCTTTCTTCGATGCCGCATTGCCATAACTTTTTAACTGCTCCGTCCCTTTGTAAAACCGGCTGTAATCCTGATAAATGTTAATTCCCATATTTTTCTCCTCCTTGATTATAAAAATGAAATCCTTTTCATTCTTTGCCTTTTTCCAAGACAGATTTTTCACTTATCAGTATACACCCATAGAGGGCGTCTGCCAAGTCTGACAAAACCGTAATTTCTGTTTTTTATTCGTCCACAGTAATAGCAAAGGTGTCCGCAATGGCATCCAGTCTGGAACCCCACTCATATGCAGCGGGAAAACCGGTGGAAACCACCCATACATCATTGTCCTGACCGTAAACCCTTGCCTCCAGCAAAAGCTGTCCTTCTCCCTCTCCTTCAAATTTCTGCAGCTTCCCGCTGTCTTCATCATAAGAATATCCTTCTGCCGTCAGTTCAGCCGCCACATCCGTCAAGGTTTTATCCGTATAGCGGGCTACTCCCACTCTAATATCGGAAGAATAAACCGCGGATATCAGGTTCGGGGACTCCGGCGCCTTATCGTAAATCTGCCATCCGTCATCCGGAATATAGATGGAAAAACCATCCCCTACATAAAGTGTGGCAGGCATCTCCTCAAGCATCCCTTCAAGCATACACGAAATTACCGCCGTTTTTTCTCTTACATTTCCTGTCGGCCTTTCTCCGACAAATTCCGGATTGTCCAATATCTGTATCAAATCAGCGGAAAACAATTCATCGCCGGGGAAGCAGTCGTTTTCCATAAGATGCGTACGGTAATACAGGTTTGCCCCTGTCTCTTCAAATACCAGATAAGTGCTGTCGGCATATTCCGGCGCCACCCAGCCGTCCTCATCCATTGTCATGCCGCCCGCCAGCACTACCGTTTCAGGATTGGCAGCCAGAAATTCATAGTTCATACAGTATATCTGCAGGGTCATGCCGTCCAAATCATCGTAAGTATAAACTTGCTCCAACGATGTAATTCTCCAATTACGGTAAACACCGTCTTCTGTACTTGCATATTTTTGTTCCGCCAAATTCATGGCAGCATCCTGTACCACAGAGGGAATTTCCCCTTCTCCGCTCAGGATTCCTCCTATGCTGCCGATATTCTCCTTTTCACCGTCCGCGGCGTTCACGGAAGCATTGTCCCACGCATCAAACTGAATCCATTTTCCATCCATATTTACCGCAACACCGCTGCCGTTAAAAACTACCTCCGAACCGATAGAGCCAAAATTTGACTGCAATTCTTCCTCCGGTACGTCCGTTTCGGCAACAGTAGAACCGATAAAACCTATATGGGGGGAATCCAGTTCCGACGCTTCGGCTTCCTCTGCAACCATATCGGAAACATCCTCCCCTGTGGAAACATACAACCTGCCCATTACAAAAAGCATCTGCTCTTCTTTTGCCTTTGCTGAAGTTGCAAAGAGTACTACAATGGAAACCACTACTGCCATACTTAGTAAGATAATTCCTATTGTGATTTTTCTGGTCTTCATAATGGCTGTAATCCTTTCTTCTATGGCATTTTTGCTGAAGTTATTGCACAATGGCGTCAATGTGCTTCTCTTTTCTTCCATGGAAAGCAGGGTTCTCGCATAGGTAGATTTTGAAGTCTGGCCGAACCGGCGCACAACGCTTTCATCACAGGACAGTTCGATATCCCTGTTAAACAGAATGTACATTGCCCAGACCAGGGGATTGAACCAATGGATGCACAATACAAATGCCGCGGTCAGCTTCCAGACCATGTCAAAATGGCGGATGTGCATATATTCATGCAGCAGGATATACTGCAGCTGCTGTTTGTTATCCCATTCGGTCTTCTTCGGCATCAAAATCACCGGCTTCAGTATGCCGTAAGTCAGGGGCGCGGCAATCCTGTCCGACTGCCTGACTTTGATTGGACGCTTGAGGGAATGTTCCTCCATCCACCGGGAAATATACGCGTCCCTGACAGGCAGTGACGTCCTAAACTCCAAATAACAGCGCAGATAGGACACTGCAAAGAAAATGATACACAATGCCGCTCCCACAAGCCACAGCGCCTGCCAGCCAGTCATCCCCTGTCCGCTGTGCGGTACGTTTTCCAAGGGAGCCTGATTTGTATTCATCTGCACCTCTTCCATCGGAAAAATCAAGGCATTGCCCGGGATATCCTCCATTGCCTCCTGTATGGGGGCATTTCTGCTTACAAAAGTATATGCACTCCACATGGATGGTACGGAAAAAGGAACCGCCAGACGCAGCAGCACAACTCCCCAAAGCAATACAAATATTTTTTTCGGAAGTCTGTTCACTGTCAGCGCCCGCACAACGATAACAACTATAATCATAACAGCTCCTGAAACACTCATTTGTAATAAATTCATACCATTCACCCCGCATTCTTCATTACTTCAATCCTTATTGTCATGTTTCCCGTCAAATCATTCCATATCATCCACTAACTGTTTCAATTTTTCAATCTGTTCCATGGACAGCTTTTTCCTGCCAAGCAGCGCAGCAAACAGCTTATCCACAGAACCGTCATAAACTTTATTTATCAGTTCGTTGGTCTCCGCCTCCTGCACCTTTTCCTTGGGAATCAGGGCATGGCACATGAAATTCGGTTCTGAACGCTCAATGGCGCCTTTTTTGATGCATCTTTTTATCAGGGTATAGGTGGTGTTCATATTCCAGCCAACTTCTTCTTTTAATACGTCTGAAATATGCTTGGCTGTGCTATCCCCCTCCCGCCAAAGCACATCCATTATTTTCAGTTCCGAATCAAATAGTTTTATTTCCATCTCATTACCTCTCATTCTGCCGTTCCGGCATTATATCCGTCCGCTGTGTACACTACTGTGGTAGTTTGTATATGTATACTACCACAGTAGTTTGTGTTTGTCAATACACTACTGTGGTAGTTTTGTGATAAATTTTATATCCTCCATTGCAAAGTAAAAAGCACCTCCTGCATTATACAGAAAGTGCTTTCTTTTATTTCTAATCAATATCTTCAAATCCCAAACTTGTTATTTCCCATAATGCATGCGCCAAAATGGATTCCGGCAAAAACTTTTTCAGCGTATTCCCATCAATGTGATACTGTATAAATTCTTCATATGGCAATGTGCCGATAGCGTATAAAATCTCACCGCCTTTTTCATATCCGCTTACGTCATAATATATATCCATGTCTTTTTCATCAGATACATCCACGGCAGGGTCTGTTCCATCCTCCGACATTCTGCGGACTGTAATGCCAAGATACCATTCTTTCTCAAGGGGTTCTTTTACCGTCATCGCGTTCAGTTTCCGGTACAATTTATAAAACTTTTCCGTGTCAACATTGTTATAGTGTAATTGTAATTCCTTTTCGACATCCTCAAAGGGACAGGACCGCAGCAAATCTAATATTCTCATATGAAATTTCCCTCATTATTTCCAAATCAAATATTTAATATCAAGCCCGTTTTCATGCATATAGGCATCCTTCTCCAAATACCAGATTCCTGCTTTGTTTTACTTAGTAGGCTTATTCTTAAGATAACCTTGTTTCCAAAGCCACATAATTTCCTCGCCGGTCAACACCATAAAAGGGTTGTCCTGCTCATCTTTAGTCATGTCGGGCTTATAATCTGCCGGTTCAAAACCCAGCTTTTTTACAATATCATCATATTTCTTTGGCATTGAAAATTACCTCCACCTTAAACCACATGCCCTGTGTCATTTTCTATTCAAATTCAATTTCTTCTTCTGCCTTACTGTATACATCAATCTGATTTTCTATATCAATTCTATTGACAAGCCATCCTCTTACCATACACAATTTTATAAATTCATCAATACGATTTACACCATTCATCTCCTTTAACGTAACAACCACACCAAATTGTAATCCTCTTCCAGCTTTTGGAACAAGTCGTTCCTTTGTTTTAATACTCAATCCCCACATTCCTGCTGGATAAGCTTTTCGAGGCCTTGCATTTTCTTTAATTGCCTCACTAATATGTTTTATGTTATCCCATTTTCGATACAGTTTACGTGCATCTTCTTCATAAATATTTTGAATTCCTTCGTCTGCTTGTTTGTTGTAATCTATGGCTTTAATTACTGCTTTTCCATCTTTTTCAATTATTCGTCCAAAGTGGAGATCCATTTCTGTACTTGTATAATCTACACCCTGATTTCTATCGCTTTTTGGAAAATATGCCAATGTTGCCTTTGCAAAAAAAGGATGCGCATTCATATCTTGTGGAACTGGAATATTATACGTATATGTTTCATATTCATCAATGGTTCCATTCATAATAAATCTAATTTCATCATCTTTGGAATGTGTAATATCCTCAATACGTTTTGGTACAATCCCATATCCCATGGCAAAATATTTATTATCCTGACGATTCCATCCTGCTGCCGAATCAATTATCAGTGCTTTTGCAACTTCTCTGCTTAATCCGACGATATGGATAAGATATGCCATTTTTCTTGTAATCCAAGGTGCAGCAAATGAAGTTCCACATACTGTTGCCATTCCCAAAGGCTCACAAACTGTAATTTTTTCCTGTTTATCTCCCCCATAGTAGCAAATATCTGGTTTATAAAAGAAAGATAGTACCGGTCCTACCCTTGTATATGAAGCTGGTTTACCGTTAAAATCAACAGCATTAACTATTAATGAGTTAAGTGAATCTGCTGGAGCACCTATTTTAACAGTTCCTGTCATTTTCCTTGTTTTGTTTGTCCCTGCGACAACAAATATAACATCATACTCACATTGAATCTTATCTAATTCTGCTGCTTCGGGCGATATAAAATTGGGATCAATTTCCATCGCCGAACCTAATGAAAGATTCCATACCTTAATATCTCTGTTACTCGCTATGATATCTCTAATCATTTTAAGGATTGTAAACGAACTGAATCCACCTGCTGTTGCTACTCCAAAATGTTTCACCCTAAATCGTCCACAGCCATCATCCAGTTTTGGATTAAAAGCTGGTCCATCCACAATTATTGAAGTTACCGCTGTTCCATGGAAACGATCTTCTGTAGTAATTGTGATGTTCGGATCAACCATATTGTGTGAAACAACCCAATTATGAAAATATACCCTTTTGTCAAATTGAGTATCAATAACACCAACTGTTGGTTCATTTGTGGGTTCTGGAATCGATATTATACTTTCTGATTCATTTTTCACAATATCTTCATCTATAACAATTTCCGCCAAATCTCTAACATGCATTGCAATCAAATATGGGGCATTATTTTGCAAAATCTGAATTTCTCTACTGTCAAGTCTAAGAGTTGTTTCATCAATCATTTTAGCATGTATCATATCAATGCCAAATTTACTTAATAATTCTACTGTATTTACTCCTGTTTTATAAATCGTTACAATTGATCTATCTTTGATTGTTTCATCTACACGATCTAATCTAAAATTTTCTACATAATTAGAATCTACGACTACTCGCAAAAAACTAGATTTTGCCATTATATTTACATTATATTTTCCACTGTTTATTAATTGGGTATCTTTATCTGTTATTTCACCATTATAATATTTATTTAGAACCAATTCACATTTTTCTAAATATTGTATTGATTTCCGCAAAGCTTCAAAAGAAATAAAATAAGTAAAAACATGCTTCTTTACTTTTTCATTGTTTGCGTTATTCTCATCCACAAATTTCGCCCCTCTTATTGACATGTTGGGATGTAAATTTTTTTCTCCAAGCAAAATCTGCAGCCTATTGCTCTTTGCAACAATGCACTTATAATGAACGCTAATTAGAACTCCACCTATCGTCATCTCATTTTTCCAATAGTTCTCTAATTGTTTTAACTGTTGTTTCATATTTCCGACATGCTCAGCTGTAACTTTTGAACCTTTTGGAAGATTCGTCGGTCCAAAACCATTCACGTTTTTCCGCTTCTGAAACTGTCCTCTAAGTTGTAATATATTATTCATCCATGCTCTCCTTAATTTCTCTAGCTACAGTGCTCCTAGGAACCCTTGATAAAATTTCTATTTCTCTAATTGTAAATTTCTGAGATTTTAATTCTTTCAAATTTTGAGGCTGTTTACCATTAACTGCATAATACAATCGTCTAAAATAATCCATTCCATCATCAGGATCACTAAACGCAACCGCTGTCCTTATTAAATTTTTTAAATCTCCTGGATATGGAATTGGTTCCATCAATCCAATGATTTTACGGAATAAGCGGATATCCTTATTTGCTAATTTAAATTTTACTAAAAACTTATTTAAAAATTCTTCTGCGATTGACATTAAATCTCCTTTTGTATATCTGTTGAAATCTATTACAGAATCAAACCTTCTAATTAAAGCTTTATCAAAATGTTCATATAAATTGGTTGTCGCAACTAGTACAACTCTTTCATCCATATAATCCATTCCTTTAAGCATAGAAGATGTCGCTCTTCCCATTTCTCGCAAATCATTTGTATTAGTTCTGTCTAGCGCAATTGCATCTATTTCATCAAATAGTATTATTACATTTTCTGGATGAACAAAATTATTTATTTCTTTAAATAAAGAAGAAATATTTTTTTGTGTCTGCCCTAATTTACTATCAATAACAGCAGCAAAATCCACCATATAAATATCTCTGTTTAAGATACGAGACAATTGTTTGACCGCTTCCGTTTTCCCTGTTCCTGGCGCTCCTTGAAATAGGAATTTATTTATTCCAGCTTTATGTGCAACTGCATGGACTATTCCAAGAATATCCTGTGTAACTGCATCTGGAAGCCATAAACTATCTCCAGATGATTCAATTTTTTCAAATAACGTTGAGTCATTTTCACTCATTTGAGGTACAAATGTATTCGCATTTGACATTAATGCCATAATATACTCGGCTAATTGGTAATCTCCTGATTCATCAAAATCTTTTGCAATCTCATATGCTTCACTCCTAAAACCTGCATCATTTTCTTCTGAATAATATTTTATCAAATTAAGAACGCTTTTCTTCTTCATAATGCTCCACCCCTGTCTTTTTCTTAATTATATCTCTATGGGACATTTTTGTCAATATTGGGACAAAATTTAATTGACTTTTTTATTGAGTCGTGTTATAGTAATTATGTAATTAAAACAAATAAAAATTTCAATAAAAAAAGAAACCAGCATCTAAGCGAATAGAACACTGGCCTCTGTGTACAAATGTACTTCATCCAAAGTAAGTTTAACACAGAACAATTTCCCAGACAACCGAAACTTTTGTTCGACTTGATTTCTTTTCTTATTGTTTATATAGAATATTCACAAAAAAATTTGAAAGGAAATATAGAAAATGAAAGCAATAAAAATAAAAATGAAAACAGGATGTGCACAGTCCAACAATACTACTGAAATATCCGAAATTTACGTAGAAGGATGTACTAACCCAGGATACTTTGCCAAAGAATCCTTATATGATTACCTAAAAAAGAACCCTGATTCCATTCAGGTAAACATTTATCCTTATCCAAACTTAATCCCTGCACTCAGCAGTAAGCAAGAAAAATATGTTCGTTCAGAGCCAAATGATACCCCGAATGACAATCTATTAAAATTGCCAAGAAACTAATCAATATTTACATCAAACACGTAGATGAAAGATGCCATCTACGTGTTTGCAATTTCTATAATAAATTTTTTTAAATCATTCGAAAATGTTTCAACGCTTCCCTTATAGCTGCTTCTTTTTCTGGCAGTCATTTCGACTGTCTGAAATTTTCCGATTTCGGCAAATTGTAATATACCCTCTCAATAATACCACACTTCTGTTTTATCTGCGCAATATAGAGATTACTTACCCTTAATCTCCTCATAAGTCACCTTGCTCTCCACCTTCGTCAATTCCATCTCATCAAGGTTTACTTCTACCTCAATATGATGCTCGACTTTAAGTTTGGACAATAAGCAAACCGTCTCCACATGCACCGTATGCCCAAATTGGTCCACCGGGCGCACCCGTTTCAGCTCGTAACCGCCGTCGCACAAAATACGCAGGTCCCTGGCAAGGGTCGCGGAATCGCAGCTGACGTAGACTATCCTTTCGGGGGCCATTTCCAGCATGACCTTCAGACACTTTTCATCACAGCCCTTGCGGGGCGGGTCCACAACAATGACATCAGGGCGCGCCATACTGCCGCTTTCCTTTTCATGACTGTGCCTTTCATAAAATTCCGGCAGGACTTCCTCCGCCTTTCCTGTAAAAAACACCGCGTTTTCAATATGGCTGCGTTTCGCATTTGCCCGGGCGTCCTCAATGGCCTGCGGTATGACCTCCACGCCGTAAACCTGCTTTGCCCTCGTTGCCAGAAACAGGGAAATCGTCCCGATACCGCAGTATAAATCCCAGACTGTTTCTTTTCCCGTAAGGCCTGCATACTGTAATGCCAAACTGTATAATTTTTCCGTTTGCAAGGGGTTTACCTGATAGAAAGACAACGGGGATATGGCAAATTCCAGCTTTTCACCTGTAAATGCCATATCTTCTTTCTCCATGTCGCGGACACGGATACAGTCCCGGATGGTATCCTTTCCCCATATGGTGTGGACTTCTTTTCCCATAATAACATTTGTTTTTTCCGTGTTAATGCTTACCGACACGCTTGTCATGTTGTCGATTTTGGCAAGTCTTTTCAGCAATTCCTCCTGATAAGGCAGAAATCCGCCTTCTTTTTTACGCCCGTTCAGGACAACGCACACCATAATCTGTCCGGTTGCAAAGGCTGTGCGTATCAGGACATGGCGTATCAGCCCTGTTCCGTTTTCTTCCTCGTATGGCGGCACATGAAATTCTTTCATATAGGCAAGGATGGTTTCCAGTATTTCTTTGTTTTCTTCCCTGCCCAGAAAACAATCCGTATTTGCTATAATGGAGTGGGTTCTGCCGGCATAAAATCCGGCCACCGGGTTTCCTTCCCTGTCTTTTCCGATAGGATATTGGGCTTTGTTGCGGTACCGGTACGGGGATTCCATGCCCACAATCGGCTCCATTACCTTTTTTACTTCCTCTTCGGAAAAACCGCCCAGCCTTACCAGATGATTCTTTACTTTATCCTGTTTAAACAAAAGCTGTCTTTCATAGTCCATCGCCTGAAGCTGACAGCCTCCGCACTGCCTGTGGCAGGAACAAACGGGTTTCACGCGAAAAGGAGAAGGCGCAAGCACCTTCTCTAATCTGGCATAAGCATAATTTTTTTTCACTTTCGTGATTCTGGCTTCTACCGTATCGCCAATTACGGCGTCCTTGACAAACAGCAGGAATCCGTCCGGTTTTCCGATGCCTTCCCCTGCCGTGCCCATATCTTCAATGACTGTTTCCACCACATCATTTTTTTTATATTCCATCCGTATTCCAATGCCCCTCTAAAGAAAAACATTATTCCATTCTGCTGTTTCTCAGATTGGTTTCAAATACCCGGTTATAGCCCAGCCAGCCGTTATCCGGGCTGCTGCCTAATATTTCCGTCATCATTTCCAGTTTTGCATCTGTATTGTCCGCCATATTTAACGCCACCGCCTCAAACAGCGCCGGTTTCTTGGGAGAACCGTACTCATATTCCCCATGATGCGCCAGAATGCAGTGCTTTAACTCGGAAGCCAGCACTGCCGGGAAACCGGGAATATCGCGTATCTTTTCTTCCAGCATCTCGCATCCCATGATAATGTGTCCTAAAAGCTGTCCGTCATCCGTATAATCATTTTCCGGGAAAAGGGATATTTCCTTCACTTTCCCAATGTCGTGAAACATGGCGGCAGGCAAAAGCAAATCCCTTTTCAAAAGTGGAAAGGACTTGCACAGATAGTCGCACAGTCTGGTTACGCCCAGCGTATGCTCTAAAAGACCGCCCACAAAACCATGGTGCATGGTCTTGGCGGCGGAAGATTTTCGGAACTTTTTGACAAATCCCTCATCCTCCACAAAGAATGCCTGTAAAAGCTGTTTCATATATGTATTTTCAATGGATTCTATTATGCCGAGCAGTTCCTGATACATGGTATCATTATCCTTGCTGCTGACGGGCAGATAATCTGCAGGGTCATATTCTCCCTCCCTGCAAATACGGATTCTCTTGATATTTGCCTGCAGCGCACCCTGAAAATTGTTCACTTCACCATATACTTCGATATAATCCAGCGTATCGAACTCTTCAATCCCCGCATTGTTCGGGTCCCACACTTTTGCGTCCAGAGTACCCGTTTTATCCTGAAGTATCACATTTTCATAGGGCTTTCCGTTCTTTGTCACCGCAGACTGCTTATGCTTGCAGAGATAAATATCAAAAATCCGGTCGCCTTCCTTATAATCTTTGATGTATTTCATTCAATCCTCCTTAATTCCGCTTCACGGAATCTCAAACCCCACGGAACTTCTTCACGAAGCAGCCTTTTTACTCTGCTGTTCCCAGCGTGATTTCCATTTCCATTTCCTTGTAGCTGTCCTGTACCAGTCTCTGCACGACTACTGTAGCGGTTTCTCCTGCTTCCAGTTTCATAAGCGCTGCCGTATAACTGCTGAAATTGTTAATTTCTTCCTGTTCAATCGCCACAATTACGTCCCCACGCTGGATACCTGCCAGCATGGCGGGAGAATCCATTGCCACGTCTCTTACATATGCCCCAAACGGCACTCCCGTTTCCTGGTTTGCTTTTACCGTGACATCCATCCCGCTTACTCCGAGATAAACCGGTTCTTTTCCGTTGGTCATATTTTCAATCAGTTTTCTCAGCTCCGAAATGCCGATAGCGGTAACTGCGTTTTTCATATCGGAACTTGTCCTGTTTGGCGTAATAATGCCCACAATCTGCCCCTGCATATTAAAGAGTACTCCCACTGAACCCGGACTGCCATAGATATCGGTCGTCAAAAGCTTGTAGTTGGCATCCACCTTTCCGAGCGGGCTTCCTGCTGCCGCCACTATGCCATACTCCACAGAACCCACTATTCCCATGGGACACCCCATCGCTACCACCGGCGTCCCCACAAGATTTCTGGTATTGGAGGAGCCAAGCGCCGCTATGCTTATTTCTTCCTTTATTTCCTCCGGCACCTGGGCTAACGGCACGGATACCACTGCAAGACCTGTCTGACTGTCCATCTGTTTCAAAGAAGCCTCAACCCTTGTGTCAGCGCCGAATGTTACGGTAATGCTTTCCGCATCAATAATCGTATTTCTGTCGGTTAAAACAAGATATTCCTTTCCGTTGCTGGCAATAATCACGCCATACGTCTGGCCCGTACTTTCATAAGTATCGTTCAGCCAGTCCACATCCGAAGCGACTCCGGTAACCGTAACCATGGAAGCGGACAATTCCGTAGTATAGGAAAGGAGCGCCTGGTACATCTGCATGTAATGCTCTTTGTCAAGCTGGATATTTTCCAGAATCTTCTGAATCTGCTCATCCTCCAGTATGACGGATTCAACTGCTTCCTGCAGGGAAGGCACTTCTTCCTCCACAAGCATGTCTTCCGGAGAAACTTCATTTGATTCTTCGGGAAATACCACTGCCTGAGGCTCTTCTTCGGGATAAAGCCAGTTGCTGAAAAGCGGCTCAAGAATTAAAAAGGTAAGACATGCTATCAAGCCAAAAATAACTGCCATTGCCGCAGTCGTTATCGTCCTTCGCAGCAGTTTTTTCTTATTAACAGGTCTTTCTTTTATTTTTTCTATCATAAAATCGGACTGTTTATTCTGTTCTGCATCAGACATGCCCATAAAACCTCCGTTCCCTGTAACAGTTAAAAAAAGCTGCACAAAAACGTCCGTTCCGTGCAGCTTTTATCCTTACCGGCTTACTCTGTTTCTGTTTCCACAGGTACGGTTGCAGTTTCATCCGCACCTGCCACAGTGTTATTGGTATTTTCCGCTTTTAAATAAGCAAGATGGCCCTTAGGGTCGGATACCTCGCACTTACCTTTGATTTCCTCAAGATATGCTTCCATGATATCACTTAAAAGCGTACTGGCAATCTTTGCCTGCCATGTAGGACGGCTTTCCTCCACATAATAAACAATGTATGTGTAAAGGTCTTCCGCAATGGTAGTCACATCACCCGGTTTTCTGGAATCGTCAAATATCCATGCGTTCAGGGCGCTTTCTGCATTGGATTGTCCCAGTTCTTTATACAGACCGCCGTTCCTGTTGGTATAAGTGTCTTCACTGTATTCTCCCACCAGACTGATAAAAGCGTCTTCCGTGCCGCCTGCCGCTTCCCACTCTGCAAGGATGGCTTCACTGTTGCCTGCCGACGTTACAATCGTACGGACGGTTGCCGTAGGCGTTTCGTCCAGATACCTGTTCTTAAACAGCACCACATAATATTTATGGGCTTCCGTATCCTCGGCAATCGTTGTATCGCCCTCTTTTCTTGCTTCGTCAAAAAGCCAGTCATTATAAACAATGGGAATACTTGCTTTCTGGATTCCTGTTTTCTCTGTGCCTTCTGTCTCGATAACCTGAAGCGCTTCTTCTGCCTTCTCCTTTGCCGCGTCCATGGCTGCCTGGATTTCTTCTTCTGTCGGCTCTGCCGTGCTTTCATTACCCGCTTCGTCCGTCACGGTCTTTGCCTCCGGTATCTGGGCTTCAATCTCTGTGAGCAGGAAATCCACACTGTCGTATTCTGCTTTATTTTCCTCGTAGTATGCCTTGATTTCCTCGTCGGAAGCGCCCTTCTGCTCAGAAACGGTATTGTAATATGCCGCCGCCAGATATCCCTCTTCCACATACGGACGGATACTGCTTACTGACGCATACCTACCGAAATTGATTTTATAGTACCTTCCCAGGGACTCTCCTGACTCGGCTGCCCCGTTTTCCAATGACTTCGCAAATGCTTCATACTCTTTGGATACGTCATAAGTAAAACCTGCTGCCTCTGCCTCGGCAAGCAACGCCTTATTCTGCTTGATGGCGTCCACGGCAAGCTGCTCAAAATAATCCTGCCAGGTCATGGTTTCACTGTAACGCTGGGTGGAAAAATCACTGTTTACATTGAGTCCCATGTAAGACATGATACTTCCGTACGTGTTTAAGTATTCGTTCTTTGCCAGATTATAATAATAATCAAACTCCGCCCTGGTTATATCATCGCCACCCACCGTAATGTAAGTGGAATGGGTTGCAATATATTTTCTTACCGGAATGCTTGCCAGGGCAATAATGATAACAGCCAGAATCGCAATGCCAATCACTCTGTTTATCTTTTTCTGTCTCTGCTCTTTTAACTCTTGTTCCTTTCTCCTCTGTACTTTTCTATCGTACTTTGTCACAACTTTCTGTGTTGTCTCTTTTTCTGACATTGGGATATCTCCTTCCTTTTTCTCATGATGGCACTCTTTATATTATCTTGTCCCATGCCACATGCTTTATCATTATAATCTATATCCCAAAGAAAAGGTAGCCCTTTCACGCATTTTTCACAAAAAAATTTGTAACAATCCCGTATTTCCGGTTATTACAGGTTATTTACCCTGCCCATAAAAAGAATAATTCCGGTTTCTGCATCCTGCAGCACATAGACAAACGGCTTATCCACTATAAATTCTGTGAATTCCTCCTCCATGAGAGCAGCGCTGTCATTCATCAGCGCCGCCGTTGCGGCAGCGGCCTTTGTTCCTTCCTCATCCACTTCAATTTTTGCCTTATGAAGTATCCGGGAAACGTACAAACCCGTTCCTATTTTGTCAAAACCGGCATCCTCGCGAAATGCTGCTGCCACACCCATATCCTGTAAAATTTCTTCTATGCCGTCAATGCTTTTTTCCATGGAAAACTTCGGGAGGGCAAGCCTGCTTATCTCCTTTTTTTCCACGTCATCCAGACTGTTTAACAGTTTTTCTCTCTCTTCAATATCCAACACAGAAAATAAAGCGGTGATATCCTCTCCGTCTTCTGCCGGTAAAAACACCTTCATAACCACATTCCCGCCCAGATACGGAAGCGCTATTCCTTTTATGCCGCCGCATTCCACATAGGCATAATCCTCCCTGTACTGGTTCATCATTTCCACACGGCTGTCCCCGTCCGTTCCATGAAAAGTATCTTCAAAAGTACTCTCTTTCTTAAACGGTGTTTCCCATTTTCCTTCAAAATAAACGGCATTCAGCAAAGCCATTACGGTGTTTGCCGGTACTGCCCCCACGATTTGCGGTATCATACCCCTTGTATTTTTGTCCGTCCAGTTGTTTATCTCCCGGATTGCGTCCTGGGGATTTTCCCTGAAATCCGCCTTAAACACTTCACATTTATAATAGTATCCTGCCGGCTGCAAAAAGTCAGCCTGCACATTTGGGGCAAATTCTTTGTTTTCATCCATCCATATGGCATTTGCAGTTATGACAAAAGTGTCATCACTCCATTCTTTTTCCAGATACCCTTTCATTTCCCCATTCCATGCGTCCAAATCTGCGATGCCCAGCAATTCTTCCAGTTCTTCTTTTGTTTCGGAATCCGCACCTACATCCAGAAGTGAAAGCGCGCTGCACAGACTGTACGGGGAAAAAAACACGTTTTCCTGCTCCCCGAGTTTATCATACATATGGTAAGCAAAACTGTTGATACCGTTTCTCATGGCTTCTTTGGGTATAACCTCCACCTGCTTTGGTTTCTCATAATCCTGCTCTGCCTGTATGACGGGATATACAGGCTCCGGTTCACTTTTTCCGCACCCTGTAACTCCCGTAAGCACACATGTACAGATAAAGATAAATGCCATCCATCCCCTTTTTTCCATAAAAAGACCTCCCTTTCTCCGTATCCTGTTGTTAATGATACGTCAAAAAAGGAGGCATTTTATGGGCTTCCCCACCCTCATTTTATTTTTTTAGAAATTCTTTTACGGATTTGCAGACTCCCTTTGCATCCAGTCCGTATTTTTCCACAAGCACTGCCGCCGGACCGGATTCCCCGAATACATCCTGCATTCCGAGTTTGCATACAGGTACGGGATATTCCTTGCACAGTGCGTCGCACACCGCGCTTCCCAGACCACCGATAACGGAATGTTCTTCCACCGTCACTATTTTGCCGGTTTTTTTCGCACAGTTTATTATCAGTTCTTCATCCAGCGGTTTGATGGTACAGATATTTACCACCTGGGCGTTTATACCCTCACTTTCAAGCATTTTAGCCGCCCCCAGCGCCGAATCCACACAAATCCCCGTTGCCACAATCGTGACGTCGGTCCCTTCTTTCAGCACAGTGCCTTTACCGATTTCAAAATGAAAATCGGGCCGGTCATTGATAACCGGTACTGCCGAACGTCCGAAACGCAGATACACGGGACCCTCATACTCTATCGCTGCACGAACGGCTGCACGCGCCTCCACATCGTCGGAAGGACACATCACCACCATACCGGGAATGGTCCTCATCAGCGTCAAATCTTCGTTGCACTGATGCGTTGCGCCGTCTTCTCCCACCGTAATTCCTGCATGGGTGGCGCCAATCTTTACGTTCAGGTGCGGATAACCCACCGAATTGCGGACCTGCTCAAACGCACGCCCCGCCACAAACATGGCAAAAGAACTTACAAACGGAATCTTTCCTGTCGCTGCCAGTCCTGCTGCAATTCCGACCATATTGCTTTCCGCAATGCCGCAGTCAATATGCCTTTCGGGATACGCTTTCCTGAAAATATCAGTTTTGGTGGCTGTCGCAAGGTCTGCGTCCAAAACCACAAGATTTGGATATTCTTCCGCCAGTTCCTTCAGCATGTTTCCATAGCTTTCCCTGGTTGCAATCTTTTTTACCCCTGTATCTGCCATTATTCCTCACCTGCCTTTTCCAGTTCTTCCCCTTCTTTTACAAGGTCCGCCATAGCCGTCTTATATTGTTCCTCATTGGGGGCCTTCCCATGCCATCCGGGATTGTTTTCCATAAAAGATACCCCTTTTCCCTTGATGCTGTGCATCACAATGCAGGTTGGCATTCCTTTTGTTTCCCTTGCTTCACGAAACGCATTTCTAATCTGGTCAAAATCGTGTGCGTCAATATTGATGACATGAAAGTTAAACGCCTCAAACTTTTTGTCGATGGGATAAGGAGAGCAGACTTCATCCACGGGTCCGTCAATCTGCAGATTGTTGTTGTCCACAATCACGCAAAGGTTGTCAAGCTTCCTGTGTCCCGCAAACATGGCCGCCTCCCAGACCTGTCCTTCCTGAATCTCGCCATCCCCCAAAAGAGTGTATGTACGAAAATCTTTGTTGTCCATTTTTGCTGCCAGCGCCATACCCACCGCGGTGGAAACACCCTGTCCCAGGGAGCCTGACGACATGTCCACGCCCGGTATATTGATGCAGGGATGCCCTTGAAGATAAGAGCCTAAATGCCGTAAAGTGCTTAAATCTTCCACTGGAAAAAAGCCTCTGTAGGCAAGCGCCGCATACAGTCCGGGCGCCGTGTGGCCTTTGGACAATACAAACCTGTCCCTGTCCTCCATGTCGGGATTTTCGGGATTTACGTTCATTTCTTCAAAGTAAAGAAAGGTAAACATATCTGCCGCCGATAAAGAACCGCCGGGATGTCCTGCCTTTGCACTGTAAACCGAGGAAATAATGCCCTTGCGGACCTTATTTGCAATCTTTTGCAGCTCTGAATTTTTCATTTTTTCTCCTCATTTCTGCCAATCTCTTCGCCGTTTTGATTTATGAAGTATTGAGAACAACTTTTTCGCTTATACTCTAGCATATTTTTTCCGTTCCGTCCATAGATAAAACAAAAGAGTATCTGAAACATCAAACATAAACCCCCCTGCTTCCTGCATATATATAATTAAAAAACATACAGGACCCCTTTATGCCTCATTTTTCATTTTCCAAAAAAATAATTCCCCTGTTTTTCCTGATTCCTGCATTGCTGTTCCTCACTTTTTTTCTTTTTCGCTCCGGAAGCGACGCAAAGGAATTTGATTCTCTTTCCATGACTATTTTTCAGGAAGAGCTGGAAGGAAACACCCTGAACCTGCATTATACGCTGGCATACCCGGAAAACTACGGTATTGAACGCTATACCCCCGTTCTTCCCTGCTATACGGCTGCGGGCAAATCGGAATCAGAAGCTGAACTGGAGGATTATATCTCAAAACTGGAGGATTTGGACTATAATAAACTAAATGAAAACCAGCAGTATACTTATACTCTTTTGTATAGATTTCTTACACATACAAGGGAAGGAAACCTTTTCCCTTATTATGACGAACCGCTTTCGCCGTCTTCCGGAATGCAGTCGCAGCTTCCCATACTGCTGGCCGAATACACCTTTCGTTCTGTGCAGGATTTGGAGGATTACCTTGCGCTTTTAGAGCAGACGGACGACTATTTTGCTGCGCTTCTCACCTATGAACAGGAAAAAGCGGCAGCCGGTCTGCTGCAGTCAGATTCTTCCCTGCAAAAAGTCCGCGACCAGTGCTATACCATTCTCTCCAAAGAAGAACTTGCCGCAGGCACCCACTTTTTGCAGACTACTTTTACCGAACGGCTGCAAAGTCTTATAAACCAGAATCTTATCACGGAAGAAGCGGCGCAAAAATATGAAGCGGAAAATAACCGCCTGCTCTCTACCGTAATGCAGCCTGCCTATGAATCTTTGGCAGACGGCCTTTTCCTGCTTATGGACGACGGCACTTCCCTGCCTGCGGGACTGTGCTTTACACCTCTCGGCAGAGATTATTATGTATGGCTGGTAAAGAAAAACACAGGCTCATCTCTTTCCATTGAGGCAATAAAAGCTGTCTTATATCCGCAATTTGATTCGGAATATAAGGAATTGCGTAATCTATTAATGTCCCGGCAGGATGCCGCAAACGTCTGGATGCAGTCCATTACGCAAAACAGCTTTTCCCTTCAGACGGCAGATGAAATGCTGGCTGACCTGCAGGCAAGAATGTCAGAGGACTTTCCTGATTTTCCCGGGGGCAATGTCTTAGGCGCCCGCCTTCCTGCGCTTTCCGTCAAAACCGTATCTCCCAGCCTGCAGGAATACTGCGCGCCTGCCTTTTATCTGACGCCGCCTTTGGACGACACGCAAAACAACGTGATTTATATCAACGAAAAATCTACACCCGACGGCCTGGAACTTTATACCACCCTGGCCCATGAAGGTTATCCGGGACATCTCTACCAGTCTGTCTACAACCAGCTTAACTTGCAAAAGAAAAAAGACAGTCCCGTGCGGCAGATATTATGGTATGGAGGATATGTGGAAGGCTGGGCCGTATATGTAGAATTTATGTCCTATGATTACGCTGCACAGCTTGCAGCCGAACAGGGCAACGAAGACATTGCCTTTGCCTACACTTTAGAAAAGCATAACCGCAATGTGCAGTTATGCCTGTATGCCCTGTTGGATTTATCCATTCATTATGACGGGGCGTCTTATGAACAGGTGCATCAGGTGCTTTCCACCTTCGGCATCACGGACGCGGATACCACACGCAATGTATACAATTATATTGCGGAGGAACCCTCCAATTATTTAAAATATTATCTCGGTTATCTGGAAATCCTCCGTTTGAAAGAAACGGCACGCGAAAAATGGGGAGAAGAATACAGTGATTTGCGTTTTCACTCCTTCTTTTTAGACAAAGGGCCTTCTGACTTTACCACCCTGACCGAAGCATTGGATTCCTATTGACACTGTATCTATTTATCCGTTTTCTTCCGGGAAACCTGCCCCCTGGCCTGCTCTTCCCGGAAGAAGCGGTTCAGGCGTCCGAGCGCCCTTCCCAAAACCTCTTGTTCTTCCCCACTTAGTTCCTCCATAACAGCCTTTACCATATCTTCATGGAATTTCTGATGCTCTGCAAAAGCCTTTTGCCCTTTTTCCGTGAGGGATACAAGAACCACCCGCCTGTCTTTTTCACTGCGTGTACGCTCCACAAATCCTTTTTTTACCAGACTGTTCACGGAAATCGTTAACGTCCCGGTGGTAACCATGAGGGCATGGGCAACTGCCGTCATGTTTTTCGGTTCTTCCGTGCCGATTGCTTCTATGACATGCATGTCGTTTATTGTCATGTTTTGATATCCGCTCTGTTTCACAATGTTCTCTTCGATTGCATTAATATTGCGGAACAACCGTACAAGCACCTCGTTCAGCATTCCTTGTATATTCATACTTATACCCACCTCTTTTCACTCTCCCATCAGTTCTTCCATATATCCATGGTCCCAATGGGACCTGTTTTTACTCTCCCATCAGTTCTTCCATATATCCCCGGTCCCATAATAGGATTTTGAGTTTTTTGGCGGCCTCCACTGCCGGGGCGGTAAAGTACTGGTTTGTAAGCACTGCCCCGACCATCCTGTCGTAGTAATCCCTGCCCGCATAAGCCTCCTGCACTGCCGCCACCCCCACCGGGGCGCTGTAGCATTTACACTGGATGGCGTAGGTGACCCCGTCTTTTTCCGCAAGTATATCCACACCGTAGTCCCCGCTGCCCTTTGTGACCTCCACCTCCAGAAATCCTCTTTCCTTCAGTAAATCAGCGCAATAATACTCAAAATCATGTCCTTCCATCTCATCCACAATAAGAGGACGTCTGCGCCTTTTCTTACGCATATGCCACACGGCAGCCAAAATCATGGCGGCAAACAGACAAAGTATCATTATCGCTATCGTTTTATCCTGCATGTAAACTCCCATCCATCTTATATATCCGTTTTTTAACATAAATGAGTATACCACATTTCTTCCTTTGTTGCACTTTTATTTGTTACACGGAATTGGGTAATTTTCTGTAAAGTACCGCCCCCAAAACGGCAGCCATTCCTTCTGTTACGGGAAAAGCCAGCCATATACCGTATATTCCCCATACTCCCGATAACAAAACTGCCAAAGGTATTATCAATACAAATCCTCTCAGCAAAGAAATCCAATGCGCAGGCACGGCCCTTTGTGTTGAAGTAAAAACGGCGGAAATAACAATATTAAAACCGGCAAAAGGCGCCGCCGTAAAATACAGACGGATTCCCGGCACCGCAAGACTTTGCAGGGCAGCGTCGTTTTCACTGTTAAATATTCCTGCAATTCCGGAAGCAAATCCATACATAACCAGATAGATTGCCAACGATATCACAATCATTGCCGCCATCCCATAACGCACCACCTTGCGGACGCTTTCTGTATCACCCTTTCCGCAATCAGTGCTGATAACAGGCTGCATCCCCTGCGCCAGCCCGGTGTAAACTGCCATCACCACAAGTGAAAGATTGGCAACCACACCGTATGCGGCAACACCGGTGTTCCCGGCAATCTTTAATATGATAATGTTGTACACTATCATCACTACGCCGGAAGACACTTCCGCCACCAGCGACGGAAATCCCAAGGGGAGGCCGGAAAACATACAGGAAAGTTCCGGCTTTTTCCACGTGAAATGAAAACCGTTTTTTCCGTTTTTCCAATGCAGGGATAAAAGCAGCATACTGATGACAGGCGCTGCCCCCGTTGCCAGCACAGCCCCAAGGATTCCCATGCCGAGGGGAAATATGAAAACATAATCCAGAACAATGTTGCAAAGACTTCCTACAAGCATGGCAAGCATGGAAAGACGCGGGTTCTTATCGTTTCTGACAAAGCATATCAACACGTCATTCATCATAAATGCCGGGGCAAACAGCAGAATGAACTTCAGATAGGTTTCTGTCATATCTGCAACTTCTGTATCCGCTCCCAAAAGCTGCGTAAGCCCGTCCGAAAAAAACACTCCTGTCAGAAGAAACAGCATGGATATTGCCACGGAAAGATACACGGTATTCATAAAAATACTGTCCCCGCTTTTCCCGCTCCTTTGTCCCCTGAAAACAGAATACCTTGTTGCGCCCCCCATTCCCAGCATCAGACCGCTTCCGTGGATAAAGCTATATACGGGAATTGCCAGATTAAGCGCCGTCAACCCCTTTGTTCCCAGGCCTTTTGATACAAAATAAGTATCTGCAAGTATATAACATGACAATCCTAACATGCCCATGATATTCAAGACTGCATATTTTATAAATTCCGCAAACTTAGACTGCCGGTTCATTTCATCCTCCTTACAAAACTTACAAAACGCCGGTTCTTTCCGTCTTCTGAGACCTAACGATGGAAAGCCCGGCGTTTACTTTCATTACCCGGTGGCAATGAAACCGCTGTCAATATAAACTACATGTATTATACTGTAATAGTATTCAGGGGTCAAGAGTTGGTCTGATACTGTAAGTTAAAGATTGATTTTGCATTTCTCCAAAAAACATTGTCTTCAATACTCTTTGCCAATTTAAGCTTTCTTACAAACTCTATATGTTCCTTCTGGCTGCAGCAGGAAAAATCAGAACCAAATATTACTCTTTGGGGAACCAAGTTTATTATTTTTATTATTTCACTTGATGAGTTTTCACGTGTACTTACGTTATCAGCAATAGAAGACAAATCAAAAAAGACATTTTCCAAATCCAAAAGAAACATACACTTCTCTAATTCCGGATAAAAACAATGACATACAATTAATTTCAATTTTGGATAATTGTTTGCAATCTCAGCTACTAATTTTACATCGCTATATTGGCTGTTATCCCATCCGGAATGAAAAAGCACTGGTACATTGTATTGTATTGCAAGTTGATATATCTCTTTTAACTTTTCATCTGTAAGGTAAAATGCTTCATGCCCAGTGAACAGCTTAATTCCAACAAGCAGCTTCTTACATAAATACTTTTCCAATTTTATAAACTGTGCTTGAAATTCAAAATATGGACTTATTCCCCCAACAATAGAAACATTACTTATTTCTTTAAATAATTCCACGCATTCATCCATAGAGCCAATAGCGCTTTCAGTACAAGAATCTGATATAACAATTCCCCCCCTCACATTATTCATACGCATTTCATATAACAAATTTTCTTTTTTTTGATGAAAGGATGTGCATTCATCTTTTACCGGTAAATGCATATGCGCATCAATAATCATTTTCCTGTTCCTCCTTCAATACTTTTATCATAAATAAGCACGGATTCTCTTCATCCCAAAACGTTGTAAACACTTCCAACGGGTAAAATCCTTCTTTTTTGTAAAATGCTCTCGTACCTTTATACGGTTCATAAACTGCTGATTCATCCAATGTCTTGACCGTTAAAAATATAAAAGAATTTACTTTACACCATTGAACGCAGTATTCCAATAGCTTATGCCCGATTCCCATTCTATGGTATTCTCTTAATATACCAAAATTATAAATATCCGCCGTATATCGATTATGAATCTTTAATGCTGCAAATCCAACCGCCTTATTCTCAAAATATGCTACAAAAAACGGATAATCCCTATGTATCACTGACTTATTTACAATATCTTCCGGTGGCGAAAACCATTCTGGTAAAGCATTCATAATTTCCAGCGTAATTCTTGTTTTTTCATCCTGATTTTCAACCTTCTTAATTTTTATCATTCTTTTCCTCCTGTTTTTTGACAAGGCACAAAAAAAACTACAGACATTACTCTGTAGCCAACCAACAACTATATACAGAGCAAAAATCATTTATGACACCAAAATAAAAGCTGCTTTAGCAGTCTATTATTCCTTGTTCATTTCTGACTTTCTGCTCTTTCCGTCTATTATTCTATCGGTAACCGACAGCACAATAATCGGTCGAATCACATCCTTTTCTTTATTGTTGCCTTGTCATAGGTATAATAGCATTTTATATGAATTTTGGCAATATGCTATTACAATTCCATGTTGGTCTGATTGTAGGTTTGTCAAACATATGTTACACCGACTGTAAATAATCCCTTAATATCTGA
>ERZ777011.106-NODE-106-length-127816-cov-13.218932_pt1 | contig 127816 bp, 109 predicted proteins | sample MGYA00374964_ERZ777011 | MGnify/ENA primary metagenome ERZ777011 (study PRJEB29310, sample SAMD00008975) | mouse gut metagenome | study: EMG produced TPA metagenomics assembly of the Metagenome analysis of fecal microbiota from mouse which was promoted... | reverse complement strand
ATAGGTAACTTCTATTGAAGAAACAAAGGGTAGAATTTACTTTTGCAATTTAGGAGTTCGAAAAAGTTATAAATTCATACTTGACAAGGCTTTTGCATATAATTATAATGTAGCAAATTAGCGAATGACTGGTGTTCCGGTCACACATTGAGCCTTGAGATAACACTATTCAAGGCTCTTTTTGTTTACAGGAGATAAATTATGGCCAAAGACTTCAATTACACAACTTCTGATGAGCAGATCGCCCATCTTCGAGGAAAAGGACTTATCTTCGACAATGAAGCTAACGCAAAGGTACCTTACATACAAATGTACATTCCGGGAAATATCCAATAAAATATTATCGGGAAACATATGACATTGTTCCTCCTTGGATTCTATTAAAAGGCACATATTTTAGTACACTTGTTAATCTTATAAAATGCTTAAAGCATAGCCAAAAGCAGCAGCTTTTACATATTTTAGTAACAAATCTCGACCGCGAAATTGATTCTGAAATTATTTCCCTTTTTCAGACCGTACTATTTATATGCCTTGATTATCGAAACGCCGCCGCTCATGGAGGACGCATTTACAATTTCCAATCCTCTCATGCCAATAAATTAAAAATAACGGATAATGTTATTACACATTTTCCTCAACTCCAAAATGTAGATTTCCAAACTGGAATATTCCAATTTACAACCTTACTCTCAATTTTTAATAACAGGCAGCCTATACAGATCATTACCGCAACCCTAAATCAACAGATTAACCGCCATTTGAAAATATACCCTCGAGACATTACGCTATTATCCGAAAACTTTGGTATTCAAATCGACCGTGAAACATATGTCTTTATAAACGAAAAAACAAAGCTTTATCACTACAATCCTAACTGTAGCGGTATTTCAAACGCTCATATGGTTCCTTTATCAGCACAAATTGAAACCGACTATGTTCCTTGCAAAAGATGTGTCACCCCTGATAAAGCAAATAAACAATAGCTAATTATGTTCTACGATATATAAGAATTTTAGCATAAAACATATACTCCAGATTGAAATTTTGTCGTTAGGGAGGTGATTCCATGGATACACAAAAAGTCAAACGCTGTGCCATCTACATCCGTGTCAGCACCGAGGAGCAGCACCTCAACGGTCTCTCCCTCCCTGCCCAAAAGCGTGCCCTCACCGAGTATGCGGAGCGTAACGGCCTCACGATCGTTGATTGCTATGCAGATGAGGGAATCTCCGCCCGCAAGCCGATGAAACACCGTAAGGGTCTCCTGCGCCTTCTGAGAGACGTAGAACAGGATAAGATCGACATGATCCTCGTCACCAAGCTGGACCGGTGGTTTCGCAACATCAAGGACTACAACATCACGGAGGAGATCCTGCAGGCTCATCACTGTTACTGGAAGACGATCTTTGAGAATTACGACTCGTCGACCGCCAACGGTCAGATGGTCATCAACATCATGCTCTCCGTCAATCAGGCGGAGTGTGACCGCACCTCTGAGCGCATCAAGGCCGTGCTGGACTATAAGCGCTCCATCGGCGAGGTCACCAGCGGCATGTGCGCCTGCTACGGCTACAAGGTGGTCAATAACCGTCTGGTGAAGGATGAGGCCGTCTCTGACATCGTAGAGGATGCCTATGAACACTACCGCTCCTGTTATTCGATCAGAGGCACGTACCACTACCTGCAGGCGAAATACGGCGACCGCGCCCCTTCCTGCAATAAGGTAGACCGTCTGTTCAAAAACGAGACCTACGCCGGGCGCGATAAGGATAACACAAACTACTGCGAACCTTACATTTCATGGGCAGAATTTCAGAAATTCCGCCAGATTACAACAACGAAGACCTATACCGCCGGGCGCTATGATCCCTACATCTTTTCTTCCCTGATCAAGTGTCCTGTCTGCGGCAACAATTTTACCGGGTACCGCAAGAGACAGAAGCTTAAGAACGGCGGGGAGAGCATATACATAAAATACCGATGCGGGAACAAGTTTGGACGTCACAGCGGCGCCAGCCTGCTGGAACGTAAAATCGAGGAGTATATGCTGACCCACGTTTCGGCCAGACTGGATCAGGAGATCGCTCAGGTACAGTTTAAGGCAAAGCAACAGGAAGAAGCCCACGATACCGACGCGATCCGCAAGGAGCTGGAACGCCTGAACATTCTTTTTCAAAAAGGAAGGATCACGGAAAGCTACTATGACGAGCAGTATGAACAGCTGGAGCGGAAGATCCGCGAATCCGAACAGCAGGAAAAGGTGACGCCCTTAAGCTCATACCGCCACCTAATCACGGCTTTCAGCGGAAACTGGCAGGAGCTTTACGCCAACCTTGATAAGCAGCACAAGCAGACTTTCTGGAAAGGCACCATCAAACGCATCGATGTGAACCCGGAAACCCATAAAATAAGCGGTTTTTCTTTTCTCACAGAATTGGAGTAGTAAACAGCGCATACTGTTGAGTTCGAACCGCACGCGACCTCCCTGGAAGCCAAAGGAGACGGTTACGTCGTGGCCTCCCTCGGTGAAGATTCCGGTTACGTACCTTACACTGCCTTCTCCGCCAAAAAGAGTTTTCTTGAAAAGAATCCTGACGTGATCGAAGCCTTCACGAGAGCCCTGCAAAAAGGCATGGACTATGTGCAGGCGCACACGCCCGCAGAAATTGCCAAGGTGATCTCCCCGCAGTTTGCGGAAACCGATCTTGCCACAATCGAGACCATCGTTGGCAGATATGCCGCTCAGGATACCTGGAAATCTGACCTGATCTTTTCGGAAGACAGTTTCACGCTTCTGGAAAACATTTTGGAAGAAGCCGGCGAGTTGGACGGCCAGGTGCCTTACGCAGATCTGGTGGACACCTCCTTTGCCGAGAAAGCGGTACACTAAAAAAGCGCCCGGCCTGTGTGCCGGGCACTTTTTCTGAAAAGGTCAATCCATACATTATGTAAACTATCTTCTTAGTCGATAACTATTCTCCCAACAATTCTTTCAGGGCATCCTCCACGAACTGATACTGGGTCAACAATTCTTCCACACCTATCTCCATTGCCGCAAGATTCTGCTCCTTTACCGCATCTTCCTGCTGCGCCGCAAGCTCTGAGAGATAAGTAGCGCCAATGGAACGCATGGCATTCTTCAATCCGTGCACCTCGATGCGATAACGCTCATAATCCTTCTGCTCATAAACACTGCGAATCAGCGGAATCTTTTCTTTTCCTTCCTCCATGGCCGCCCAGAGCACTTCCATATAAATCTCCTCGTCGCCGCCACAGAGTTTGATGCCTTCTTCCACATCAAAGCCCTTGCTTGTCAAATCCTCAAATCTCTGAATCGCTCCCATTTCAATCTTCCTCCCGGTCTCCTCTCTTTTTTTGCTTTTCCTTTCCGTCACTATCAGCAAGACCATCCAACATCTTTTCAATCAGCAGCTTTTTCACATAAACGTCAAAGCCAAGCATGCAGATGAAAGAAAAAATTCTGAGAAATTCACGGGTATCCTCCGGCGCATCCTCGAAAGTTCCCTGGGCAATCTGAAACTTTTCCTCCACATCCGCCTTCAAGACATCCTTTTGCTCCTGCTCCAGCCCGAATACCTCCTCATAAACGCCGGCCAAATCAAACGCTTCCCCGTTCGCAAAGAAACGGTCCGTGATTGGCTTAAGAAGTTCCTGAATGTCGCTGATCGACAGGATGCCTTTATAATAGTAAATAAAGATCAAAAGAAGTACATGATCTCTGGTATATTTTTTTTTGAAGGGCGGCGGCAGCAGATCGTTCTTGGCGTAATTGTTGATCATCGTCTTGGTCAGGATCTTATCGCTCTCAGGATTCCTGGTGGTATTTTTTAAGTGTGTCCCCATAAAGGTAGTCACCTGATCCATATAGAGCTCGATATCAGGAATATCTTCCGCCTTGATATACTCTATCCTGTCCACACTCTCCTTGATGCTGTTTAGCAGATCTTCCAAGTTAATCGTCATTTACCCGCTTTAGCTCCTGTGCCTTCCGTCACTCTTTGCCCATTTATTATATAGTTTTTGGCGTTCCCTGACAAGTGTTTTTTAGCCATTGATATTCAGTCCTAAATTTACTATTTCCAAAAAACATTTTTCAAAAACAATGCTTTACATTTCATAAGATATATGCTATTCTAACAATGTTGTATTAACATATTTTCATTATTTTTGGAGGTATCACAATGAACAAAGGTACAGTAAAGTGGTTCAACAACCAGAAAGGCTACGGCTTCATCTCTGACGAGCAGGGTAACGACGTATTCGTTCACTACTCCGGTCTCAACATGGAAGGCTTTAAGTCCCTCGAGGAGGGCGCTGAGGTTGAGTACGAGGTAGTAAACGGCGAAAAGGGACCTCAGGCTGTAAACGTTACAAAGTTATAAGAAGCGCTTCGCTTGTTATGACTTCGATAATCAATATCACGATGTGCCTGTTCTTAAATATAATATGATGTTCTGATACCAGAATAAGTAATTTTATTTAGAATCAGCTATTGTTGTAACGGATTAGAGAAGAAGAAAAACCTGTCGATCACGGCAGGTTTTTTTCTTGCCCGTTTTACCGCTTGTGCAAGCTGCCAAAGTCAATTCAAATAACGCAGGACCTCCTCAAAGGCCATCGTGCCGCCAAAAAGATCGAGGGCGCTGCCGATGGTCACATCCACCCTGTCCCGGCCAAGTTCCCTTAAGCGGTCCAGATCGGCAAAACTGTGCACGCCGCCCGCGTATGTAACAGGGCGTTTTCCCCAGCGTCCCAGAAGCGCCGCCACAGGTTCTTCGATGCCTGCTGCCTTTCCCTCCACGTCCACCGCATGGATCAAAAATTCATCACAGCTTTCGGCCAGCGCATCAAGCGTATCTTCCGTCAGCTCCACCGACGTATATTTTTGCCATCTGTCGGTCACAATATAGTAAATCCCCTCCCGCAGACGCACGGAAAGATCCAAGACAAGCCTTTCCTTTCCCACCACTTTTACAAGTTTACATAACTTATCTTCCTGGATCATTCCGTCCTGAAACACATAGGAGGTGACGATCACATGGCTCGCTCCCGCTTCCAGAAATGTGGCTGCATTCTCCGGCGTAATGCCGCCGCCCACCTGCAGGCCATTCGGATATGCCTTTAAGGCCGCAAGCGCCTGCCGCTTCGTCTCCTCATAATAGGGAGAAGAAGACGGATTCAAGAGAATCACATGACCGCCCCTGATGCCGCGGTCACGGTACAAAGCTGCAAAAAAAGCAGCATCCTGTTTTGAAACAAAATTTTCCTGCGCCGCGTCCTGCGCATCCATGAGACTTCCGCCCACGATCTGCTTGACAGCGCCGTTATGAATGTCGATACAAGGTCTGAACTTCATATTGATATATTTCCCCTTATGCAAGCGTTTATCGCCTGGTTTTGTCAATTTGCCCGGTTCTGAACTTGTGCATAATTTATTTTCTACCTGACATAATAACATAAGAACAGGAAGTTTTTCAAACATTCTGTTCTGGTTTATCAGGTATTTTTATCAGGTAAAGGAATGTAACAGGTAAAGGAGTGAAATTATGAAAAAGATTCTTTTGGTCTCTCTCATGGTACTGAGTATGACCGTGCTGACCGCCTGCGGCAACAAAAACGCCACGGACAACGGCGACAATGGTACGGGTATCTCGGATGACGCCGGCATGACAAACGGAACCGGCACTGATACTACAGGCACCACAGGCGATACCGGCACGACAGGTACCACAAACGGCAGCGACACGACAGGTACTACAAATGGCACCGGCACGACAGGTACCACAAACGACACCGGCACGACAGGTACTTCAAACGGTACAACAGGTACGGATGACCTTAACAACACCGACAATGTCAACGATGTGACGGCCGGAGATTATAACGGAAACGGCACGAACGGCAACGGCTCCATTGCAGACGGCGTGGGCGACGCAATCGACGATGCAGGCAATGCTGCCTCCGACATCATTGACGATGCGGCTACAGGCGTGGAAAACATGGTGGACGATGTGACTGGCACAGGCAACACCGGCGCATCAGGCAACGCACGCTAACAGGAAATTACAAAATTTCCTCTTACAGAAAAAAGGGTTCCCGAGGCAGTGTCCCCGAGAACTCTTTTTCTTTCACCGTTATCCTTTACACATTCCTTCTTATATAATATGATGTCGTCAGCTCTTTTCAATCAAAATACCGTCTCTGTAAGCCTGTAAAAGTTCCTCCAACTGGTGAATACTCTCCCGCAGCTCCGCGCCGATCTCCGTATCTGCAATTTTTTGACGTGATGCCGTAGTTTCCAAAATAAAGGAATCCGAGAAGATATCCGACTCCTGTCTGATCGCCGACTCTGTGGATTCAAAGGGCTCATGCGCCACCAGGCGCATCCCGTAAGAGTTGACCACCAGCGTGTAGCCTGCGATCCCGGTCTTATCCTGATATGCCTTAGAGAAACCGCCGTCAATGACAAGCAATTTACCGCCGCAGTGCACGGGCGACTCTCCTTTCTTTCTCTCCACAGGCACATGACCGTTGACAATATGAGAACGGGTCTCGTCCAGCCCAAATTCCTGCAAAATGCGGTTCACCACCATCTCGCTGTCAAGCAGCCTGTAATAGGCGTTTTTTCTTTCCTTTTTTAGTTCCTCATCCGCCAGGAAATAGCGCTCAAAGGTAGCCATCTTGTCCTTGCCAAAAACCGGAGAGTTCGGTCCCGCCCAGATATACCAGATGATGTCCTGACCCTTCAATTTTTCCTGAAGATCGTGGGAATAGTAGCCTTTTCTCGCATAGTGCTCCAACACGTCGTAGAGTGCCTTGCCGCTGCACTCCTCGCCGTAAACATTGACCTTATTAAAATTCCCCTCCTCATCCATGGGCACACAGCCGTGATAGAGAAGGTTTGAATTATAGACTTTGTAAAGTCCGCCCTTGGAAAAAAGGAAGCGCACATGCTTTTGGAGCTTTTCGCACTTGACAAAGGCCTGCCTAAGCCGCTCCATTACCTGCTCCTCCTGCTCCGTCAGCTCATAGGGCCTGTTTTTGTTGATCGTCGGAAAATTTACATCCTTCATGGGATAGGAGACACCGTCAAGTACAAGTGCCTTCTTCTCGTAGTCTATATGTTCTAAGAGCAGCCTGTCCTGCATGGCAAATTCGGGACGCCGCATGATCAGCTGCCCCTCCAGCTTAAACTGTATGATGGAGATGGCCTTGTGCATCTTCATGTCAAGGCTTAAGTCCTTGGTATCATAATCCGTATTGTACTTGATGGCAAAAGCCTCACAGTCCACATCGCTATAGGCGTCGAGCGCAAAAGTAGCAAGCGGGATCAGGTTAATGCCGTAGCCTTCTTCAAGGGTATCGAGATTGCCGTAGCGCGCCGCCATGCGGATCACGTTGGCAATGCAGGCCAAATGGCCGCTGGCCGCTCCCATCCATACAATGTCGTGATTCCCCCACTGCACATCCACGGAATGGTATGCACAGAGCGTATCGAGAATAATATGCGGACCGGGTCCTCTGTCAAAGATATCCCCTACGATATGGAGTTGATCGATGACCAGCCGTTGAATGAGGTTACTGAGCGCCACGATGAACTCCGGCGCCCGTCCGATACGGATAATGGTGTGAATGATCTCATTGTAATAAGCTTCCTTATCCTGGATCTCCGCCTTTTCCGTGATCAGCTCCTCAATAATATAGGAAAAGTCTTTCGGCAAAGCCTTTCTCACCTTGGAACGGGTGTACTTTGACGAGACCCGTTTGGTGATTTGCACCAGCCTGTGCAAGGTGATCTTATACCAGTCCTCGATGGAGGCCTCGTCCTCCTCGGCCATCACGATATCCAGCTTCTCCTGCGGATAGTAAATGAGGGTCGCCAGGCTCTTTTTGTCCTTGATGCTTAAGGTATTGCCAAACTCCTCATCAATTTTCCTGCGCACAGAACCCGAGCCGTTTTTGAGGATATGGTTAAACTGTTCATACTCCCCGTGGATATCCGTCATAAAGTGCTCGGTGCCTTTGGGGAGATTTAAAATCGCCTGCAAATTGATGATCTCCGTGGAAGCCGCCGCGATCGTCGGATACTGTTTGGATAAGCTTTTCAGATACTTTAATTCTAAATCGTCCATGGATTCCCCCGCAACTTCTGCTTTTGTTCTATCAGACGCCGCTGTCTGCGGCGCTTTGCAAACTCTCCTATTATGGTAGAGTTTATCCAATCACATCTGCCATATCGTACATCCCTGCGGGTTTTCCCTTTAAGAACTTCGCCGCCTGGATCGCGCCCTTGCCAAACACTGCCTTGGAATAGGCCCTGTGCGAAAAGGTAACGACCTCGTCCGCACCCGCAAAGATCACGTCATGATCGCCAACGATGGTGCCGCCGCGAACCGCGCTGATGCCGATCTCCTTCGCATCCCGCTTCTGTCTGACCTGACTTCTGTCATAAACATATTCAAAGCGGTTCCCCATCTGTTCGTTGATGGAGTCAGCCAGCGCAAGCGCTGTACCGCTGGGCGCATCCAGCTTTTGGTTGTGATGCTTCTCTACGATCTCAATGTCAAATCCCGCAGGGGCAAGCGTCTGCGCCGCCTCCTTTAACAGCTTTAAGAGCATATTGATGCCAAGGGACATATTGGCGGATTTCAGGACTGCCACCTTCTTTGAAGTCTCCGCCACCTTTGCAAGCTGCGCCTCGGAAAGTCCCGTCGTGCACAAAACACAAGGCAGATTGTTGGCCGCGCAGTAGTCGAGCAGACCGTCCACCGCCGCCGCTGTGGAAAAGTCTATGACCGCATCCGCCTCTACCGTGCATTCACCAATCGACGAAAATACGGGATAAGGATTTTTGCCCTCATCTCTGGTATCCACGCCTGCCACGATCTCTATCTCGTCATCGGCTGCGATCAAAGCGGAAATGGTCTGCCCCATTTTGCCGTTACAGCCGTGCATAATCACTTTTGTCATTCTACTTTCTCCTTCTATCTTGCCTCTTATTATTTTATAGAATGCCGTACTCCTGCATCGCCTTCTTAAGCCGCTCCACATTTGCAGGCTCCATCTCGGACAAGGGCATCCGCAGACCGCCCACGTCCTTCCCCATCAGATTTAAGGCTGCCTTCACGGGGATCGGATTCACTTCGCAGAAAAGCGCCTCGCACAGATCGATCGCCCGCAGCTGCTCGGCTGCGCTTCCCGCTGCGTCGCCGTCAAAGAATTTCTGACAGATCTCATGCGTCTGCCTGGGCGCAACGTTCGAGAGCACGGAGATCACACCTGCACCGCCAAGTGAAAGAATCGGCGTGATCTGGTCGTCATTACCGGAATAAAGATCCACCTTGTCGCCGCCAAGCGCTTTTACCTTTGCGATCTGGGAAATATTGCCGCTGGCCTCCTTGACGCCCACAATGTTTGTAACCTCCGTGCAGAGCCTTACCACCGTCTGCGGCAGGATGTTGCAGCCCGTGCGGCTGGGCACATTATAAAGGATGATGGGCAGCTTCACGGAATCTGCTATTTTTTTATAATGCGCGTAGAGCCCGTTCTGTGTGGCCTTATTATAGTAGGGTGACACCAAAAGCAGACCGTCCACGCCGTACTTCTCCGCCTCCTGCGAAAGATAGATCGCCGTCCCGGTGCAGTTGGAACCCGTACCTGCCACCACGGGGATCCTGCCTTTCACGCGCTCCGCACAGAAACGGATCACGTCCAGATGCTCCTCATGCGTCAGCGTCGAGGATTCCCCTGTGGTGCCGCAGACGATGATGGCATCCGTCCCGCCCTCGATCTGAAACTCGATCAGTTCCGCAAATTTGTCATAGTTGACACTGCCGTCCTTTTGAAACGGGGTGACGATCGCCACACCCGCGCCTTTGAAAATTGCCATAATATTCTCCTTTCTGCCAGAGCGTTGTTTGCGCCATTAAACAGGAAAGCTGACCACATAGGGCCAGCTTGATTTCTCTTACCTGATAGCGCCCCATCGTTTTCGATGACAGTCGTACAGCTCTTAACTGCACGCCCAAGAAAAAACGTTCAGGCCGTTCTCTCTTTCGGCGTCTTCTCCTTTCAGGGCATTTCAACTGTGCCTGACACATCCCTGCCCATACTGATAGAAAACGCAACCTCTATCTTACTTTATGTAATTAGGTTCATCATAACACCGGGATACTTCGGTGTCAATCCCATATCTTGTAGAGCATGGTCTCCACCTTCGTCACCTGATCCGCCAATGCACAGACCTCGTCGTTTATGGTGATGCCCGTCATGATGATATCCATTTCTTCCGGCTTTCCGGCAAGAAGGTTTTTTAACTCCTCCACTGTAATAATACCGTTGTCGATCAGTCCCAGCACCTCATCTAAGATGAGCAGGGAACATTCTCCCGTATTGAAGATCTTCTTGGCAAAATTTAGGCCGTTTCGGATATTGCCGCACGCCTCTGCCTTCCGTTCATCGGAAAGTTTTGAAAAATCCTCCTCCGACTTCTCAAAACGAAAAATCTTGATCTCAGGCTCCAAACGTTTCACAAACTCCGATTCCGCAAGTCCCCTGCCCTTCAAAAACTGGATAATGACAACGTATTCTCCCTCGCAGGCTGTCTGAACCGCACGGCCCAGCGCAGCCGGTGACTTACCATGACCTTCTCCGCTATAGATCTGAATCATGCCTTTTCCCATATAAATACCTCGTATGATATCTACACATTGTACTCCGCAGTGCCATCGCGAACATCTTAGCACAATCATCCGCTTCGCGCAAGTCCTATTCCTCCTCCACCAGCTCCAGCTTGCTGACGGAAACCTCATAGGCGATCCTTCTCTCCAACTGATCCTCTGACAGTTTTTTCATATATTCGCGACTCTGGATCCTGCCCCAGATCGCACAGCGACTTCCCACCTCGAAGCTGCTGGCAAACCTTGCATTCCGTCCCCAGCAGATGCAGGGTATGTAGTCCGATTTTCCGTAGGGCCTGTTCACTGCCAGCAAAAGGTCCGCTATCTCACGTCCCAGCGGGGTCTTGCGGTAGATGGGCGCCTTACAGATATAACCGTCCAAAAAGATCTGATTGGTCTTTGCTCCCTCCCCGATCTCCTCCACAAACTCGATCTCCCTGGCAAACACAGAGAGCACCAGCCTGTTTTTCCTCTCCTCATGCCTGTTGTAAGAGCGAAACTGTCCCGTGATGCAGATCTTCATGCCCTTGTAGTCCTCATTTACGTCGATCAGACGCTCGGAGACCATCACCGGTATGATGTCGGTTGACTCACTCAGTCGATCCACGCTGATGTCCACCATATAAAAGCCTTCTCCGAAAATCTCGTGGCTGAATGAGAAATCACTCACGATCTCCCCCATCACCGCCACCTGGTTGTTTTCAATCACCTTATCCGTCATGTTTTCCTCCATTCTGCTGCGTTCTATCTGTATTTCAGGACCCTTTACAAAAGGTCATAGTCCTGATGTTCATTGTAGTATCAATATATAAGATTTTTGGGGGAAATAGAACTGTAAGGGGTCGCGCGACAACCGCGCGGTAATCGTTATTTCGTTCTTGACAACAATCTATTTCTATGTTTATACTGTTTACAAGGCATAACGTTTTCCTGATAACTAATATTCCTTTTTTCGCTTTGCAAGTGCTGCACGAAACAAACGAGAGGAACGATTTATCATGATCAAGGGTGGAAAAGGGTACACTGTCGCGGATATCGAGGCGCTCCCTGACGGAGAACGGGCAGAACTGATCGACGGCGAAATGTTTATGATGGCGACGCCTGCGACAGTACATCAAAGGCTTTTGGTAGAACTGACCTTTGAAATCAAATCCTATATCCGAAAAAAGAAGGGAAATTGCGAGCTTCTGCCCGCTCCCTTTGGCGTGTATATCAAAAAGGATAACCGCAACTATGTGGAACCGGATATCTCTGTCATCTGTCATGGGGACAGATTGGATGAAAAAGGCTGCCAGGGTGCACCGGACTGGTGCATCGAGATCGTGTCCCCTTCCAGCAAAAAGATGGATTATGTGAGAAAGCCCATTCTGTATCGGGAAGCAGGCGTACGGGAATACTGGATCGTAGACCCGAAGCGGGAGACCGTCACCGTATATGAGCAGGATAAATGGGATACCCCTGTATGCCATCCTTTTACCAAAGAAATCAAAGTTGGGATCTATGAAGATCTTTATCTGCAGTTGTCTGAAATCTGTAAAAATTTCCCTTTTTCGTAATTGTGTATCCACTGGGAAATTACTTAAAAATTCGTTATAACCGGCAAATAAAGACTTTACACTTACCATAGATAAGATGTAACGAGGTGATATTATGATTAACAGCAAACAGGTCAAAGACATTCTATTTGGATTAGGCGCGGATTTATGCGGAATCGCAAGTATCGATCGATTTGATGACGCTCCTAAAGGATATCATCCCACGGATATTTTACCAACCTGCAAATCGGTTATTTCTTTCGGATGCCGATTTCCGGCAGGAACTCTGCGTTGTAATTCTCCTGTCCCTTATACAAGAGTGCGAAATTCTATTACACCCAAAATGGATGCCATGGCTCTCGACTTTTGTATGGAAATGGAAAAACATCAAATTGCCTGTGTTCCAATTCCCACAAATGAAAGCCAATGGGACGAAAATACCAAGAGATGGCGTTCTATTCTTTCTCAAAAGCACGCGGCACAGGCGGCGGGATTGGGGACAATAGGCAGACATTCCCTGCTTATTACACCGGAATTTGGAAGTATGGTTTGGCTAGGAGCCGTTTTGTGTGATCAAAAATTAGAATGTGACGAATTGAAAGAAAATATTTGCAATAACTGTAATGCCTGCGTAAACATATGTCCGGTAAATGCATTAGAACACTTAGAGCTGGATCAGCAGGCATGCTGGAATCATGCTTTTGGCGATGATAAAACAATACGAAGCTGGGTCATAAGCTGCCACAAATGCAGAGATATCTGCCCTTACCATTTAGGAACGGAAAATTCATTTATTGAGAAGTAAGTCAAATTTCTTTTGTCAACAGGCATTCGCCCCGCTCCCCTTGCAAGAAAAGAGTGTTAGTGCTATAATCGTCGAGGACTACGGAAGCGCTGATTAAATCATCGCTTCCTCAGTGCTTCCCTAATTCAGGGCTTATAAACAGAAAAATACGAGAGGTACAATATGATACAGACAAGAGAAGATGTAAGAAACATCGCGATCATCGCCCACGTTGACCACGGCAAGACCACGTTGGTGGACGAGCTGTTAAAACAAAGCGGTGTGTTTCGGGAGAATCAGGAAGTGGCGGAGCGTGTCATGGACTCCAATGACATTGAGAAGGAGCGCGGCATCACGATCCTTTCCAAAAACACGGCCGTTACTTATAAAGGCACCAAGATCAATATCATCGACACTCCGGGTCACGCGGATTTTGGCGGCGAGGTGGAGCGCGTGCTGAAGATGGTGGACGGCGTCATCCTTGTGGTGGATGCTTTTGAAGGGCCTATGCCCCAGACAAAATTCGTGCTGAAAAAGGCGCTGGAGCTGGATCTTTCCGTGATCGTCTGCATCAATAAGTGCGACCGCCCCGAAGCGAGACCGATCCAAGTCGTGGATGAAGTGCTGGAACTGTTTATGGATCTGGACGCCAACGACGAACAGCTTGACTGCCCCTTCGTCTACGCTTCCGCCAAGACCGGCACTGCCACTACGCAGCTTACGGTAAAAGGTGGAGACATGACCCCGCTCTTTGACACCATCATCGAGCACATTCCCGCGCCTCAGGGCGATCCAGAAGCGGGCACCCAGCTTCTGGTGAGCACCATCGACTACAACGAATATGTAGGGCGCATCGGTGTCGGCAAAGTGGACAACGGCTCTGTCAAGGTCAATCAGGAAGTGGTCATTGTCAATCACCACGATCCCGACAAAATGAAAAAAGTAAAGATCAGCAAACTTTACGAGTATGACGGTCTGAACAAAGTGGAAGTAAAAGAAGCAAATATCGGTGCCATCGTAGCGATTTCCGGCATTGCGGACATCCACATCGGCGACACCCTCTGCTCTCCCGACGACCCGAAACCGATTCCTTTCCAGAAAATCTCGGAGCCGACGATCGCCATGCACTTTATCGTCAATGACTCTCCCCTTGCGGGCAAGGAAGGCAAATACGTGACCAGCCGCCATCTGCGCGACAGACTGTTCAAGGAGTTAAATACGGATGTGTCCCTGCGGGTGGCGGAGACCGAAACCACGGAAGCCTTCAAGGTTTCGGGACGCGGCGAACTGCACCTTTCCGTGCTAATTGAAAATATGCGCAGAGAGGGCTATGAGTTTGCCGTCAGCAAAGCGGAAGTCCTCTATAAAACCGATGAAAACGGCAAGAAAACGGAGCCGATGGAATTGTGCTATGTGGATGTTCCCGAAGAATATTCCGGAACTGTGATCGAAAAATTAAGCCAACGAAAAGGCGAATTGAAAAACATGGGCATGGCATCCGGCGGTTACACCCGTCTGGAGTTTTCCATCCCTTCGAGAGGGCTGATCGGCTACCGCGGCGAGTTTATGACCGACACCAAAGGCAACGGCATCATGAACACCATCTTTGACGGTTACGGCCCCTACAAGGGCGATATCCAGTACCGCAAGCAGGGTTCCCTCATCGCCTTTGAGGCGGGCGAAGCCATCACCTACGGACTCTACAACGCGCAGGAGCGCGGCACTCTCTTTATCGGACCCGGCGAGAAAGTCTACTCGGGTATGGTCGTCGGGCAGAACGGACGAAGCGAGGATATCGAATTAAATGTCTGCAAGAAAAAGCAGCTCACCAACACCCGTTCTTCTTCCGCGGACGAGGCACTGCGTCTCACACCGCCCAAGGTGTTAAGCTTAGAGCAGGCGCTTGAATTTATCGACACCGATGAGCTTTTGGAGGTGACGCCGGAAAGCCTTAGGATCCGAAAGAAGATTCTGGACCCGACGCTTAGGAAGCGGGCGGCGATTTCGGCTGCAGCGAAGAAATAATTAGATCCCCAGCACAACCTCCGCCACCTTGAAATAGATCAACAGCGAGATCGCGTCCACGATCGTCGTGATAAACGGGCTTGCCATCACCGCCGGGTCAAGCCCGATTTTCTTTGCCAGTATGGGCAGGGTGGAACCGACAATCTTTGCCACAATGACTGCCGTCAAAAGCGTGATGCAGACCACGAACGCCACCTGAACGCTCACCTTATCAAAGAGCATCAGCCTGCCAAAATTGCACAGAGCCAGCGTCAGGCCACAGAGCACCGCCGTACGGATCTCCTTCCATACCACGCGGAACCAGTCGCCAAACTCGATCTCCTCCAGCGAAATACCGCGGATGATAATGGCGGAAGCCTGCCCGCCCGCGTTTCCGCCCGTATCCATGAGCATGGGAATGAAGGCCGTCAGCACCACATAACGGCTCAGTTCGCTCTCAAAAGATGTGATGATCTTCCCCGTAAACGTCGCCGAGATCATCAACAGTAAAAGCCAGGGGATCCTTTTCTTAAAGGCGTCAAACACCGTCATTTTCAGGTAAGGCTTATCGGACGGCATCACAGCCGCCATCTTTTCGATATCCTCCGTGGTCTCCTCCTCCAAAATGTCCACCACATCGTCCATGGTGATGATGCCGACCAGCCTGTCTTCATTATCCACCACCGGCATCGCCGTAAACTCATACTTCTTAAACTGTCTGGCAACTTCCTCCTGATCCATCAGTGTGTGGATGGAAATCACGTTCCGGTGCATGATATCACCGATCACGGCATGCGGATGACTCAACAAAAGGTAACGCAGGGCCACCGTTCCCACCAGCGTCCGCTTGCTGTCCAGCACATAGCAGATGTTGATGGTCTCGCTGTCCACGCCTACCTTACGGATGCGCTCAATGGCCTGCTCCACCGTGTAATGCTCCTTGAGGTCCACATACTCCACGGTCATAATACTGCCCGCGGAATCCTCGGGATAGCGCATCAGGTGGTTGATGGCCTTTCTGGTATCCGCACTGGTATTGGCAATCAGCCGCTTGACCACATTGGCGGGCATCTCCTCCATCAGCTCCTTGGCATCGTCGGACATCATGTTATCGATGATGCGCGCCGCATCCTTATCGGAAAGGGAAGTGATGACGGACTGCTGACTGTCGATCTCCATATAGGAAAAAACATCCGCCGCCATATCCTTGGGCAGGATACGGAAAATCTTTACGACTTCCTCCTCCTCCATATCCTCCATGTAATCGGCGATATCCGCATCGTTTAACTCCTGAATGACCTGCCGCAGTCTGGTGTACTGTCCCTTCCCCAGAAGTTCCCTGATCTCCTCCACGCCAAAGTCAGAATAGTCGTCGTACGGCACCTTATTTATCGTTTCTGCGTTCGTCTGAATCTTCTTGTCCACTTCTCTGTTCTCAGCCATCGTCCGCCGCCTTTCCGCACACCTCTCTTGGCGGGGATGCCTGTCCGTCAACCGCTCTCCGCTTCCTCCCGTGCGCTTTTGCTTTTATAATAGAAAGGATCTGAAATGCTCACCCGCGCCGTTCCCGCGGTGGCCTCCGTAATTTCCTTTATTAATCCTTCTTTCTCCTCCAAAGGGACCTTACAGACAAAGGTGACCTGCTCCGTGTAAGTCGTTTCTTCTAAGGGGATCCCCCTCTGCCCTAAAAGATATTGCAGTTTCCCGATCCCGTTGTAATCCGTCTCCACCGTCAGTTCATAGCCATAACACATGGTCGCGGTCTGACAGGCCGCAAGGCCCGCCTGCGCCGCCTGGGTGTAGGCCCGTACCAGTCCTCCCGTCCCCAGAAGCGTGCCGCCAAAATAACGGGTCACCACCAGCACCAGATTGCGGATCCCGGAACCGGTGAGCACTTCCAAAATGGGTCTGCCCGCCGTACCGGATGGCTCTCCGTCATCAGAAAAGCGCAGAGTCTGCCCCTGTTCTCCCAGAACATAGGCATAGCAGTGATGCCTGGCGTCCCAATAGCGCTTTTTTATCGCCTCGATAAAGCCTATGGCCTCCTCCTCGCTGGAAACGGCCTGTACATCAGCAATAAAACGGGATTTTTTCTCCACGATCTCGCCTGTGCCGCCATATTCAATTATCTTGTACGGTGCATACTGATCCATGTATACCATCGTTGCACATTTCTCCCGACAGTGCAAGTATAAATGTGCACAGAATCGTAAACAATTCTTAAGAAAGCATAAATATCTTCCTTTATATGGATTTTTGGGGTATAATTGTTTCATATGACTATATGACATGGAGGCTGATCGAAAAATCACACTGATGTGCTGATTTTGAGGTAATTTGGAGGTAATTATGAACTACGGTAAAAAGGGCGTTCGCAAAAAACAGCACGCGCTCAATGCGACAGGCAAAAAATGGAGCAGAAAGATTATCTTCACCTTAGTACAGGTGTTTTTAGTTGCTATGATCGGCCTCGGCATCATCGGTGTATGTGCAGGCGTCGGCGCTTTTAAAGGAGTCCTTGCAACAGCGCCCGAAATCGGCAACATCGATGTGACGCCCTCGGGTTTTTCTACTTTTGTTTACGACATCGAGGGCAATCAGATTGCCAAACTGATCGCCAAAGACTCCAACCGTATCCCGGTCACCAGCGATATGGTGCCGCAGGACTTAAAGGACGCCTTTGTTGCCATCGAGGATGAACGTTTCTATGACCACAATGGCATTGATATCAAGGGTATCATCCGCGCAGGCAAAATTGGTCTGACGACCGGCAAATTTTCTGAGGGAGCCAGCACGATCACGCAGCAGCTATTGAAAAACAATGTCTTTACGGACTGGACCAGTGAAGATTCTCTCGCGGATAAATTCAAAAGAAAATTCCAGGAGCAGTATCTTGCGCTGGAACTGGAAAAGGTCATGGATAAGGACTCCATCCTGATCAACTATATGAACACCATCAACCTGGGTTCCAATACCCTGGGTGTGGAAGCGGCCTCCAGACGCTATTTTTCCAAACACGTAAACGAATTGACTTTATCCGAAAGTGCAGTCATTGCGGCCATTACGCAGAACCCGTCCCGCCTCAACCCCATTACCCATCCTGAGGACAACGCGAAACGGCGGGAAAAAGTTCTTAAGAACATGATGGATCAGGGCTATATCTCTGCCGAGGAGCGCGAGGAGGCTCTGGCTGACGACGTCTATTCCCGTATCCAGACCGCTAACTCCGAGAATAATGAAGACAACGCCATCAATACATACTTTGTCGATGCGTTGACAGACGATGTAATGGAAGATCTGATTGCAATCGGTTACAATGAAACACAGGCGTACACCCAACTCTACAGCGGCGGTCTGCAGATCTTTTCCACGCAGGACCCGAAGATCCAGCGGATCTGCGACAATGCCTTTGCGGATGAGAGTAATTTCCCCGCGAACGTCAAGTGGTACTTAAACTACGAGCTGACCATTGAACGCGAGAACGGTGACAGGGAAAATGTCAGTACGGAAATGTTCCGCAGCTATTGGAAAGAAAACCGCTCCTCCAAATATAATCTGATCTACGCCTCTCAGGAGGAAGCTTATCAGGATATTGAGGACTATAAAGCAGCTGTACTGAACAATGGCGACGAAGTGTTCGCCGAAAATATCAATCTGACACCGCAGCCTCAGGTTTCGCTGGTGGTGGAAGATCAGAAAACAGGCTGCATCGTAGCCATGGTGGGCGGCCGCGGCGCCAAGACTGCCAGCCGCACCCTTAACCGTGCTACCGATACCACCAGACAGCCCGGTTCCACTTTTAAAGTATTATCCGCTTACGCGCCGGCTCTGGACAGCGCAGGACTTTCCCTTGCCTATGTCTTAAACGACGCGCCTTTCAACTATGCAAACGGCCGTCCTGTTGCCAACTGGTACGGCGAGGAATACAGAGGACTTTCCTCCCTGCGTGACGGCATCCGAGATTCCATGAATATCATCGCCGTTAAGACCCTGACCTTGGTCACGCCTCAGCTTGGCATTGATTATTTGAAGAACTTCGGCTTTACCACCATCGTGGAACGCGAGGAGATCAATGGCGAAATCTTCTCGGATATCCAACAGACTACTGCACTCGGCGGCCTCACCCATGGCGTCACCAATGAGGAATTAAACGCTGCTTACGCCTGCATCGCAAACGGCGGCACCTATATCAAGCCCAAGCTCTATACAAAAGTGCTCGACCATGACGGCAACATTATTTTAGACAATACCCTGCCCAATTCCAAGCAGGTCATCAAAGAAACGACGGCCTATCTTCTGACAGATGCGATGGTGGACGTTGTCACCAGCGGAACCGGCGGTTCGGTCAACTTCGGCAACATGGCGATCGCCGGGAAGACAGGAACCACTTCCGACTACAACGACGTATGGTTTGCGGGATACACCCCTTACTTTACCGCTACTACTTGGGCAGGATTTGATAACAATGTAAAACTCTCCGGTGATGAAAAGAATCTGGCGAAAAAGCTGTGGCGGGCAGTGATGTCACAAATCCACGAGGAGCTCCCCAGCGAATCCTTTACCATTCCTTCCGGGATCGTGACTGCGACGGTCTGCTCCCGTTCCGGGAAACTGCCCGTCACCGGATTATGCGATGGCACACTGCGCACGGAATATTTTGCAGAGGGCACGGTACCTACGGAAAGCTGCGATGTGCATTATGCGGGACAGATCTGCCAATACAGTATGCTGCCGGCACGCGAGTTCTGTCCTTTCAAAGTGGAGGGCGTGCTCGAACTGACACCGGTGGAGGATGTGTCCCTGCAAAGCGGTTCTCCGAGCGCCATGACAGATGTCGTGAACGAAGACGGAACAGTCACCCAGGTACCCGCTCCCACGCAGACAACGAATCTTTGTCCTCACGACGAGGTATTCTTTGCTACACCGGGCTATGAAGATATGATCAACGCGCAGCGCGCGGAGATCAACCAAAGAAACGCGGAAGCTGCGGCGGCGGCGCAGGCAGCGGCAGAAGCGGCCGCTCAAGCACAATCGGCGCAGCAGCCTCCTGCTCAATAACGGTCTTCTGTGCCGCCATTGGCATAAAAAAGTGAAAAAAAGAGGATATCACAGCATTCCCTGCGATACCCTCTTTTTTTTATATTTGCATACGGTGATAATGTCAGATCCCCTTCACCTTTCTAATCTCTGCCTCCAATTCCTCGATGCCTTCTTTGGCATCTGCAATCGCCCAGCAGAATGTGTCATAATCTGCCTCGGGCGCCTGCCCATGCTTTTCGTAATAGAGACGTCCAAGCTCAATATAATTCTTACGGATCGTATCCTCGCAAACGGCAATCTTTCTTTTCAGCCCTGCAATATCCGCGATATCCTTTGCTTTTTCCGTTACCTCTTTTCCCTTTGTGATGACCTTGTCACTCACCTTATCAAAAATCTCCATATACTCTCCTTTCCGTGTCTGCTTTACAGACGCTCCGCTGCTTCTTATCATACAATATATCCAGTATAGCACAACTGTATCACTACTGCAAAGTATCCATTATCCCTTCCATGTGCGCTTCCTCCTGCCGCACGATTTCTGCCGCAATGTGCTCCGCCAGGATCCTGTACCCTGTCTCGTTGGCGTGCACGCCGTCGGGCATATAGTCTGTCACGATATCCGCATCGTGAGAATCCAGAAGATTCGCATTGTACAGATCGATCACATGGAAGTCATATGCTGCCGCCAGTGTCAGTATCACGTTCACCAGATCATTCTGCGACAGCAGATAGGTACGCTCCCGCATCAGATAATCATGCAAAATATTTGGAAGGGGCGTGACAAAGAAAATATCTGCATTCGGATAATTTTCTTTCAGTCCCCTCATCAACTCATCCAAATCACCGCAAAATGTCCACGGCTTCCGCTCCGTCAACGTGCCAAACTCCTTCTGTGAAAGGCAGAAACCATCATTGGTGCCGCCCATTACAATGATGATATCCGTATCTTGGGGAATTTCCCGGTACCGCTCCACAAACGGACTCGACCAATAGCGCCCGATTGTAGAACCGCCGATTCCCAGATTGACGACTTCTTCTGCTCCCAACAGTTCCTGCAGCACAGCCGGATAAGAACACGCAGGATAGTTTTCCTGTCCTTCCAGATTCGCCGCTGCCGTGATACTGTCCCCCAGACAGGCAATCTTTTTATCGGAGAAATCCAGGCGCCGTTCCTCCAGGCATGTCTTATCTTCCTGATTTACCAAAAGTGTCTCCTCCAAAGAACTGCATATCTGTCTGCGCTCTGCAAGGGTAATCTCGGGAGTCACCATTTCTATTTTTGGCAGCAGATCCGTCATATTTCCCGAAACAACCGCATTGGCAGACGGCGTATCATTCCCAGACAAGCTTGGCATATTTCCCGATATCGAATCACTGTCATTCCCTGATAGGCTCACCTCATTCCCTGATACGCTGTCACTGTCGTTCCCCGATAGGCTCACCTCATTCCCCGATACGCTGTCGCTGTCGTTCCCCGATAGGCTCACCTCATTCCCCGATACGCTGTCGCTGTCGTTCCCTGATAGGCTCACCTCATTCCCTGATACGCTGTCACTGTCGTTCCCTGATAGGCTCATCTCATTCCCTGATACGCTGTCGCTGTCGTTCCCTGATAGGCTCATCTCATTCCCTGATACGCTGTCACTGTCGTTCCCTGAAAGGCTCACCTCATCCTCAGATATCGTATCATTCTCTGCCAAATTCGGTATCATACCCGTTACTGCGTCATTTCCTGACACATTCATCATATTGTCTGACACAGTTGTCACATTCCATGACATATTTGTCGTATTTTCTACATTATTTATCAAATCATTTGCTGCAAAAACTCCATTTTCTGACACAGATGCCGTATCTATCGACGCATCTGCCATGTCCTCTGACAATAATGTCATTCCGCTTTCCAGCCGTTCACCCGTCATATCGCTTTCCGGCAGCCCACCCGTCATTCCACTTTCCGTTTCAACCATCATCGACACAGGGATGACCACCTCGGTCTCCGTTGTCCGAATCTCCTCCAAAAACTGCAACAGGCTTTCCCGATCCGCCGAAAGTTCCTCGATCTCTCGTCGCATTTCCAAGACGCGGTCATGCGCTTCCCGGTTTCTCGAAAGCACCTGCTCCTGCTCGCGCCGCTCCTGTTTCTCCTGTCTGTCGTTCATATAGCTGTCATAAGCGCGAAATCCAATCGCTGCCACAAGTACCGCCGCAAGCGCCAATAAAATCACGGCCAAAATCTCATTTATTTTTTTCATAGCAGTCTCTGTCTCACGATCTCATAGGCAAGCACCCCGGCCGCCACGGAAGCATTTAAGGAGTCAATATCACCACGCATGGGAATCCGGGCACTCATATCGCACTTCTCTCTGACCAGCCTGCTCACGCCGCTTCCCTCGGCTCCAATCACCAGGCCGATCGGTCCTTTCAAATCCAGGTCATACATGGGTGTACCTTCCATATCCGCACACACAAACCATAACCCTTCCTTTTTTAATTCTTCAATGGTCTGTCCGATGTTTGTTACTTTTGCCACGGGAGTATAATTCAAAGCGCCCGCCGAAGCCTTCGCCACCGTCGCTGTCAGACCCACCGCTCGATTTTTGGGAATCACAACACCATGCGCGCCCGCCAGATTCGCCGTGCGGATGATGGCCCCAAGATTGTGCGGATCCTCAATACCATCCAAAAGCAGTAAAAAAGGCGGCTCATCCTTCGCCCTCGCCTTTTCCAGAATCTCGTCCAAATCCGTATAGCCATAAGCTGCTGCGGAAGCAATTACGCCCTGATGATGGCCCGTCTCGGACAGTTGATCCAGACGTTCCTTCGCCACATATTTGATCTGAGTCCCGTGCTTGGCCGCCTCCCGCTTGATGGAAAGGATAGGCCCGTCCTTACAGCCATCCAGAATATAAAGCCTGTCGATGGGACGGCCCGCGCGGAAAGCTTCCAGCACGGCATTCCTGCCCTCGACCGTAAATTCCTGTTGTTCCATGTTATGTAAACCTTCTTTCCCTGTGCGCATCCTTTCACTCTGTTTTAACCAATATGCGCCTTTTCTATGATATTTGTGCAATTACCGACCTGCACTCTCACACTTCCATCCCTACACGTTCAATCGCAGTCCGGATTAGCACAAGCATCCGCTCCTGCTTCCCCGTCAGATACAAATAGCCGCACAGAGCCTCAAATCCCGTAGCCTTGCGGTAGTCGATGACAGAGGCGTTTTTCGCAGTTGTGTAGGACTTAGCGTTCCTGCCGCGCTTATAAACCGTCCTCTCCTCCTCCGAAAGCTCCTCCTGCAAAGCCTCGATCATCTGCGCCTGTGTCACCGCGTTCACATAGCGGACTGCCTTTTTATGCAGGTTGTTGGCTGAGGTATTGCCCCGCTCTACCACAATCGTGCGAATCACGAGGTCGTAGATCGCATCTCCGATATAGGCAAGCGCTAGCGGAGAGTATGTGCGGATATCGATTTCCCGACAGTCAAAATCACGCTTGATCGCCTCTAAAATCGTTATGCCTTCTTCCATTTGACTCCTTCCCTCGTATCCTCCAGAACAATGCCCTTCCCCAAAAGGATGTCGCGGATCTCGTCGGCTCTGGCAAAGTTTTTCGCCTTTCTGGCTTCCTGCCTCTCCTGAATGAGCGCCTCGATCTCCTCGTCCAAAAGCTCCTGCTTCCTCTCGACCTCCAGACCACAGATATCCGCCAGCGCGACGATCTCGTCTTTTATTGCCTGCAGAAACGCCCTGCTTGCGTCTTCCGAAGCGCAGGTATTTGCAAACTTTACCAGCTCAAAGATGGCGGAGATGGCATCCGCTGTATTAAAGTCGTCATCCATGGCCTCGTCAAACTTATGTGAAAAGCCCTCGGCCTCCTGCTTCTTAGCCAGTTCCTCAGCGCTCATCTCCCCTTCCTTTGCGTTCTCCATCAGGAAGCTTAAGTTCGACACGCAGGTCAGGATGCGCTCCAAACCGTTCTTCGCTGCTTCCATCAGTTCCGCACTAAAATTTAAAGGGCTCCTGTAGTGGGCGGAGAGCATGAAAAACCGAAACACCTGCAGATCATACTTCTCACCGATATCCCGCACCGTAAAGAAATTTCCCAGAGATTTTGACATTTTCTTATTATCAATATTCAAGAACCCATTGTGCATCCAGTATTTCGCAAAGGGCTTTCCGTTCGCCGCTTCCGACTGCGCAATCTCGTTCTCATGATGGGGAAAGATCAGATCCTCACCGCCTGCGTGAATGTCAATCTCCTCGCCCAGATATTTCTTGCTCATCACCGAGCACTCGATATGCCAGCCCGGTCTTCCCTCGCACCAGGGCGACTCCCAAAAAGGCTCCCCCTCCTTCTTTGGCTTCCAGAGCACGAAGTCGAGCGGATCCTCCTTCTGCTCCTCTCCGGAAACCAGAAGGGAACGCTCGCCGCTCCTTAAGTCATCCAGATTTTTATGGGAAAGTTTTCCGTATCCCGGAAAACTTCTGGTCTTAAAATAAACGGTGCCGTCCTGCGCCACATAAGCGTGCCCCTTATCTATGAGCGTCTGGATCATCTCGATCATGCCGTCGATCTCGCAGGTCGCCTGCGGGTGTGTGGTTGCCGGTTGCACTCGCAGCGCTTCCATGTCCTTTTTGCACTCGGCAATATAGCGCTCCGAAATCACGGAAGGATCAGCGCCTTCCTCATTGGCTTTCTTAATGATCTTATCGTCCACATCCGTGAAATTGGACACAAAGTTGACCTCATAGCCCTTGTGCTCCATATAGCGGCGCACGGTATCAAAAATGATCATCGGCCTGGCATTGCCGATGTGGATCAGGTTATAGACCGTAGGACCGCAGACATACATGCGGACCTTCCCCTCCTCCAGCGGTACAAATTCTTCCTTCTTCTTGGATAACGTGTTATAAACTTTCATAATCTCCTCTTTTCCTCTCGTCTCGCATATTATGTCAACCAACTTAGCTTTATTCTCAACGCCCAGACTTTTCCTCGTCTTTTCGCAGCCGCTTCATTTCCCGCTCTAAATCGAGCAGCCTGTTCGTCAACTCTGCATTTGCCCGCTGCAGGCCCATGATATCCTCCCGCACGGGATCGGGCAGATGGGTCTGATCCAATTCCTCCTGCGGCAGCGCCATGTTATCGCGCTTGACCACGCGCCCCGGCACACCGACCACTGTAGAGTTTGGCGGTACTTCATTCAGCACTACGCTGCCTGCGCCAATCTTGCTGTTGTCACCGATTTTAAAAGAGCCCAGCACTTTCGCACCGGTACTGATCATCACGTTATTGCCGATGGTGGGATGTCGCTTGCCCTGTTCCTTGCCCGTACCGCCCAGCGTCACTCCCTGATAGAGGGTCACGTTATCGCCGATCACTGTGGTCTCCCCGATGATGACGCCATGTCCATGGTCAATGAAAAATCCCCTGCCGATCTGTGCTCCCGGATGGATCTCGATCCCTGTCCTGCGCACACCCTTCTGGGAAACCCATCTTGCCCAGAAATAGTGATGCCGCAGATACAGCCTGTGAGCGATCCGATAATAGCACATAACCTTAAAGCTGGGGTAGAGAAAAACTTCCATATTGGAGTGGATCGCGGGATCCCGTTCTCTGATCACGCGAATCTCCTCCTTAATATATGCGATGAAGCCCATGGTAATACTCCTTCTATTAGTATACGTATAGTATACCATATGAAAAAGCATTTTCAAGTGAAGTCATTTAGACTCCGGTTTTCATTTTTTATATCTCTTACTTTCCTTTTAGCCGCTCAATTTCAGCACGCAACTGTGCCATTTCTTCCGCCTGCTCCTTGCGGTCACGCTCGTACTCAGATAGTTTCTTTTCGTAATTACGCAAGTCTTCCTCATGTTCCTTTCGGTCCCTCTCTATCTTCTCCTCTTTCTCCGCTATTGCTCTCTCGTAATTGCGCAAGTCTTCTTCATGTTCCTTTCTATCCCTCTCTATCTTCTCCTCTTTTTCCGCTATCGCTCTCTCGTAATTGCGCAGATCCTGATAATATTCCTCTCTGTCGCGGCAACGCTTCCTGATTACTTCATCAGCACTCATACGAAAGATCGTCTGCGCTGCTTCTTTTAGATCATCGTCCTTTGATGCAATCATTTTCAATTCCTCCCATGTGGCAGCCTTAAAAAGTGATGCCCAATCATGAATATGATACCGCCTATCTTCATCCGTAGCAAGGTCAATGCGGGATAGGTCTACAACATACAATGTGAAATCATTACTGTATATCTGCTGATTCTTCACATTGATCAACTTATAAGCAGCATAAAACTCAGGATACCCGTCAAACAACGTATAATCCAAAAAGCCGATATGTACAGCCGGTCTTGCTTCCCGATAATCCTGACCGCGATGGATCTGATCATACGAACGGCATAAATACATGATCGAACGATTCTCCCGGTTTAGCTTATTGGCAATCTGCATTTCCAAATTGATCAAAACACAATTGTTCATTACTACATTGATATCCAGGCGAAATTCCTTATATTTAACAGTATCGCCCAAAATAATGGGATTGGTGATCTCAATCGATTTCACCTCTGACTCGGCAAGGTGAAGCAGTGAGCAGATCAACCCGCGCAGCATGTTATGGTTGGACTGCAAGACTGCACGAAACATATAATCATTTGTCATATTATAGGGAATTTCTCCACTGGCATTCTGAAATGCTTCGTCAAAAGAAGACGCTGCCGTTGAACATTGTGTTTGAAGGTTCTTTTCGTTTGTTTCATAGATGTGCTTTCCTTTCTCAGACAAAAGTGACGGAGCAGGGCTCCAAAGAAACTGTGAAATCCTTAACCGGTATGGATTTCACATAAGTACGGGCAGGGAATCGCCGCCCGAATCGATGCTATAATTCACATATAACATACGTTCTCAGGGAATGCAACAGCTATGGCAGATTTGACTTGTAGAAAAATTGTAAACGAAATAGCGATAATGCAATCGTCCTAAACAAGATATAGCGGAGGAGATCACAATCTCATCCGCTATATACAAGATATGGCATTGTGCACTTTTACTGCATCATCCTACTTTACGGCTACTTCCACGCTCTTTTTCCCTGTAAGCGCTGCCGTCCTCGCATCGGGCTGCCCTACTCCCACATAGAGAACATAACTGCCGCTGCCCTCCGCAAAGGCCCCCTCCTCGTTTACTACCAGGAAGGCACTGCCGGGCACCTTAAGTTCCACTTCCTTCGCCTCACCTGCCTGCAAGGAAATGCGTGCAAAGGCACAAAGGCTGTGATTGGGCACTGCATGGGGTGAAACCTCGTCTTTTACATAAACCTGCACTACATCCTGGGTCGCCGCACTCCCGGCATTTTTGACCGACACCCGCAGCGTCACATCCCCGGATGCCCCTTCGCGCCCTGCGACCGCAGCGCTCTCCACGCTGACATCCCCGTAGGTCAACCCAAAGCCGAACGGATAAAGCGGCTCACGGTCCAGATAGCGGTAAGTCCTTCCTTTCATGCTGTAGTCTTCAAAATCAGGCATCCCTTCCAATGAGCGGTAGAACGTCACCGGCAGTTTCCCTGACGGAGAGCAGTCCCCAAACAGGATATCCGCCACGGCACTGCCGCCGCGCGCGCCGGGATACCAAAGCTGCAGTACCGCCGCCGCCTTTTCCTGTGCCACGGAAAGGTCAATCGCGCTTCCTGCCAACAGGCACACCACAACAGGCGTTCCCACGGCCAGCACCGCATCCATCAATTTCCTCTGGGGCTCTGGCAGAAGCAGATCCGCCTTGTCGCCGGAAGCATAGCTGTTGCCTGTATCGCCTTCCTCGCCTTCCAGCGTCTCGTTCAAGCCCACGCAGAGCACCACCACATCGCTGTGCTTTGCCACCGCAACCGCCTCGGCAATGCGGTCGTCCTTCCAGGCCAGATTCTCGGTCCGATCCTGGAACAGGTGAGAGCCCTCCGAGAATAAAACTCTACCATCATGTCCGACTTTGTCCTGTATTCCCTCTAAAACTGTGATATATCGGGAAGAAGTACCGTGATAATTACCGATCAGCGCCTCCCTGCTGTTGGCGTTTGGTCCGATCACACCGACAGTTTGACCCTTTTTCAGCGGCAGGATGCCGTCATTTTTCAAGAGTACCACTGACTCCTTCGTGAGGCGGTCCGCTACAGCCAGATGTTCGTCACATTCCACCTTTTCATAAGGAACCTTATCATATTCGCTCCCATCAAACAGTCCCAGCAGATATCTGGTGGTAAAGAGGCGAATCGCTGCCTCCGTGATCTCCTCCTCCGTGACAAGTCCCTGCTCTAGTGCCTTTAACAGATACTGATAGGTCACACCGCAGTTTAAGTCGCACCCCATCTTTAATGCCAGTGCCGCCGATTCTTCCATGGTACTTGTCACCATATGATTTTCATGAAAATCTTTGATCGCCCAGCAGTCCGATACATAGTGGCCCGCAAACTCCCACTCACCGCGCAGAATATCCTGCATCAGCGCCTTGCTGCCGCAGCAGGGCTCCCCGTTAGTGCGGTTGTATGCGCCCATCACTGCCTCCACACCCGCCTCCTGCACGCAGGCCTTGAAAGCAGGCAGATAGGTCTCCGCCATATCCTTTTTGGAAGCCACCGCGTTAAATTCATGGCGCACCGCCTCCGGTCCCGAATGAACGGCAAAATGTTTTGCGCAGGCAGCGCTCTTTAACACATCGCCGTCCCCCTGCAAGCCTTCCACATAAGCCACGCCCAGCCTGGAAGTCAGGTAAGGATCTTCGCCGTAGGTCTCCTGTCCTCTGCCCCATCTGGGATCTCTGAATATGTTCACATTGGGAGACCAAAAGGTCAACCCCTTGTAAATATCTCTGTCTTCTTCGGCAGCGTATGCGTTATACTTCGCCCGCCCTTCTGTCGCTGCCACATCGCCGGCCTGACGAAGCAGATCTGTATCAAAGGTTGCCGCCATGCCGATCGCCTGTGGAAAGCTTGTCGCCACGCCCTGTCTGGCCACGCCGTGCAGCGCCTCATTCCACCAGTTGTATGCGGGAACGCCCAGCCGCTCGATCGCCGGCGCGTCATAGCGCAGCTGAGAAGCTCGCTCCTCCACCGTCATCTTTCCCACCAGCTCTTTTGCTTTTTCCCTTGCCTGTGCTCTCGCCCTCTCTCGATTTTCCATTTTTTCTTTCCTTTCTGCGCCGCCCTTGCCGCCCGTATTTTCTGTTATCCTGTAACCCCTTTACGCGTGCCTGTTCCGTCTGTGCACGCTGTCTGCCCTTCCTGTTTTAAACTCAGTATAACAACTCCTGCACCCGCAATCTTTCTAATAATTGCGATTTCTATATGAAAAATTGCGTCTTTTTCCCATGTGACTTTCATCATTTTACCCTATAATCACGAAAAATCAGGTTGTTTTATCGTTATTATTATGGTTTATACCGCAAAACCGCCCTTAACTCTCCTGCCGGTCAGGGATTCCTCTATGCTTTCAGCCCGGATTATGGTATGATATAAGAATCAAAGAACGCAATTTTTAGAATCCGAATCCACTTATGTTGCTTTCACAGCAATTTTTGACCAAAACTGCAAAAGGGGAAAGGAAGAAGCGACTATGATCGAAGTGCTAAACGGCATCAAAGAGACTGTGGTCTATCAGGATATCGAAGGCTTCAGACTGCACAGCAATACAGCCTTTGAGACTTATCCCGATCACTGGCATGCGGCCATCGAAATCATCATGCCCATTGAAAACCTTTATCTTGTCTCCTGTAAAAAAGAAGTTTTTACCGTACAGGAGGGCGAACTTCTTCTCATCAATTCCGGCGTGATTCACGGTATGCCCTCCACTATTCACGGCAAACGCCTGATCCTCCAGGTAGATCTCTCTCTCCTGCACAATGTGGCAGGCATGGAATCTACCTTATCCACGATTCCCCAGGTGCTCCTCCTAACCCCTTCCACCGCGCCCGCCATCCATGCCAGACTGCGGGAACTCATGCTTGCAATCTCCCGGGAATACCACAGCAGCGCCATTCTCATCAGCGCTTCCATCTATGCCAAGCTGCTAGAGATGCTGGTTTTGGTCGGTAGAGAATATGCCGGCAAACGAAACGCTTCCGATACGGTTTCCGGAAAACGGCAGGAACACACGGAGAAGCTTTTGACCCTGTGCCGCTATATTCACGAGCACTGCACGGAAGACCTCTGTCTGGACGAAGCCGCGGCCCTGGCAGGCTTTAGCAAATATCATTTTACCCGGCTGTTCAAAAACTTCACCGGAGTTTCCTTCTATAAATATCTGAACCAAAATCGAATCGAACATGCCGAAAAGCTGCTGGTGGATCCTGAACTTTCCATCACCGAGGTCGCTTTACAGTCCGGTTTCTTAAGCTTATCCGCCTTTATCAGGATGTTTAAGCTGATCAACGACTGCACGCCCACACAGTTCAGAAATCTGCACGAGAAATGATCTTCTCCGCATAGGAATTTCGCTATTGACAAACAGATTTTATTTTGATACACTGAACAACGGTGGCGGAAGGCTAGTCCTTCCCGTCAGGCTGCTGTGGCTCAGTCGGTAGAGCGTCGCATTGGTAGTGCGGAGGTCACGGGTCCGATTCCCGTCAGCAGCTTTGTTAGAAATGTTGGAAGCCTTGTATGTTACAGGGCTTCTTTTTTCAGCAAAGTGATTTCATAAAGGGAGCCTCATGCAGGAAGATTACAGCAGTTTCAGTGACGAAGAACTCCTGATCCGTCTGCGGGACGGTGAGTCGGGCATCACGGATCACATCATGAACAAGTACAAAAATCTGGTGCGGAGCAAGGCGAAATCCATGTACATTCTGGGTGCAGACAGTGAAGATTTGATTCAGGAAGGCATGATCGGTCTGTTTAAAGCCATAAGAGACTATGACAGCGGCCGCGACGCCAGCTTTTTTACCTTTGCGGATCTGTGTGTCTCCAGACAGATGTACACGGCAGTGCAGGCTTCCAGAAGGCAAAAGCACATTCCCTTAAACAACTACATCTCCCTGTACGGAAATACTTCCGAAAGCCGCGACGGTGAGGAGGCTCTGGCCAACGTACTGGCTACCGGCTCCGGTTTAAATCCTGAGGATCTCATCATTGACAGAGAAAATGTGGACCGACTGGAAATGTTGATTGAACGGGAACTGAGCAGCTTTGAAAAGCAGGTGCTTGACCTGTATCTGACAGGCATGGGCTATCAGCAGATTGCGAAAGTATTGGGACGGGACGACAAGTCTACGGATAATGCCCTGCAGCGGATCAAGCATAAGCTGCGAAAAGCGATCCGCCCGTGAAAATTTATCTGGAAATCTACTATCATAAATGGTATAATACTGTCCATGGAAGCATAGCTCAGCTGGGATGAGCGCTCGCCTGACTAGCGGGAGGTCAAGGGTTCGAGCCCCTTTGCTTCCATTTTTTTATTTACCATTTCAGATCATCCTCCGAAAAGTCACAATATCGCATCAGATTTTTTATTCTCAGTTCGATTGCATATCTCTTTCTGTCCTCATAGGTATGACTGCACATTGACCAAAATTTACAAGTGCTCCTACGATGATTTCTTTGAGGGACTGGATTGCAGCGTTCCCAACTAAATGGCTATCTCAACAACACAATCACCAGATTGGATATCGATGTATTGGCAAGGATATGTGATACTTTGGACTGCTCCATTTCAGACTTGCTTGAATATAAGCAAACCTAACCCCTCCATTCCAAAATACGGCGCATTGCACCTAAATTCCGATTCTATGATACCCGTATTTTGATCAGAATATCAATAACATTATCAAAAAGCATGAAAAGACAGCTTACATTTCCTCTACTTTCCTACACCCGACGCAGCCCTCGCAGCCTCTTGCGGTCACATCTTCACTGATCAGCTCTCTGGGGCTTGTCAGCAGGCAGACTGCCTGTGCGGAAATACCCTCACCGCTCCCGGTAAAGCCAAGCCCTTCTTCAGTGGTCGCCTTCACGTTCACCTGGCTTACCTCGATGCCGAGCGCCTTTGCAATGTTCTCCCGCATCTGCTCGATATGGGGCCGCATCTTCGGGGCCTGTGCAATGATCGTGGCATCGATGTTTTCCACCAGAAACAGATTTTCGGTAAGGAGCGCTGCCACGTGCTCCAGCAGTTTGATCGAAGAAATACCCTGATAGGCAGGATTGGTATCAGGGAAATGCTTTCCGATGTCCCCTAAGGCCGCCGCGCCCAGCAGGGCATCCATGATGGCGTGCAGCAACACATCAGCGTCAGAGTGGCCAAGAAGTCCCTTTTCGTAGGGAATCTCCACCCCGCCGATGATGCACTTTCGGTTTTCCACTAATTTGTGTACGTCGTATCCCATCCCAATCCTCATAGCGCCCTCCTGCCTTTCTCTCACTCTTATCATTCCAAATCGACCGCAGCTCTATACCGTCTGCCCAGACACATTCTACCGCCGCATCAGCCCTTCTCCGCCAGGATTCTCCTGCAAAACACCCACGACATCACCGTCGCAATGCCCCACCCCACAGGCCAGGACAGCCAGATGCCCGTCTCCTGCCAAACTCTCGAAAACACGAAGGCAAGGATCACCCGCAGGATCAGATCCGTAAAGGTAGCCGCCATAAACTGCCGCATCCGTTCCGCTCCCCGCAGCACACCGTCTGCCACCAGCTTGACTGCCACCACCAGATAAAAAGGCGACACGATCCGCAAAAACAATATGCCCGTCTGCATAGCGCCACTGCCCGTATCTTCCAGAAAAAGCCGCATCATGGTACGCCCCAAAAAGAAATAGAGGATTGAAAAAGGCAGCGCCACCAAAACCGCCAGTCTAAGTCCCGTCCGCAGGCCGTCTCTGATGCGGTCGCGTCGTCCCGCTCCCAGATTCTGTGCCGTAAAGCCTGAGACACCGTTCCCCAGCGTGGTAAAGCCCGTAATGACAAAGGTATTCAGGCGGATGGCGGCCGAGTAGCCGGCGATCACCCCCGAACCGTAGGAATTGACCAGGCCCTGAATAAAAATATTGCCCACGGACACAAAGCTCTGCTGCAAAATGCTCGGCACCGCGATCAGACCGATCTTTTTTAAAAGCGGAAAGGAGAAAAGCTGCGGTCTTCCCTCGCACGCCACCTCCCTAAGCCGCTTTGCAAAGGTGAAAAGCGCCAGCACGCAGGCGATGCCCTGCGCGATAAAGGTGGCCCAGGCAACGCCCGCCACGCCCCAAGAAAAGACGGCCACAAACAAAAGATCCAGCGCAATATTTCCCAGAGAAGAACCAATCAGAAACCAAAGCGGCGTTGTGGAGTCCCCCAGCGAATTGAACATACCCGTAGTCACATTATACAAAAAAAGAAAGACAAAGCCGCCTATATAGATCTTTAGGTAAAGTGCTCCGTCCCCAAATATATTTTCAGGCGTCCATATCAGCCGCATCATCGCAGGCGTCGTACAAAGCCCCGCGATCGTAAGCGCCGTCGACAGGACCACTCCGGAAATCAAAATCGTAGTCACCGCCGTTCGCACTTTATCATATGCCTTCGCTCCGAAAAGCTGCGACAGCACCACGGTACAGCCGATATTGCTCCCCACTGCCACCGCCATGAAGATCATGGTGATCGGGTAAGAAGCGCCCACTGCCGCCAGCGCATCCTCGCCCGCGAACTTTCCGGCAATCATACTGTCCGCCATATTATAAAACTGCTGAAACACCACGCTGATAAACATGGGCAGCGTGTACTTAACCAGAGTCCTTTGTGGCTCTCCCTCCGTCAAATCCTGAATCATGTCTTTGCCTCCAACGCCAACAGCCTGTCAAGCAGCCTGTCCGCCACTTCTTCCTTAGAAAGCAGGGGAAGTTCTTCCGTTTCCTCTTTCGTGAGCAGGGTCACCACATTGGTATCGGCGCCGAAACCCGCACCCTCCTGCCGCAGACTGTTGGCCACGATCATATCGATATGTTTCTTCTCAAGTTTGGCCCGCGAATTTTCCAAAAGGTGCTCTGTCTCCATGGAAAAGCCGCATAAGATCTGCCCTTCCCGTCGATGGGCTCCCAGCCAGGCCAAGATATCCTCCGTCCGCTCTAAGGCAATGGACAGCTCTCCGTCCTTCTTTTTCATCTTTTCATTCGCCACCGCCGCAGGACGGTAATCAGCCACCGCTGCCGCTTTGATGATGATATCCTGCTCGGACGCCGCTGTTTTCACAGCCTCCGCCATATCCGCCGCTGAGACGACCGGCACAAAATGCACGCCTGACGGCGTCTGTAAATTGGTTTTTCCTGACACAAGCGTCACATCTGCACCGCGTCGCATCGCCGCAAGCGCGATGGCATACCCCATCTTTCCCGTGGAATGATTGCTGATGTAGCGCACGGGGTCAAGCCGCTCCTGCGTAGGGCCCGCTGTGACCAGCACCTTTTTCCCCGTAAGATCCTTGGGGGTCAGTGCCCGCACGATCGCCTCAAACAAAACATCCGGCTCGGGCATCTTACCCTCCCCGGTATCGCCGCAGGCCAGATAACCGCTGGCGGGCGAAATCACTTCCATACCGTACTTCTCTAACACTTTGATATTATCCTGCACGACCTCATTCTGATACATTCTGGTGTTCATGGCCGGCGCAAAGATCTTCGGGCACTGGCAGGCTAAGAGCGTGGTGGTCAGCATATCGTCCGCGATCCCGTGCGCCGCCTTGGCAATCACATTGGCAGAAGCAGGCGCTACTAAGACAACGTCGGTCTGTTTCGCCAACGAAACATGCTCCACCTGAAACTCAAAATTGCGGTCAAAGGTATCCACCAGACATCTGTTGCCGGTCAGAGATTCAAAGGTGATGGGGTTGATAAAGTTCGTGGCATTCTTTGTCATAACAACCGTTATGTCCGCCTGCTGCTTCTTTAACATGCTGGCGAGGGATGCAATTTTATAGGCAGCGATGCTGCCCGTTACCCCTAATATGATATGCCTATCTCTTAATAACATATGTTACTCCTCCGCCTGTATCCCTTTTTCTATTAAGCGATTGCAAAACTTACACCACTTTAGCTATTTGCACAATTTCAATCCATGTACCAGTTTGGCACTTGCCTATTCTACGTTCTTACGATAAATCAGCCCCAGCCCCTTAAGCGTCAGCTCATTGTCACAGATGATCTCCCGTTTACAGTAAGGCACGATGCTCCCCGCAAGGCCGCCCGTCGCCACCACCGGCGCCTCGTAGCCCAGCTCGTCAAATATTCTTTCTACCATGCCGTCCAGACAGGCCGCCTGTCCCATTACAATGCCGCTTTTCATACAGTCGATGGTGTTCCTGCCAACGACCTTCTTCGGCGCTTCCAGACTGATGCGCGGCAGCTGCGAAGTGCGGTTCACCAGAGAATCCAGAGAAACTTTCACTCCCGGCAGGATCATACCGCCGATATAATTTTTCTTATCATCCACCACACTGATGGTGGTGGCCGTGCCCATGTCAATCATAATGATGGGCGCGCCGTAGTAATGCAGTCCCGCCACCGCATTGACCACCAGATCCGAACCAAGCTGCGCAGGGTTGTCCATCAGAATGTTTAATCCTGTTTTAAGTCCCGGTCCCACAAGCAAAGGCGCACGATGGAACAATTTCTCCAGCGCCGCCTTCACAATATTGTTGAGGGGCGGCACGACGGAGGAGATGATGCTGCCTGAGATATCCTCCACACCAATGTGATAGAGATCAAATAACGCCCGAAATTCTACCACATATTCCAGTTCCGTACTCGCCTGATTGGTGGAAACACGCTCCACGAAGCAGATTCTCTCTCCGTCCATACAACCGATGACAATATTGGTATTGCCGATGTCAACTGCTAAAATCATGCCGCTATTCCTGCTTTCTGTTCTCGTTCTTAAATCCTGTTTTGTATTGTTCTCTTTTTTATTTACTTTCTATTTACTTGTTATTTATTTAATCATTGCATGCCATGCACGCTGCAGCTTTCCTCTCTGCATGCGCCATGCGGTCCTCCTGTCAGGCCTTCCTAGCTGCCAACAAAGCGGCATCCTCCGCTTCACGTCCTTTATCCGTGGCATACAGAGGCTTCACTTTTGCCAGCGCGAGACCCACGCCCGTCACGATGATTGCCGCTACCACGGCCTCCACCACGCCGTTAAACGCCACCACGCCCATGATGACATCCAGTACCGCGTCGCCAGCCACGCCCATCGCGTTCGCGTAAGCGTCCTTATACAGAATAAAAATGCCGCTCATCACAAAGAGCGTATTGGTAAACGCACCCGCAAGTCCCGCATAGGAGAGCGCAATGTTCGCGGAAGCTTTCTTGCTGTTCCCAACGGTCAGCACCGCCATCAGCGCAGCGCCCACAACCAGACCGATCACCGTGCAGACAACTGCGCTCAGAGCCTCCGGGAACAGCCGCATCAAAAATGCCCGCACGGAAACGAATAATATAACAGATGCTATTAAATTTACAGCAATCTTCCCCGCCTTGTTTTCGCCCTTCACGATCCTGCGAATCAGAAGCCAGACAAAGTAAGGCACTACGCCGACCAAAATACGCGGCACAAAGCAGATGTAGAGGCTCCTAAAGACGCCTGATACACCCACAACATTATAAGCTAAGACCGGCGAAAACACGAACGCCGAAGCCGTAGCCGGATTTATTGTGTTGTTGATAAAGCTGGTGAGTCCGAATGTGAATCCCAAAAATGCACCTTTCTTCGGTCCGAGAAATAGCGCTCCCAGGATCACCGGGATGTGAATGATCGTCGCGTTGATGACTACAAGCGGGATATATCCCAGTGGTGTGAATGCCATAATCACAATTATGGCGGTGAACAGTGCCGTAAGCACAAGTTCGTAGGTCTTTTCATTTTTCATGGTACAATCCTCCTGTTATTATTCTCATACGAGATACAATACGGTGGTATCATACCACATTGCTGTTTTTTTGACAATATTGTTTACAAAAACATATGTTATGTATCTAAAAAAAGACAGCCTTGCGGCTGTCTTTCAAAGTTTTAATAGTTTTCAGGCTTGACCTGGAAATACGACTGCGGATGCTTACACACAGGACACAGCTCCGGGGCCTTCTTCCCAATCACGATATGACCGCAGTTTAAGCACTGCCATACGCAGTCGCCGTCCTTGGAGAACACGACGCCGTCCTCAATGTTTTGGATCAGCTTACGATATCTCTCCTCGTGCTCCTTCTCGATCTTTGCTACGCCTTCAAAAAGCAGGGCGATCTCTTCAAACCCTTCCTTGCGGGCATCCTCCGCAAACCCCTTGTACATATCCGTCCACTCGTAGTTTTCGCCTTCTGCGGCGTCCCGCAGATTTTCCCTTGTTTCGGGAATGGCGCCGCCATGCAGATACTTGAACCAGATCTTTGCGTGCTCCTTCTCATTAGCCGCCGTCTCCGCAAAAATATTGGCCATCTGCACATAGCCGTCCTTCTTCGCCTTGGACGCATAATAAGTATACTTGGTATAAGCCTGCGACTCCCCGGCAAATGCTGCCAACAGATTTTTTTCTGTCTGTGAACCTTTTAACTCCATAACTGCCTCCTTTTTTCATTTAGTATTACCATTTTACAGCAAATCTTTCATCCTGTCACACAAAATATTACACCACGGCTTGCTGCATGGACGGTACTGCTGTCAGATCGATGACCGCCGCCTTACTTTACCGTCACCTGAAAGGTCGACACCGTTTCCTTGGACAGGGTGTTGACCGCCGTCACCTGATAGCTGCCAGAAGCCGCTGCGGTCAACACGGCCTCATAGGTAGATTTGCTTGCCTGGACCTTCAAGCCGTTTTTCGGCGACTCCTCTCCCAGCGGCGTTACCGTCCACCTCAGTTTATCCGTCTCTACTGCCCGCATCAGCCTGCTTACCTGCGCGTACAATGCGCAGCTTTCCCCGGTCCTCATCTCCACTCCGGTTTTCTGCACTTCCATCGGCCTTACATGGTCATTTTTTAACTGCTCTAAATCCGCATAATGCACCTTCAAAGATCCATCCGTAGCGATCATATCCTTCTTGGTGGTAAATATTTTCTTTACGGAAGATACAGGCTGCCCGCCGTCTCCATATTTTGCCCGCAGAACGACAGAATACTTTTTGTTTGCCGCAAGTCCTGCAATACGGAAGGTGTTGAGCAGATTCCCGTCATAGCCGACTATCGTGAGGACGCCATCCTCCTTACCCTGCTGAATCGGCAGATCAACACCCTTCACTTCGTCCCGTACCAGCACCTCGTACTGTATCTGCGCTGCCTGCGCATCCTCCAGCAGATGCGTAAAGCAGATTTGCGCCGTGGTATCTTTGGGCACAATGCTTTTGATCGTCGGTGCCGTCGGCGGCACAGTCCCCTCGGCAGTAAGCGCCGGCGCATCGTTGTCAACGCTCATCGTATTGGATGATACGCTTTCCTCGGCGGTATTCTCTGACACGCTTTCTTCCGGCGTATTCCCCGACACGCTTTCTTTCGGCGTATTCCCCGACACGCTTTCTTCCGGTGTATTCTCCGACACGCTTTCCTCCGGCGTATTCTCCGACACGCTTTCCTCCGGCGTATTCTCTGACACGCTTTCTTCGTCCTCGTCTTCCGTCAGTGCATCCTCCTCAGCCGCTGTCCCGTCCTCCGTCGATGTATCCTCCTCAGCCACATTCTCCGTATTGTTCTCCGACACACTGTTCTCAGATATCGTATTCTCAGATACACTGTTATCCGATACTGTTTCTTCGAGATCTGCTTCTTCCTTCTTCTCCGGTTCCTGCTGCTCCCGCTTCTGTATCACCGACTCCTGCGCGGCATCCACTTCTTCGAGAACATCTTCCTCTATGCCTTCTTCGTAAGCAGGAACTTTCTCTGTGCTTTCCGCAGCGATCTCCCCATCCGCGGCAGGCTCCGCAGCCTCCGCCACCGGATGAGCCGCTAAGAGCAAAACCGCTGCCATCAGACAGGCAATCCCTTGTTTATGCCGTTTTCCCATCATTGTTCTCCTAATCTTCATTCCGGATTCCTCCCGTCTGCGCACTGCCAAGATCGGACTGATAAGGCTTCACATCCACCGTAAAGCTGCAGACCACTTTCTTCGATAACGTCGATACTGCCTGTACCCTGACCGTACCGCATCTGCTCAGCGTCAGGTTGGCCGTATAACTGTCGGAAGAAGCCTTGATTGCCGCCGCTCCCTTCGGATCGGAAGTCACGCTCCACTTGATGCGGTCCGTTCCCATGACTCTGCCATAGTCTCCGATCTCCGCAAACAATACATAGGTCTGCCCGTTTTGCAATGTCACCGTCCCATCATGCGTGATCTCACTTCCCGCAGCGTTGGCATCCGCCCACAACGCTTCCATGCTTATCAGAGAAACTGTCAGGCTGTTCTCCGCCGCGATCACAGGCTTCAAAGTGGTAAACCTCTTATTCCCCGAAGCCTTCTGCACAGAAACCGCCTCGCCCAAATCCGACGGCTGCCCTGTCGGGAGATAATGCGCCGTCACCATCGCCTCATATGCCGTGGCAGACGTCAGACCGCTTATGGTACAGCGCCAGCTTGTCAATTGTCCCTTCTTGTCATATAACGGTTCGTATGCAAACGTATTTTCTGAACCTTCCTGACCTTCATTTCCACTGCTCTGTGCCCGATAGGTCTTTCCTTCACCCGTGGTTTTATTGGTCAGCGTCAGCGTGTAGTAATACTGTGTGCCGTCAATCTCCCGCACTACCGTATTTGGCTTAACTGTGATATCCACGGAAGTATCAAGCACTGCCGTCTTACTAATAGCGGGCGCCGCCATATCATTGACCTTGATGGTCACATTCTTTGTATCGACAAGTTGCCGTCCCTCTCCCGCTTTGTCATACAGCTTCACAGGTACGGTAAGGCTTGCACCTTTCTTTCGCTCGCCGCTTTTTGTATCCACGGGATAGGCAAAAGGTGTGATCACTGCCTTTTCTTTCTCCCCTGCCGGGTAGGTCACCGTAAAGCAATCCTTCCCCTCGCTCTCCAGCTCATCCACCAGCGCCGCCAGATCCACCCGATCCAGCTTAAAGGCCGAAGCGGCGCCTTTCACATCACAGCCTACCAGCTCCTGCACAGTAACGGGCTGCCCCAGCATAAGGGTCGTTGTCTTATCTTTCAGCACCTGAAGCGACTTCACCACCGTGATGCGAATCCTGTTGGATTCCCTGACTGCCCCGCCGGAATCCTTGCCTGTCACATAGATCTCTGCCGTTCCCGCCTGTCCGCCAAGGCTTAATTTCCCTCTATTGCTGACCTTGACCACCTTCGGGTCAGTGCTCTTAAAGGCAGGGCTCTTATAGACATCCTTATCGTTCTCCCACGCATTTGCCGCAGACAGCTCATACCTTACCTCCGCAGGAAGCATTTCGCCTGTCGGATCCGTATAGCTGTAGCCGCCGTTTTCATCGTTGAACGCGGCCTCTTTTCCATCTGCGCCGTAAGCCGTAAGCTGTATCTTTGTGAGCACCGGCATCTTGGTGGTAATCTTTCCGCTCATCCATCCCGCATAGCTGATCTCTCCCGCCGCGTTCACGGTCATATTGCGGACATAGAACACATAGGCGGTATTCGTGCACAAACCGCCCGGCCAATTCAGTCTGCCTTCGGCAGTTTCCGCTCTCGCCGTCACGACCTTTCCCTGCACGCCCGAACACAATGCTTCGGATAACGCGGTTTCCAGCGTCTGTCTCTGCTCGTCGGTCATATCCTCCGCCATCCCGTTATCCAGACCAGCCTCCGTCAAAGCCGCTTCAACAGCCGCTTTCCAGGCTTTGGCATTGTTACCGAGAGAAGCCGTATAAGGCACGGCATACCCTTCCGTCCATCGGCTGTTCGCATTTTTCTTCCAGGTGGCGGCCGCGCGCACATCCTTCACGTCCGTGATCTTGATTCCGGCGGGTGCAGGCACCGGCTTCACCGTAATCTTTTTACTTGCGGCTACGACCTTCCCCTTTGCATCAAGTCCGGTCGCCCGTACTGTCAGCGTCACCTTGCCGGGCCGCAATGCCTTCATCTCGCCCGTCACGCGGTTCACACTCAGCACATTGCTGTCGTCTGAGACAAAACTAAGTTGCACTTCGTCCTTCTCATAAGCTCTGGTCACCTTCACATCGGCAATCTGACTCTGTCCCACATAAAGCATGGAAGGAAGTCCGTTAAAGGCAACTTTCTTCGCCACATCCTTACCTGCTCCGTCGCCCTCCAGATAGCAGTCCTGCGACGCCCGCAGCGTAACGGTCTGCCTGCGCGTCTCCTTCCCTGCCCAAGTGATGGTAAGGATCTTATCCTTCCCTGCCTCCATCTTACAATAGCAGTCCAGATATGTTTTCTCCGCTCCCCACTTCATCGTGCAGCCATCGGACTCCGGTGTAAACGCCGCTGTCGTATTCCCCAGCGCCGCCGTTCCCAGCATGGCCTCGGGTGCGCTGATGCGCAGGGCCGCATAGTTGCCTGCCGTCTCCGCGATAGCGGTATTCTCCTTGTTGATCGAGGAAGAATAAGCCACTGCATCGTATACTGCCGTCACCTCTTTATCGCTATTTCGATAACTTATAGTCGGACTGGATATCTCGATTCCTGTCTCCGCCAAAGCGTCAGTGCGCTCTTTCACCGTGCCGCTTGGACGAACCGCAGCCCTGACCAATTTGGAAAGATCCATCGTATAATTCACAGCCTCATAACGAGAGGCGCTCTCGTCCTCCGTATCATAGTCGATCGCTATCGATATCTCTCCCTTGTCGATCGGACACAGAACATCCACATAGCCGTCCTTTAACGTAGAATTCGCCTGCGTAAAGGTCTCGCCTTCCCCTTCTTTCGCAACAAGTTTGACTGTCCCGTTTTCGTCAAGTTTCTCCGGATCAATGGTCAGCCGAAATGCCAACATCTCATTCTGTGTATCCGCTTTCGCGTCGTAGACAGGTTTCAAAGGCTGCGTTTTATCATACGGCGTTACCTGAATGACACTTCCCTTAATGGCATATTTTGCTCTCGTCCGCTCTGCGATACCTGTATAAGCACCATTTGAGACTGCTTTGATTTCTTCATCCGTCAAAGCCCTGATCGCCGTGCTGCCAAGCGTTGACTCCTGTCCCGCCACATAATCGGTATCCGCAATGTTCGCCATGTAATAGGTCTGAAAAGCCGTGGAGAGATAACGATCCTGCAGCGGCGCATGGCGGAAGCTCTTTCCTTTCAAAAATACCCCAGCCGTACAATCCAGATAATAATACTTTCCCTGAATCTTCACCAGATTATAGGTATGTGCCCCGGCATCCATGCCCATGATCACCTTGCTCTCCAAACCAAGTTCCGAAGCCAGCCGCTGGAAGGAAAGGGCGAATCCCATACAGGTCGCCTTTCCCTTACACAAACCGCCGTAGGCATAATGATAAACAGGGTCGCTGTTGTCATAGTGCATGGAGGCAGAAACATAATCATAGACTGCCTTCGCTCTGGCATACTCGCTCTTACCTTTCACCGCTGCCAGTCTGCCGCTTAAAAGCTGCTCCACCTTGGCGTCCACCGCCGCCTCCTGCTCTACAGTGGTCGTAAACTTTGGCACATCAAATACCAGTTTATAATATTCTTCTCCGTATATGTTCACCGGATATTCAAAATCAGCATAAGACTGCTGCTGACGGATCGCATAGTACGCATAGTCTCCCTCCCAGGCCTTCATGCCGGGACGATTCTTGTTGATATCGTACACTTCCGACTCCATCCACTCCGGAATGAGGCCGCCCAACGGATTTCCTGATGGATTATCCGACTTATCCTGTGACCGCAGCGCATTGTAAGCCTCAATGGAGGGATCGCAGGCTGATTTTTTGATATAAATCACCTGTTGATTGACACGGTCCCTCACTGCTTCGCGCAAGACCTGCAGGCCCTTCTGCAGATCGTCGAATACCACACCGCCTTCCTCGTAAGAGGGATAGTTTGCGCCTTCCTCCGCCGCCTCTATCGTCACGGGAATTATAATTTTAGTAAGGCTGCCTCCATTCCCCACATTCTGACTCACCGCATACAGATAGAGTCGTTCTCCGGCAGTCTCCTGCAAACCTTTTAGTCTGGTACAGGTCGGATTATGAAGATAGCTGTTCGGGAATCTTGCGTAAGCATAGGTCACCGGATCCGGCTCGGAGCCCGGCATCACGGAATCAGACGCATAACTCTCCGGGTAGGGCCTTCCCAGCGCCCAGCAAAAACCCAAAACCTCTTTTACGTCCTCCACAAGCGTTAATCCGCCGCTCTTATCCTGCAGAGCGACGTGCAGTTCTTGACTGCTTTCTCCCACATGAAGCGTCAGGGATTTGACCTCCTGCTTATCTTTGGTCACGATCTTTGCGCTCACATAGCGGCCGCCCGTCAGCTCCGCAATCGGCCCCACATTCAGTTCGCCCTCCGCAATCTGTCTTACGGCGCTCGCCTTCACCGTCTCGCCGCCGTCATTCTCATAGACAGCATCCAGACGATAACGGCATTGCCATTTGTTTATAACATCCGCATCCGCAAACTTATCTGCCCAGGAAAAGCCCGCGTCGTCAGCCTCCTTGCGCGTAAACGTCTGTTTTATGGTAAAATCTGCCTCCGCGCTGTCCGCACGGTAGATGCGATACTCTTTTATGTCCGTATCTGCCGCACAATCCCAACGCAGAATAACAACAGTGTCATTTTCATTTTGTAAGGTAAGTTCCGGTGTGGCAGGCGCATCCAGCCATTTTGCCTTTAGGATCGTGTCCTGACTGATGGCGGAATTAAAATCAAACCGTGTGTCATTCAGATACCAACCGCCGAAATACTTTCCCGCCAGCGTCGGCGCAACGTCAGGCAGATAGACGGATGTGCTTTTCGCGCTCACCGTCACGACCGCTTTCGTCCGCTCCTCCCCGATCACCTGATAGCGCGCACTCGGCCTCGTCTCTCCGAAAGCGCCTCCGTTCGCGTCCAGCGTCACCGTATAGGATGACGCCGGGACGATACCGTCCCACTCCTCAAAGGCAATGTTATGCGCCTTTGCATCCGTTTCCGCCCGAGATCCTTTGGGGGCGTGGATCGTTTTCAACGTCGAATATTCAAAAACCGACGACGACTGCCACAGATTCAGGGAAGGGTTCGCCACATATAAATCATTCAGACTGGCGCCTAAAAATGCTTCCTCCCCGATTTTCGTCACCTTGGGCCCCATATAGATGCTGCCGATATCCGCATTGGAAAATGCCAGTTTCCCAATCGTTGTCAGATTTTCCGGTAAAACCAGCGCGCTGTAGTTTCCCGTCACCGACCAGTCCTGATACGGATCGTATACCGTAACACCCCCAAAAGCGCCGTCTCCGATGGTGGTGATCCCATCATCCAGCGTGATCCCGTACAGCATGAACCCTTCCCAGGGCGGGTGCGGCTCATACCAATATCCCGTCTGGTCGCTCACTTTTTTCAAATAATTGTCCATTGCGCCGCTGCCTGTCAGCACCAGCGCGTCCTTATCCACCCCGTCCAGATTCTTAACGGTCTGTATCTCCCATGTGATATCCGCTCCGCACTTCCCGGATCTGGCCGGTTCCTCGTAATCCTCCGCCGCCAGCGCAGTCTGTCCGATCCCCAGGCACAGAAGCGCCGCCGCCGCGAACAATCTGATTCGTTTTCTCATATTTCCTTCCATCTCTTCACCTGCCGCTTTCATCCTTCTGCGGCATCTCCCACTCTTTCTCCTGAAACAAGGCTGATAAAATGATAACTCTCCATGATCTGCATATATTTTGCCACACGGGGATAGATCGGTTCCGCCTCCTCGCCGAACCGCTCCTTCAAAAGATCAGCCAGCTCCTTAACTGTTCGCTCACCGTCAATGAGCGGCCAAAGAAAACTGCCGAATTGTTCCATATGTACTTTCGTCACCTGCGGACGCTTGAACAGTTTCTGCGCGATCCGATTAAAGACGCCTGTATTTTCGACTTCCAGGACGACGATTTCCTCGTCGTCCCGGGTCCACTCCAGACCTTCCGCCCGCACGGGAATCAGGTCCAGATAATTTTTTTGCTTATCTTTTCGCTTCATCAATTCTTACTCTTCTTCCACAAAGAGAATTTTAAGAGACACAGAACCATCACGATCATCAACACGAGACCGCCGATGTTGCCCAGATTGAGCGTTCCCGAAAGGTCCATGGTCACGCCGCAGACCGCAAGGATCGCCAGCAGGATACCCACCAGGCCTTCGCCCGCGATCATGCCCGCGCAGTACAACGTGCCGTCTGTTGCCTGACGTTCTTTCGTCTTCTCATCCACTTTCTTCCTGCCGTCCATGAACATGCGCACAACGCCGCCCACCATAATGCTGGCGTTCAAGTAGATCGGCAGATAGAGACCGATGGCAAAAGGCATGACCGGAATCCGCAGGATCTCCAAACCAAGTGCCAGGAATACGCCGATAAATACCAGGTTCCACGGCAGTTCGCCACCCATGATGCCCTCCACGATCATCTTCATCAAAGTTGCCTGCGGCGCCGGAACCTCCGCTCCGCCGTACCCCCAGGCTGCGTTCAGCAGGTAGAGCACGCCGCCGATGGCAAGACCGGATGCGACTACACCGATCAGCTCACCGATCTGCTGCTTCTTCGGTGTCGCGCCAAGAAGATATCCCGTCTTCAAATCCTGTGAGGTATCACCCGCGATGGCAGCGATGATACAGATCACGGAACCGATGGCAATGGCACCCATCATACCCGTGATGCCGCTGTCGCCCGAAGCCTTGATGGTGATGGTCGCGATCAGCAGCGTTGCGATCGCCATGCCGGACACCGGGTTATTGGAGCTGCCGATCAGTCCCACCATACGGGAGGAGACCGTGGCAAAGAAGAAACCAAATACCACAATGAGCAGCGCACCGATAATGTTGACCGGAATCGCCGGCACCAGCCAAATGATAACGATCATTGCCACGATACCTGCAAGCACGATGCCCATCGGCAGATCCTGCGCCGTTCTCGCATCGCTGGTGTTCTTACCGCCCTTCATGCTCTTGATGGAATCGCGGAACGTCGTAACGATCAGCGGCAGTGACTTGATGAGGGAAATGATACCGCCCGTCGCGATCGCGCCCGCACCGATATATCTTACATAGGAGCCCCAGATCGCACTGGCACCGCCCTCTGCATAGAGCTGTCCGATGGTCGTCCCCACCTCTGCGGGATACATCCAGACATCCGCGCCAAACAGGCAGATCATGGGAATGATCACCATCCAGCCGACCAGTGAACCCACAAACATATAGGAAGCGATCTTCGGCCCTACAATATAGCCAACGCCCAAAAGTGCCGGGTAAACCTCCAGTCCGAGCTCACCCTTAAAGGACTTAAACTCCGCAGCGATATCCGCCGGGATCACCTTGATGCCATCCACGATGAACTTAAAGACAGCCGCCAAACCCATGCCACTGAACACGGTGGAGGCGTTGGAACCGCCCTCCTCACCAGCCAAAAGCACGTCCGCACAGGCTGTACCCTCGGGATAAAGCAGAGTCGCATGTTCCTTCACGATCAGCGCATTGCGCAGCGGGATCATGAACAACACGCCCAAAACGCCGCCGCAGAGTGCAATCAGCGTAATCTCCACCAGACTCGGCATATCACAGAGCCCATCCTTCGCCCACAGAAAAAGTGCAGGCATCGTAAAGATCGCGCCGGCAGCCAGAGACTCGCCCGCGGACCCGATGGTCTGCACCATATTGCTCTCCAAAATGGAATTTTTCTTCATGATCACGCGAATCACGCCCATGGAAATGACCGCTGCCGGAATCGAAGCCGACACCGTCATACCCACACGAAGCCCCAGATACGCATTCGCCGCGCCAAACACAATGGCCAGGACAATGCCCATGATGATCGACGTCACCGTAAATTCCGGGGTGATTTTTTCCGCAGGAATATACGGCTTAAATTCTTTGTTTTCTCCCATTTCTTCTCTCCTTCTCTGTTAACAGTTTTCTCACGTTCCTCAAAAATGAATTTTGCAGGAATTTACCTCATATAGATAAAATTATACTGAACCGCAGAAGGATTTACAAGCTCTTTTTGCCGCTCCCATACCCGCTTGAGACGATTCCGCAAAATTTTTGTTGTCAATCTCTCCCTGTTAGTTTAGTATGGTAGTAACTACTATGTTAAAGGAAGGAATGCCATGAAACCAATCAAAGAAGGAAAAGTACGCGAAATTTATGACAACGGCGACAGCCTGATCATGGTCGCGACCGACCGCATCAGCTGCTTTGACGTGATCTTAAAGAATCAGGTGACAAAGAAGGGAACAGTTCTGACACAGATGTCAAAATTCTGGTTCGATATGACAAGCGATATCCTGCCCAACCACATGATTTCCGTGGATGTAAAGGATATGCCCGAATTTTTCAGACAGGAACAGTTTACCGGCAACAGTATGCTCTGTAAGAAACTGGACATGCTTCCCATCGAGTGCATCGTCCGCGGTTACATCACCGGCAGCGGCTGGGCAAGCTATCAGAAGGACGGCACGGTCTGCGGCATCACGCTGCCCGAAGGCCTGAAAGAATCGGACAAGCTGCCTGAGCCCATCTACACCCCCTCCACCAAGGCGGAGATCGGCGACCACGACGAGAACATCTCCTTTGAACAGAGCGTCGATTATCTGGAAAAGCATTACCCCGGAAAGGGCGCCGAATACGCGGAAAAGCTCAGAGACTACACCATTGCTCTTTATCAAAAATGTGCAGAATACGCGCTGACCCGCGGCATCATCATCGCAGACACGAAATTTGAGTTCGGTCTCGACGAAGATGGCAATATTGTAGTCGGCGATGAAATGCTCACCCCCGACAGTTCCAGGTTCTGGCCTGCGGAAGGGTATGAACCCGGCCACAGCCAGCCCTCCTTTGACAAGCAGTTCGCCAGAGACTGGCTGAAAGCCAACGAAGGGCACGACTGGAAGCTGCCCGACGACATTGTCCAAAAGACCATTGACAAATATCTGCAGGGCTACGAACTGCTTACCGGACACAGTCTATAAATACCGCGCCATCGTACCAAAGAGTTTATCCAGCTCCAGCGGCTTGGCCACATGATCGTTCATGCCGGCCACCCTGGCATTCTGGATATCCTCCGCGAAAGCGTTTGCCGTCATTGCCACAATGGGGATGCTCTCAGCATCCTCTCTGGGCAGGGCGCGGATCTCCCCGGCTGCCTCGTAGCCGTTTAACTCCGGCATCTGGATATCCATAAAGATCATCTCAAATTCACCGGGCGCAGAAGCCTTGAATTTCTCCACGGCCTCCCTGCCATTCTCCGCCATCTCTACCACAAGGCCCGCCATCGCGAATATCTCTCCCGCGATCTCACGATTCAGTTCGTTGTCCTCCGCCACCAGGATCCTGTGTCCCGCGAAGCGTTCGCCCTGCATTGCTTCCTCAGCGCTGATCCCCTGCTCGCCCGCTTCTTCGCCCGCCTGTGTCTCAACGAACGGCAGATAGACGGTGACCGTAAATTTCGTGCCTTTGCCTGCCTCACTCTCCACTTGGATATCGCCGTCCATCAGTTTCACGATATTCAGCGTGATCGACATTCCAAGGCCCGTGCCCTGTTCTTTATTGACACGCACGTCCTCCTCCCGCTCAAACGGCTCGAACAGCTTTTCCTGAAAGGCCTCCGACATTCCCCTGCCGTTATCCTCAAAAACAAATTCATAACACCCGATATTTTCACGCTCCGAAGGCTTCTCGGAAACCGCAAAGCGAAGCTTTCCACCGGGCGGCGTATACTTGACGGCATTGCTCATCATATTCATGAAGATTTGTTGTAGTCTAACACTGTCGCAGCTCACGTTCTCATGTGCCACTTCGCCGATCTCCACCGTCAGCTCATGCTTCTTCTCCCGCACGGAAGGCCCTATCATCTCCAGAAGACTGTCCACCAACCGCAAAAGATTCACATTTTCCAGCGTCAACGTAAATTTCCCTGCTTCGATCTTACTCATATCCAGCACCTCGTTGATCAAGCCCAGCAGATAATGGCTGGACATACTGATCTTAGAAAGGCAGCCGGAGAGCTTTTCCTTGTCCTCCAGGTTATTTTTGGCAATGGTTGTCATGCCGATGATGGCATTCATGGGCGTGCGGATGTCGTGGCTCATGCGGGAAAGGAAATCCGTCTTGGCCATATTCGCGCTGGTAGCGACCGCATACGCTTCCTGCAGAGCCTCGTTTGCCTCCAGAAGCTTGGCCGTGTACTCATCGTCCTTCAACTTCGCCACCTGCTTTTGCAGCTCGGTGATCGCCGAAGCCAGCACATCCATCTCCTCGATGCCGGAGGAGGAAAACTGCACCATTCCCTGCCCGCTCTCCTCCAATTCCTTCACAATGCGCTGCACAGGCCGATTGATGCTCTGACTGGCCACCATTGCAAAGACAATGCACAGGCACAGCGTCACCGCCACGGACAAAAGCATGGTCTGCATCAACACATTATAAAGGCTCAGGCTCTGTTCCCTGTCCACCACCGAGATCAGCACCCAGCGGTGATTCCGATACGGTGAACCGGAACGGTACAGATTTATTTTTTGGATGCTTCCCAAACAGGAAGTTGCTCCTTTGACCGAAAAATCATAAAGATTATGCTCCACAGGGGCCGCCTCACTGAAAACAGTGTCTTCTGTGACGAGTCTCCCATACGCCGATCCCGTATACAGCATGGGCGCATAGCACCCGCTGCCGTCCTTGTCTGCAGACAGAATGTAGCTCGCGCTTCCGGCAGAAAAATCGTTGGCGGGAATATTCTGCGCGATGGTCTTTGACAGCAGGCCGATTCCCAGCACGCCATAAACCTCTCCCGTCTCCGTCACCAGCGGCAGGCTGTACTTCACGCTCCCCTCTCTGTTATCCGAAATATTGGAAAGGACGCTCCAAAATCCCAGATTATAGAGCGGCGAATCGGCGTAAGTCTGATAAGTTTCCATGGGTCGGAAGACAAAATCCGCCCGTTCTTTATCCGTCACATCCACATGCAGCGTCCAACCGGAATCCAGCGTAAGGCCATGCGCCTTAGCCACCGCCGAACTCCCCACTTCCATAAAGATATCCTTATTGTCCGATATGCTGTTTTCCATCACATCCGTATCCCGCAGACAGAGCCCGGGGAAAAAGTGCTCCTCCCCGTCGTCAAACAGCGTGCCGGAATCCAGGATCAGAAACACATCGTTCACCATATCGCGCCGAAGCAGAGAAATCAGTTCGTCAGAGCACCGGCTCAACAAACGCTTGCTAAACTCCTTATCCGTCTTTAGCTCCGAGGCCTGTCTGTCCTCCTCCGCCAGCATCTTCTCAAAGAGCGCATTGATCTCACCCGCCGTCTCATACACGAGGTCGGTTTTTTGATTCATCATCGACTCAACGTACCCCTTGCGGTTTTCCGTCTTTTCAAAAATGATATTATAGGAATAATTTTTGATGCGGGAAAACCCGCCCGTCAACGCCAGCACCACCAGAAAAATCACGATTTGAAGCAGTGTCAGCACGAGCATTGGCCACAATATCTTAGTAAGCATCGGTACGCTTTTGATTCCCACATTCCGCTTTGTTCCGCCCCTTCGCCACATAGACGTCACTCTCCTATCGTCTCATAAAAACCTTTCTCAAACGCCGCATACCAACTCTCAAAGGCAGTCTCGTCCGTATACTCCTGCAGCAGAGCCTCTCTGTCCTCACCCGCTGCGGTCCGCTCCTTCACCGCTGCCTGCGCTTCCTTTGCCGTATTCTCAAAGGCCGCGCCCAGATAAGTCCTCACCTGTGCGGAAGCATCATAGGGCGGGCTGGTATAGAGCGTGTAAGAATTGACCTCGTCGATGGCAGTCTTCAAGGTATTCAACATCGTATCATTGATCTGCGCCGTACCGCCGCTTTCCACAAGCGCACTGTAATCGTTGGCGGCCTTCTTCACGGGCAGATAACCGGAGCGGACTGAAAAGCTGATATTGCGCTCCGCTTCCGTAAACCATTTCAAAAACAGGGTACAGGCATATTCCTTTTTCTCGTCGGAAGCGATCACCGACATCCCCGCCCCCTGCTGCACCAGATAAGGATCGCAGCCCTCAAAATTGGGGACAGGCAGCACCACATTCTCGATCGGATAGGTATACTCGTCATCGATCGTGACTTCCGCCGGATAGTAAGCAGCACCTGTCGTGGAGCCGACCAGCGCAATGATGGCTCCAACCTTGGCATCGTCGCTGCGGAACCGATTCTCAGAGGTAAAATACCCTTTCACATAAGGCACATAAAACTGTTCCCACAGTCGGTGCACCGTATCTTTGTCAAGGGAGGCCTTAAACGTACCGTCTGAAGCCTCCTCCGCAAAAGGCTTTCCCAGCTGCTTTGCGCCCACCGTCAGATAATTCGCCACGGAATCCCTGCCGAAAAAGGCCTTCCCGTCCCCCGGCACATCGGGCGTCAGATCGTCGGTGTACTGATAATACTGCTGTGCTACAGCGTTCAGCCCCTCCCACGTTTTCAGCTCATCGAGAGAGACCCCCGCCGCATCCGCAAACTTCTGCCAGTCCGTCAGGTTCACCATCATCACTTCCGTGCTCTTTGCCGTGGGGAAGATTTTCAGACTCTCCTCCCCGCCAAAAGCGCCTTCCAGCAGATATTCCTCGACGTACTCCGCCTTTTCCTCCTGCGTCACATACTTGCTCAAATCGGCCAGCTTCCCCATCTTGTCGATCTGATAGGCGGTTTCCGCATAAGTACCGAAAATATCCGGCGCATCCTCGGCACCCGGCTCCCCATTCAGGGAAGCAAGCACACTCTCCGCCAGCTCGTCTACGGAATTTTTCGAGTAGGATTCCACGTAAATACCCTTCTCGTTTCCCACCGAATTGTTAAATGCCTCCACCATCTCGTCAAACTGCGTCTGCTGGACCCCGTTATAGTAGTGCCAGATGGTGATGGAGACCGGCGCCTTCCTGTTCAAAAGCTTATCATAGTCCTTGGTTCCGCACCCTGAAAGAAGAACTGCCGTAAGAAGCCCCACCGCGAGTGCCGCTGTCTTTTTTTGTCTTTTCATTTTTATACTCCCTTACCCCTTATATCTCAAAACTCGGATTCGCAGTGCAAGCTCGAAAAACCTACGGTTTTCCTCGCTCGCGGGCTATCTCCGCTGTGCACTGCTCATTGCCTTCCCGTACATTATATCATAAATCTCCGTCCGTTTCTCATTTCGATTCTAAAATTTTAATTGACATTTTGATATCAATTTGATATCATGAATGTATCAGAAATAAACACAACTGCCTGTCCGGCCGTTTTTACAGGCAAATCAGGCGAAGGTAGCACAAAAGACGCCTGCGCGGTCATGCGCAAGAAAGGAAAGGCTTATGAAAGAACAAATCGTAGAAGAAAAAGTATTGAGCGCAAACAAGAACGGAATGGGGATGCTCCTTTTGGTGCTCCTGCTCTATCTGGTGGCGATCGCCGCCATGATCTACGGCGGTATCACGGGCCTGAATGAAACCGGCCCGCACAGTCCGCTGGGAATCGCCCTCTTTGTGATCGGTCTGATCTATGTTTTCACCGGCTGGATCCTGTTATGCGGGCTCAAGGTCTTACAGCCCCAGGAAGCCCTGGTTTTGACACTGTTTGGTAACTATATCGGCACCTTGAAGGAGGAAGGCTTCTATTGGGTCAATCCCTTCTGCAGCGCCATAAACCCTGCGGCAAATACGAAACTTAAGCAGAGCGGTGATGTGGGCGGTGCGTCCGCAGGCAGCATTTTCCAGCTGACCACAGATGGCCAGTCAGCCAGCGCACAGGTGAACGCAGGGGGCAGTAAAAAAATCTCCTTAAAGATCATGACCCTAAACAACAGCCGTCAGAAAATCAACGACTGCCTAGGCAATCCCATCGAGATCGGCATCGCCGTGATGTGGCGGGTAACGAACACCGCCAAAGCCGTGTTCAACGTAGACAATTATAAGGAATATCTCTCCCTCCAATGCGACAGCGCACTCCGTAACATCGTACGCATCTACCCCTACGACGTGGCGGAAAACGTGGACACCACCGGCGACGGCCGGGCAGACGAGGGTAGCCTTCGGGGGTCCAGTGAGGTCGTGGCTGAGCGGATTCGCGAGGAGATTCAGAACAAGGTAGAAAAGGCAGGCCTCGAGGTCATTGAAGCAAGAATCACTTATCTGGCTTACGCGCCTGAGATCGCCGCCGTCATGCTCCAGAGACAGCAGGCATCAGCCATTATCGACGCCCGCAAGATGATCGTGGACGGCGCGGTCGGCATGGTGGAAATGGCGCTTGATCGCCTTTCCGAAAAACAGGTCGTCACGCTGGATGAAGAACGGAAAGCAGCCATGGTATCCAATCTGCTGGTGGTACTGTGCGGTAATCGGGACGCCCAGCCCATTGTCAACTCCGGCAGCATCTACTAAATGGCGGACAACAGCAAGAAACAGGTGCCGCTGCGCCTGTCAGCAAAGCTCTACGACGCCATCGCTGCCTGGGCGGAAGATGATTTTCGATCTGTGAATGGCCAGATAGAGTATCTGCTGACAGAATGCGTGCGCCAGCGCAAAAAGAACGGGGCGCCGGTTCCCCATGAACTGGATGTCCCGCCGGAATTAGATATCTGAGTGACTGTAAAAGCCGGACAACTTCCATCATCGGAATTTGTCCGGCTTGTTTTTCTTTGGCGGCTATTCTATTCTACTGCACCACGCCGTCGCCGCCTCTGGTCCAAATAATGTTCTGGCTGATCATCTGGTCGATGTCCATGCCGATGATCTCCGAGGCGCGCGCCTTGGCGGCTCCCGCATTCGCGGTGCCAAGGTTCTTATAGATATTGTAGGCAGGCTTATGGCTGCCGTCCAAATTCGTGATCCCCAGGTTCAGCTTGCTCTCCATCTCGTGCGCGTCATCCTTAAAACGGAAAAGCATGAACGCGTCCACATCGGGAAGGCTCGCCGCTTTCAGATACCCGTAGGCCACCGACGCCTCCTGATTCTCCGTCCCAAAATAGGAAGTGTAGCCGATCTCCGCCAGCGAGATACTGCGCACCTGTCCCGCAGGATTCAAGAACTGCGGCTGGTGCATATAATTGATGAGAATATCAATGTTCTGCATGGTAATGTAAGGGGTAGAGAGCCCCTGTTTCACCCAGACCGCCGGTCCGTTCCAAGCATAGGGGTCATAAAGGGGCGAATTATAGGGATGATAGGAAAGGCTCCAGTCAACATTCCCCTCACGGTTCATATAGTAATTAAACTGATCCAGATAATCTTTTGCCAGAAAGCTTCCCGGATTCGACTTTCTCCCCCATTCCTGATCGATGGAGTTATAAACCCAGATGTTGGCATTCATGGCCTTTAACTCATTATAAAAGATGCGGAACGCCTTAACATAAGCGCTCACGTTCACATCCAGATTGGCGGAATCCATGTACCACCAGGATGTTCTGGCATTGACCTCATTGCCGAGGATCCAGTTGTCGATCTGCCCATTTCCTGTCTTTCCCGAATAACGCTGCCCCAAAAAGGCGCATACCGCTTTCAGGTGATTCACACCGCCCGCTTCCGCGACATTCAGTGCATAGCTGGGGCACTGGGCTCCTCTGGCATTGGGATGGATCAGATCCTGCGATCCTGCGCTCGCCTCTCCGTTTAAAAGAACCATCGTCACCTGCATTCCCTGTGCGTTAAAGCCCTTGACCATCTGATCGTAATGCGTGATACGGCCGTTGCTGAAATAATAAGTTTGACCATTATAGTCAAAAGGAAGTGTTCCTTCTTCACCGGGTGCTGCACAGATCTCATTTAAGTACATGTTGTAGACCACCTGCTGGATCCCAAGGTCCTTCAGTTCCCCGCTGTTGATCGCGGAAACCTCGGGCAGGATGCCCTTGATGCCGCGGGTCATGCGCCCTGTCGTGTAGGGGGCATTCGCCTCGGGATTGGTGATATAGCGCTCGTCGCTGACCTGGATCATCTGGCCGCCCCGCTTCACCGCCGCAATGAACTTACAGCTTAAGTTTGACTCCGCCGTATTGTAATTCAAAGGAAATACCGCCGTCACGGAAGAACCCGCATCAACGCTGGCCACGATTCGGCCCGTCGGCCCGTCCTGAAATACTTCATCCGCAAAAATATAATATTTCCCGTCGTCACTCGAAGGGACACTGCCTGCCGTCAGCGTGCAGTTCACGTTTCCGCCTGCGATCTGACAGTGGATCGCTACCGGCCTGCCCGCTGCCTGCGCCTTACTGCCGCAGACAATGACCATAACAGTCAATAAAAGAAGGGCCGCTGCTGCCCTGGCCCCGTTTCTGATTTTTCTTTCGTACTTACTTTTCTTCATATGATTTTCCCCATCTTCCCGGCAGTGCCGTTTCCAAGCGCCTGCCCTGCTCCTTCTATCTGAACACCGCTCGTTGTCTTCGCGTCTATCTTACCATCATTTTTCCCGTTAGGCAAATCCTTTTCCAAAAACAGTCTTTAGAACGTCATTGGCCCAAATGCTTTGGCACCGCCATCCCGTCCCAAGCCGCAAGTGTCTCCCGAATATCATCTACCACAAACGCCATAAAATCCTCGATCCTCTCCTTTGTAAAAAAGCGGTTTGAAGTTATGTCAACCGCATCCATGTCGTACTGTTCCTCAAGAAGATGCTTTCGCATCCGCTCCAGTTCCTCCCTGTCTGTCAGCCCTTCAAAGACAAAGGCCTCTGCTGCTGCAAGCAGTTCCCGAATCGCCGCCGTATGTTCGCTGTTCTGATACAACCACCGGTCGATGCTTCGGTACTCCCGATAAAAAGCATCCTTAAAGTCCTCTAACGGCATCGACGGCAGGTACACGCTCTGCGCCTTTCGCCAGATCTTGAGATCGTTCCCGTGATCCGTCAGACAGTGCACGCAGATACCGAGCGCAAACTCCCTACGCGCAGACTCTGCCTCTTTCGCCACAGATTCTTCATAAAAAGCGGCAATGTTGCGCCGCCACTGTCCGTAATCCTGCGTGTCGCCCCATGGCCCGCAGCCCTCGAACAGGTGGGACTTTACCTTTCTGCCCACCTCATAATGCAAGGCCATGTGCACCGCATCCGGCGCCACGGAACCCAGAATAAATTCCGCAGGGTGTTTCACCTGCGGAAGATATGGTAATAGTCTGTATGCAATTTCCATATGGATCATCTGAAAGGACATATCTTATTTCAATCGGAAATTGTTGGTCTGTGTTTTCATCTGGTTCACCTGCTCAAACAGCTCTGCGCTGACTGCCGCAGATTCTTCGCTGTTGGCGCTGTTCGTCTGTACCACACTGGCAATCTGGCCGATTCCTTCTGCCACCTGTGATACCGCTTCTGCCTCCTCCTGCACCGCGTCCGTGATCTCGTCGATCGCACTGTTGGATGCCGTAACCAGGCTGAGCGTCTTATGCAGCGTTTCGGAGACTTCCTGCACAATTGCGCTGCCCTTCGCCGTCGCCTGCACAGAATTTTCGATCAGCTCCTTCGTCGCTTTGGCTGCCTGATCGGATTTTGCCGCCAATGTGCGCACTTCGTTGGCAACCACGGCAAAGCCTTTTCCTGCTTCTCCTGCCCGGCTTGCCTCCACGGAAGCGTTCAGTGCCAGGATATTGGTCTGGAAAGCAATGTTTTCGATCGTAGAAATAATGTTCTCGATCTGCTCGGACGTCCTGCTGATATCCGCCATGGCATTGACCAAAAGCTCCATCTGCCCGCTGCTCAAATTCACCTGATCTCCGGTCTGATGTGCATTTTCCCGTACCTCAGAAGATTTCTGGATATTGATCTTTGCACTCTTGGCAAGCTCATCAAGCGTGGTGGAAAGCTCCTCCACAGCTGCTGCCTGTTCCGTCGTGCCCTGCGCAAGAGACTGAGAACCGTTAGAGAGCGTCCTTGCGTGCTCATACACCGAATTTTCTACCTGATGGATATTCCTCATCACCGCCGAAAGGGAATCCGTAAAGCTGTTGATCGAATCGGAAATCGATTTAAAGTCTCCAATAAAGGGAACGGAGACGGAAACGTCAAAATTGCCCGCGGACACTTCTGCCATGATGCGGTTGATATCCTGAATATAGCTGTTCGTCTGATCTATGGACTGCCGCAGTGTCTTCGTCAGATCGCCGATTTCGTCATTGGCGTTATAGGTAAGCTCCAGCCTCATGCAGCCTTCCTGCAGCGGCTTCGTCTTTTCCGTAAGGAGCAGGATCGGCTTTACCACCCGTTTCATAATATAGAGTATCAGACTGGCAAGGAAGAACAACGTCAGCAAAAGTCCAACGCCCGTGACGATGTGCATGGTAGACACCGTTTTCTTCATATTGGCCTGACTGATTTCATTCAATGTGCCGCCGCGCTCCACGACCTGTTCCAAAAGTCCCACCAGAACGCTTAAGTTGCTCATGATGGTTTCCTGATAATAAGCCTGCGCCGCTGTGGGATCGGTCGCATAAAGATCCAGCACATAGATCGCCGACTCGTGCAGCTGCTTATGCAGAGGTTCCATCTGACTGCGCAGATCAAGAATTTCCTGATCCTCCGTTCCAGCCTCTCCGTAAAGCCACTGGCCCAGCACACAACCCGTCGGGTCTGTGCTGCCCGTAAACTCCGAGCCGCTGTAAAGCGCATTGCTCAAATTAGAAGACCATTTGTAGTGGGCCGTCTCCGCTTTCTGTGCTCTCTGCAGCACTGCGTTTACCGATAGATTCGCCGCTTCGGAAGCCTCCATATTAAAGATATTTTTGGTAGTCAGTAAACTGAACAGCACTACCGCCAGCACCGCCGCCACGATCCGGGTGCCCGCCATGACCTTGATACTCTTCCGCATCTTCATTTCTCCTTTACTATGTATTCTGTATGTTCGATGCCTGATATTAAAAACGGAAATAAGTTACAAAATTCCGACCTCCCTTTATGGGTACATAGCCATATTAAGGTTATCCTTCCATAAAACAGAGTCGGAATCATATGAATAAATTGTAACATAGTCGTTGTTTGTTTGCAATCATTTCCGTAAAATCCTTATGCCAGATTCATCCACAGTCAGAATCTTCCGCGTCAAACAACTTTCCGGTGGCAAAGGGGCTGCCCACGTCGCAGCGGCCGTGATGGTAAGCTTTCTTGCGTTCGCCGCCCGGAAGCGCCTCCGAGGTCTCCACTTTGATACGGCTGACCCCATCCTGCGTCAAATCGTCCAGCATTTTAATGACATCGTCAATCTCGTTCATCTTTTCCTCCATTTCCGTGCCGCTTTCCTCTCAGCTTGACTATGATTTTCTAAATTGAATCTGTAAAAGTCATACCAAATTGTCATCGATATAAGCCGGATACGGCTTCTTATTGACCTCACCCTCGTGGGAAAGATACCATGCGGCTGCCTCTTTCAACCCCTCCTGCAAAGGCGTGATCTGCGAGAAAATCTCCTGCTGCCTTTGCACATCCAGACAGTACTCATAGTCATAAAAAGGAAAATATTTCCTCTGCTCCACTTCTTTGTCAACATTCACAAAGGAAGGGACCCTGTCAAAGCAGGCATAGCACTGCGTCACCCACTCCCTGACCGAAACCGTCTGCGGGTTTCCTACATTTATGATATGCGCAGCAGGCTTTGTTTCTACTATCTTTTCCATCAGTCCGCATAAATCCCTCACGTGATAAAACTGTAACTTCAGCGCGCCGTCCTGTGGCAAATAAAAGGGTCTTTCCGCCCTTGCACAGTCAAAGACAAAGGCCTCCCTGTACACATTGTTCATCGGCCCGTACAGATAGGCGGGCCGCAGGATATAGGCATCCGGTACTCTCTCAAGCAGGCTGTTCTCCGCTTCTATTTTATCGGCGCCGTATCGTCCCCAGGACTGATTGACACCCCTGGGGGAAGCTTCCTGAAACGGCTGCGCACCGCTTTCAAGGTAAACGGCACTGGAGCTGATCATAAGGTACTGCGCAAACGAGCCGAGCGCATCCTGCAGATCAATGATATCCTTTGCCGTATATGAAGTTATGTCAACCACTGTATCGAAGTGAATTTCTTTCAGAGCATTTCCCAAACAATGTCTGTCTCCCTCGATCAGGCGGACGCCGTTCACCTGCGGCTTTGTATTGCGGTTCAACACATAAACCTCGTAATCCCGCTGTACAAAATATGTGGCTGCATACTTACTGACAAAGGTGGTCCCGCCCGTGATCAGAATTTTTTTCATGCTGACCTCCATGATTCCACATCGCGGAATCTCAAATCAATGCGCCGCCTTATATTCAGGCGTCTTTCCTGTCGCTGTAGTAAACCATCTGCTCTACGATCTGCGGATACCGAATCTGATTTACGCTTCTGTCCAACAGGCCGAAATTCTCGCCTTCTCCGCCAAAGGCGTTATTATCCCACCAGCAGACCGTCATGCCGCAGTATCTTGCCCGCGCCGTATAATAAGCCGCGAACTCGGTACGCGCCTGTGCATTGTCACCCTTTACCTGCGCACCAAACTCTCCGATCACTACGCCGATTCCCTTAGAAATGTATTTATCGTATAATTTTCCCATAAATGCGTCGATATCCGCCGTTCCATCCTGTTTTGCAATGGAAAAGTGCTCCGTACTGCCCTCGATTTCTTTCCCGGCCAGTGCAAAAAGATAGGGCGTATAGGCATGGACCGACACCAGGATCCTGTTTTCGGCCTTCCCGCCATCGACAGGCAGGACAAAACTGTCCGTCAGTGCATACTCAGGCGCCGCACAATATCCGGGCGCCATGAGATACCTTACGGGGTTATACCCCTTTCCATTGGCCCGAATGGTATCCACGACAGCCTGATTCAACTGATTGACACAATCGATACATTCTTTTCCGAGTGCAGACTGTTCGTCGATGTGCCATTCGTGATCTGTTTCCACATGTCTGGGCTCATTCATGGTCTCGAAAACCAATCTTTCATCATAATCGGCAAAGCGCTCCGCGATCTGCTCCCAGACTGTCTGCACATACGCTTTGGACCGCTCCAGCTGCTCATAAGAAGGGTACATAAAGCCTTTCTCATTGTCATGGTGAATATTCAGGATCACGTACAGCCCTTCCTCCAGAGCCCAGTCCACGACCTCCTGCACCCTGTCCATCCACGCTTTGCTGATCCGATCCTTTTCATCCACATGGTTGTGCCAGGAAACGGGAATGCGGATCGTTTGAAATCCTGCATCCGCAATCGTATGGATCATTTCTCTCGTTGTCGCGACACCCACCCACGAGGACTCATATTCCAGCTCATCACTCACATTACAATTTGTTGCATCAAAGGTATTCCCCAGATTCCATCCAAGCCGCAGTTTCTCCACAAATGCCAGTGCTTCGTTGGCCGGGATCTCTTTTGCATCCCACTTCGGTACCGGAATGATTCCATTTTCTTTTCTCATACTATTCTCCTTTTTGCCCCACCCGTCAGTCTTTCCTTCCATTATGCCTGCCCTGACTGATTTTTACAACTACTATCTCTAATTTTTCCTGTTGTCCTTTTTTTCATGACCATGTATGCTTAACTAAAACAACCAAAGGAGGCGGCCTGACGATGCAGCAAATCCCATATCAATACCGCAATCTGCCCATCCCGGGAGGCGGTTATGTGACAGGCTTTTTATTTCATCCCAAACAAAAAAACGTCCTCTATGCCAGGACGGATATCGGCGGCACCTACCGCTTTGATTTTGAAAAAAGAAAATGGGTCAGCCTGCTTTCCCATGTGACGGCAGAGGACTTAAGCGAGACCTTTCCCATCGCGCTTGCTCTGGATGATGAACGGCCAAATGTACTCTATATCGCCTGCGGCGAGAACAAACCGGGAAAGGGCGTGCTTGCCATCTCCGAAGACTACGGTGAGACGTTTTATTATGAGTGCATCCCCGTACTGATCCACGGGAATCTCAACGGCAGAGGGACTGCGGACCGCCTTTTTGTGGACAAAGAAGCTCCTGACACCCTCTATTTTGCCAGCCAGCAGGAAGGGCTGTATCTCAGTACCGATCGCGGAAAAACTTGGCTAAAATGCCGGACGCTCCCCGAGGATCATCTGACCTTTGTGACGCAGGTCGGGAAGGCCCTGCTTGTGGGCAGCGCGGGCGTGACCACGAAAAAGAGCGCTACCTTACGCGGGCACTGCCTCTACGTCAGTTATGACAAAGGACAGACGTTTGCGGCACTAAAAGCGCCTGCAAGTCATGAAATAGAAGGCTGCCGCCTAAACGGTCAGGTCGCCCAGCGTTTTTGCGTGGATCAAAAGTACCTCTATGTCACCTTTGCCTCCACGGGACGCCGCTCCTATGTGCTGGAAAATGGCTACAGCTGCGACTCGGGCGATACGATCGACGGCAATATCCTCCGCTATCCCATCGATGCGGAAGGGCATATCGGCGAGCCTGAAAACATCACGCCCGGCAGCTATGCCAAAGTAAACGGCATTGGACAGGAAAAGATCACGTCGGGACAGATTCTGGATTACGGCTTTTCCGCCATATCCGCCTCCCCGCAGGTTCCGGGGATGCTGCTTGCCGCCACGATCGTCAAGGACGACGGTGACAGCATCTTCCTCTCCCGCGACTACGGCGCAAGCTGGCAGCAGATCCTTTACGATCTGGACGAGGGCGACCTGCGCTTCCGCGCGCCTTATATGCGCCCCGAGTGCAACGGCGGCCACTCGCTCCTGCACTGGATCAGCGATATCAAGATCGATCCCTTTGACCCGAATGAAGCGTGGTTCAATTCCGGGACAGGAATATTTTATGTAAACCAACTAACAACCGAACATCCCCTCTTTACGGACTGGTGCGACGGCATCGAGGAGACCGTACACTTAAACGTTTACAGCCTGCCAAAGGGCCCCACAAAGGTCATCGATATCTTAGGCGATCTTGGCGGCTTTGCCTTTACTGATCTGGACACCCCCTGCGGCAATTCCTTTGCCGACGAAAACGGAAACCGCTATATCACCTGCATCAACGCCGACTTTTCGGACGAAGATCCTGCACACATCCTGGTCACGCCCCGCGGCAACTGGACGGGAAAGACCAAGGGCGGCCTGATCTTTTCGCATGATTACGGCAAGACCTTTACAAGGCTGCCCATGCCTTTTGGCCTGTCGGCGGAACTTGACGAGGCGCTCCATCTAATCGAGCAGCCTAACGTCAACTCCGGCTGGGCGGCGCTCTCCCCCGACTGCCACAACATCGTCTGGTCGATCGCCGACGGGATCCTGCTTCCAATCAGCAAAATGATCGTAAGCGCCGACGGCGGAAAGACCTTTTGCCGCTGTCAGGTCTACGACAAAACAGGCGCACTAAAAACACAGGGCTGCGTCAAAGTATATGCCGACCGCATGGACAGCAGTCTCTTTTACGGCTTCGGAGATCATTCCGACCTTTATATCAGTAAGGACGGCGGCAAGACCTTTTCCGAATCCCTGCTGCCAGCCGAATTTCCTGAGACGGATTTTGGCCGCATCGACTGCGCCAACAAAACGGAGGTGCGCGGCGAGACGGGAAATAGCGGCGTCTTTTACATCGCGACAGGCCGCGGCGGACTGTGGAAACTGATCTATGATAAAGCAGCCGATCAGGTCACGGTCAAACGCCTGACCAAAGAAGGCGATGAAGTCTACCGCGTCGGCCTTGGCCTCGGTTCTCCTGGCGGAGATTATTATAAGGATCCAAAAGCCCTTTACTGCAGTGCCAAGCTGGACGGCGTTTACGGGTTTTACCGCACGTTAGATGAAGGAAACAGCTTTGCCCGCATCAATACCGAAAACCAGATGTACGGCGAGATCAACAGCATTGACGGCGACTGTCGGGTGTTCGGGCGCTTTTATCTGGCCACAGGGTCGAACGGGGTGCTGTATGGGGAGCCGATAAGTTTCGCAAATGCCTAATATAATAAGCAAATAGAAGGATGAGCAATGCGAATATATGAAAAAATAACAAACTGACCATCGCGGACGGCCGGTCCCAGGTCTTGATCGAACCGTGGGGACCGGATTCCCTGCGCGTGCGCATGAGCTGCGCACTGAAGATGGACGAAAACGACTGGGCGCTCACAGAAACGTTGGAGAAGATCCCTGTGGCTATTTCCTTTGAGACCGTCGACGTCACCGACCCCTGGTATCCGGGCGAGGAATTTGCCAAATATCACCAGATGGCGACGCAGGCAAAACTGGTCAACGAAAAAATCACCGCAAGGGTTTCCCATGAGGGCTAGATCAGCTTTTGCAACCAAAAGGGCGAGCTTTTGACGGAAGAATACTGGCGAAACCGCAACCGCATCAACTGCTGTTGCGTACCCCTGCGGGTGGACGCAAGGGAATTAAAGCCCATACAGGGCAGTGCGGATTTTGAGCTGACCGCCCGCTTTGAAGCCTTTGACGACAAAAAGATCTTCGGCATGGGACAGTATCAGGAAAAGAATCTCAACAAAAAAGGCGCCTGCCTGGAACTGGCACACCGCAACAGTCAGGCCAGCGTTCCTTTCATGATCTCCAACAGGGGCTACGGCTTCCTCTGGAACAACCCGGCCATCGGCACCGCCACCTTCGCCGCCAACAAGACGGAATGGCACGCCAAGAGCACCAAAAAACCGGACTATTTCATCACTGCGGGAGACACCCCCGCGGAATTAGAAGCACACTACTCCCTCGCTACGGGCAGGACACCGATGATGCCAGAATATGGCCTCAGGTACTGGCAGTGTAAGCTGCGCTACCGCAATCAGGAAGAACTGCTTGCCGTGGCAAGAGAACATAAACGGCGCGGTCTCCCCATGGATGCCATCGCAGTTGACTTTTTCCACTGGACGATGCAGGGAGATTTCAAATTCGAGCCCCGCGACTGGCCCGATCCCGAGCAGATGGTAAAGGAATTAAAGGAGCTTGGTATCGAGACCGTTGTCTCCGTCTGGCTCACCGTCGACGAGCGCAGTGAAAACTTCGGCAAGATGAGCGATATGGACTACCTTGTCACCGCTGACAGGGGCAATTCCAACCACATGACCCGGATGGGAAATACCGTCTTTTACGATGCCGTCCTTACCTGATCGGGAGACATTTATTCCTCCTTCCGCTCCATGCGCGAGCAGCTACAGGCAGGCCTTAATATGGGCATCGCGGGCATCCCCTGGTGGACTTCCGATATCGGCGGCTTCCTCGGCGGCGATATCTCCGATCCCGCCTTTCAGGAGCTTCGTCAATATCTTACGTTCTTTCATCTTTTTATATCCTCCCCGCATGATACAGTATCACCATCGCCCTGTAGGTAACGTCGCACAGTTTCCTGGTCTTGCTTTTCCAGTCTTCTTCCAACTGCCCGCCGGAATAAGTCCCCATGCCCTTCAACGTATTCTCGCAAAAGTCTATGCGGCAAATGCCCTGTTCATCAATGGAATCGTAAATCCTGTCCACTTCTTCCTGTAACTCCGGCACCAGCCCGTACAGGCCGCACCGACACATATACTCTACCAGATCCAGATACACCTGATGCGTACCGTTTTTCTCACCTGCCAGCACCATCCCCTCCCGAAACGCGCCGCAGCACCCCACCAAATGCCCGATATCCACACAATAGGCAGGGGAATAGTCCAATCCGTTGTCTTTTAGAAGCTTACGAAACGCTGCCGCCAGCATGGACCTGTTTTCTTCGCTGCGCCAGCTTTCTGTATGTGCCAAAATGTCCAGATGATAGCGGCAGGGCCATTTTTCCTGTTTGAGAAAAACGTAGACAATCCCCTGGGGATTCACCCGCTCAGGACGCCTTTTTCTGATCTTCACAATGTCTGTCACCGAATCGACCTCCGTCACCCTGCGAAAGGAATCCAATGATATCGCTATTTCTTTGGAGATATCAAATGACGCCTCATACCCCGCTCTGGCAACGCAGGCCGCCATGATAATGTCAGAACCTGCTGCCGCATACTGATCGCAGTCGGTATCTTTGCTGCCAAACAAATCCGACTTCACAGTGCGAAACGCTTCTATCGCGTTCTTTAATACGGGTGTATCGCGGTAAATCAGCTTCTCTCCGAGGTATTTCACCCCTACTTCCTGATTTTCATAAGGACCCGCTTCCTTGTTCTGTCCATGAAACCCGTTTCCCAGCCAACCGTTTTCCTTCTGGCACGCAATGATACCCTGAATGATCTTCTCGCCCATGACCTGCTCCTGCAAAGCTGCCTTTTCTTCCTCCGTGATATGTTTCAGGATATCGTTCTTCACATGAAAAACAATGGACGGATTGGCATTTTCCAACAGGAAGCCCGCCATTTTCTCAAGTATGTCCTGCTGTAAATAATCCGCCGCTGACGCGGATTTCTTCTGATTCGCCATCTCGTTTCCTCCTATATTGCCCTGTATATTATATCGCGCAAATTTCCGTAACTTCGTAGACTTATCTTAGCAAATGTAAAAAGAATAGGCAAGATGCTCTATACGTGACAGTGCCATAAACGGCGAAACTGTTATTACGGTAAAATTGTCAGTCAAATGCAAAAATGGATTGAGAAATGTCAGAACATTGTTTATAATAGAAATAAGCAATCGCATATCGCAGAAAGGGGGACACACTTATGTATGATGTCATTACCATAGAGCGGCGCTACGCAAGCGGCGGCCATGAAATCGGAAAAAAGCTTGCCGAAGCGCTGGGCTATAAACTGTATGACCGCAATATCCTGCTGCAGGCGGCGCAGACGCTTGAAATACCGTTCTACAACATCGAAGCGCTTGAGGAGAGCAGTTCCGGCAATATCCTGATGAACCTTTCCAAAACGCCTTTGGGCGGGCTTTCGGGGAATAAAAATCTGCCGCTGGCGGATCAGCTGTTTCTGGAAGAAAAACGCATCGTCGAAAAGGCTGCCGAGGAAGGAAACTGCGTGATCGTGGGCAGGGCCTCCGGCTATATCTTAAAGGATAGAGCAAACAGCCTGCACGTCTTTATCTATGCCGATCACGAAAAACGGCTGCAGCGCGCTATTGAACGGGAAGGGATTCAGAAATCGGAAGCGGAAAGCGCCATGAAGAAAAATGACAAACGCAGAAAGAATTTTTACAATGCGCTTACCACCCATGAATGGGGCGATCCGAAAAATTATGATTTGTACATGAACGCCGGAAATCTGGGAATCGATCAGTGTGTCAGGATTTTGATGGAGGCAGCGAAGGGATGAGCCTGGGCTCATCCCTATTTCGTTTCTCCTATCTTTTCTCCTGATACGCATACCCGAAATGGATCGGCGGCGCGGTCACGGAAACATATACAAACTCATCCTTCCCGTCATTAAGCAGCCCGTGAACATCACCATCCGCAAAGCGAACGGCATCGCCTGCCTTAAACTCTTTTTCCCGATCATCCGCCAGCAGAAGTTTTCCCGTCCCCTGCGCGGCATACCAGATCTGCTCCGAAGCGTCATGCGTATGTCTTGGCTGGCTTGCTCCCGCTTCCAAATGCACCTCCGTGATCGTTACCCGCTGGCTCGTGGAATTTTCAGGATTTAACAACTGCCTTGAAACGACTCCGGGATTGACCAGTTCCTTAATATCCTTTTTTTCAATAAATTCCATAACTATCCTTCTTAAGCTTTATTTACCCTCTGCATCCTGATAAAAGAAAACTACCGTCTCCGTGCCTCTCTGTGAAAGAAGTATCCCAGATTGATTCTTACTTCCCGTCTTCCAATATCATTATTTGTGTAACAGCATGTATCAAAACCAATCAATTCAAATCCTTCGTGCAGATAAAAACCGATCGCATTCGTATTACACGATTGGGTTTCCAAAATCAGGGCCCGCCTTTTCTGGCTGACGGCAATCTCTTTTGCCTTGTCCATCAATCTTTTCCCGACCCCCTGACCACGGAGCGCATCCGCCACCCACAATTCTGTTACCATAAGCCTGTTTGACCATTCCTCAGGGCATACCTCTATGCACGCCTGCAAATTACCGCTATCGTCTACCACACCCCAGGCCTGCGCTTTCTCCCAGTGATCCTGATATAAGGAATCAGGAAAATCATATTCCTCAGGGGTATGGATGATTTCTGTTTCCGCCTTCTTTCTTACCAATGAAATCGTACATCCACTATGGTCCAGCGGATCAATGATCACATCATAGAAACTGTCGCTTCTGGTCACAAGCGGTATGGTTACCCCTTTCCAGTTTTCCTTCGGTAATTCTATGATTTTGCAGTTGCCATGCTCCATGCCTTTCCCTCCACTCCTCTCATTCAACCCGCATTCTGTAAACTCTGCAAGGCTCTCCGTTCCTTCTGTCATACATCGTCTGGAAAAATTCACAGCCATACTTTTCATATAATAATTGATACAGAAACTGCCCCGCTGACCAATCGCTCTTTTTGATCTGTTCCAGCCAATGCTCCCGGCGGCCGCAGTTATGATACTCGATTACCTGCATTTCTCATACCCTTTCATAAGCCAGTCTCGGATCATTATCTGCCGCAACATAAATGATCCCGCAGTAACAGAATCCCATTTTTGTCAACAACCCCTGCATAACAAGGTTATCTCCGTGCGTATCCACCCGCAGATGCCCACACTGTCCGTACGCCCATTCCCAACAAAATCTGCCTATGCCTTTTACGGATCCGTCGCCTGCCAGTCGATGAACCACACCGTAGGCGCTGTCATCATTCCATTTTCCCTTTTCAATCGTACAATAGCTTGGTTCGATTTCTTTGCCAACATCATAGAAAAATGTGCCATCATTCTCTGATTTCCATTATTTACTCCATTCCTACGCCGCTTTTTCTAAACCGGACTAAGATCATGCTGCCGCGTTCCGTTTTCACAACGGGCTTTTGACCGTCTGGTGCACCGATTCCAGATAAGACAACGCAGCTTTGCCCTCGTCCTGATGATACTCCCATCCCAGCTTTTCGCCGACATACCGCGCCGTACGTTCAAACAGGCTGCACATCTCAAAGACGGAGTGCCAGGCGTGTTCAACATCACAGTCAAACCAGGTAGCCAAAAACATTTCCCATTCGTCCTTCGAAAGCCACCGATACAAATACTTCGACGACTTTCCCGTACTGACCGACCAGTCTGTCAAAATGCCAACTTTCCAATCCAACATCATGATCAGCTGCTGTCTCACCACCTGACCGGTCATATCCTGCACATAGGGAAATTCTTCCCGCCACAGGCCCTTCGCGATATTATTCGTGCACCACCAAAAATCATTGCAGACTGCATGATACTGTTCTTCCGTTGGCTTTTTTACCCAACGCTGACAGTCTGTCGCCTCCTCCATGTCAGGTAATATCTGCTCTTTATCCAGCAAAATCTTACAAAGCTTGTCCTCCTGAATGTGCTGCAATGCGTAGCTGACCGTCTGCACCGTCAAGTCAAGCCTGTTTCCGTCCGTAAACTGCATCAGCCAGCCATAGGAATTTTCTTTATCATTGGGATAAAAAGGATTTTCATCCGGATACTGCATATAGAGGATATCCCCGAAACGCCTGATCCAGTCTTTGTCTTCGATAAAGCTTTCAGTTTCTTCCGCAACATAGACGATATCGTAATCCTGAAATCTGTCCTTCGGCACATTTTTATTGGTTCTGGAACCGTTCATATAGACCGCTTTGATCCTGTCGTCACTTTTCGCGATCTGTAAAATAAGGTCGTACATTTCAGTTTCTGTTCTCATATGGCACCTCCGTTATTCCGACCAATCATCGCCTTCGCTTCTGCAAACAAAATCATCAATGCCTTTTTCTGTTTTTCACCAATAACCACCAGCACCGTAAAATAGCCGTCCCTTGGGTATACGGTGCTAAGGCTTTTCCCTGATTTTTTGAATTTTACATTCCAGCCGTTTTCCCAACTGCACGAGCTAAACTCTATCTTTTCTGTGCAATGATACGCCGTCTTGATCCGGGCACATTCCCCTATTTCTTCCAAGGTAGGGCAATATGTTTTGTCCTTTATATCAGTCATAAAACACTCCCAGCTCTTTACAATACTAATGCCTTTTTCGGACAAAAGCTGGAACATTTGCCGCAGGCGATACATTTTTCATAATCTATTTGCGGCGCTTCAAAATCTTTCTGGCTCAACGCCCCCACCGGGCAAACTTTTACCGCCGGGCACTTGTGATTTTGAGGGCAGTTTTCCACTACGATTTTCAATTTTTTCTCCATTATAATAATTCCCTTTCTAACATTTTATTTTAGCCGTAAGCCTATTTCTCGGCACAAAAATCCCGATTTGTCCATCTATATTATCACACTTTTTTCCGTGATAAACAAGCCCCGATCATTGCTCCCATAAAAGCAACCGGCGCGCTTCGCACGAACAGCCACTCAAATGCGTGAAACAGCGTTCCGGCAATGGCGGTTTCAGGATCACTATAATCCCACCCCAAGTAAGGACTGTTCCATACAATCAACACTGTAAAAACAGCCGCGATACCCACGCATAGTAAGATAAAGAGCCAATGCACCGCTTTTTGCCTTGCCGCTTTCCCGCGCGCAAGCTGTAGGTTTATGACCTCAAGTTTCTCGCAAATCACTTTCAGGTCGTCAGCCCTCGTCCCGTCAACGGTTTCTCCAAGCAATGTGCTTACGGGTACTTCCAATACCTCTGATAGAGAAATCAGCATATCGGCATCCGGAACCGACAAACCTTGTTCCCATTTAGAAATCGTTTGCCTCACCACATTCAACTTGATTGCAAGTTCCTCCTGAGAGAGCCCTTTGGATTTTCTGATCGTTTTGATGTTTTCGTTTAGCATAACGGATTACCTCCTTTTTTTACTGACATGATACGAAAGAAACCCCGTTGCGGCAAGCAACGCAAATTAACATTACCGAAACCTTGCGTTAAGCACTACTGACTTTTCCTGCCATATTAGGAACGACACCGCATCGGCGTTTCCGCACAAGGGAAACAGCCTCCCGCAAGGGGTTGACCCATAAAAGAGATAGAAATTCCACCCTTCTAACCGGTCAAAGTATCTCTCCAAAACTTTCTTTTTCGTCACATATCTGCCAAACAGGGAACCGTCTTCCGGAAAAATACTGTCCTCCGAAACGTATATCGGAAATTTGCCTGCATGTTCCGCCGCCTGACCGTTTAACATTCCCGTATGAAAAGAAAAATGCCTAAATTGTCTTAATACCAATTCTAATTATCCATTCCATCTTGATGAAAAACAGGTTCTTGATAATCAAAAGGATTAAAAAACCACTTATCTGCCGAATGTAATGCGTGATAAACAGATCTCCAGGCAGGCGCTCCGCAACAATCAGCATTTCTGTCATAAGTTCTGATTGCTGTTTCCATGTTGATAAAATTGGGAATCACCATATTTTTTATAATCTGGCACAGTTCATTCATAAAAAACCTCCTAAATTCAATTCAAATCTTCACCTATTTTTCAATTCTACAAGCACGAATCTAGTTGCATAATGTCCTGATAAGATTTTTATATCTCTCCGTTTGACGGTCAATATCTTCCTGCGTTACTCCGTAATATTTATGCAGGCGTATCATCATCTCATTCAGGTCTTTTACCGCCTTTTTTCCGGCAGCTCCTCCACCGATATATCCATACTTCGTCTCAATTACAACATCCAGACTTTCATTGATATCCGAATATTTTTTGATATACTTATGCACATCAATATCAAACAGCTCTTTTGGAACAGCCACAGCATACTGAAATTGCTTTTTGCATTTTTCCAAATGTTCCTTTACTGCTTCCGGATCTTCCCTTTCAAGCGGCGGAAGTTTTGCATATTCTCCAAGCAATTCCGGCTTATATTGCAGCATAAAAGACGCCCGTAACTGTTTATATTCTTCCCGCACCTCATCCGAATCCCTGTCAAGTTCTGTTAAGCCGCATTCATTTACCGCAAATGCAAGCACATCCTCCATGGAATGATGGCTTTCTCCCGTAATCGTTTTTTCAATACGTTTCTTCTTGCGGTTATATGCGCTTTTTTGTAATTGCTGCTTAAGGGTACGCTTCTTTATATTCTTAAGGATAAAAACAGATGTAGGGCCATCTTCCCCGTTAATCCGATATACTATATTCTCTTTTTTCATTCTTCACCTTTTCCAAAACGCATTCTCTTTATCTTTGTCAGCCTGCTTACTGAATCGAGGTTTGACACATCGTCATGCCGCTGTATTCAATTTGCATCCAAAGCTTTTGGGGTATCCCAATTGATATCCTTTTGTGAGGCTATTGTTTCAAAAAATCGCTAAACTCTTTTAATTCCTTTTTTGTAACTTCTGAAAGTTTGTTATATTCAGTATTATGAATTGCACCCTCTAATGTATATAGATGTACCAGACAAACATTTGGATATTTCTGCTTTAGCTTAAGAAATGCGTCTTTTGCCCCTGTCTCAATCAGTTCCTCGGAAGATGCAATCCCAACAGATTTAAGCTTTTTTCCATCTCTTTACCAATATTCATCATAACTGTTAATTCTGACATAGTTATCTATCTCCTAAAATAAATTCAAATCTCACATCAAAATGATATCACCATATTGCATAAAAATCAAAAAAGCGGAAACACCCATCGGCATTTTCAATCTGTTTTGCCGCATCTTCGTCACTTTTGTTATTAAAATAGTAATGATTCTTTGTACAGATCTTTTCCCAATCATTCAGGAATGGAACATCTAAAGCTACAACCCTAATTCCCTTTGACTGAAATCCTTAATTTCCAAAATCACATCATCCGCATTTCTTCCCAATCGGTCTACATCAGATATCATCAGCGTGTCACCATTCCTAAGTTGTTTCTTCATATTGTGATAGTTTGGTCTACTATCCGCTTTCGTTCCACCTGTGATAGTGTCAGAAACAAACTCATTAATATTGAATCCATTGTTTACCGAATACTCAATGATGGTCTGTTTCTGCCTGTCCGTCTTTTGATGGTTGGTTGATATCCTCATATAAGCAAAAATTTTATTGTCCACCTACTGCACCCTCCACGAAATCCATGACTATTTTCATATAGGATTTTTTCACTATATTCACTCTGGAATATCCCAAATTTTCCCCTATATGGAAATCACTGTTTTTATATAAGATCGGAAGAATATGTATTTAGAATCTGCCATTGATGAGATCCACACTAGGCAGCAGGACGCAAAAGAAGCACCTTCAGATTGATCCGTTGGTGCTTCCTGCGTTTTTACCACTTTAATTTCCAATTAAACAGGCTACTCTAATTCCTCTACCGTAACACATTTTATTTCTTGAAACTGCTTTAACTGTTTGTCATTCGTCAAAACCAAATCACATCCAGATAAGCACGCTGTCGCAAGATGTAAGGCATCCATTGTCTTAAAGAATTTATATTCTGCACGAATTTTTGCTGCCTTTTCAGCTATTTCCCTATCAATGCTTTGGGGTCTTCTGTGGAGAGAAAATGTGATTTAATTGCTAAACCACATAAATAAGCCCTCTGGCAATCCTATTTCACAACTGACAGAGGACTTATTTACATGTCCTAACAACATATGAACTTGTCCCGATGTACAGAACTTCTCCTTTCTTCCACGATTTTGAATCGAACATATGTTAGATTACTTTTGTGATTACCTTTTGATTACCCCCGAAAATACAAAAAGCCCGGAACACTTGATTTTACAAGGATTCTGGACTTCTTCTAAATAGCGAGAGGGGGACTTGAACCCTCGACACTACGGGTATGAACCGTATGCTCTAGCCAGCTGAGCTATCTCGCCATATATGAAATTGATAAAACTTTCGAGAACCCGTTTTCGGTTTCCCGAATGGGGCCTATAGGGCTCGAACCTATGACCCTCTGCTTGTAAGGCAGATGCTCTCCCAGCTGAGCTAAGACCCCATTTATAAGCGGGTCACTCACGCAACCCGCTTTGCTAGTATACAATCTATCATGACTGCTTGTCAAGCGTTTTCAGAAAATTGTGTAAAAATTTCAATCCCGTCTGCACTCCTATCTGGCCCTGATCAGTTCCTCCGCCATATCAAACAGCTCATCGGCGCTCAGATCCAGATCCGTCCCTATGAGATCATAGTATATGCCATCCTTTTCCCAGCTCACGATCCTCGTCTGTGTCAGGTACGGCTCTCCGTTTTCCGTCCACTCCTGCCAGCTTTGACCTGTCTGCCTCAGCGTAACGGCAATGTCACGGTCATATCCCGTCCCCGCCACGCCAACGCCAACACTATAATCGTCCCGATTGGCTTCATCCGCTGTCTCATCTTCGTCTGTCGCCGCGTCAACCGTTGTCGTAGTCATTGCAAAACGGACAATCTCAAAATCATCCCGCTGATCGTTGACCGTATCCTCTGCGGTCAGCTCATAGTCCGGCGGAACCACTTTATTGGTATGCTCGTAATACCGCAGCGTGATATCTCCGCACATCCTTGTTTCCTTCGGTTCCTTGATATGGCTGTCCGTCACATTATCTCCCGCCGTCTCGCTGACGATCAGGTCGATCAGCTTGCCTTCTTTGAGATATCCGGCATCCATCAAAGGGACCCGGTACATCTCACCGTTTTCTTCGCTGACAGCCACTGTGAAATCAACGTTTACACTCTCAAACGCAAATCCGTTCGCGAACTGTTCCACGCTGTCCACGGCATACCCCAATTTTTCCTCTACCTTATCCATATCCCGATAGTCGGTATAGTCCGCGTCCATCCTGCTGGTGCTCACAAAGAAGTCCACATTTCCGGCTGCAATCCCCGATATTCCTGACACAAGCAGGCACGCCGCCGCTGCCGCTGCAATCAGTTTCTTCCCGCTGAAATGTTTTACAGATGCCCTTCGTCCCTGTCCTGCCTGCTGCTCGCAGACCGCGGCATCAATTCTGTGTTTTAACTCCTCGGAAGCGGAAATACCGTCGCACTCCTGATTCAACGCCTCTTTGATTCGACTGTCGATTTCCTGTTTCATACGCACAAACCCCTCCTGTCTTTTTGTATAACCTCCGAAATTCTGCTATGCAGACTCATAAATCCCCGGTTCACTTTCCCGATTCGTCTTTGCTATCCTGCAGCGCCGCCTTGATCTGCCGTCTGGCCGTATGCAGCCTGGACTTCACCGTACCTTCCATGATCTGCAAAAGCTTTGCAATCTCTTTGACGGAAAAAGAATCATAATAATATAAAGCGACCACTGTCCTTAACTTCACGGGAAGCGCCCTGACTGCCGTCATAATCCTTTCAGCCTCCTCCGCTTGTATGACTCTGTCCAAAGAAGATGCTTCTTCCGATATTGGCATTTTATCTGCTACGTTCTCGTCAGGGATTTCCCTTCTGTTCTTTTTGGTCATGCGATAAGCCGTCCGTACAAGGATCTGCATCATCCAAGGCTTAATTCCGCTGTCATTACGCAGTTCGCGGGCGTGGAGCCAAACTTTTACAAAAGTCTCCTGCACTACATCCTCGCTGTCCGCCAGATTGCCCGTGATCAGATATGCCGTATGGATCGCCGTATTCTTGTACTTATGATACAGTTCGTCGAAGGCTTCCCTGCTGCCCTCCCGCAGCCGAGCCGTCAAAATTTCATCTTCCAAAGCATTGTTCTCCTCTGTCTGTTTGGTGCACCTGCTAATAAGAGTCTCCAAACTGCTACCCGGTTCATTCTTCCGCGAAACATATCAAAAGCAACGGAGGGACAAACCCTTCGCTTCGCGCAAAATGATTTATCCCTCATTCCTTTTATAACTTCAATATCAATGAAAAATTGCCACCCGGCAACACTGATTTCGAGAAAGCTTCACAGATTCCTATAAAGCACAATCTCCTCCACCCTCTCTAACCACTACATCCTCTCCGGCGCAGAAAAACCGAGCAGGTCAATGCAAGTCTCCAACACATCTTTGGTCAATGCAAGCACCGCGATCCAGCCCGCCTTTTTCTGCGCGTCCTCCTCCGTGAGAATCTTGGTTTCATGGTAAAAATGATTGAACGCGTTTGCCAGATCATAGATGTAGGCGCAGATTTTATGGGGAGCCGTCTCCTCGCAGGCCGCCTCCAAAACAGCATTACATTTGGTCAATTCGAGCATCAGGCTCTTTTCTGACACACTTGTCGCCTCTTGAATGACTGTATCAGTCAATTTACCGCCCTGTTCTTCATACTTGGCTAAAATTGACTTGATTCGTACTATTGTGTAAAGGATGTAAGGACCGGTGTCTCCCTCAAAGGAAGTAAATCGATCCATATCGAAAATATAGTCCTTTGCCGCCTGATTGGAGAGATCGCCGTACTTGATCGCTGCCAGTCCGACGATGCGGGCGGTCTCCTCAGCCTGCGCCTCGTCCACCTGGGACCCTTTTTCCTCCGCATTTTCGTGAATCTTGCGGCTCATCTCCTCATTGATTTCGCGGATCAGGTTTTCCAGGCGCATCACGCCGCCCTCTCTGGTCTTAAAGGGCTTCCCGTCCTTGCCGTTCATGGTGCCGTTTCCGATGTGAATGAGTTTGGTATCACCATTGACCAATCCGGTCTTTCTGGCACAGCGAAATACCTGCTCGAAATGGAGGCTCTGCCGCTTATCCGTCACATAAATAATCTTATCCGGTTTGTATTGATCCATACGCTCCATAATCGTCGCAAGATCGGTAGTGCTGTACAGTGCCGCACCGTCCGATTTCAAAATGATGCAGGGCGGCATTTCTTTGGAATCACTCTCCTCTTTTACATCCACCACCAGTGCGCCATCACTCTCGTAGGCGCAGCCGTCCGCTTTCATTTTCTCAACCATGCCGGGAATCAGGTCGTGGACATCGGATTCGCCTTTCCAGAGGTCAAACGCGACATCCAGATTGATATAATTCTTTTTCAGATCCACAATCGACACAGCCATGATATGTTTCCAAATCGCACGATAGCCGCGCTCGCCGTCCTGAAGCCTGTGCGTGGCATCCAGTGCCTCCGCTTTATAGGCATCGTCCTCCTTTGCCTTCGCGCTCGCCGTCGGATAGATTTCTTCCAGCTCGGATATGGTAAAAGGCGCTTCCTCAGGATATTCGCCCTCGTAGGCTACATCGAAATACGGCAGCCCCGGCTGTCTTTTCTTTAACTCGGTGATGATGAGACCCATCTGCAGTCCCCAGTCTCCCAGATGTACATCACCGATCACATCATGACCTGCATAACGACAGATTCTCTTAATGCTCTCTCCAATGATCGCCGGTCGCAAATGCCCTACATGGAGCGGCTTTGCCACATTCGCCCCGCCGTAGTCTATGATGATCTTTTCTGGATTGACTGGTGTAGTCAATCCGAATTTCTCTGTATTCTGCATCTCGATCAGGTAAGTTTTTACAAATCTTTCCGTTAGTTTCAGGTTGAGGAAGCCGGGTGCCACTGCGCTCACCTCGCCAAAGACTTCGCTATCCGCAAGCTTCTTCGCCACCTCCTGCGCAATCATCAGGGGCGCCTTGTGGTACTGTTTCGCACCTGCCATCGCGCCGTTGCACTGGTACTCGCACAGGTCGGGTCTGTTGGAAAGCGTTACCTTGCCAAGTTCCCCGTCGTAACCCGCCGCTTCAAACGCCTTTTTCATTTCCTCTGAAATCTGATCTAGTAATTTCTGCATAGTTTCCTCCACGCCGAGTCCGCCCGCTGGCAGCTCACAAATTGACTGTTAGAGTCATTCCCCTAATAAATCCTTGTTACGCCTGCTCTTTCTTCCGCTTCGGGAAAACGGGAGGCAGGATGCCGATCTTCGCACCGATCATATGAGAGCCGAAAGTTCCCACCCAGAACAGGATCACCGCCGCGATATCGAACTTAAATTTGATGTCATCCTCGTTAGCCGAGCTAAGCGCCTCCCCAAACATATCCACATAGAAGGTCGTATCCGCAAACACAAAGCCGCTTCTTTCTTCCTCCAACTGCGTGATCAGGGTTTCGGGAATCTCAAACGGTACGATCTTTCCCACCGGCGTCTGTTTCTTAAAGCCGTCCACCGTCTCGCTCGCCTTGCTGTTGTTGCGCACACACACCACCTCGCCGGAAGGAAGCTTTAACGGATTCCATTCCTTATCATCATAAAAGAGATGGTACATCTCATAATTCTCGTCGTCCGTCACCACATAAAAGGTGTCATGCTGCTTCATTTCCGCGATGCTCTCCACAAGGGGCGTATCGTCCGTCGGCACGCCGCCGACCTCGCCCTGCGGCAATTCCTGCGTCTCATAGCGATTATCCGCCATCTCTACATATTTCTGTCCCGCAAAGATCGTTCCGCCTAACAGCAGCCCGCCAATGAGCAGACAGGGAATAAAGTCCATTCTGATTTTTGTCATGATTTCCTCCACTTGAAACGTCTCGTGCCGCCAGACGTCTTTTTCTATTGTAATATGTAATCCCGGCACTCACAACGCCTATACTAGCATCTCACGGTGTCCCGTGTCAAGCTCCGCTCCGCCAGAGAGTACACGCACCCGCAGTAATCCTGCCGATACAGATCATACGCTTTCGACAACTCGATCGAACGCTTATAGCCGTCCTTCTTCTTAAAATCAGAAGGCAGCCACGCCACTGAAAACTCCGCCGCCAGCCTTTCCCCGATCTCGTTGAGTTTGGCGGCATTTTTCAAGGGGCTGATGGAAAGGGTGGTGGTGAAATAATCATAACCGCCCGCCTTGGCCTGTTTTGCCGTCTCCCTAAGCCGCAGCTCGTAACAGGCGAAGCAGCGCTCACCGCCCTCAGGGCACTGTTCCAACCCCTTGGCCATCTCATAGAAGCGCGCAGGGACATAGTCGCCCTCCACCACACGAATCGAATAACCGCCCGACGCCTTCCCTTCGCTCATATCCATCGCATTTTTGCCATCCGTCCGCTTAACGGAATCCTGCGTTGTCCCTGCATCAGTCGTTTTTTTTTCGCCGCAGTCTGCATTGACCCGCGCGGTCAGCCATTCGTTATACGTCGCGATCAGCCGCTTCTGCTCCGCCACCCGCTTACGGTACTCCTCATCTTCCGTGATGTTCGGATTGAAATAAAAGACCGTGATGCGAAAAAACTTCCGCAGATATTCCAGCACATAACTGCTACAGGGCGCACAGCAGCTGTGCAGAAAGAGCGTCGGTGCCTCCGTTCCTGCCGCGCTGATCTTCTCTATGACTTTTTCCAGTTCTTTCTGATAATTTCTGACTGCATTCATATTTTATAAGCTTACCAGAAAACTGTCTATAATTCAACCGCCGCAATCCTGCCGCCATGTTGTGCCATGTATGTTGAACCAGAGGGAAACACGCACGACGGGATGCTGAACGAACACCGCCGGATTGTACTACATATGTTGAACCCGCATCAACACGTTGTCGATTGCCTAATTCGCATAATTTGTTATACTACATACAAAAGATAAAAAACGACACACCGTAACCCAAACAATACAGCAAACTGCAAGCAGGAAAAAACGGTTGTGACAATAACATATCAGAATGGAGATTATCATGGATCAGGAAATGACACAGCTCGAAATCGGAAAGAGAATCGCGGAATGCCGGTGCTGATTATCTGCTGGGTCTGGAAGACAAGAAAATGACGGAGTTTGACGATCCGCAGATTCAGAACGAGATCTGGTGGAATCTGCGCCATTCTCTTGACCCCTTGGCAATCGAATTTGGAGAAGAAATCGTTTCGGCGTATATCGATAATAAGTTTGTGAAAACAGCCTACGATCTGAGACTGCGCCTCTCCACAGAAGGGATCCTCATGCCCATTGTAAAGCTGCGCGACTGGATCCGGTTAAAACCCAGAGAATACATCATCACCGCTTATGACAATGTCCTCTATCACGAAATCATTGCAGACGAGCAGCCCATCAGCGCAGAATATATGTTTGAAAAGCTGGAAGCTGTCGTCAGGAATCATTATGGAGAGATCCTTAATGTGGATCTTATCAAGGATTTAACAGATAATCTGCGCACCAACCACAGCGCGCTGATCGACGGCATCGTCCCTGAAAAAGTGCCCTACGGTCAGATACTTACTGTGTGCCGGGCCCTGTTGGAAAGGGGCAACTCCATGAAATATTTTCCGAAAATCATCGAGGGGCTGGGAGAGACAGCCCGCCTCGGCACGTTTTCTTCGGATGCGGAAATCATTACCTATGTAGCCAAGTTGATAGAACGGCAGGAAAATAAGTGGGTCCGGTTAAATAACCAAACGAGATAGAAACATCCATATTGGCAGCCGCAGGCAAGACACCAAACGTCAGGCGGCTGCCATCACTTTTACTTCCCCCGCCTCGCAATCGACGCGATATCAATCAACGTCATTTCTTCCTGTGTCTCCGCATTTTCCAGACTGGTCACCAGCGCCGTCGCCGTGTCCATGGCGGTGATACAGTTGACGCCCGTCTCAATGGAAGTCCTGCGGATCAAAAAACCGTCCCTGCTCTTATCCCGCCCCTGCGTGGGGGTATCGATGACCAGATCGATCCTGTGTCCCAAAATCAGGTCCATCACGGTCGGGGATTCCTGCGAAATCTTATTGACCTTTCTCGCCTTCACGCCCGCATCATTTAACGCCGCCGCCGTACTTCTGGTCGCGTAAATGATATAGCCCAGCTTCTCAAAACGTCTCGCCACCTCGATGGCCTCGCCCTTATCCGCGTCTTTCACCGTAATAATCATCTGCTTATGCTTGGGCAGGTTGATGCCCGCGCCGAGAAATGCCTTGTAAAGAGCCTCGTTGAAGGTCTTTGCGATCCCAAGGCACTCGCCTGTCGATTTCATTTCCGGTCCCAGACTGATCTCCGCGCCGCGGATTTTTTCAAAGGAAAAGACCGGCATCTTGACGGCAAAGTAATCCGCCGCAGGCTGCAGTCCCGGCTCATAACCGAGATCGCGAATTTTCTTACCGATAATAACTTCTGTCGCCAAGTCCACGATCGGAATACCCGTCACCTTGCTGATATAAGGCACGGTACGGGAGGAACGGGGATTGACCTCGATCACGTACACCTCGTCTCCCATGGCGATAAACTGGATGTTGATCAGGCCAATGACATGGAGGGCTTTTGCCAGCCTTCTTGAATACTCGGCAATGGTCTCCTTCACCTTCTCGCTCACCGTAGGTGCAGGATAGACGGAAATGCTGTCGCCCGAATGCACGCCTGTGCGCTCAATATGTTCCATAATACCGGGGATCAGGATGTCCGTGCCGTCGCAGACCGCGTCCACTTCCAGTTCCTTGCCCTGCAAATATTTATCCACCAAAATCGGGTGATCCTGTTCGTAACGGTTAATCACCGCCATAAACTCCTCGATTTCCTGATCAGAGATGGCGATCTGCATTCCCTGTCCGCCCAGCACGTAGGAAGGACGAACCAGCACGGGATAGCCCAGCCTGTTTGCCACGGCTTTGGCTTCCTCCGCCGTATAGACCGTGCCGCCTGCGGCTCTCGGAATCTCCGTCTCCTCTAAAATCTGATCAAACAGCTCTCGATCCTCGGCGGCATCCACATCCTCCGCCTTTGTTCCAAGGATGGGCACCCCCATCTTCATCAGACTCTCCGTCAGCTTGATCGCCGTCTGCCCGCCAAACTGCACCACCGCGCCGTCGGGCTTCTCCACATTGACGATATTCTCCACGTCCTCCGGCGTCAGCGGCTCGAAGTAGAGCTTGTCCGCGATATCAAAGTCCGTACTCACCGTCTCGGGATTGTTGTTGATGATAATGGTCTCGTAGCCTTCCCTGGCAAACGCCCAGGTCGCGTGCACGGAACAGTAATCGAACTCGATCCCCTGCCCGATACGAATCGGTCCGGAGCCTAAGACCAGCACCTTCTTTTTGGGATGGCTCTCCACCACTTCCGTCTCTGAACCGAATACGGAATAATAGTAAGGCGTGCTGGCCGCAAACTCCGCCGCGCAGGTGTCCACCATCTTAAAGGCCGCCACAATGCCATTTTCATAACGCATGTTCTTTATTTCTTCTTCGGTTTTCCCGGTCAGTCTCGCAATCACATTGTCGGGAAACTCGATGCGCTTCGCCTCTTTTAGAAGCTCTACCGTCAGCGGTTCTTTCTCCAGTCTTTCCTCCATCTCCGTGAGAATCGCGATCTTGTCGATAAACCAGTGGTCCACCATGGTGATTCGGTGAATCGTGTCGTAATTGATCCCCTTGCGGATGGCCTCGGCAATGATGTAAATTCGCTGGTCGTCCACAATCTCCATGCGCTCCAAAAGCTCCTCCGCTGTAAGCGCGGAAAAATCATAGCTGCGCAGGCAGTCCACATGCTGCTCCAGCGAACGGATGGCCTTCATCAGAGCCCCCTCAAAGTTATTGGCGATGCTCATGACCTCGCCCGTAGCCTTCATCTGGGTAGTGAGCGTGCGTTTCGCCGTGATAAACTTATCGAAGGGCAGTCTCGGTATCTTTACCACACAGTAGTCCAGCGTGGGCTCAAAACTGGCGTAAGTCTTGCCTGTGATAGCGTTTTTGATCTCGTCCAGAGTGTAGCCGAGCGCGATCTTGGCCGCCACCTTAGCAATCGGATAGCCCGTGGCCTTACTCGCCAGCGCGGAAGAACGACTCACACGGGGATTGACCTCGATCACACAGTATTCAAAACTGGTGGGATGCAGGGCAAACTGCACGTTACAGCCGCCCGTGATCTCCAGCTCATTGATGATATTGAGAGCAGAACTGCGCAGCATCTGGTATTCCTTGTCCCCCAGCGTCTGAGACGGCGCCACCACAATACTGTCGCCCGTGTGCACGCCCACGGGGTCAATGTTTTCCATATTACAGACGGTGATGCAGTTGCCCGCGCTGTCGCGCATGACCTCGTACTCGATTTCCTTCCAGCCCGCGATACAGCGCTCCACCAGCACCTGTCCCACACGGGAAAGGCGCAGGCCGTTGGCCAGAATTTCTTCCAGCTGCATTTGATCGTGGGCAATGCCACCGCCCGAACCGCCCAACGTGTAGGCGGGACGGAGCACCACCGGGTAGCCGATCTTTTTGGCAAAGGCCACACCGTCCTCAATATTTTCTACGACAAGAGAGGGCGCGCAGGGCTCCCCGATCTTTTCCATGGTCTCTTTAAATTCCAGACGGTCCTCCGCCTTGCGGATGGTCTTGGCCGTGGTGCCTAGGAGCGTGACGCCGTGCGCCGCAAGGAATCCTGACTCGTCCAGCTCCATGCCCAGATTCAAACCCGCCTGGCCGCCCATATTGGGGAGCAGGGAGTCGGGCTTCTCCTTTATGATGATCTGCTCTAACACCTTAGTCGTCAAAGGCTCAATATATACTTTGTCCGCAATATCGCCGTCCGTCATGATGGTGGCCGGGTTGGAATTCACTAAAATGACCTCCATGCCCTCCTCTTTTAAGGAGCGGCAGGCCTGCGTCCCCGCGTAGTCAAACTCCGCCGCCTGCCCGATCACGATCGGGCCCGAACCTATCACTAACACTCTGTTTACATTTGGATTTTTAGGCATGGTATTTCCTCCAATTTTCAACTTGGCATAACATAGTGATACTTAGGCTGCGTATTTTGCAGCCTTAGCATCCCTTTATGTTCTTTGCATCATGGCAATGAATCTGTCAAACAGATACGAGGAATCCTGCGGTCCCGGGCATGCCTCGGGATGAAACTGCACCGTAAAGATATTCTTTCCCGTATAGGCGAGCCCCTCGTTGGTGCCATCATTCACATTGACAAAGGCGGGGACCGCCACCTTGGGATCAAGCTTGTCCATATTCACCACATAACCGTGGTTCTGGGAGGAAATGTAGACCCTGCCCGTAGACAGATCCTTCACCGGATGGTTCCCGCCACGATGCCCGTACTTCATCTTAAAAGTGTCCGCACCCGTGGCCAGCGCCATCAGCTGATGCCCCAGACAGATGGCAAAAATCGGCGTGTCGGACTCGTAAAGTTTGCGGATTTCTTCTATTATAGTAGTACACTCCTTCGGGTCGCCGGGGCCATTGCTTAGCATGATGCCGTCGGGCGCATCCGCCAAAATTTCCGCCGCCGTAGTGTTTGCGGGGTAGACCGTCACGTCACAGCCCCTTGCTGCCAGTGACCTCGCGATGTTGTCTTTTGCGCCAAAATCCAAAAGCGCCACCTTTAGCCCTGCGCCAGTTAACGGAAATTTATACTTCTCCTTGCAGGTCACCCGCTCCACTACCTTGCCTGTCGTATATGCTTTTAACTTGGGAATGATTTCGTCCGGATGATAAGTCTGGTTGGTGGTGATCATACCATTCATGGTACCCTTCTCACGAAGGATTCTGGTAAGGGCTCTGGTGTCAATCCCGGCGATCCCCGGCACGCCATTGTCCTCTAAGAATTGCTGAATTGTCATTTCGCTTCTAAAATTGCTGGGAATGCGGGACAGCTCCCGCACGATCAAGCCGTCGGGCCAGGGTTTCTTCGATTCCATATCGTCCCGGCATATCCCGTAATTGCCAATCAACGGGTAGGTCATACAGACTGCCTGTCCCGCATAGGACGGATCGGTCAGCACCTCTAAATAGCCCGCCATGGAGGTGTTAAAGACGATTTCGCTGATAACCTCCTTTTGGACGCCGATATGCGTTCCCGTAAACACAGTGCCGTCTTCCAGTATTAGAAATGATTTCATCTTCTGCCCTGTCCCTTCCACTGATTGAATGCTAAAGCATTCAATCAAGAGAATGCTTCGCATTCTCCGCTATTATAAATTTGCAGGAAACCTCCGAAATTACAATCAAATTGTAATCGCGGAGGCTCCTTTGCCATCGCCTATTGTATCATATCATGACAGATTTGGGAATCGTTATTTTTACTATATTTGAATTTCTTCCAAACAAGCATCATAATCAAGATTGCCGACTTGATGAAATTTTGTAAAAGCACCGATATTGTGTAGAATCTATGCCAGCTCCGCCGTCATTTCCCGCACATAATCACCCACATGAGGCGCGGCCTCCCTGCCATATTTTTCTATGATCTTGATAATGGCAGAACCGACGATGGCTCCATCCGAAATGCCCGCCATCTTTTTTGCCTGCTCAGGATTAGAAATCCCGAAGCCAATCGCGCAGGGAACGTCCGTATTCCGCCGTATCACCTCGACAATGGATGTTAGGTCTGTCTTGATCTCGCTTCTGGTGCCTGTGACGCCAAGGCTCGACACCACGTAAATAAAGCCTTCCGCTTCCTTCGCGATCATGGCAATACGGTTTGCGGAAGTGGGCGCGATCAGGGAAATCAAGTCCACCCCGTACGTATGACAGAGCGGTAAAAACTCCTCCTTCTCCTCAAAGGGAAGGTCAGGCAGGATGATGCCGTCCATGCCAATCTGCTGACAAGTGGAGAGAAACCGCTCCGCGCCGTAAGAAAAGACAACATTGGCATAGGTCATAAACACCATGGGGACCTTCACGTCCTGCCGCAAGTCTCTCACCAGGTCAAAAATCTTATCTGTAGTGACTCCTTCGGTCAATGCCCGCAGATTGGCCCCCTGGATCACAGGCCCTTCGGCTGTCGGGTCCGAAAAAGGAATCCCCAGTTCGATCAGTCTCGCCCCGTTTGCCACTGCCGCGCGCACACAGGCCGCCGTGGTCTCAAGATCCGGATCGCCGCAGGTGATAAATGCGATAAACGCCTTTTTTCCGTCAAAAGCTTCTCCTATCTTACTCATGAATATCCTCCCCTCTGTAACGCGCGATCGCCGCGCAGTCCTTATCTCCCCGCCCTGAAATGGTGATAACGATGATCTGGTCTTTTTTCATAGCAGGTGCAATTTTTCTGGCATAAGCCACCGCATGGGCCGATTCAATAGCGGGAATAATGCCTTCCATTTTCGACAGATACTCAAAAGTCTCTACCGCCTCCTCGTCCGTCACGGGCACGTATTCCGCCCTGCCGATATCGTGCAGATGCGCGTGTTCCGGTCCGATTCCCGGATAATCAAGCCCCGCCGAAATGGAATAGACCGGCGCGATCTGTCCGTACTGATCCTGACAAAAATAAGACTTCATCCCGTGAAAGATGCCCAGCCTCCCCGTGCTGATGGTGGCTGCCGTTTCAAAGGTATCGATTCCCCTGCCAGCCGCCTCACAGCCGATCAGCCGTACCTCCTTATCTTCTATAAAATGATAAAAACTGCCCATGGCATTCGAGCCGCCGCCCACACAGGCAATCACCGCGTCGGGAAGTTTCCCTTCCTTCTCCTTTAGCTGCGCCTTGATCTCTCTGGAAATCACCGCCTGAAAATCTCTGACGATCATGGGAAAAGGATGGGGCCCCATCACGGAACCGAGGCAGTAATGCGTATCCGCGATCCGCGAAGTCCACTCCCGCATCGCCTCAGACACCGCATCTTTCAAAGTAGCCGTTCCCGTCTTCACGGGAACCACCTCCGCCCCCAAAAGCCGCATGCGATAAACATTTAAGGCCTGACGGATCGTATCCTCCTCGCCCATGAACACCACGCACTCCATGCCCATCAGCGCCGCTGCCGTGGCGGTGGCCACGCCGTGCTGTCCCGCGCCCGTCTCCGCGATCAGTCTCGTCTTCCCCATCTTCTTTGCCAAAAGCGCCTGCCCCAACACATTGTTGATCTTGTGCGAGCCTGTGTGATTTAAGTCCTCTCGTTTCAGATAGATTTTTGCGCCGCCCAGATCCTTCGTCATCTTTTCCGCATAGTAGAGACGGGACGGCCTGCCCGCATAGTCGTTAAACAGCGTCGTTAATTCTTCATTAAATTGCGAATCCTCCTTATAATGATTGTAAGCCTCCTCCAACTCGATCACCGCATTCATCAGCGTTTCCGGAATATACTGCCCGCCATGGATTCCATAACGCCCGTTTTGATTTTTCATAGTATCTTTCTAACCTCCGATTTTCTCATTTCTATTCCGACTTTCTGTTCCCACTTTACCTTCTATTCTCAATCATACTTATCTTACTTTCATTCATTACCGATTTCCCATTATCACCTCATTCAAAATATCTGTAAATAATTTTTATATAACACCCAATATTTCATTGTGCTATGCTTCCCTTACATTCTTCACAAATGTCTGCATCTTCTCCGCATCCTTCACTCCGTCCGTCTCGATCCCCGAGCTGACGTCCACCGCGTAAGGCCGCCACCTTCTCACGGTCTCGCCTACCGTATCGGCATCCAGACCGCCCGCCAAAAAATAAGGCCGACTCATCCCCGTAAGCAGTTCTCTGTCAAAGGCCGTTCCTGTTCCGCCGTCTCCCGCATCCAAAAGTACGAAGTCCGCCGTACTGTCATTGGCTTTTTCAATATCATGCGTTTCTTTAACGGAAAATGCCTTGATGATCGGCCGCTCCGTCAGTTCCCGCAGCCTTTTGATATAAGCTTCGTCCTCTCTGCCGTGAAGCTGCGCCACATCAATGATCCCCGAGGACAGCCACGTGGCCACAGTCTCCGGTTCCTCATCCACAAACACCCCCACCGCCAAAATATCAGGGTGTAAAAGTTCTTTTAACGTCTTCACCCGTTCCGAAGAAACATAACGCCTGCTCTTTTTCGCAAAAACAAAACCGACATAATCCGGATGCAGCAAATTTGCCGTCTCAATGTCACTCGGACGGGTTAATCCACACAGTTTAATCTTGATTTGATATTTTTCGCTCGCTTGCATCTATTCATTCACCTCATTTATTTCTATCTTTACAGTTACAAAATCTCACAGTCCTCTGAGGTTTTGCAGCGCCTGTTTCTTATCGGCTGCCCGCATCAGCGCTTCCCCCACCAGCACCGCGTCCGCGCCGATCTTTGAAAGCCGCTTCACATCCTCCGCTCCGCTGACGCCGCTCTCGGAAACAAATAACGCATGTTTTGGAATCCTTTCCCGAAGTCTGCGGCTGTTTTCCGTATCCACCGTAAAGTCTTTCAGATTGCGGTTGTTGATACCGATCACCCGCGCGCCTGCCCGAAGCGCTATCTCCACCTCCGCCTCGTCGTGCGCCTCCACCAGTGCAGACAATCGCAGCTCATCACAGACCGCCAGATATTCTTTGAGCTGTGCTTCACTCAAGATCGCGCAGATCAGCAGCACCGCCGATGCGCCAAGAAGCTTTGCTTCGTAGATCATGTATTCGTCCACCGTGAAGTCTTTGCGCAGACAGGGAATGGAAACCGCACCCGCAATCTCTCGCAGATAGGCATCACTCCCCAGAAACCACTTTGGTTCCGTCAACACGGAAATGGCATCCGCGCCCGCCGCCTCATACGCTTTGGCGATCTCCAGATATGGAAAGTCTGGCGCAATCAGTCCCTTGGAGGGAGACGCCTTCTTGCATTCACAGATAAAGGATATCCCTTTTTTCTGCAAGGCTTTCTCAAAGGCAAAGTCCCCTTTCTCTAAAAATAGCGCTTGTTTTTTTATCTCAGCTAACGGCAGTTTCTTCTTTGCCTGCTCCGTGCGATGGACTGCATACTCTGCTAACTGCTCTAAAATAGTTGCCATTGTTTTTACCATCTTCTTTCCCTTTTTATTCCATTAAATCATGATTTAGCATTTCGTCCACTTTGGTTGACTGATTTAGTCACCCATTTTGATGTCCTAACTCACCTTACCGTATCACAGCATTTCAATAACATCTGTTTTACACATTGCTCAACTGGATAAATTGCTCCAGTGTCTTCACCGCCTTGCCGGAGTCGATTATTTCCGCCGCCAGCTTCACGCCCTCCTTCATGCTCTCCGCCTTGCCGCCGAGATACAGGGCCGCTCCCGCATTCAGCAACACAGCGTTTCTCTTATGCCCCTTTTCTCCATTTAATATAGCAAGTGTTATTTTAGCATTTTCTTCCGGTGTACCGCCTTCCAGATCCTGCTTCGTGCATCTCTCAAAGCCAAAATCTTCCGGGCATACCGCGTAGGTCTTAAACCAGCCGTCCTTAAATTCGCAGATGGTAGTCGGCGCACTCATGGAGATTTCATCCAGCTTATCTTTTCCGTATACCACCATGCCCCGTTCTAATCCAAGATTGATCAGCACCTGCGCCAGCGGCTCCACCAGATACTCGTCATACACGCCAAGGAGCTGCCGCTTGGGGCTGCCCGGATTCGTCAGCGGACCAAGAATATTAAATACGGTACGGAATCCCAGTTCCTTGCGGATGGCGCCCACATATTTCATGGAGGTATGATACTTCTGTGCAAAGAAGAAACACATACCGACGTCCTGCAGCAGCTTTTTGCAAAGCTCCGGGCTCTGTTCGATATTGACGCCCAGCGCCTCCAGGCAGTCTGCCGTGCCGCACTTAGAGGAAGCCGCGCGGTTGCCGTGCTTTGCCACCTTCATGCCGCCCGCCGCACATACCAGCGCCGCAGTGGTGGAAATGTTGAAGCTATGCGCATTGTCTCCGCCCGTACCCACGATCTCAAAGAGTTCCAGATCCGTCTCCACCTTGGTCGCATGATCTCGCATCGCCGCCGCGCAGCCTGCGATCTCGTCCGTGGTCTCCGCCTTTGCGCTCTTGGTGGAAAGGGCCGCCAGAAAGGCCGCGTTCTGCGTAGGGGAAGTCTCTCCGCTCATGATCTCATTCATCACAGTGTAGGCTTCGTCGTAGGTGAGGTCTCCCTTGTTTACAATTTTTACGATTGCTTCTTTGATCATATCTCTCTTCTCCTTTCGAATGTAATAAACTCAAGAATCCAGCCGCTTCGCGTCTGTCGCGCTGCCGCGCTTTATGATTCTTTCGTTATCATGTCAGGCGAAATCTAATGCTCATTCCATTCGCGCTTGATTTCCTGCTGACATGATGAAGTTCCGCAGCATCCGCTTCCCCTCCGGTGTCATGATGGACTCTGGGTGAAACTGCACGCCGTAGATTGGATATTCCTGATGCTGCACCGCCATCACCTCCCCGTCCGCCGTGCGTGCCGTCACCCGCAGGCAGTCAGGCATCGTATGCTCATCCGCCGCCAAAGAATGGTACCGCGCCACAAGCATTCCTTCAGGGCAGCCCTGAAACAAGGGACAGTCTGCCTCAAATGTAATCTCCGACTGCTTTCCGTGCATCAACTCCTTTGCATAGGTGACCACCGCGCCGAAAGCCGCGCAGATGGCCTGATGCCCAAGGCAGACGCCCAGCGTGGGGATCTCTTTTCCCAGCGTCTTTGCTGCCTCCACGATGATCCCTGCATTTTCAGGCCGCCCCGGGCCGGGTGAGAGAATGATCCGCTCAGGCGCAAACGCCCTGATTTCCTCTACCGTCATTTCATCATTGCGGATGACCCTGATATCGGGATCGATTTCTCCAATCAGCTGATATAAATTGTAGGAAAAGCTGTCATAATTATCAATTAACAGTATCATCTCTGCCTCCTTCCCATGCGCCGCCCGTTCCTGATTAGAAACGCCGTTCCATAGTTATGTTAACCCACCGTTTATTCCTCCTGCCCCAGCTCCAGCGCCCGAATGACTGCCTTCGCCTTATTGATACACTCGCTATATTCCTTTTCGGGATCGGAATCCGCCACGATCCCTGCCCCGCTCCTGACGAACACGCGCCCGTTTTTCTTGTAGGCAATGCGGATGGCAATGCAGGTGTCCATGTTGCCTGTAAAATCGATGTATCCGATGGCGCCGCCGTAAATGCCCCGCTTGTTCTGCTCCAGCTCTCCAATCAACTGACAGGCCTGGATCTTGGGCGCACCCGAAAGCGTTCCCGCAGGCAGCACCGCCTCGATCGCGTCAAGTGCATCCAATTCCTCTCTGATCTGCCCCCGCACGGTGGAGCCAATGTGCATCACGTGAGAATACCGTTCAATCGAGTGAAATTTCTCTACCTGCACCGTGCCAAACTGACTGATCTTTCCCAAGTCGTTCCGCCCCAGATCCACCAGCATATTATGCTCCGCCAGCTCTTTCGGATCCTGTAAAAGATCCTGTTCCAGCGAAAGATCTTCCTCCTCCGTCATTCCTCTGGGTCTGGTGCCTGCCAGCGGGAAGGTATGCACCACGCCATCCTCCAACTTAACCAACGTTTCGGGAGAAGCACCCGCCACCTCCACATCCGTCCCTGAAAAGTAGAACATATAAGGCGAAGGATTCACGGTGCGCAGCACCCGATAAGTATCCAAAAGACTTCCCGTAAAAGGCGCCTCCAGCCGATTGGACAGTACAATCTGAAAAATATCTCCTTCTCTGATATACCGTTTCGCCCGCTCCACGATGCCACAATAGGCCTCCTTATCAAAAAGGGGCTTCACCTCTCCCGCGAGACGCCCTTTCTCCTCCTTTTTCTTCTCGCCCGTGCGCAGCAGGTCCGCCATTTCGGAAAGTTCCCGCAGCGCCTTATTGTAACCGCTCTCCCCATCCGCCAGCAGCATATTCGCGATCAGGATGATCTTCTGCTTGAAATTGTCAAAGGCAATCACTTTATCAAAGAGCATCAGGTCCACATCCTGAAAGGCTTCCGTATCCTGCACGCCTACACGGATCGTCGGCTCGCTGTAACCCAGATAATCATAGGAAAAGTAGCCAACGAGCCCGCCGGTAAAGGAAGGCAGCCCTGACAGTCTCGGGCTTTTGTAAGCATCGAGGATTTCCCGCAGCTTCTCGGAAGGATTTTCCGTATGCAGAGTTACATCCCCGATCTTCATCTCCCCGTCCAGGCAGTTGATTGCCAGCTTGGGATCATACCCCAGAAAGGTGTAGCGCCCCCACTTTTCCTTCTCCACCACTGACTCCAACAGATAGCAGTGGGTTGACACATTCTTTAAAATTCGCAGAGCCTCGATGGGCGTGCAGATGTCCGAGAGCATCTCACAGCTGACGGGGACAGCCTTGTAGTCGTCAGTTGCTGCAATTTTCTGTATTTCCTCGAAAGATGGTGTGAATTTCATGTGAGTGCCTCCTTTCTATCCTTTCCTTTCGCCGCATAAGCAGACTTGAAATGCTTCGCATTCCAAGTTCGCGGTCTCCGTTCCACTTCGGTCCGCGCAGAGCAGACATCCACCGGATGTCTTGCGCCTCGTCATAAGCTGCCTCAGTCAGCCTTACATGCAAGCATGTAGTCTGCCTGTGTCATCTTCTGACTCTGCTTATGCGCGCAAAAAAGTCCTTGACAAAACCTAAGTCTTGTCAAGGACGAATAAACTTTATCCGCGGTGCCACCTTGCTTCACGGGAAAATCCCCGTGCCCTTAGCAGGATACCAACATATCCCCGGCCTCTGACGCGGGCCATACGTTGCAGAATACTCTGTACCAAAGTTAATCCCGATAAGGATTTACTCTGCCGAGGCTGCGAAGCAGACCTCGAGAGTTAATCCCGTCAGGGATTTACTCTATACATTTGACTGCACCCTCAGCGGTCCATTTGATGACTTGTTTCTTACCTGACTCTCAGCAACACAGGCTCTCTGTAAAGGCATCATCACCGTTATCTCCGCTTCAACGGTTTCGCCTATTTGATTTTTTATAGAATAGCACTCGAAAAAACATCTGTCAAGAGGCATGAATAAATTTTATCAATTTGTTGAAATCAATCGCAAAGTCCTCATAAATGCCCGTCGGGACAGTGTCGTGAAAGCTATATTCCTTTTCTTCATTCTTAAAAAAGCAATGCACCTCAATCGTTCTTTTTGCGGGATCGACGATCCAATATTCCCGCACGCCCGCAGTCCTGTACTTAAACAGCTTGAGCTTCCGATCCATCTTCACGCTGCTTGGCGACACAATCTCGATTGCCCAATCAGGCGCACCGTGGCAGCCCTTTTCATCCAGTTTATCCTCATTACAGATTACTACCACATCCGGCTCCAAATAATTATACTCGTCGTTATTGATGTACACGGCAAATGGTGCGGGATACACCTCGCAGGGGCCGCCCTTTTCTTCAATATAATTACTTATCACTCTAAGTAGCGCAACCAAAAGACCCTGATGCGTCCGGCTGGGACTCGCCATCTCATACATCTGCCCGTCGATCAGTTCCGCCCGCTTGCCCTCCGGCAGGGCTTCGATATCCCTGATCGTATACACTTTCCCTGTCATTTCATCCATTTCTTTTCTTCCTATCATTTCATTCTCCTTTTCCGCAGGAGAATGCCGGCTGTTCGTTTCAGGTTCATCTCCCGCTTTTGTCTGTTTCGTGGTTTCAAAAGCATAGATTTCCTGAATGGTTCCTTAGAAAATAAGATGCGCTGCCGCGCTTTGATTCATAGAATATATGCTTTACAAAGACATTATCATATGCTTCCTATATTGTCAATCTTTTTTTGTTGTCTTTGCAAACTAAATACCGTTTATTAAAAATGACCTTAAAATGGCACATAAACACCATCTTAAGGTCATTAAAAGATTATGATTCCACATTATCTGAAATACGCGACCCCGCTCTCAAAGATCTTCATATCCTGCTCGCCATAGATATTGACGGCCACGGACTCGCCCCGTCTTTCAGCGTGCGCCATCTTGCCTAAGATCCGCCCGTCGGGAGAAGTAATGCCCTCGATCGCCGCATAGGAACCGTTGATGTTCCACTCCTCATCCATAGACACAAAGCCGTCGGCATCCGCATACTGCGTCGCTACCTGTCCGCCTGCAAAAAGCTTGTCGATCCATTCCCTGGGGGCAACGAACCGACCCTCGCCGTGCGAAGCCGGGTTTACATAAGTCTGCCCAACCTCCACGCCCGCAAGCCAAGGAGATTTGTTGGAAACGACCTTTAAATAGACCATCTTGGAAATATGACGGTTCACCGTATTGAAGGTCAGCGTGGGGGAATCCGGCTCCTGGCCTCGAATCTCGCCGTAAGGCACCAGTCCCAGTTTGATCAGCGCCTGGAACCCGTTACAGATACCCAGCGCCAGTCCGTCTCTCTCGTTTAACAACCGCATAACGGCTTCTTTGATCTTTTCATTCTGAAAAGCAGTCGCAAAGAATTTGGCGGAGCCGTCCGGCTCGTCGCCCGCGGAAAAGCCGCCCGGGAACATAATGATCTGCGCCTGCCCGATCGCCTGTTCAAAGGCCTCCACACTCTCCCTGATATCCGCTGCGTTCCGATTCTTAAACACCTTTACGATCGTCTCCGCTCCGGCATTTTCAAAGGCCTTCGCGCTGTCATATTCACAGTTTGTGCCCGGGAAGACCGGAATAAACACCGTGGGCTTCGCGACCTTATGTCTGCACACATACACTTCCTTCGCCTGATAAAGCGGCATTTCAACAGTGCTCTTATCCTGCCCTGCCGTGTAGGGGAACACTCTGTCAAGCGTACCGCTCCACGCCCATCTCGCATCCTCCCCGGAAAGCTTCATCGAACCATAACTGAAAACGCCATCCGCCGTCACGGTGCCGATCTCCTCGTAGTCAATGCCAAGTCCTTTGAGCGCATGCACTTCTCCTGCCGGCATCTCCGCTACGATATCACCGATACCTTTATCAAACAGTCTGTCCTTTTTATAGGAAGAATCCACGGCCACGCCAAGACCGTTACCGAAAGCCATCTTACTGATTGCCGCTGCCACGCCCTTTGCATCCAGGGCATATGCCGCTACGATCTTTCTTTTCTTCATTTCCACGGAATTTCCACTCATGACAACCTTGTCAGTATACTCTGACATCAGTGTCATAATGTTATCATACAGTGTCATAACGCCTTCATAGTCTGGCAGATCGTATTCATCCTTGGGAATACAGAAGCGCACCAGCCTGTCTCCGGGATATTTTAATTCCGGGGAGACGATATTGCCGCTCTTGTTCACATCCACCGCAAAGGATACCAGCGTTGGCGGCACATCAATGTCATTAAAGGTGCCTGACATGGAATCCTTACCGCCAATGGAGGGCAGCCCGTACTTCATCTGCGCATCATAAGCGCCAAGCAGCGCCGCAAAAGGCTGGCTCCAGCGGGAAGGCTCCTCACTCATCCGCCTGAAATATTCCTGGAAGGTAAAGCGGATTGTTTTGTAATCTCCGCCGTTTGCCACGATCTTTGCCATGGACTCCGTCACTGCGTAGACTGCACCGTGATAAGGGCTCCAAGTGGAAAGATAAGGGTCAAAACCATAACTCATCATGGTGACCGTGTCCGTCTTTCCTGTAAGAGTGGGCAGCTTCGCCACCATCGCCTGCGTCTCCGTAAGCTGATACTTACCGCCATAAGGCATGAATACACTGCCTGCACCGATGGAGGCATCAAACATCTCCACCAGCCCCTTCTGGGAGCAGACATTGAGATCACCCAACAGGGCAAGCCATGCTGTCCGCACATCTCCGCGGGAAACCGCCTGCGCTACTACCGGGTTCGCAATCTTTTGAAAATAATTATTGTTCTCGTCAGGCATTTCCACGAAAACATCCGTCTCCTGATGCGCGCCGTTCGTATCAAGGAACGCTCTGGAAATGTTCACGATCTCGCTGCCGCGCCATTTGAGTACCAAACGGGGTTGTTCCGTCACCACCGCCACAGGCACCGCTTCCAGATTCTCCTCCCCTGCATAGGTAAGAAACTGTTCCACGTCGTCGGGGGATACCACCACCGCCATACGCTCCTGAGATTCCGAAATGGCAAGCTCCGTGCCATCCAGTCCCGCATATTTCTTGGGAACCTTATCCAAATCGACCACCAGGCCGTCCGCCAGCTCACCGATAGCCACAGACACGCCGCCCGCGCCGAAATCGTTGCATTTCTTGATCAGACGACTCGCCTCCTCGCGTCGGAAAAGCCGCTGCAGCTTTCGCTCCGTGGGCGCATTTCCCTTCTGCACTTCCGCGCCGCAGGTGTCGATGGATTTTTCCGTGTGCACCTTGGAGGAGCCCGTCGCGCCGCCGCAGCCGTCGCGCCCGGTCCTGCCGCCTAAAAGGATAATGACGTCGCCCGGATCCGAAGTCGCCCGGATCACGTTCTTTCTGGGCGCCGCACCCATAACCGCACCGATCTCCATGCGCTTCGCTACATAATTGGGATGATATATTTCTTTGACCAATCCGGTCGCAAGTCCAATCTGATTACCGTAGGAAGAATAACCGTCCGCCGCGCCGCGTACCAGCTTCTTCTGCGGAAGTTTCCCTTTCAGGGTATCCGCCACGGGTACTGTGGGGTCCGCTGCGCCAGTCACACGCATGGCCTGATAAACATAACCCCTGCCCGAAAGCGGATCACGGATCGCACCGCCCAGACAGGTCGCCGCACCGCCGAAAGGCTCGATCTCAGTAGGATGGTTGTGCGTCTCATTCTTAAAGAATACCAGCCATTCTTCCTTCACCGGGCCATTTCCATAGTCCATCTCCACGGGCACTACCACGGAGCAGGCGTTGATCTCGTCCGACTCCTCCATGTCCGCAAGTTTACCGTCCTTTTTCAGTTTCCGCATCGCCATCAATGCCAAATCCATCAGGCAGACAAATTTATCCTGCCTGTCTCCGAAGATTTCTTCCCTCACACTCAGATAATTTTGATAAGCATCCTCAATGGGCTTTCTGTAATACCCCTCCCCAAAGCGCACGTTTTTAAGCTCCGTGGAAAAGGTCGTATGACGGCAGTGATCCGACCAGTACGTATCAAGCACCCGAATCTCCGTCATCGTGGGATCTCTGTGCTCCTCCCCCTGATAATAATTCTGAATATGCAGAAAATCCTTGAAGGTCATCGCCAGCCCCAGAGAATCATAAAGCTTTTTCAGCTCCTCCTTTGTCATCGACTGAAAACCATCGAAAACCGCCACATCCACAGGCTCCTCATAGGCCATCAGCAGCGTATCCGGCTTGACCATATCCGTCTCCCTGGAATCCACCGGATTGATGCAGTAAGTTTTGATCTTTGCAAGCTCCTCGTCCGTAACATTGCCATTGACCAGATAAGTCACAGCTGTGCGGATGATGGGTTCCTCGTCTTCTTTCAAAAACTGCACGCACTGGACAGCCGAGTCTGCACGCTGATCGAATTGTCCCGGTAAAAATTCTACCGAAAATACGTTACCGTTCTCGGGAATCTCGATTGTCTCCCGATAGAGAATATCCACCGGAGGTTCAGAGAAGACAGTCTGACAGGCTCTCTCAAACACCTCGTCGGAAATATTTTCCACATCGTAACGGATCAGCACCCGCACCTGCTCCACGCTCTTGATTCCTAAAAAGCCTTCGATCTCCTCTTTTAACTCTCTGGCCCTGACTGCAAACGGCTCCTTCTTTTCCACATAAATGCGTCTAACGTTTCCCATGCTTGTCCTCTCCTCCATTGCCATGATCATCTAATGGTTAAAAAAGATACCCCGTCTTCGAAGTATCTTTTTGTTTCTCAGTCTCTAAATCTCTGTGCTCAGTCCCTGCATAATGTAGAGCAGCTGCTCATCCACCATCTTCTCCGTGATGCCAAATGTCTGCGCATTGATCTTCATGCCTTCCAGCACATACATAATGTTTGCCGCCGCTCCCTTGGGGTCCTCGCAATAAAACTCGCCGCTGGCGATTCCCGCCTCGATCAGCTTCTCAATCACCATGACACCCGCGTCAAACTGCCTGCGCAGCATATTTTCCTGATCAGTTTCCTTATGACAAAAGAAATATTCATAGACCGCTACGGTCAAATTACCTTTTTTACGCAAAAGTTCCTTCTTCTGTTCTTTCAAAAAGAGAGTCAGGATATCCGCCGCCGTATCTCCCTGCGCGATCCGCTCCGTAAACACGTCGTCGGTTTCGTCCGCATCCATCCGCAGTACCTCCAGCAGAATCTGGTCCGTGCTCTCAAAATAAAGATACAGGCCGCCCCGACTGATCTCGCAGGCCTCCACGATATCTTTCATGGTCACGCTCTGAAATCCTTTCTCTACAAACACCTTTCTGGCAGTATCCAATATATATTTCCTTTTTTGTGCTGATTTTTCTCCCATCGTTTCGCATTCTCCCAACATAATTTACTCTGACGCCGGTCCCTCTTTCTTCTCCTGCTTCTCTGCTTCTTTCACGTTGACCACTCTGGTCTGTACCGGAGTATCCCAAAAATCCAGATTCGCCTTCATCTTCTTAAGCACTTTCAGGAAAATGCCCGTCTCCACAGCTTCCGACCACATCCGCCCCTTTGTCATACCGCCCATCACATATTTAGACAGAATCCCTTTCAGCACATCCATCTCCTGGATCGAGCATTTCTCAATGATCCGAAATTCATCCTGTAAATTGCGGATCTTGCAGCGCGAATAAACATATCTGTAATTGCGGTCCATCAGCTTCGTTCTCTGCGCTTCTTTAATAAAGCTCATCAACGTGCTGTCGTATACGGGAAAAGAGATCGAATGCTCCTCGATCCCCGAGCCGGAATAACTCTGCTGTACACTGGCTCCCATCTTGCTCTCCAGCCAAGGCAGATAACGCGCCAGTTTTTCTACATGCGGACGATATTCGTTCACCACTTGTTGTCTGTACGCAATGTCTTCTTTTTCTAATTGTAACTTATCCATGCTTCCTCCATGTCATAGCAGTTTATTGCGTTGACACGCGTCAAGAATCTATTGTGATGCCGGGCTTTTGTACACCCGACAAACCTGTCATTTTCAATTTTATCACAAAATTCTAAAAAGTACAGTACAAAAAAATATGGCAGTTCTTGTGCAATCTGTCACTCCTATGGATGCAGACGATCCTCTAAAAGAACAGGACATAAAGTCTCATGATCCAAAGACTCTACGCCCTGCTTGTTAGTTTGTTCTCTGCACGCCATATGCACTATGCAAGCCTTTGCAGCTGAATGCTGTGATTCTCAACCGTCCTTTTTAGGATTTCAATATCTGAAAATGCAGTCTCCATCCGCTCCGCATCCCTTTTATAGCGATCATACGTACTCGTATAACACGCCTCAATGGTATTTAATCGCGGTTCCAGTATATTTTCCTGATACAGCTTAACCTGACACAAATCCGTTTTCATTGCCTGCATTTCTGTCTTCACAACATGCATTTCCGTCTTCATAGCCTGCATTTCCATTTTCATAACCCGCATTTCCGCTTTCACAGTCTGCATCTCACACTTCAAAGTCTGCACATCCTTCTTCAAAAGTCGGATATCGCCCTTCACTTCCTGCATTTCGCTTTTCAGCATCTGCACATCCTTCTTCAAAATATGAATATCATCACTAATCGGCTGTAATTCTGCTTTCAGCTTAGTATCCAACAAATCCGACATCGCTAACAACAATTCGTTATCTGTCATAATTTCCCACCTACTTTCTTTTGTGATGAGGTCCTCTCAATAGGGACAGTATAGCATCAGACTTGCTCTCTGTCCATTGTATCAAATGTCCAAAAAGGATTATCAACATAACGTATTTGTAAAACCTGCACAACGCTATATATTGTATTGAATCAATTCACTTCTCTATTTCGTGTCTATATCTTGTGTGTTTCTATGTAAAAACGCAATTTCGTTAACAATATTTTTACATGGCATCACTTTGAAATTGATATCCAGCGAAGATGCCGCTCTGTATGAAGTAGCCAAAACCCTGTTTTACAAAAGTTCAGACGAGGAGATTCGTATGCGCTGTCTTGAATATAAAGAATACTTAGCAGACATACGCTGCTATGAGAGAATCATCGAAGCTCAGCAAAAAGAACTTGACCACCTGAAACACGAGCAGGATCTGCGTAACTATGAAAAAGCCATCGAGGAGCAGAAAAAGGAACACGAACAGGAATTAGCACAGGCCCGCGAGCAATACGAAGCGCAGATCCGTCAACTCCGATCCGAAATAGCGAGTCTAAAACAACCATGATCCCAACGGGCAGGCATACCTCTGTCCGTTGTATTTCCCGCATTTTTACTTCCTCTTTTTCCGCTCTTGCGCCGTACCCCGGCGGATTATTTCTTATCTGACAGCCTTTCCTATAAATATGCCAAATTTATTCTACCCCCCCCCCAATAATTCATGCAATATGCCTTATTGTTTTTTCTGATATTCAGCGTAAAATTATTAGTAGGACAGAGTTTCTACCTATTTATTTTACTTAGTGAATAAAAATGGTGTAGTTTGTCAGAAAAATTTCACGTAACGAAGGAGGTGAAAGATTGAAAATGAAATTGATTGTCCTTGTATTGGGACTAGTCGTGCTCGCGGCGGTCGGGATCTGCGGCTGCGGAAACAGAGAATTGTCAAACATGACCGCTGACGACAGTCTCCCCAGCTTTCAAAAACTGGATTCGTCAAACGAAGACAGTCCGCCCGCCGATTCCTTAGAGGACAATAGCTGGGCGGAAACAGAGCTGGTTGCTCTGGCGGATACCCGTGAAGATGCGGAAGAAATCGCCGAACTATACGGAATTGAACTGAGCACTTACTCCTATGGTGTAGCTACTTATACGACTGACAAAAATCCACTGGAGCTTAGGGCACTGGGTGAAGAAAACGGTTACCCTGAATTGACCCCTAATTACGAAAACGAGCTTTATACGGAACCATAAACCAAGCTGCAACATGATTGCAAAAAGAAAGAGAAGGAGAGAAATGAAAAAAGCAAAACTGTTATCCCTGTTTTTAGCAGGCTGCCTGCTGTTCCAGACAGCAGGCATCGACGCACTGGCAACCGCGCCTGCTGAGCCTGCACCCATCAGCGAAACTGTCGAAAACACCGACAACGGTCTTGTCGATCAATCCGCTGATGGAGAGACTGCCGATCAACCCTCCGATGAGGGAACTGACAAAACGCCTACCGGAGAGCCGGTTGATTCCGACCAGCCTTCCGATGAAGACACCGACAAGGCGCCCACAGAGGATCAAGTCGGTTCTGACCAGCCTTCCGACGAGGACGCAGACAAGGCACCTGTGGAGGATCAGGACGGTTCCGACCAATCTTCGGATGAGGAAACCGACAAAGACCCTGCCGAAGAAGATGTCGATGCCGACCAACCCTCCAATGAGGAAACAGAGGGCGATGCCCCTGTAGAAGATACGGAAGAAAACAACGAATCCGTGTCTGAAAACACAGTATCTGAAAATACCGTATCCGAAAACACGGTATCTGAGAACACACTTCCCGAGAAGAGCGAGACAAGTATTTTCTCCATCTTCCCCGGTCTGGGTGAGAATTATCAGTTTACCTCTCAGGAAATCAAGGACAAGCAGCTCCTTGCTTCCCATGTAGACGACATCGTACAGGTACAGTCAGCGGAAACCGCCACGATAGAGGACTATCAGGATGCCGAAGGAAAATATGCACTCGGCGAGGTCGTGTATCTGGCTAAGACCCTGGAAGAAGCTGAACGGGTAGCCGCTGCTTTCGGCGGTACCCTGCAAAGCTACTCCTATGAGGTAGCCGTGATCGACCTGCCTCGGCAGGCAACGGTAGCTCTGGCTGTCGCTGCTGCGGCAGATTCCGAGATCAAACTGCCCGCTGTATGGCCCAATTATTACAACTATCTTTACACGGAACCCAACGCAACGGTCAATCCCTTAACGCCTTCCGATTCGGGGTATGTAAATCAGTGGTTTCACGATTACATCGGCACCCGTTACGCTTGGGCTGCCGGCTATAAAGGGCAGGGTATCAAAGTTGCCGTCATCGACACAGGACTTACCAGAAATCATGAAGATTTGGCAAATAACGCAGTTGACGGAAGAACTTTTGTAAATGGCGCAAACGGAACACCAGAAAATAATGATAACGATGAGCATGGAACCCACGTCGCGGGCATCATTGCCGCCGATGATAATGGCATAGGCGTTGTCGGTGTTGCGCCGGATGCGACAATCCGCGGCTACAGCGTGTTTGCGGCAAACGGCTCCTGTAAAACTTCTTGGATCATAAGCGCTATCAAAGCTGCCGTTCAAGACGGTAACGATATCATCAATATGAGTTTGGGAAGCCCGAGCTATGATGGTAACTATGAAAAAGCGGTTAATGACGCTTACAATGCAGGTGTAGCCATCTTTGCGGCCTCCGGCAACGATGATACCGATGCCGGTAATTTCCCTGCCGCTTACGCAGGCACCATCTCAATCGGCGCAGTAGATGAGAACAGCGCAAGGGCATCGTTTTCCTGTTACGGAAAAACCGTAGCCCTGGCCTTCCCAGGTGTAGACATTTACTCCACGATTCCAACCGGCTACGACTTTATGGACGGCACCAGCATGGCCTGTCCGGCAGCAGCCGGTACGGCGGCGGTTATCCTTTCCGCCAGAGATGACATCCGCAATAAAGAGGGTAAGGCAAAGGTAACGGCCCTCCTCTCCGCCATGAAGTCTTCCACCACAAAATGTACCGATTCCGGCATGGGCGCCGGTACTACCTATCTGCCCGGTGTGCTGAAACTCGCTACCGATATGACCGCACCGGAAACACCGATGATTGAAGTAGCGGACGAAACTACTTATCAAAAAGGCACCAATAATAAAGATTACATAGCAGAGAGCCTGCAAGTAACGATCTCCACAAAGACCGCCGTAGGCGTTGATATTTACTATTCGACGACCGGCAAGGTGCCGACCTATAAAAACGGTGCCATTACAAATGCTGATAGCACAGAGCCTTACAGGATCGGTGATAAGATCACTCTGACCGGCGCTAAGAGCAAAACCATCAAAGCCATTGCCGTTAATCCGTATTCCGGTAAGGTAAGTAAGGTAGCTTCCAAAACCGTTACGCTGACGCCGATTCCTACCAAAGTTACTGTAGAACCTGTCAGCAATGTGAAGAGGATCGTTGCCGGAAAGAGCCTTAAGTTTACTGCGACTGTGGAACCTTCCTACGCAATTTCCAACAAAGTGGGGTGGTCTGTAGATGCCCAGGCGACAGCGGCAGGTATCACAGTAACAAACGGCACGGTAAAGACCAAACCCACGACGGCTGCCGGAACCTACACAGTCACAGCCACTGCTGTTGGCAGCACCAATAAAACGAATTATAACGGTAAATCTGATACCTTTACCTTCACTGTAATCGCGTCGTCTGACATCAAGAAAGTTGCCTTTATCGATTCTGCTACGAATAAGGCACCCACGCCAAAGAGCATCAAGACGACCGACAGTAAAACAACAGATGCAGAAAATTCAGCTATCATCGACTTAGGAAACTATCTGGTGGTCACAAAAACCGACAACAGCACAGTGACCGGCGCCACGGCCCTTGCTGAAGTAGTCTGGTCCAGCAGCAACACCAAGATCGCCACTGTGAAAAACGGTGTAATTACTGCCAAAGCACCCGGTAAAGCGACCATCAAAGCAACTTCCAACGACGGAGTCAACAAGAGTGCTTCCTACGTCGTTACCGTTGTAGAGCCCGTTGCGAAAATAACCATTAGCGGTCCCAAGAAAGTGGCTGCCGGAAAGGGCATTGCGCTCACAGCCAAGATTGCTCCCGCAAATGCCAGCAATAAAAAGGTTGAGTGGACGGTAGATGGCGACGGCAACATGAAAATCAACAAAAACAACGGCAAGATAACCACGACAGCAAGTGCAAGCGGAACCTACACGGTAACGGCCAAGGCTGCCGATGGTCTGATTGCTCCCGCAGCAACTTACCAGATCACGATCGTATCGGGGGCGATTACTAAAATAACACTCAACAAGAACAAACTGACGCTTTTCCCTCCTAATACAAGCGCCAGTGTGAGTGCAACAACAGCTACCCTGACTCCTGACATAGCGTCTACGGGAGCTGCCGATACCTCTCTGATTTCCTGGACCAGCAGCGCACCTTCTATTGCCTCTGTGAAAGACGGTGTAATTACTGCTAAAGCGCCCGGTAAGGCGACCATCACCTGCGCAGCGATTGACGGCAGCAACAAAAAGGCAACCTGTGCCGTGACTGTCTCCGTACCCATGTCCAAACTGGTAGTTGGTGCTGCAAACGGTAATATGGGTTTGATCGCTGTCGGCAAAAAGGTAAAAATGACAGCCAAGTATTACAGCAATTACGGCACACCTTCCAATAAAAAGGTTAAGTGGGAAATTGTTGGTTTTAACAGTCAGGCCGCAGCAGATGCGTTGTCAGGCAAGGTAACCATTGCCAATAACGGTACGGTATCCGTAGATAAGAGTGTGACACTGCCTTCAAACGCTTTACCCTCCAGCAACTCATATGCCGTAGGTGTGCGCGCGGTCGCAATGGACGGCAGCGGTGTCGTTTCAGAAACATTCCCGCTGATCGTTACGCCCAATTTTGCCGCTATCAAATTGGAAAAAGCCTATACGACAGATGAGGAAGGATACATAAACGGATATCATTTCATTGTACTGGCAACTACTCAAACGAAGAATGGAAAACCTGATTGGGGTATCAATGACTCAAATGCCATATTACTTCCCGGCTATTATTGTACCGCTAATATATCAGGTCCCAAAAACATAGGGCTTTATAAAGACGCTCTTTTGGACGGTTCCGTATTATATGATCCGCATCCCATCAAAGAGACCACGAAGCAGTTGGATCTTTTGGGACGGCCTGGAGGTCCTGCGCTTTATACCAATGAATGTGACAAAATAACCCTGACCGTTACGCTGAAAGACGGTTCTAATCTCAAGGCAAAAGACACCCGTTATGCAGTGTGGTATAGAAACCAAGCCGGATATTGGGTAGTCGGTTATTATAAGAACTAATCTGTTCCTTCGATCATTGATAGAAGGCCGCCCCTCCGGGGCGGCCTTCTCATTGACTTTTCCCGCAAAAAGGCATAAGATAGTTACAGGGTTTTTGTATCAATTTGTATAAGAGGGGGTATTCCAATGGCTGTAAAAGAATTTCCGGCAGGCGCACAGTTGATCCAGAGTGAACAGAACCTGACCGCCCTGCACCTGATCGCAAAGGGGAGTGTGCGTGCCGACTATCCGGGCGGCACTTATTATCTGCAAAAAGGAGACGTGATCGGCGTCTGTGAAATCTTCTTCGGTTCCCACTTTATTTCCTATCAAACGGAGGAACCCACGGGCATCACTTCCTATCCCTGTACCGCCGCAACGCTTTCCACGCTGATGAGCAAGAGCGCTGAGCTGGCAAACAGGATTGTCACCTCCCTGTTTAAGCAGTTTCGGGAGATTCACGACCAGTACGAGATGGATCTTTTCGACTGCGAAAATATCTACCACTATCTGCTCAACAGCTACGAAGAATATAAAACCTTCTGCAGCAAACACGGCTTCTCGGCCAGAGCGCTGCCGGACTTAGAAACCGTAGAGCCGCTTGTTCTGGAAGATGATCTGGAGCGTTGGCTGGATGGCTATTACGAACAGCTTACTACTTTGATCGCAGAAAAATCCGCTCAGGAAATCAACCCCGATTTTCTGGCGGGCATAACCATAAAGACAAATCTGGACGTTCACCGCGTGATTTCCGTCAGCCGCATGCTCTACGACTATAAAGCGGATATCGCACGTTTTCTGATGAACGAAAACAAGCTGGACTTTTTTGATCTCTACACCAGCCTTTTATATAAGATCGGGCAGAACGACCCCGACTCCACCACGCTGATTGCGGCGCTCTCCACGATGATGATCCAGATGGAGGATCAGGCTTCCATCGATAAGGAGATGTACCAGAGCCGCGTGGCAGAATACCGTGAGAAACTTGCCCACTTAGGCGACGGACCGGCAGAGACCGCCTCCGTAGAAGATGTCGCGGATGTGACCGATTCCATGAACACCATTCTCGCCTATTCCGAAGTATCTGGTGAGACAGCTGCCGCCTTCCGTGAGGCCGTTAATAAATTTGCAAATCAGTCCGATAAGAACGCGTCCGATGACGCTGCCAGAAAACTGCGGCTTTCCATCACGAAGCTGTTCTATCAGATTTATGAAAAAGCCTTTGTCAAGAGCATGAAAGACCCTTCGGTACCAAAGGTCGTGAAAATGTTCTTCAACTTCGGCTATGTGGACGAACATCTGGCAGGCCTTGAAAACGCCTCCTACTTATACAAGATTGTTGACAACCTTCCCACGGATCCCAAGCGCAAGGTTTATACGGCCTACGAATGGCTCACCGCCATCTATAAAGGCAAAAAAGAGCCCAGCCGCAACGAATTTGACTCAGACTTTCCTACCTTTCTGCGTGAGCAGAAAATGTCCGGCAATATCACTGCCGCAGACGAAGCGCGTATGCAGAACGATACGAAGGAAAAGATGCTCTTTGAGATGCGCAACATGTTCCCTACCGTTAATAAGATCACCTTTGGCCGTGTGTTAAGCTTCTGTCCGATCTTTTCTGAGCATAACGTCTTAAAGGATCTGGCTGACACGCTTGTATCTGTGGAAAAAGTGGAGGAGGCTTTCCAAAAGATTCGTGCCATCGACTTCAGCGCTTACTACCGCGATGTGATCTACACGAATCCCGACATCGGAATCGGCAAGGAATCCATCGGCATAGAAGTCCTTCCCGATATCGTCCTCATGCCCAATGTGGGAACCCGCGGCATTGCCTGGCAGGAAATCGAAGGGCGCAAGCGCACCACACCCGCCCGCATGATGGTCTCCATCTTCCAGATGGAAGATTTGACCAACATCCTGGTTCGTCTGACCGGCGACTTCCGCTGGGAAATGTGCAAGCGTGTACAGGGCGCCCGCTGGAACGATATTTCCGAAGCTTCTCTTACCAGCGAATACTTCGACTACATCCAGTTCTACCGCAAGAACCGTGAGCTGTCCGCTGATGCCAAGGATAAGATCAAGCTCAGTATGCAGAAGGCAAAGAACAGCTACAAAGAAATGTTTATCAGAGACTACGAGGCGTGGATCCTTTATGAAGGTACAGGCTCTCCCAGGCTGAACAAGGTGTCCAGAGGTATTATCTTCACCTACTGCCCGTTCTCCAAAGAGATCCGCACCAGACTGGCAGCAAACCCGCTCTATAAGGAAACGATGTCCCGCTATGATGTCAAGCTGTCACAGAAGCTCCATCACTACGACAACGTGTTCCAGAAGCTGAAAAACACGGGAACACCGATCCCTAAAGAGCTGCAGGCTCAGTACGAATATCTGAGTATGTAATACTGCAAAAACTGCAAAAATGAAATCAATATAAAAGGAGCCGCTCACCGATCTTGGTGGCCGCTCCTTTTTGGTCTCTATCTTTTGCTTTTCTTTTATCTGATCCTGCCGCCTTACTTCTTATCCGTCGTGGACGGCTTAACCAGGAACAGGCTCAGCAGCAGGGCAATGATGTAAAGCACGACCGTAAAGTACAGTACGTTCTGATACCCGATCGGATTTACCATATTGCCGTGTGCATCTTCGATAAAGTTTCCCGTTTTGCTCACGATCAGGGTCGCAATCTGGTTTCCTGTCAGACCCGCAAAGGCCCACGCGGAAAGGGTGATGCCGTGGATCGCACTGATGCTGCCCATGCCGTAGTGGTCGGAAAGCAGGGTCGGCACATTGGAGAAACCGCCGCCGTAACCCGCATTCACCATAAAGATCAATGCCAGTACCAGGATCACCAGCAGCATATTGCCTTCACCGTTCTTGATACCGCCCGTCAGCATCACGATCGCCGTAAATGCAATGGAGAGAATGAAAATCAGCTTATAAATGGTATTTCTGTCCTTCATATGATCCGCCCATGCAGAGAAGCCCAGACGGCCGCCCGCATTGAAGATGGCAGAGATGGTAGAAATCACGCCTACCACTCCGGCAAGTCCGATACATTTGACGATCATCTTCTCCTGAGAGATCAGCGCCAGACCACAGGTGATGTTGATGTAGAACATCAGCCAAATGCCTATGTAATTGCTGATCGGACGGGTCTTGATGGTAGCCATGATGCCCTGACCCTTTTCTTTCTTCTGCGGCTCATGCCAGCCTGCAGGCTTCGCCAGCAGGAGATGGCCCACAAACATCATCACAAAGTAAACTGCCGCCAGGATCCAGAACATCTTGTAGATGCCGCCGTCGCCGAGGTTTGCAAGCAGTGCCTGCATGATGGGGCTTGCGATCGCCTTCGCGCCGCCAAAGCCTGCTACCGCCAGACCGGTCGCCAGACCTTTCTTATCCTCGAACCACAGCATCAGCGTTTTGACCGGTGAAAGATAACCCGTGCCCAAGCCGATACCCATGATGAAACCGTAGCAGACATAAATACCTACGAGAGCCAGTACACTTCCCGGGTTATTTCCGCCGTACCAGATAAAGAATCCCGTGCCCGCCATACCGAGAGCAAAGGTGATGGTAGCGATCAGGGACGACTTATGGATGTCCTTCTCCACCACGTTGCCCAGGAATGCCGCCGACATACCGAGGAAGAAGATGGCGAAGCTGAACGCCCACTCTGTCGCTGCCTTGGAAAACCCTATGTAGTCAGCGATCTCCTGACTGAAGATAGACCAGCAGTACACCGTACCGATACTGAAATGCAGGAGCAGCGCCGGGATCGCGGCCCGCACCCATTTGTTTTGACTTTTCATGTTAAGTACCTGTTATCCTTTCGTTAAGATAGAATGTATTACAGTCATGCAACTTTAATTATTTTATAATAGTTTCTTTAGAATTTCAAGATGTTTCAGGCCATTCTCGTCAGTCTCATATTCCGCCTGCAAAAGCCGTCTGTACCGCGCTATTTCAGCACAAGTACAGAGAACCCCGGCATTACAGCCTTTCCGTCTTCCAAAACGATCGCTTCCTCGCCCGTTACCAGCGCACCGCGAATTTCCGTATCCGCGCCAATGTTCTTCCCGTTTAAGCTGATCTCGCTCAGATCCAGTTCCTGAGCCTCCGCTCCCGTCACAAAAATAAGCAGAACCTCCGAACCGTCATAGGTTTTTTTGATGGCGCAGACACTCTCTCTGACAGTATCCTCCAAAAAATCCCCTACCAGGACATATTGCGCATCTCCTCTGGCAATCTCCGGATTCTGGTTACGGATCTTAATGACCTTTTTATAGAATTGATAAACCGAAGCCGCATCCTTTTCCTGCTCCTCCAGGCTCTCAAACTTCATCTTTACATTTTCCATATCCTTCGGGCCGTCGCACATGCCCTCCGCATCGGCGTTCATGCTCCAATACATGGGTGCGCGCTTGTTTTCGTCCTTGCCTGAACCTTTCATGCCCAGTTCTTCTCCATAATAGACAAAGGCCGAGCCGCTCATAAACAGATTCATGGCCGCTGCCATCTTCGTCTGCGCGGCAGAATCATCCCCCGCATAGTAGCCTGCGCTCCTGCCCATATCATGATTGGTATAAAAAGGCGCGTCGATATAATCCTCGTTGTAAGCTCCGAAGGTCTCCTCCAGAGAACTGACAGCCGCGCCATACTTCGTCGCGGAAGCGCCGTTTAACACCTTGGAGATGATACCGTCCTTGTCCGCAAAAGCAAAGTCAAAGATGCTGTCGATGCCGCTTGCATAGTACTGCGCATAATCTTCCATGGGAAGCCACGCTTCGCCCACCAGGTAGGCATCCTCTTTCTGTGACTTGACCGTATCGGTCAACCACTCCAAAAACGCAATATTGGCCTGGGGTGCGCCCGTATAATACTCTTTCACCGCGTCCAGACGGAAACCGCCCGCCCCCATATCCAGCCAGTACTGCGTGACTTTCGCAAATTCTTCCCGCAGTGCCTCGCAGTCTAAGTTAAAATCGGGCATCTCCGACCAGAACTGCGCCTCGTAATACCAGTCCGTCCCTTCTATCTGATAGAAACCGCCGCCCTGTTCCTTCGAGAAATGATAATAGTCAAAATATGGGCAGTCCGCCGTGTCAGGCTCCGTGTCGCCAAGTCCTTTCAGATAGGTGCAAGCCTCCTGAAACCAGGGATTCTGCGAAGAACTGTGATTTAATACCAGATCCATGATGACCTTGATGCCCCGCTTGTCGCATTCCGCCAACAGCGTCTGAAAATCCTCCAGCGTCCCGTATTCCTCGTCAATGCCATAGTAATCCGCCACATCGTACTTATGATAAGTAGGCGAAGGATTCACGGGCATCAGCCAGATGCCATTGCAGCCCAGATCCGTATCCGTGGTATCGTCGCCGTCGTTGATATAGTCCAGCTTGGAAATCAGCCCCTGCAAGTCTCCCACACCGTCGCCGTCGCTGTCACAAAAGGAGTAGACGAACACCTCATAGTATGTTCTGTAGTTATCGTCGATGATTTGCAGAGGGTTATCCTCCCAAGCTGCCCGCATTTGAGCCGTGCCCTGCACACCTGTTCCGTCCGCCGTGTTCTCATCCTGCTCCTGCGTCGCGTCTCCTGTCGTACTGTCACTCCCGTCCTGCGCTGTCTCTCCTGCCGCAGCATCCGCGCCCTCTGTTTCGGACACCTGCCCTTCCAGTGCGGACGCATCCTTCGACGTGCCCGTCGTACTGTTATTTCCCGTGCCGCAGCCGCTAAGCAGCAAAGCCGCTGCTAGTATTCCCGCCAAAACCCTTGCCTGTCTATGTTTCATGCTATTCTCTCCTATCCGAAATCAAACAAGCTGCACTATAATAGTGCAGCTTGCCATATATAATTGTTTTGCTCTTATCCCTTAACAGAACCGCCCGTAATACCCTCTACATAGAACTTCTGCATGATCACGAACAATGCCGAGATCGGGATGGCGATGATCACGCCGCCTGCGCAGAATACCGAGAAGTACTTGTTGATCATGGACTTACCAAGCATATTGAAAAGTCCGATCGCAACCGTCCAGTCCGTTGCCACGCCGGAGTTGAGCATCAGCTTCGCAAACACGAAGTCTGCCCACGGCGCAAGGAACGCATTGATGACCGTGTAGACGATGATGGGCTTGGAAAGCGGGATGATGATCCTGAAAAAGATCGTCGCCTGAGAAGCGCCTTCCAGTTTCGCCGCCTCACTCAAGGAAGTGGAGATCGTGTCCATAAAGCCCTTACAGATCAGGTAACCAAGTCCCGCACCTGCGGAGTACACGATGATCATGCCCAGATGGCTGTTGGTCAGCCCCATGGTCTTTAAGATAAAGTAGATTGCGATCATGGACAGCACGCCCGGGAACATATTGAGAATGATGGAAAAGCTCATCAATCCTTTTCTGCCCGGAAAACGCGTCTTACTCATGGTATAGGACACCATCAGCACAAGGATCGTGGAAATGATACAGGAAAACGCCGCGATCACGAAGGTGTTCCAGAACCATCTCGGATACTGTACGATGGAATCCGGCCGCAGGAAAAGCTGCGCGTAATTGTCAAGTGTCCAGGTCTCCGGGAAGAAATGGGAGGTGTTGATCCCCTTATAGCCGCTAAACGACGTAACAAACAGCCAAAGGATCGGAATCAGCCAAACCACGGACAGAAAAAGCAAAACCAGGTGTCTTATTACAGATTTGATCGTCTTTTTCATTATTGAAACTCCTCCTCCTTATCTCCTTTGATGGTTCTGGTAAAGGTCACCAGAGTGAACGCCGCACAGATGATAAATACGATGATACCGATAACGGATGCCATCTTGTAGTTGTAGTACTCGTTCGTCAGACGGAACAGCCAGGTTACAAGCAGATCGATCTCCTTCGCATTCGAGTTCGCAAGAAGCTGGTCGCTTGTGACGAACACATCCTGCGTAAGCAGATAAATAACGTTGAAGTTGTTGATATTCTTAACGAAATCCGTGATCAGGCTCGGCCCCGTCACAAAGAGCATATAGGGCATCGTGATCTTGACAAAGATCTGCATCGGATTGGCGCCGTCGATCCTTGCACTCTCGATCTGATCCTCGGGAATGTTCATCAGCACGCCCGTCGCCACCAGCATCTGGTAAGGGATACCGATCCAAATATTGATGATAACGATCATCACCTTCGCCCAGCCGGGGTTCGTCAAAAACGGAATGTAGCTTAAATTAGCAGGCACCAGCCCAATATTTTTCAGGAAATCCGTCAGGCCAATGTTGCTGCAGAACGTATTGACGATACCTGCGTCCGCAAAGAAATTTCTCACCAAAAGCAGGGTCACGAACTGCGGAACGGCGATCGCGATGATGAAAAGCGTTCTCCACAGCTTCGGCAGCTTCGTGCGCTTGTCATTGATGAATTTCGCCATCAGGATACCGCCGATGTAAGTGGTAAAGGTTGCCAGCACCGCCCACTCCAGCGTCCAGACCAGGATCTTTCTGAAAGAATAACCGAATGTCACCGTCACGGAGCTGGTGAACAGATTCTTAAAGTTGTTCCACCCCACCCAGGTAAACAGGGCGTTAGGCGGCATGTGCTGCTGATCGTAGTTGGTGAATGCCACCGCGATCAAGACCAAAATCGGCAGTATGTTCATGATGATGATACCGATCGCCGGCAGCGTCAGCAGCGTAATATGGAATTTTTCATTAAACATCGTCCGCACATCTTCGCCGAAGGTATTGATATGCTGCCCGTTCTCCTGGCGAAGCTGCAAACGATATACCGTTTTCATATTGGAAATATAAAATACAACAAATACAAAAATGATAAACAACGAAATAATGGAATTTAACAGGATCAGGAATGAGTTATCGTAGTCATTGACGGTACTGGTCATAGTCAGTGGATCAAAGACCTGCTCAAACTGCACTGTTCCCAACGTGCCAAACTTAGCAAGGTTCGGTGCCGCATAACCGACGCACAGCACCACAAACAGCACCTCTACCAGGCACATAATGATGCCGTTGATCACCTGTTTTCTTGCAAAATAACCTGCCCCCATTACAACAGCGGACAACTTTACCCAGATATCCCCCTTAGTGAAGGCCGTCCCCAGATCCTTAAAACATTTTCCTATTGCATTCAATGCGTTCTTCATCCAGCGAACCTCCATATCAGAATGTCAGAAAATACCCTCTCACGCTCAAAAATATTGCATAATACATTACGATCGATGGAACACAGAGGGCGGATGCCTACACCCACCCTCTGGAATTTATAACCGTTTAGAATTTAGTTCAAGCGGAGAATGCTGCTTTTTGCATTCTCCTAGAGTTAATCCCGCAGGGATTTACTCTACTCGATGGGTGCCGTGATACCCTCAACCGTGGTATCCAGCAGCTGCTGCAGATCCGTTCCGTCCGGATTGCCAGATGCCAGAATCTGACCCAGGGTCTTAGCAGGATCCCAGTATTTACCGCCCACACGCTGAGGCGTAGCGTAAGCCGCCTGCTCAGCCAAAGCCGCGATCGCGGGATTGGACTGTACTTCAGGAGAAGCTGCCGCCGCATTGTTTGCAGGGCCAAGGCCTCTAGCTTCAAATCTTGCCTTCTGAGACTCCTCGTTAGTCAGATACTCCGCCAGCAGCATTGCCCAGCCAAGGTTCTTGGAGTGAGGATTCACACCGATCAGCTTATAGCCGGAATAAGAGGACATCTGGCAGTCCTTGCCTGCTACCTTGAAGGTAGGAAGCTTGGTCGCTGCATAGTTGTCGCCCCATGCCTGCTGTGCCGTCTCTGCTCTCCATGTACCGTTCACGCAGGCAACAACATTGCCCTCCGCGATCTGGGTCGCCATCTCCTCATCGGTCATATCCACAAATGCGTCGTTTGCCGCCAGATCTATGATCGCCTGTGCTACATCCGTACCGCCTGCTGCATTCCAGGTACAGGTGTTAGAACCGTCGTCATTCAGGGAAAGCTGTAAGCCTGCGCCCTGGAAGAATGAATAGATATACCAGCCGTCAGAAACACACATCGCGACTTTCTTGCCTGCCGCATCCGCTACTTCGATCATCTTCTCTAAGGACTTCACGTCATCTGCCGTGAATACGGAAGCATCATAGAACATGAAGTAACCGTTATCAGCCGTCATCGGATAAGCGTAAAGCTTGCCGTCAACGCCTGCTGCCTCGACCGCGCCTGCCACATTGGAAGCCGCCACATCGTAGGTGTAGTTTGCTACCACTTCCTGCAGTGCGCCAGCCTGTACCAGGTCATTGATCTGGTCATCAGCGAAAGCGTACACGTCCGCCGCTGACTCTACGTCCGTGAGAACCGTATCCTTTGCGGTAGACTCGGACTCAGCGCCCAGAGTGATCTCGAAGGTCACATCGGGATAGAGTGCCTTAAACTGATCAAGTAACTTGGTGGTAAGATCCTGATCCTCCTCGGATGCCCATACGGTCATCGCAACAGGACCGGTGGTTGCTGCGATCAGATTCGCGATCGCATCGTCTGCTGCAGGAGCCGCTGCCTCAGGCGCTTCCTCCGTTGCAGGAGCTTCCTCAGTCGCAGGCGTCTCCGCTGCGGGAGTCTCTGCCGCGGGTGTTTCTGCCGCGGGTGTTTCTGCCGCAGGTGTCTGCGCTGTGTCGCCGCCGCAGCCCGCCAGAACGCCGGCTGTCATTGCAGCAGCAAGTAATGTTGCCAATACTTTCTTTTTCATAATTCCCTCTCTTTCTGACCTCTATGCGCAATCCGCGCCGGGTCTGATTGTTTTTGTTTCTATATAAAATGCGAAACCGCATTTTATATTTAAGTAGACAGAGGTTTTATATCCTATCTTGATAGGATATAAAGAAATCCCCGGGGATTTCTTTCGCGCACCTTATGGATTTGGTATTTTCTGCCTCCGTATGACTACTGTAACACCAATTGATTATCCTTGTCAATAGGAAATCGTTTTCTTTCGCTTTGGGTGCGGATTTCAGGACTTATGATCCCGAATGATCTCCAGGGCAGGAAGCGCATTTCCCTCATAGTCAAAGAGCGCCTGATTGGCCCATTCATTACCGCAGGGGCCCTGCTCTCCGATAAAGCGCAGAGCATCCTCATTGGCCCAACCTGATCCCGGAACGGGTATCCATGCCGGTTCCCAATAGAAAAAGCCTTTGCCCTTTCCATCCGGCACCTGATCGATCACCGCAAGAAGGGCCCTCATGAAATCCGCCTGCCCTTCCTTCGTCATCGGAAAAGGAACCTTCGCCACCAGTTCCGGTTTTGTCGCATAACCTTTGCGCTTTTCAGGCGGCAACTTCTCGTATTTCCCGTAATCCTCCATGCTAAAGCCCATGGACACTTCCGCCACTACCAGATCCTTGCCGTAACGCTTCGCCAAATCGTTCATATTGCTTTGCAGATCATCAAGCGTCCCGTGCCAGAACGGATAATAGGAAAGACCAATGATCTGGAAATCATCCTCCCCACGCTCCAGATAGTGGTCGAACCAATCCCGATAGAGCGCATTGTTGCCGCCATTGTCCAGATGCAGCATAATAGGCATCGCGGCATCCACCGAACGCACCGCCTTGATCCCCGCACGGATGAAACGTGCCAGATTGTCGTAATTCCCACATTCAGCCAGCTTTCCCAAAGGCCAGAGTGTGCCGTTGGAAAGCTCATTTCCCACCTGCACAAGCTCCGGCAGGACGTCCGCTTCTTTCATCGCCAGCAGCGTCTCCCTCGTAAAGGTATAGACTGCTTCGGTCAATTCATCCACATCCATACCGCGCCATGCCTTGGGTACCTGCTGTTTCCCCGGATCCGCCCAAAAATCGCTGTAGTGAAAATCCAAAAGCACCTCCATGTCATGCGCCTTGGCACGCTTCGCCAATTCAATATCCGTTTTCAGGTCATTAGTCCCCGCCCCATAAGGCGTACCATCCTCCGCATAAGGGTCGTTCCACAGCCGCAGCCGCACCGCGTTCGTGCCATAGCTTCTCAGAATCTCAAACACATCCTTCTCCACCCCACGGTCATAAAACTTTCCGCCGAGAGACTCGACTTCTTTTATAGTAGAAATGTCCATGCCTTTGTAGTATTTCATGTGATTTCTCCCGCTTCTCATCAAGCAATATCTGCATTCAGTGATTACCAAAACGCACAAATGCCTATTTCTGCCACACAGCCAGGACGGAAGATGGGATTCTCAAGGAGCCCCTTGAAAAACGTCGGCACTTAGCGAGGTATTTTCGAGCTTAGTGTCCGTTACGTCTTTCACGGAGCGAAAGCGCGGCGACGCAGAATCCCATCTTTCGTCCGTCCGCCTCAGTCAAAATCGAACTTGGTAAACCGTTTCATCGCATCCTTATACCGGAACCTTACCAGCTCATTCTTTTCCAGTACATCCTCCTCCGTCCCCACATACTGACAGCGGATGCAGTGAAACTCCTTCTTATCCTTATCATAGAACATATCAATATCGAGATCCCTCATAAAGCAGGAGGGACATCTGTAGTTTAATTTGCCTTTGCCAGATTGAGCCATGTCGCAAATACCTCCTTATCCTTTAATTTGGTCGTATAACCTAAGGTGAACATCGGGGAGAAGGCATAGCCTTCCTTAATATAGCCCACCGCGTCTTTCTTCTCGCAGCTTAAGGAAACTCTGGTTTCGATCTGCGGTACCACCGCCACGGCCTCCGACGCACCCTGCATCTGTGCCTCGCGGCATTTGTAAGCGTAGTCAATGGTTTCGGTGTTTGCGCCATCGGTCACGGAAAGGGTGATCCCCGTCATATCCTCTGAATACTCAGTCGTACCATAGCAGGCCACCATATACTCGTTGATCTCCACCTCGGCATTCGGATCACTTATGGAGAGGATGTTACGCTCGATCTTGATGCGGGAACTTCCCTCCTCAAAATAAAGCTTTGTCTGCAATTTCACCGTCAGGTCGTAAAACTCGATATCCACGGGATCCAGCGTGAGGATCCTCGTATTGCCTTCCTGTGAGAAATGCGCCTTCGTCCTGCACAGGCAAAGGTCGACTTCCTCGCCGTTATGCACAAGCTTCGCGCTCCTGACCGTGCCCTCGCCCGCATAGTGGGTAAAGTAGCCCGCGCGGTACTTTTCCTGGATCAGGAAAGGATAGGAAGCATCCGTCACATGCTTGGTGCCGATGCCGACAGGCCAGTAAAGCTTCGCCGCATAGGGACGAAGATCCACGATGGCGCCGCCCTGATCCATGTTCGCGCAGACTCTCATATAAGGATCGCAGTACCAGAAAAGCTGCTTGTCAGACCCGTAAAGGATGTCACGCCACAGCGCGCACTCCGGCTCCGTCAGCGTTCTGTTGGCACGGAAGTAATCGGCAAACTCCGCCATGGTCATATCGTCAAGCTTACCTTCCTTTTTCAACTGACCATAGTAAGCCATGCCGTCCTCGTAGGACTTTAAGAGCAATTCATAAGGCGCTTCCCAGCGTCCCATCTTATTCATCCAGCCGGGGCCGACAAACATCATATTGTAAGCATAGCCGTTATTGTACTTCGCAAGCGCCCGAAACTGGTCGATCAGATTGTACATATAAGGGTATTCCCATGTTTTGCTGTCATAACACATACTGCGCAGAACATTTTGCGGGTGGGTCCCGAAATTGGAGCCGTTTCCGTCATAGCAGGCAATCAGATCTCGGGAAAGGTGCGGGATCGCCACAATGCCAGAATCCTCCGCTTCATTCGCCGCCGGCGCGTGCACGTTCTGCTTGCTGGGGATCCAGGGCGCCCAGGGGCCGCCGTCCATAAAGGTGTACCAGGAATTGTTACAGGTGTGGTAAGCCTTAGGGCCTTCCTCCCAGCAGGTGGCCACGGCACATTTCACCATAGGGTACTTCTCTTTAATATAGTTGACCAGATCCGCATCTAAATAGTAGGAACCCGTGGACTCCGGATAAAAGCCGAAGCGGTCCTTAAACTTGCCGAACACATCGTCCACGATGGATTTCTTGTCTTCCATGGAAAACATCCAGATACAAAAATCCTTGGTCTTATATTTCTCACGAAACTCCTCGCAGGGAAGTCCCAGGAGCGACAAAGCGATCTCGTCGCCGTACTTCTCATGATCCTCTTTTGCCAGCGCCACCGCTTCGTCATTGAATAAGGAAGCGTACGTCATCTGAATCGTGGTCTTCAAACCATTCTTGTGCGCGATCGACTGCTGGGTCTTAAAAATATCCAGCGATTCCATCAAAAGCTCCTTTCTCCCGATATCCTCCTCCTTGCCGTGTCCGGTCACCTTTTCCGCATACTCAGGGACCATCTCGGGTCGGTGGATGATGTTGACGATAAACTTGTCCATGTTTCCTGCCCTCCGTTTCCTTTCTTAGTCTGTTCTTAGTTTGTCCTTTTTCCCTGTTTTTTCATTCCTATCACCACGTCACAGCTCTACTGTGAGCGACTGGTATTTCTTTTCGCGCTGCCTTTTGGTGGTTTTGACTTTGCGCAATCGGTTGTTCATACGGATAGCATAGCAAATTGTACAGAACTTGTCAATGTGTTTTTGAAATAAATGGTAATTTTTCAGACCGTGATCGAAATGCACTGCTGCCTGATTGCAAAGGCCGCAAAATAGCGGTTTTCCATGGGAATCCATTCATTGACAAACCGCTGATACTGCTCCCTGCCATTCCTGGCAAGGAGGCGCTTTTTCTGTATCTCAGGGGATACTTCCACAAAAAAGCGCGCCTGATAGATGTCTCCAAAGTAAGGATGACAGCTGTAAGCGCCCTCAATGATATTCAACCTGTGCCGCCGGATGCGCACCGTCTCCCCAAAGTTCATCGTGCGACAGCAAAACGGTCGATAAGAAAACCCATCCTCATCCGCAAGATGTGAGAGCACCTCCTCCTGAAACCGCTCATAGTCCACGTTTCCGCCTGGTTCTTCGTAGCGTTCTTTCGTGCGCTGCTCCGGCCGCAGAAAAAAATCATCCATATGAAAGAGATTGCACTCGTATTTTGCCAAAAGTGCCTCGCCCAGTGTAGATTTTCCACCGCCGCAGGCACCGTCGATGGCAATAATGACTGTATCAGTCAACACATTTTCCGCCAACGCCCGTTCCACCACATCACAGACGATATGCGGGATCACAATTCCTGTCGTGCTCAATCGTCGTTCCTGCCTTCTGTCACTTTCTTCCTGTTCTTTACCCTTACAGCCTATCCATCCAAAAAAGCTTTACCATTCCTTACCATCCGCATCTTCCCGCATGACCCCCGCCCGCGTGAGCACCATCATAATGAGCGGGATCAGCACGATCTGCAAAATGATGCCCGGTATCGCATTAAGAAGCGCACCTGACAAAAAGATCTGCACGGAGAAGCCGCTGCCTGCCATGCCGTAGAGCACGATCCCCACGATTCCCCAGGCCGCCCTTCCCGCTATCATTGCACAAAGAAGGCTCACATAGAGATAAGGCGTCTTCTTCGGCAGCTTCCGATATAACAGCCCCGTCACCAGCCCGTAAACAGCCAGCTCCACCGCCATCGCTGCGGCCGTCGGCATCAGTGGCGGCATCCCAAAGAGCGCGCTTCTTAAAAGCGGTGTCACAAGGCCCACCGCCAAACCATACTGCCAGCCGCAGATAAAACCGCACAGCAGCACGGGAATATGCATCGGCAAAAGCATGTTGCCGATCTGCTGGATCTGCCCCGTCAAAAACGGCAGTACAATGCCCATCGCCATAAAAAATGCTGATAATACCAATCTTTTTGTCTGTCTCATCTTTACCCTCACTTCGTCGAATTCCGCATCCGCACTTCGTAACCAAGCAGCGTCCGCGCCTCCACTGCCTCCCCTTCCAGCATGGCAAGCAGCGTCTCACAGGCTTTCTGCCCCAGTTCCTCCACATTGAAGCGGATGGACGTCACAGAAGGCTTCCGATTTTCCAACAACGTACTGTCATAAAAGGATACCACCTGCATCTGCTCCGGCACCATGACATTGCGCTGCTGCAGAACGTTCAGCACACATCCGCAGAGAAAGTCATCCATACTCACGATACACTCTGTCCCATCTTTGAGAAGCTTTTCCACGACCCTCTGCACCTGTGCATCGTTCCCGATATTCATAAAAATCTGACTGCTGCCCTTCCACTGCGTACTCTGTTCCAAGGCATCCTCAAAACCATGCAGCCTGTTTCTCGTGACGATGTGGCTTTCATCACTGCCAATCAGCGCAAGTTTTCGGATCCCGCTTTGCAGCAGCCGCTCCGTCAGTTCCCTGCAGGCGCTCCGATGGTCGTTATCGATCTGCACGACCCTTTCGTCGGCGGTGCTGCCGATCGCCACAAACGGCACGTCGCTTTGCAGAAGGAACTTCATCGGCTCATCTTCCGCAAGCGTCCTTGTCAGGATCGCCCCGTCTATCTTATGATTGTCCACAGCTCGCCGCAGCTGCTTCGTATTCTGCGTCGTCACCATGGAGAGCAGCACGTCATACCCATGCGCGGACGCAACCCTGCTGATGCCCAGCATACATTTCTGGAAAAAGGGAAGTTCCACCACATTGTAATCTCCCGGCAGCACCACCGCCAGATTATAGGTCTTGTTCTGCGCCAGCCCTCTGGCGACCACATTGGGACGGTAATGATGTTCTTCAATATAAGAGAGCACCCGTTCCCTTGTCTTTTCCCCGATCCTGCCCTTGCCGGAAATTGCCCGTGATATCGTGGTCTTAGAAACTCCCAACTCCTCTGCGATATCCCCGATTGTCAGATTTTTATCATCCATAGTAATACCCTACACCTGATAGCCGCTCAATTCGCTGTTCATCTGAGAAATCGCGGCAAATGTATCGGCTGCCGCCGCCGCTATGCTTTTTATCTCCTCATCCATGGAAATCAGGATCTCAGACAGGCGGACGATCTCCGTACTGCTGTCCTCAGACGCCACACCTACCGACGTCAGGGCATCCTTACTTTCCTCCAGCGCCTTAGCGGACTTCTCCATATCCTTTTGCAGCCCTTCCATGGACGTGCGGATCGTCTCCGAGGACTCGGCAAAACTCACCGAAGTATCTCGAAACCGGTGATAGTCGGCAGTGATTTCCTCCCTTAGAAAATGAAGCATCTTGTCTGCCAGACTGTTCAATCCCTGGATCGCCTCTACCACATCCTTGCTCATCTTCTGGATCTCATTTGCCGCCGCGTTGGTGTTGCCCGCAAGCACTCCGATCTCCTCTGCCACCACTGCAAACCCTTTTCCCGCTTCCCCGGCTCTCGCCGCCTCTATGGATGCGTTTAAGGCAAGCAGATTGGTCTGTCCCGATATGCCCAAGATCGTCTCCGATAGCTCCCTAATCCGCAGCACCGCGTCTCCCTTTTTCCGCTCGTCCATAAGCGCCTGTGACATTTCCGCCACATTATCCCCGATCTTATCAGACGAAGTCTGTGCCTCATCACATAACTGCATGGAAGAAGTATTGATCGTTCGCAGGCTTGCTGTATTTTTTCCCATAACATCTACGATATTTCGCACATTTTCGTAGACAAAATCCACTTCCTCCCCGATGGTGCTCACCGAGGCAGCGATTTCTTCCGAAGATGCCACCATGGAATGTATCGCGTCATTGATACCCGTAACCTGCGAAACTGCATCCGAAACATTCTCATTGATATGTTCCATCTTCGTCTCGACGCTGCCTGTTCCGCCCTTGATCTCCCGAACCGTATTTCCCGTTTTCTGCAAAAGGCTGTTTAGACTGTTGCCGATCACTTCCAGTTCGTCTCCGGAGTGAATATCGAGCACCTTTGTCAGATCGCCGTCATCGGAGGCAACTTCCAAGATCTTATCGTTGACCTTCTGAAAATTGCGTCTCATCCTGACGGAGACAGCCGATGCCACTACTACCGCAAAAATGACCGCGATCCCCACAGCAATCAGGATATTGCGAATCAGGCGATTGAGCGACGCCCCGATAGAAGATGCCTGGTAATCAACCGCTACAATACCCGCAGGACTGCCATTTACTTTGATCGGTGCATAGCCGCTGTAAAAGGTGCCCCACTCGTCGGTAAAGGGATCCGCCGTCACGGACGGGCTGCCCTTCATCGCCTCAAACATTTCGGTCTGCGCCTCATAGTCCTCTGCATACTCACCCGGATCTTCCGGGTCGGTGTCTACCACAAACTGAAAATTCTCTGCATCCTTTGGCATCAGCGTATAAATATATTCCACGGAATCACCCGAGAGGAAAAAGCGCAGGCTGTCTTTGACATTCAAAAGCGCCTCCGCGTCTCCCGCCATAGCCCGGGCAAAAGTTTCACTATCCACATTTTCTGCGGCAATGACCGCGATTTCTTTCACATTATCCTTCGTTTTCTTTTCTAAAAAGCTGCTCATATTTGTATAGGCAACGCTGCCCACGATCAAAGCCACAATGAGAGCCGCCCCCAGAATAAAGAGAAAAAGCTGTGCTGCGATACTGATCTTTTTTGTCTTCATACCTCTGTTTCCTCCTTCGTAACGGAAGTTGCGTTAAATAGCAAGTTAACATGATACCATGAATCAGAGAAAATCAAAGTCTATCTCATTATAATGGAAAATGGAGAAAAAGGAAATAGGGCAAATCACATGACCCTATCTCCTGTCTGCGGAAAGCTTGAGGCAATGCACAACGCCCCATATCCCACCCGCTCATCCGGGTACTTGGCCACGCCCCGGATCGGCTTCGCGCCCTTCCTCAGATATGCTTTCACCTTCTCTCCGTACAGATAAGGGTCGTTTCCCAAAACGATCCCCCACTGCATGAGCAGAGCGGCGGCTCCCGTCACAAAGGGTGCGGCAAAAGAGGTGCCTGTGACCGGTGTATAGCCGCCGTCCCTGTCGGGCGCGATCACCCCCACCCCCGGCGCCACCAGATCCGGCTTCACATAGGCATCTGAAGTGCGGCTGTTCACCTGCTCCTGATACAGATAGCCCCTGCCTGAAAAATCCGCATAGGCTTCATACACAGGATCATAGGCGCCAACGGTGGTCACGCCTGACGCCGTAGAGGGGATAGTGAGAGTCACATCCGGCGTAGGGCGGACAAAGCGGGTATCGGCGCTTCGCACAACAGCGGAAGGCAGATAGAAGGTATAATTGCCCGTGACCAACTGCAGAGGACGCAGGCGGAAGGTCCATACCCCCTGCTCCAGATAGCCGCTCCCCACCGTCGGCAAAAAATCAAAGTAGAGCTCCTGCCCTGTCATATAAGGCGCCGGTTCCCCGTTATAGAAAAGGATCTGCGTCTGTCCCAGCCGATATACCTGTTTACCGGGTTGGTCAGTATCCGCCAAAAAAAGCTCCCCTGACGGTGACACGACTGTCACAAGATAGCGGTCGGCATACTCCTTCCAGAGCTGTACATTGAGGGCGGATTCATAGGCCCCTACCGTCATTTCCACGATCATGACCTGCTCTGTGACATTAATGTCATTCATATTGACTGCATCAGTCAGGCGCATATCTGCCCGCAAACTGCCTCCCACATGCCCGCCGGAAGCTCCTTCGTTGCCGCTGCCCACGCAGATGACCGTCCTGCCGATTTCCGAGACATTGTCCAAAAAACGTTCCAACAGGGAAGACCCGTTATGTGCGCCGTAGGTATTGCCGAAACTCAGATTGACAGCCAGCGGCATCGCCAGTTCCCGCGCTTTATGAACCGCATAAGTCAAGGCACGCATCAACTCCGTTGTGCGGGGAAAAGAATCGGCCCGCGGCATCCCCAGCCGCACGATCAATAAGTCACTCTCTCTGGCGATCCCCGCATAGGCCGCCCCGCGCTCTCCTCCGTTTCCCGCCGCGATTCCTGCCACCGCCGTACCATGCCCGCTGGTATCGACACTGGGAACAAGCTTCAGCGCTGCCTGTCTGCTGCCTGTCGCGAGCGCCGCATCGATCTCCTGTGCGCTAAATTCCCTGTCCAGCACCTGATCCCAGAGAAAACGGATGCGCGTGCTGCCGTCGGGTTTTCTGAAATCGGCGTTCCAATAGCTGATACCTGAATCAATGATTGCCACCAACACCCCCTGCCCTGAAAGTTCTCTATATGCCGCGCTCCCCGGCGCGAAGCAGGAAGCCGCCGATCCTTGCAGATCAGAGAAAAAGAGGCGTTTGGGCTTTTCCACATACTCGATCTGCGCAATCTGGGAAAGCCTATCCATCTGCGTCTCGGGAACCGTCAGGATGGCGTATCCGGCAATCAGCTCCTCCACGCGGATGCCAAAGTCCGAAAGCCCCTCCAAAGAACCGTTATATTTGACGATCACCTCCCAGGTCTTTTCCTCCTCGTCATAGCCGACATTCAGCTCCAACGACCGCTCCCTCTCCGCCAGTGCAGTATCCAGCGCCAAATTCAGCAGATTTTCATTTTTTTGAGAGTCCATTTTCATCCTCTTGCCGGAGCATCGATATCATTCTCCGTCCAAACCACTTTATTTATCTTCATCCTTATCATATGAAAATAAGCCTTCGCATTTCTCTTTTTCCCTGTCTCACGAATTTATTTTATAAGAAAATCAGCCGCGCGAAAGACAGATTCTGAATCTGGTATGCCTTTTTATAGAATTGGCAGGCGTACGCAGCTCGCATTCCTGCCGTGAAATCTCGATTTGAGGCTTCAATGCCAAATTTACTATATGATTGCAAAATTTATTTTATATATGTCAATCATATTTCCTATTTGTCAAATTTATAATTTATTTGTAAAATATACTTGACATCCATTTTCAACCATGCTATTCTGATGACACATCAAAGCACAACAGCGGCGATCAAGAAAAACGGAAAGATGCCTCTGCCGCTTCTTACACAGCGCAGAACATCCCCGGGAAAGGAGCCCATCCTTCTATATGAAAAACCTGAAATTGAAACTGGCTCGCATGGAAAAAGATCTTTCTCAGACTGAGCTGGCCAAGCAGGTCGGCGTCACCAGACAGACCATCGGCATGGTAGAAGCGGGAGATTATAATCCAACCTTAAATCTGTGTATTCAGATCTGTAAGTCTCTCGATAAAACGCTGGATGATCTGTTTTGGGAAGAAGATTCCGGATAAGCAGGACATGTCATGACCTGTTTCAAAAGCAGGAATCCGGTGAAGCAGGACAGGATATGACCTGTTTTGGAAGGCGAAAGTCGAGTAACCTGATCGTAAGACAGCCTTCTGAGCGGAAACAATTCGGATTGGAGGGAGATAGAAATGAAATGGTTCAATAAGAAAAATAATCTGGATGAAATGCAGGAATTAAAGCTCTTAAAACTTGAAAGCAGAGGCTTCTGGCTTGCCTTCTTCGCTCTGTTTGCCGCTATCCTGATACAGATTGCCCTGTACGGCGCGGAATTTTCAGAGCGTGCGATAGGTGAATTTATCGTATTCTTAGGTATGGGAATTTATCTGATGGGCGGCTGTCTGAAAAACGGCATCTGGGACAGACATTTTCAGGCCTCTCCCGCCGTCAACATCGGCGCAAGCATTCTTGCCGCTGCATTGGCAGGCCTGTTTAACGCCATTATGAGCTATCGGGATTATCATAGTGTCGGAGGCGCCGTGGCTGTCTTTCTCGTTTACTTTTTTATGATCAGCATCATCCTTTCCGTCACGCTCTGCGTCTGCACCGCTTTCTATCAGCGAAGGAGGAAGCAGCTGGAGGCGGAAGACGAGGAGGAGAACGATCCGGAAAATGACTGATCCGTCGGAGAAAGCGTATGTTCTTACCAACATTCGCGAAGCAGTCCCATAACCGATAAAGGTTATCAAACATCAATGTTAGTAATATGATATCTATAAATCTATAAGATAAAGGAGAAAAACATGAACACACAAGATTACAAAGCTTACAAAAAGGATTTTTCGAGTATCGGCATCCGAATGCTCATCAGCACGGTGATCGTTCTGGCAATTCAGACCGGTGCATCTGCGCTCGCACTCGCGCTCTTTCCGCAGTGGCAGGACAATTTAGCGATCCTTCTGGTCGTAACCATGGTACCGCTGTACCTGATCGCCTTTCCAATCAGCTTCGCCCTGCTGCGTGATAAAAACGCGCCTGCCATTGAAAAGCATCCCATGAAGCCCGGGCAGCTTGTCATCGCCTTCATGATGCTCTACGGCCTCATGATTCTCGGGAACCTGATCGGTCTCGCCCTCACCGCAGGCATCGGTATCATCAAGGGCTCCCCTGTGCAGAATGCGCTCCTCAATGTGATCACAGGCGGTTCTCTCTGGATCACAGCCATCTTTACGGTACTGTGTGCGCCTGTCTTTGAAGAGTATCTGTTCCGCAAACTGATCTGCGACAGAGCTGTCAAGTATGGAGAAGGTGTTGCTGTAGTGCTCTCCGGCCTGCTGTTTGGTCTGTTCCACATGAACTTTAACCAGTTTTTCTACGCCTTCTTCCTTGGATGCTTTTTAGCCTTCCTCTATGTGAAGACCGGCAACCTCAAATATACGATCCTGCTGCATATGATCCTGAACTTCCTTGGAAGCGTTGTGGGTGCCATCATCATGACACTGGATCAGAGCGATCCTTTGATGATGATCATCATGACTGTCTACTCCCTGTGTATCTATGCGGTCGCGATCGCCGGTATTGTCCTGCTCATCGTGAAGCGCCGTAAGATGACTTTGAAACAGGGCGAGATCGTGATTGAAAAGGGACAGCGTTTCAAGACCGTGATCCTGAATGTCGGCATGATCCTCTACTGCCTCGTTCTCTTTGCCATCATGATCGCACAGGCATTTGTCGGCTAAAATGCCGTCAACAGCCAAACATACGGCGGTACTTTTCGGCGTCGGCAAACGGTCACTTCTGCGGTATGATAAGTTTCTCCCGCCCGGTGACAAAAAAGCAGGCGCCGCCATAAGCCCCCGCCTCATATAGTTTCCCAATGATTTCGAGCATCCGCTGATTCAGTCTGTGGTATAAAACAGGCTGATCCCAGCGGATGCCTTGTATATAGTCCCGCTGTCTGCCGTTCAAAAAGCTTAATCCGTCTTTGGCCGCAGAAAACGAAGCGTCGAACTCATGCTGCCCGTACCGCCCGCCATTATCATCTTGACTATACTGGTCATTCAACCAAACTCCAAAAGGGCAGGTTATATAATTGAAGATATCTCCACGATTCCCACACTTTCGATGTAACAGTTCTGTCAGTTTTCCATCCCGCCTAGGATCATACACGGATTCCTTCCACAAATACCTCTGCGTCTGGGCCTTATTTTGTCCCTGCAAAAGAATCTCCGAATCTGACGCGCCTGCCATGTCCTTTTGACTATTAGAGTCAATCACCACTTTCCGCATACTGCGTCTCCCGAGCGCATCCTGCTCCTGCACGAAGACTTCCTTGGCTGCAAACAGTTCCTGCGAAGGCTCCTCTCTCAAAAGCACGCGGCTCTCATACAGATAGTCCATCATAATCCGCTGTACCTTTGCCCGAGGCGCAGGATAGTCCAGACGCTCAACGATCTGATCCAGCGTGCAGCCAATATCCACAAGGTGCCTGATGGCGCCGCCGCAGGCTGCATCCGTGACGAAACTTGATAAGGCATTCTGAAAGTAACTCGGCTCGTCCATAAGCCGCCCCTCCTAAATCTCAGACTCTTTTGGCAGCTGCCCCCCATCCTTCTATCTCTCCATAGCGCTATCGAATCTTCCCCTTCAAAGATTGCGCTTACAGAGATCCGCCAGGCAGCATTTATCACAAAAAGGCGTTGTCCGCGCCGTGCAGACCTCTCTGCCGTGTATCACAAACCGATGGCACAGGTCACTCCCCTCCTCGGGCGGTACGATCTTCCACAGGGCCATCTCCACCTTCTTCGGTTCTTTCATGCCGTCCACCAGACCGATGCGGTTGCACAGGCGGATGCAGTGGGTGTCCGTAACGATAGCGGGCTTACCAAACACATCCCCCATGATCAGGTTGGCGCTCTTTCTGCCCACGCCGGGCAATTTCAGCAGCGCGTCAAAGTCATCGGGCACCTGTCCGCCGTACTCCTCCTTCAGCCGCTTCATGCAGGCGCTGATATCGCGTGCCTTGCTGTTTCCCAGCCCGCAGGGATGTACGATGGCCTCGATTTCCTCCACGGGAGCCGCCGCCAGCGCGTCCACATCGGGAAACTTCTCATAAAGCTTCTCCACCACCACATTGACCCTGGCATCGGTGCACTGCGCTGCCAGCCGCACGCTGACCAACAGCTTCCACGCCTCATTGTACTCCAAAGAACAGCCCGCGTCGGGGTACTCCTGCTTCAATCTCTCGATGACCGCGAGCGCCAGTTCCTTTTTTCTCATGTTGTTACCTCCTCAACCTCCATCAACCACCTCTACCTGACACATCTTCATCGCCTCCAGCGCGTTTTGATGGCTCTGCGGTGTGACACCTGCGCAGCAATCGGCATTGACCCGTACAGTCACTTCCGGCAAAAAGGCCTTGATCACCAGCGCATTGGAAATGACACAGATATCGGTACAAAGTCCAATCACCGTAACGCTCTCTAAATCCGACATCTGCTTCAAATATTCCGCCAGTTCCACGGAGCCGAAGGTCGGCTTATCGAAAATCTTTTCCTTTCCCGCGCAGGCCTCACTCACCTGCTCTCTGATCTGCCAGCCCTCCGTATCCTTGATGCAGTGGACAACGGGAAGCTTCTTCCCTTCCTGCGTGTTAAGATACCCCTCACAATGGGTATCCCTCGTACAGATCACCTCACCGTCAAAGTTACGGATGCAAGCCGCCACATTTCCCACGATGGCTTCCGCCTCCTTCGTGCCAAGGGTTCCGTCAATAAAGTCATTCTGCATATCAATTACCGCTAATACATTTTTTGCCATGTCTGACCTCCTTCTTCCAAATCAAATAGCATTTTGCAATAGCCGCCGCTTACTGTTTTAAGTTATAAATAAATTCCCCTATATCTGCGCCTACTCTTGTACCCGCATGTGCCGCTGTTAGATTATGATGACTTTTACCCCTGGGGTAAATCATTTACCCCCTTTTACCCCACCTATGAGGAATTTACCCCACCCTATTTTGCGATTCGACAAATCGACAAATTAACCCCTTGCCTTTATGCGGAATCCGCTATAAAATGATTTCAGCGGAACGCTCCGCAGCGTTTGAC